>Ga0066388_100000494_pt1 | contig 18602 bp, 16 predicted proteins | sample PanSoiMetaGPlot6_FD_64539 | JGI IMG/M metagenome (GOLD analysis project Ga0066388, IMG submission 64539) | Tropical forest soil microbial communities from Panama analyzed to predict greenhouse gas emissions - Panama Soil - Plot 6 (Hybrid Assembly) | ecosystem: Environmental > Terrestrial >... | reverse complement strand
TCGCGGCGTTTCGCACGCTCGAACTTTCCGGAATGGCCCGTGTGGATTTTTTCCTCGAGAAAAAAGGCAGCAAGCTGTACCTCAACGAGGTGAATACCATTCCCGGTTTCACCTCCATCAGCATGTACCCCAAACTTTGGGAAGCGAGCGGAATTCCTTTCCGCGAACTCATTGACAAGCTCATTGAGCTCGCGATGGAAATTCACCGCGAAAAAGCGCGCACAAAATATCAGATTGAATTGCCGGAAGGCGCTGGCGGCGCACTCGAAGGGTAGCTCCCCGAACAAGTTTCTCCATTCCTTTTCTCAAAGTGCATACGTGGCTCCCTTCTTCGCTCGGGGAAACTTTGTTACGATTTTCGGTGTCTAAATAAGAGGCTGGAGACGCCGCATGACACTTCTCGATCCACCCCCGCCAACAAAATCGCACGCCTTAAGAATCACGCTGGTCGTTGTCATAATGGCGCTGATCGTTGGCGGCTGGTTCGCGTTCCGCTACTATCCGGAAAAGCGCGCCGTAACCCATTTCCTCGATGCGCTCGTCGCCGGCGATACCACGCACGCTTATCAACTCTGGCAACCCAGCGCGAGTTACAAAATGGGCGATTTTCTGGCGGATTGGGGACCGGGCGGTTACTACGGCCCGGTAAAAAGCTACGAAATCTTGCGCGCCAAGTCTCCGAAGGAATCGAACGGCGTGATTGTGAGCGTAGCCGTTAGTCCATTTTCTCCGATGCCCGGAGCGAACGATGCAGCCAAAAGCCGCCGCACGAAAGTGATCCCCGTTTTCGTCGACCCCGGTTCCAAAGCTCTGAGTTTTTCGCCAACCACGCCGGAAGACTAGCCTCAGCGTTAGGGCGCCAACTCGTCCAATGCGTGCATTAATTCTGCTGGGCTGACGCTCGCTGTTCCCAACTTTCCAACCACAACTCCCGCGGCCGTATTTGCCAGCATAGCGGCGTCAGGAACTGATGCACCTGCCACCACCGCAGCCGCAAGGACGCTCAGTACAGTGTCCCCCGCACCAGTCACATCAAAAACTTGCCGGCCAGTCGCACCATGTTCAATCCCCATTTTCCCGACTCGCTCGTAGGTCACTTCAAAGCTGGTCGCAGGAACGTATTGCGCTTTCTTAGCCCCCTCTTCAAGCAAGCTCATGCCTTCTGAGCCACGAGTAATCACGACGGCTCCACATCCAAAATGTGACAGCAGTTTGCTCAAAGCCTCTTCAATCGATTTTTCATCTTGCAATGGGTACGTAACAAATTTCCCCGCTTCGGATAAATTACAAGTAAGGACGCGCGCTCCGCGGTGGGCGAACAAGCGCGGCTTTTTGGGGCTCACGAAAACAGGGACTTTTTCTCTGTGACACTGCGTGAACACCCGTTCTGAAAGCGAATCTGTGATCACACCTTTATCGTAGTCCGACAAAATCAGTCCGTCGAGTTTCTTGACCGAATCCGCAAATTTGCGGAAGATCCTGTCCTCTACCTCTCCGCCGAGAGAGTTTCGGCTCTCCTGATCAAGCCGCACAATTTGCTGGTGCCGCGCAATAATCCGCGTCTTTATCGTTGTCACGCGACTCGAGTCGGCCACTACTCCGCGATCTCCAATTTCTAAATCCCGCAAACATCTGCGCAACGTCCCGCCCGCTTCATCTTCACCGTCTTTCATAGCGCCAACTACTCCGAAGGCTTCTACCTTAAGGCCTAGGGCGGCGAGATTGGCAGTAACGTTCCCTGCCCCACCTAAAAACTGTTCCTGTTTTTCAAACTCAACGACCGGGACCGGAGACTCCGGCGAAAGTCGCGAAGCCGTTCCCCACAAATAGCGGTCCAGCATCAAGTCGCCGAGCACACCAATGCGTTTGCCCTTAATACGCGGAACGATTTTCTTTAGATTTGCGATGGAAGAAGGAGTTAGCCGGTCCATGGCTTGCAGCCGCGCGAATTATTCCGGCGCGATTTGCGCCTCCTCGGCGAGCATGACAGGAATTTCGTCGCGGACTGGATAAACGCGCCGGCACGATTCGCATTTAAAGCAGCTTTCCTCCTGTTCCAAATGCACGCGCGCCTTGCACACCGGACAACGCAAAATCTCAAGCAGATATTGCGGAATAAGCATGAGTCTCTCGAAGAGAATGTTATGAACCGAATTGAATGTAACAAACACTAAGACGTGCGGCAACCGGCGCCAAAGCCTGTAGTCGGTCTGTTTTCGAGTAGCCACTAACCGGGAGCAATTGCAATCACTTCCCATATGCCGGCTTCACGAAAATAATCAGGCATGGAACCCGGATACCTCCGGCTTGCCGACGAAACGGGTGTTTCCGCGTAGCGGCTTGAAATCGAACTATGGTGGCGGCCACTTCTGGGGAGGGGCTTTTTCGCTCGATTTTGGGAAACTTGGCGTGGGCCGGGCACTGTCGCTATTAGTGCAGCGCACAGCAACCCTTCTACTCGATACCCAAGTAGCGCAGAAATGAGCGCAGGAGCTCGCTCTTAAGCGGCAGGTCGTCTCTTGGAATCACGGCCTGCCAGTATTTCATATCGTGATCCACCAGAATCAGCTCTATCAGACTGCTGGTCAACATCATAAGGGCAAAAGACACCGCCATTTGCGGGTCGGGATGCTTGACCTCCTTTCGATGTACCAGGAACAACTCGACTAGGTACTGGTGGGTACGCATCTCCAGCTTAGTGATTTTCCTGTAAAACGACGTGCGATCGCGGCCTTGCACGAACTGGCGGATCGCACGCAACAGTCCAGCGCTGGCGCGGTAGCCGACCAGCATGTTGTTGATGAGTTGCTCGGCAAACACGCTCAGCGGAATCTGGCGCGCCATGGCGGGCGTGAGCATCATGCGCAGCCTCTCGTCCTGACGCTCAAAGATGCCAATGATCACCGTTTCGAGCAGCGCGTCCTTGTCAGGAAAACGGCGATAGATGGCTCCGGGCGTCAATCCTGCGTGCTGGGCGATGCGCGGAATGGTGGCGCCCTCTAGTCCGTGCTGTCCCAGGACTTCGGTCGCTGCCTTCAACAACTTGCGCATGGATTCCCGGCTACGAGCCTGTTGGGGAGCGAGCGTCTTATCGGCCATGGCCTTCCTTTATATCACTTCGGAAAAATAATGCTTGACACGAATGTAAATGTAAATATACATTTACATTATGCCGATCAAGCGTACCGCGGCGCGCTACTTCTTCAGGGCTTAGCCCACCGGTAAACGCATTGAGGAGATGCTTATGGCCACTGCAACTATTTCTACCGCAAATGTGCCCGTCACAACGGTCGAGCATCCCCTGCGCAACCCGAGTTACCGCCTGTGGCTGATCGGCGGCACAATTTCGCTGCTGGGCGACCAGTTCTATCTGGTGGCCTTGCCATGGCTCGTCTTGCAGCAGACCGACTCCGCGGTGGCCATGGGCGGAATCATGATGGCAGCCGCTATTCCGCGTGCTCTTCTCATGCTTATCGGCGGCGCCGTCAGTGACCGGATGTCCGCGCGCAAGATCATGATTGCCACGGCGATGGCACGCACTATCTGTGTCGCGGTGATTGGCGTTCTGGTCTGGCTGCGCGTCCTGCAGACCTGGGAACTATACGCTCTGGCGGTTGCATTTGGCGTGGCCGATGCATTTGCCGCTCCTGCGCAAACGGCCTACATGCCTTCGCTGGTGAAGCGCGAGCAACTGGTTGTGGCCTCGTCGGTCAGTCAAAGCACGGCGCAGATGACCACCATTGTTGGTCCAGTTCCAGCCGGGTTTGTGATCAAAACGCTTGGTGTGGCATGGGCCTTTTTCGTGGATGCGATCAGTTTCTTGTTTATTATTGGCGCGCTGTGGAAGCTGCCCGATCCACCTAAGTCTCAGACCGCCCGGAAAGCGATGCTGCACTCGATCGTCGAGGGAATCGTCTACGTGGGAAAAGATGTGCCGCTGCGCTCCCTGATGCTGTTGGTCACGATCCTGAACTTCTGCATTGCCGGGCCGGTTTCGATTGGTCTGGCGTACTTGACCAAGACGAGATTCGGTTCGCCGGCCGTGTACGGCATTGTGATCTCCGCGGTTGCCGCGGGAAGTTTGCTGGGCGCTCTACTGGCTGGTGTCTGGAAGATTCGCAAACGCGGCGTGATGATTCTTTTCGTGTCGTTGGCATTGGGCGTCTGCTTGGGATCCATCGGCCTGCTGGGGAAAGTATGGAGTATCGCCAGCGTGCTGCTGGTCATGGGCGCAGCGGCGGGAATGGTCAACATCCACATCGGCGCCTGGATCATGCAGCGGATCGATGTCGCGGTGCGCGGGCGAGTTGCGAGCGTGCTGATGCTGGCCACCTTCGGAATAACTCCCATCTCTCTCGCGATTGCAGGATTCTTTGTTGCGTGGAGTTTGAAGCTCATGTATTTGCTCGCTGGAGGACTCATGGTGCTGACTGCCGCCGGAGCTTCGTTCCAGAAGCAAGTGCGGGAGATTGAGTAAGCGCCACAAACTTACCGCTGCGCGAATTGGAGTCCCGGTGCATGGCGCCGATTTCAGACGAATGACGAGCGACCGGGAAATTACGGTTCATCGGTCGGATTAGTATCCCTAAACGCGCTTGTATCCATTTACCGGAGTAGTTCCAAGATCATTGGTTAATCGGAAGCTCACCCTCGACTCAAAGTCCCTTGGCGTTGCGGAATTCGCGCACGACCGTTTTTACGTCGCGCTGGTCCGCATCCACGGCCGCGTTCATACGGCGCATGTCCTCTGCGGAGATCTTTCCAGCTAGATCAGCCAACGCGGCACGAAGTTGCGGATATTGCTCGAGCGCGGCGCCGCGAACGACCGGAACCGCATCATACGGTGGGAAATAGTGCCGGTCGTCGTCCAAGGGAACAAGATGCAAAGCCGCGATCAAACCGTCTGTCGAATTGCCCGCAACAATATCCGCTTGATGCTGCGTCAAAGCGCGATAAAGTAGTCCGAGGTCCATCACCCGCGGTGTCTCGGCGAACTTCAGCCCGTAAGTCTTGCTCCAACCGGCGAAGCCATCGGGCCGTTCAAGGAATTCATAACCAACAGCCGCATGCCACTTCGGCGCAATAGGCGCCAGGTCGGACATATTCTTCAGCTTTAGCCGCGCGGCATCGTCCGAGCGAATCACCATCGCGAACGTGTTTTCAAACCCCAGTGGCTCAGTGATTTCCAATCCGAATCGTTGACGGTATTGCTCTTTTACCCGCTGGAACGTCGTGTTCGAATCGCCTTTCGGCGCTTCGCCGAGCACCGCCGTCAGGGCCGTTCCCGTGTATTCCACGTACAAGTCCAGGTCTCCGGCTAGCATCGCCTTGTGAACAAGCAGCGTTCCGCCAAGGTTTGTTTTTCGCTCGACGGGAATACCAATGCGCGCTTCAATGTGCTGCGCCAGCAATTCCGCCAGCACAACTTGTTCCGTAAAGAATTTTGATCCAATAACAAGCTTCTTCTTGGACCTGCTTTTGCACGCCGACAAAAAACTGGCCACTGCAATCAGCACCGCTAGAAACGCAATCCATCGCCGCACGCTAAACCACCCTCAAGCGGCGTTCGAGCAAACCCAACAATGCATCCGCAGCGAGCGCGAGTAACGCAGCAGGAATCGCGCCCGCCAGAATCACCGCGTCGCTCACCATCGCCACGCCGCGAAAAATAAACGTGCCCAGTCCTCCGGCGCCGATCGCCGCCGCAATGGTCGCCACCCCGATCGTAATCACCGTCGCTGTTCGAATCCCGGCAAGGATCACGCTTAACCCCAGCGGAAACCGCACCTTCAACAGAATCTGTGATTCCGTCATTCCCATCGCCTCCGCTGCTTCGAGCACTGCTGGGTCAAGATTCGTCAAGCCAACGACCGTGTTCCGCAATATCGGGAGCAGCGCATACAAAACGAGTGCGATCACCGCTGTACGCACGCCGATCCCGCCCAAAAACGGCAGAGGAATCAAGAAGCCAAACAGCGCCAGGCTCGGTATCGTCTGCAGCACCGAAGCAAATCCAAGCGCAATTGCCCGCAATTGCTTTCGCTTCACCAGAATCATCCCCAGTGGCACACCAATCAGAATCGCAATCGCCATTGAAACAACAACGAGCAACAAATGCGCCAACGTTGCCTGCAAAATTTCTACCCGATGACTCGTCAAAAACTCCCAGAGCTTCATGCGCCGGTCTCATTTCCCATTTCGAACGAAGCCGCAAACGCTTTCACTTCCGGATGATCTACTCGCAAAAATTCCTCAGGCCGCGCGTCTGCGACAATCCTTCCCGCCGCAAGCAAAACAATCCGCGAGCCCAGCTTCATCGCTTCCCGCAAGTCATGAGTGACAAAAACGATTGTCTTCCCCAGCCTCTTCACCAACACCGCGAATTCGTGCTGCAATTCCGCTCGTGTCACTGGATCAAGCGCGCCAAACGGCTCATCCATCAGCAAAATCGGTGGATTCGCCGCTAGCGCACGGGCCACGCCGACTCTCTGCCGCTGCCCTCCCGAAAGTTCTCGCGGTCTCCGGGCCGCAAATTCCACCGGCTCCAGACCGACCAGCCGCATCATCTCTTCGACGCGCCCCACAATCCGTGCTGGCTCCCACCCTTCCAGCCACGGCACGAGCCCTACATTTTGCGCCACTGTGTAATGAGGAAACAGCCCGCCATCCTGGATTACGTATCCAATCCCGCGTCGCAACCGGATCAGGTCTGCCTCATCGACAGAACTCCCATTCACAAAAACTTCCCCAGAAGTGGCCCTCAACATGCCATTCGTCAACCTCAATAACGTTGTTTTACCGCTTCCGCTCCGCCCCAGCAGCACTAGAGTCTCTCCTTTTCCAATTTCCAGAGAGATTTGCGAAAGAATCGGCGCCCTCGCCCTAGTAGGAACGCAGTATTCAACCCCGCGAAACGCGATGGTAACGTTCTTGTGTTCGGCTGCTTTCACATTCATTTCGGTTGACACTCCGTCGCCGGAGAGTGACCATCGTAACGTAGTACTGACTCCCGGCGTCTTATTTTCGGCGCATCCTTCCAGCGGAAGCTGCATCCAACGAAGGGGACAAACCATGGGAGCTCCTGCCGCTGTCCGCATTCGTCACGATTTGCAAACGAGATTAGTGCGCGCACGCGCCCGCACTGATGAAATTTTTTCGCTCATCCGCGAAAAAGCCCTTTACGATCGTCCCATCGCCGAACGACATCGCCTCATCTTTTATCTCGGCCACGTCGAAGCATTCGACTGGAATCTCCTCGGCCGCCGCGCTTTTGGCTTGCGCTCCTTCAATCCTCCATTCGATCAACTCTTTGCATTCGGGATTGACCCCATCGGGGGCGGTCTCCCAACCGACATGCCCGGCGATTGGCCCACGCGAAACGAAGTGGATCGGTACAACGTGCGCCTCCGCGATCACCTCGACTCTGCAATCGAATCTGGACTGGAACACCCCGGTGAAGGCCACCCCCAATTACTCGAAATGCTTGAAACTGCCATCGAACATCGCCTGATGCACGCGGAAACTCTCGCCTATTTGCTTCATCGCCTTCCTTACGAAAGCAAGATCGGCGGCAAAACTAAAATCCCCTCCCACGCCAGACATCTAAACCACGACCTCGTGGAAATCCCTGCCGGTGAAGCGACTCTTGGCCGCGCGGACATGGACGTCTTTGGCTGGGACAATGAACGCGGCGAATGCGTCGTCTTTGTTCCGGCATTTGCCATTGAACGTCACAACGTCACAAACCGCGACTTTCTCCGCTTCCTGCAAGCCGGAGGTTACAAGACACGTTCTCTCTGGACGGACGAAGGTTGGGCGTGGAAAGAATCCGCGGGAATCGAACATCCCGCATTCTGGCGCCGCGACGGCAATATCTGGATGGCCGGCGGCATGTTCGAAGAAATTCGCCTTCCTCTCGACTGGCCGGTTTACGTTAGCCACGCCGAAGCCACCGCCTATGCCAACTGGCTCGGCCGCAAGCTCCCGAACGAAGAACAATTTCACCGCGCCGCATACGGCACCCCCGATGGTTCAGCTGAACGCGAATACCCCTGGGGCAACTTCTCCCCCGGCGACCGACACGGCAATTTCGATTTCACGAACTGGGATCCTGTGCCGGTCGGTTCATATCCCGCTGGCGCCAGCGCTTTCGGCGTTCACGACCTCGTCGGCAACGGCTGGGAATGGACGCGCACTGTTTTTGGCCCGCTCCCCGGCTTTTCTGCCATGCCTTTTTACCCCGGCTACTCGGCGAATTTTTTTGACGGCCAGCACTTCGTCATGAAAGGCGGCTCGCCGCGCACTGCCGCGTGTATGCTTCGCCGCTCCTTCCGTAATTGGTTCCAGCCGCATTATCCGTACGTTTACGCAACTTTCCGTTGCGTCGAGGACTGACGGAGCCCAAGCCACAGGGAGCCAACATGCTGACTCAAACCCTTCAGAAGCCAGCAGTGTCGCCCGCGATTGCGGAATTCGCGGAAGATGTGCGCATCGGCCTAACCAAGCCCGGTCAGCGCGAAATCCTTTCGAAATATCTTTACGACGAAGTCGGCTCGGCGCTCTTCGAAGCCATCTGTCTTTTGCCCGAGTATGGCCTCACTCGCGCGGACACTCGCCTCTTGCAGGCGCACGCCAGAGAAATGGTCGCGCGCATGCCTCGGCCCGCACACGTCGCCGAACTCGGCAGCGGCAGCGGAAAAAAAACCCGCTGGATTCTCGAAGCCCTTGCCCGCTACCAGCACACTTTTTACTATCCGATCGAAATCTCGCCCGCTGCTCTCGCCGCTTGTGAAAAAGAACTCGGTCAAATCGAACTGGTTCACATCGTCGGTTACGAAAAGCCTTATCTAGAAGGCCTGCGCGCCGTCGTCAATCGACGCCAGCATCGCGAACGCGTCTGCGTGCTTTTCCTCGGCAGCACCATCGGCAATTTTGATCGGCCCGCTGCCGACGATTTCCTCCGCCAGGTTCGATCCGTGCTTGAACCCGGTGATTCGCTACTGCTCGGCACTGATCTCGAAAAAAGCGTGGAAGTCCAATTGCTTGCGTACGACGATCCCGTCGGCGTAACCGCCGCATTCAATCTGAACGTGCTCGCCCGCATCAATCGGGAGCTTGGCGCGGACTTCGACCTAAAACAATTCGCCCACGAAGCTCTTTGGAACGTCACGGAGCGCCGCATCGAAATGCACTTGCGCTCGCTCCAGCGTCAACGTGTGGACATCCCCGGCTCCGGCCTGCGCATACGTCTCGAAGAAAGTGAAACGATTTGGACCGAGAGCTCGCACAAGTATTCCCCTTCCGAGCCTCTCGAAATGGCTGCCCGTACCGGCTTCCGCTGCGCAGCCCAATGGATCGACGAAGAGTGGCCCTTCGCCCAGAATTTGTGGATTGTCGAATAAGAATCTAGAAAGATTCGATTCGCCACACCAAGTTTGCGGAAAACACTTTTTCCGTGCTGATCCGCCAGCGCGCCAAAATCTGTGAACCTTGATATACGCGCTCGAAGCCCTCTTCCGATTCCGACACAGTCTCAATCGGCGCAACCCAAAAATTGTCCGTTCCCGGCGCGTGCAACGCGATACGCACGCGTTGCCATCCGTCTTCCATCCGCAATATCGGCCCAGGCAGTTCGCCGCTGAAGCGCAGATTCTTCGGCCCATTCTGCGTTTCGAAAAAGCGGTTCGCTTCCGTCGGCGCCAGCAAATTCACGATGGATTCAATCCCCAATATCACCGCGCGGTCCATCGGCTGCTTCAGTTTGATTCCGACTTCGCACGCCACTTCGCATCCCCGCGGCGCCGGCCCAAACGAAAATCGTTTCGTCAACGAAAACGGCACGTCTCCGTCTTTCGTCGGCAGAATCGCTTCGCGCACAATTTCCGCCTCGAGCGGCCCCGAGCTCTTTACGCTGTATTCGCCCGCCGCAAATCCTGCGTCCTCTCGCAGTTGCAACGACTCATAGTCCGCGTGCTTCCGCGACGGCGAAAAAATCAAAATGCGAAACGCCTGCCGCGCCCATCGGTCGTACCGCAAATATTTTTCGAGCCCCGGCTCTTTCACTCGCGTCTGTTCATGTATCGATGCAACCTCCCCCACTGGGGACTTTTGCGCGCCAACGAGTCGCGTATGGTACGCCTCCTGCCTTCGTTGCATCGAGTTGATCAGCGTCGCTGCCACTGGCCGGAAATCCAATGCCGCCAGCGTCCCGCCATCCGACGGCTTTAGGAGCGCCTGGCATTCCGGCGACGTAAACAGCAATTCATTCGTCCCGTCCGCGTCGTAGTCCAGCAGTTCGACGCGCGAAACAAGCCCGCCCGACGCATTTTTATCCGCAAGCAGCTCCGCTCGAATCAAATCCTTCCAAAGCGCCGTGCGCAGATGCGGCGCGTACAATCCGCCGAAAACACCGTGCCAGTAGGCATCATTACACTGCCCGCGCAAGAGCAAATCACGCGCTTCGGCAATCTCCTCCGCCGGTTTCGCTGCGCTTCTCCGCGCTGGAGCTGCCGCTACTCGCGTCGCTACACGTAACATCTTTTTGTGCAGCAGATTTGATTCCGCGTATTTCCGAAAAAATCCCCGCCACGATCCGCCGCGCAAGAACGCAGCAACTTCAGGCCGCTTCACAAACTCTTTCAACACCGTTTGGTAGCGCATGCGAACCGGCGTCGGAAACGCCCATTCTGTCATTTCCGAATACGAACCCGTTGGCAAATCCGCGCGGCCTAGCGGCGCGTGGGTTTCAATGTAGGAACCCGGGGTCGTCAAACTAAGCCAATCCTGGTTTTCCTCCAGGGCCGCAAAAAAATCCTCCAGCCAATGATCGCCATAACAGTGTTCGAACGTCCCCGGCCAGCATCCGAACTTTTCCATGTCGTCGCCCATCGCCGCCACACCGCCGGGATGCGTCGCCGCCGCATCCTTCAAATACGCAATCGCATCTTCCACCTTTCCGAATGGCAATAAATACCGCAGCGCTTTTTGGCCCGGAAACAGTTGCACGCATTTCCCGCGATCTTCCGCGACGTACGCTCCAAAGAGCTCCGTCGGCTCGAATCCTGCGGACAAGAAGTGATAGTCGTCCACCAGCGAATAACTCACTTGTGCCACCGCTAATGCCGATGGCAATTGTGGCTCCCAAACGCGCTCCGCGAGCCACGCTCCCGATGGCCGCTCGCCAAAATGCCGTTCAAGGTAAGAAGTCAGCCGCGTAATCTGCTCGACCTGGTCCTCCGGCGGAATCACTGCCAGAATCGGCTCGTAGAATCCGCCACCCACCATCTCCACTTGCCCGCGCTTCACCAGCGCCCGCAACTGCTCAAAGTACTCGGGGTGATTTTTCTCAATCCAAACGAGCAGCGGCCCCGAATAGTGCAGCCCCATGCGCACGGTGGGATGCTTCTCCAACATCTGTATAAAGGGCAGGTAGGATTTCTGGTAGCACTTCTCGAAAACGTCCTCGAAGTTGCCCATCGGCTGATGCGCGTGAATCAAAAGGGAAAGGTGAAATTTTGGCGGCACTGGGACGCTTTTTCTCTCCAATAATTATGATACCGCGTTGCGAAACGCCGCTGAAATCACGGCCATTGGCCGTTTTCTCACGCGGCTAGGGTTAAGAGGCGCTTCTAGGAACTATGTTTGCCAATCCAGTCTGCGATCATCTGCAGAACTTCAGGAGAGATCGTCTCTTCGATTGCACCGTACTCGATCGGCGTCCCGGATTCGGCATGCTGAAAAAGATGATTCAGCTCCGGCAGCGGCTTCGTCGTCACGTCTTTGTTCCCCGCGTCTTCTAGTGCCTTCTGAATCAGCGGCAAGTTACCCTTCGCCGAAACCTGCAAATCCTTTTCGCCGTTTAGCGCCAACACGGGGCATTTCACTTTCTGCAGTGCCGGCAGTGGGTCGTAGTCCAAAAAATAGCGGAACCACGGTGAACTCAGCATGTGAATCTGCGCTGCAACCGATGCCGGTAGTTGATCCGGCGCCATTCCTGACGAAACCACCATCGCAGCTATCTTTTTCTCTAGCAAAATCTGGTCTTTCTCTTCGCGCACCAATGCATACGCCTTTTTGTCAAATTCCAGACTCTGCGCCACTTGCGCCGCGGGCATCCCTGCCGCGCTTGCAATCGCCTGCGACTGAGCCAGCATAATTTTCTCCCCCGTTTGTGCCGGCCCCGCCAGCAGCACGACCCACGCAACTCCGCCTTCTGCACCAAGAATCGGTGCGATCAGCGCCCCTTCACTGTGTCCGAGCACTCCCACCTTTCCCCGGGCGACTTCCTTCCTCGTTTTCAAGTAAGCAAACGCGGACTCCGCGTCCGCAGCAAAATCCTCTGTTGTCGCAGCTGCAAAGTCGCCGCTGGATTTTCCGATGCCGCGCTTGTCGTACCGCAGTACCGCGATCCCATTCCGCGTCAAGGAGTCCGCAATCACCAGAAATGGCCGATGTCCCGCTAAGAATTCATCGCGGTTCTGTGGCCCGGAACCCGAAATTAACAGCGCCGCCGGAAATGGGCCAGCTCCTTGCGGAATCGTTAGCGTTCCTGAAAGTTTCGCTGTCGCGTTTTTGCTCGCAAAGGTGACCTCTTCCTCTTTATACGGATACGGCTTCGTTGGGTCTTGTGGCCGCCGCAACTCAAGCACCTCATCCGACCGCTTGAACTCCAGCGCAACTGAGTCCTGGTTTTGCGACCATTTTCCCGTGATTGCATTGCGAGCCGCGTTCAGCGTGCCTTCATAAACCCCGGACACCATATCAATTTCGAAGTGCACCGCACCGTTCTGCTCGCTCAGTTTGGACATCGGCAATCCATTCACCGCCTGATCCAGGCTGTCGAACGTTCCCGTGAGTTTCTTCGCTTCGTCATGCGAGATGTGCAGTTGCAGTCGGAAGCGCATGTTTCCGTTTTGAAATGCGCCTTGCCATGTTCCCTCAAACGGCGAAATCGCATTCGCTGGCTTGCGCCCCGCCGTGGACGCGCTGCGCCTGTTCAGCACAAGCGGGAGCGCTTCTCCTCCTTGCTTCCATGTGCCGGAAATCGTTCGTCCATCCGGTGTCAGCTTTCCCTCAAACGACGCGCCTACCGGGGAAATTTCGAATCGCAAGTTATTCTGTTCGTGGCTCGCGGAAGTCGCTTCCATTCCGTACACAGACTGCTCTGGGCTATCTAGCTTCGCGCGAAACTCGCCGCTCTTGTCCCCGCTCAAATGCAACACCAACTTCAACTGCGCTTGGCCAACGTGCAACTCACCTTCCCATTCACCGTCGAATCCGCCCACTTGTGCCGTGGGCGCATCCGTTGTATGAGCGGGGGCTTGTTTCGTGGCCACCTGTGCTGCCACAAACGATGGCGCGCACGCAACGGCAAGTGCGGCTCGCCAGAACTTCGCTGTTGTCACTTTTCCCAAAACGGTCTCCCTCTTCCAAACTATTTCCTTAGATGATCCTCGCAGCCATTTTGGCTGGCGCCTCTTCGCAATTTCTCAAAAATTCCGTTTCTTGCGTTGACACCAACATTACTCTATGGAAATCTACACGCCCAAGTTTATGAGAGTGACCGCCAAAGGCGAGTACGCAACGCGGGCTGTCCTTCACATCGCCATGGCTTATCCAGAATTCATTACGATCCACCAAATCGCCGAACGCGATCACATTCCCGCCAAATATCTCGAACAAATCCTTCTCCAGCTAAAACGCGGCGGCGTTCTTGCCAGCAGGCGCGGAGTCAATGGCGGTTATCTCCTGTCGCGCGACCCGTCGGCAATCTCAGTCGGCGAAGTCCTCCGCATCGTGGACAGCCGGGTCATCGATTCTTCCTGCCTGCAAAACGATTCCGATCGTGGATTCGCCTGCGCCGATTACTATGGCTGTGGGCTCAAGCAGTTGTGGCGCGATGTCAATCTCGCCGTCGAAAAACTCCTGTTTGACACTTCTTTCGCGGACATCTGTGCCAACTCACGCCGTAAGCCGGCTCTCGCCGTCATTAACAAATCCGCCGCTCACCTTAACGCCTAAAAAAACGGCGCTCAATTGTTCAATCTGAGCGCCGCAATTCACTTCCCAAATTCTTCCAGAACCTTACTTCTTCGCGTAATAGTCCGTATTGCCGGCCGCATACGCCTGCCACTTCTCCGGCAGATCTTCCATGGCAAAAATCGCCGTCACGGGGCACACCGGCACACAAGCTCCGCAGTCAATACATTCCACGGGATTGATGAACAACTGCTTGACACCTTCGTGCTCAGCTTCATCTTTGCGCGGGTGGATACAATCCACTGGGCAAACATCAACGCAAGCGGTGTCTTTCGTACCGATACACGGCTCGGCTATCACGTAAGCCATTCACGATCTCCTCGGCTCGGAACAGTGGCTGTCCGCCTGGGCGGACTTCCTCTCCCGGCAATATGCGCTGGATTCTATTTGGTTCTTGGCCAGCGAACAATACCACTCGATTGTACGCGGCACCTTTGCGATTCTCAACTGACCTACCCGATGAGGGTAGGTCATCCTGGGGGAGCAACGCGACCGAAGGATCTCGGCGTCTTTCGTTCAAGCGCTGAGCAGGTCCCGGCGAATCAACAAATGTTCGAATGCCCGTTGCGAAGATTCCACAACGGGCATTCTCGGATAAGCAGTTTCGATATCGAACCGCTCCTAGATGCAGTTCCGCAATCATTCGAGTAGAGATCCGGCGTGCTCGAAATCACGGATACGGCAGGAAGCGCCAAAAATCATTGAGTAGGCCGTTGCCGCTTCCGGGACTCGAAGCGTAGCCCTGTCCGCCGAAGATCCACAACTGATTGGACGCGTCAATCCAGTATCCGGCACCCCAACGGGAGCCAGGAACATTCGAGAACAGCGGCACGGAGGCATTGCCGTAGACACCGGCATTGCTGTTAGTGTTCGCACCTTTGACCCAAGTCCACTGATTTGCTGTGGGATAGGCGGAAGTCGGAACGAGCGTGTACTCCCACAGATCGTTAAGGAGACCGGTACCGGTTGTGTCGAGTCCGAAGCCGCTGTGGAGCCAGAGATTTCCGTTGTGGTCCGTCCATGCCACGGCTCGCCATCTGGCCCCTGGTGCGTTCGTGGCGGCAGCAGTTCCCTGCGTGCCGTAAACGCCGTGCTGGTTGGCAGCGTTGGAACCAGCCACCCAAGTCCATTGTTTGGTTGAGAAATCCAATTTCCATAAGTCGTTTACGGTGCCGTTGGGCGTGCCGGTGGCGTCGAGACCGAAGCCGCCGAACAGCCAAAAGTTTCCGCCCTTGTCCGTCCAGGAAGCCGCAGATTGGCGGCCACCCGGTGCATTCGCTGCAGCGGCTGTGCCTTGCGTGCCGTACACACCATTCTGATTCGCCGAAGACGAAGCTGACGGGCCCATCCAAATCCATTGGTTTGTGGACGTGTTGAATTCCCAAAGGTCATTCAGCAGGCCGTTTGTGCCGGTAGAGTCAAAGCCGAGCCCGCCGAAAATCCAGAAATTGCCGGAAGCATCGACCCAGGAATTGGCGCCCCAGCGAGCGCCGGGGATGTTACTTGCTGAGGACACACCGAGGGTCCCGTACACGCCTGTAGCATTGAATCCTGGGGTACCACTGACCAGAGTCCACGTGCTCGTCGTCGGGTCGAAATTCCAAAGATCGTTGACCAAGCCTAGGGGTACATTGCCACCCTCGCCATCCTGGCCGCCGAACAGCCATAGCTTGCCGCTGGCATCGGTCCAGGCCGTCGCACCGGTGCGGGCATCCGGTGCTGTACCAGTAGGCACAATGCGGACCCAACCATTCCCCGGCCGCGGTAAGCAACCGTTTGCCAAGCAGTTGTAGTCTTGTGCGCCCTTGAACTCCCATAGCTCATCCAGATACAACGGTTGAATCTTGATGTTGTTGTCAAAGCTGAAACCGAAGCCGCTGAACATCCAAAGATTCCCGGAAGGATCCGTCCAGGTGACTTGATCATTTCTGGCACCCGGACTATTCGTGTCCTGGGTTGGTGCCGCGGGAATTGTGGGAGGAGTGTTGCTTACACCAACCGCATTTGAGCTACTTGAGCCGGTGATCCAGGTCCAATCGCCATGTCCGCAGTCCACGACGACGTTGTTCACGTTCGCAGTCGCGGTACCGGAGCCATTAGCCACTAGGCAGATCTGCGGCTGCGTCGTGGGCTGGATAAAGATGTTGGCGTTGTAGGCGCCTCCGAAAGTGATCGGCGTGGCGAAAGTGAAGGGACCATTGCCGTTAATCGCGAGGTTGTCGCCCCCGTTATCTTGGAGCGCCATCCCACCGCCGTTGCCGAGCAGGCCGACAACCGTGCCGCCGATTGTGTATGTCGGAATGGGGCATACTACCTGGACATTTGTGACATTGGCTGTGGCCGTTCCGCTGGCGTTGCTTACCGTGCAGTTCTGTGCTGGACTTGATGGCTGCGTCTTCACGGTGACCGCATAAGGCGCATTATTCAAGAGAAGAGTCTTGAACGTGAAGGACCCGTCGGCGGTGATGGAGAGGTCATCGCCACCATTGTCTTCAAGTACGAGACCGGTTCCCTTCACGCCAGTGACCGTTCCACCGATGGAGAGGGAAGGCGTTTGACACGTGACCTGAACGCTCGTGATGTTTGCATTGACGGTGCCATTTCCGTTCGTTACTGCACAAACTTGCGTCGGGCTGCTCGGTTGCGTAGAAACCGTGACTAAATAAGCTCCGCCTTGTGCGACTGCCGTCTTAAAAGTAAAGGCCCCGGTTCCCGTAATTGCCAGATTGTCGCCGCCATTGTCTTGGAGTACCAAGCCGGTTCCGGTTAGGCCGGTTACCGTCCCTCCAACCGTAAAGGAGCCTGAGCCCGTCCCGCCGCCTCCTCCACTGCCCGGACCACTATTGGCGCCCTGCTGAACGCCGCTGCAAGCAGCGAGACTCACAGCTAAAATCAAAGTCCCAACTATGAAAATAGGGTAGCCAGCGAATTTCACCGTTGTTTCTCCTTAAATTCTTCCAGACACACGAATACCTCTAGCGCGGTTTGTACTGACCAGAGCTGAGAGAACTCCGCGTGCGTCAAATTACTGACTTGGTCTTACAATGAGGCCGACCTGTAGTAATTCTCCGGACTAGTCACTGCAGGCTCCACACTGATGGAGAGTCACTGCGGAGGCAATATACAATTGAGGTAGATGTGCACAATTCTACAACTGTCTGGTCGGGGTAATACCGCCTCATGACAAAACTAACTATTGTTAGGGCCCAAGTTGAGCAAGCGTAGCCCAAGGATTTCTTGAATCTGTAGGCATACAGACGGTTCTTTCGTCAGACCTTTTGTTGGGTCGTGTGTCCGCGGTCTGACAGCCGGGAATACCTGACCCGTCTTCGTCCTCGCTTCCACCAAATCGGTTTGGCCTCTCAATTACTTCAATTTGCCCCATTGGAGCCGGACGACGGGCTAACAGGAAACTGACTCCCTGCTTGCTTCTGGATAGCGCAGCGATTTGAATTTTGTGAATCGTGACCAAAGAGAGCAAAATTCAAAACTGGCGCGTCTTGAATCGCCGACCGCAGGAGACCCCCATGCTCGACACCAAAGGCAATCGTATCACCTACTTCGGCCACAGTACCTTTTCCCTCACAACGCCCTCCGGCCAGGTCGCGCTAATCGATCCCTGGATCACCACAAACCCCAGATGCCCCGAATCCTTGAAAAAAGTCCCGAAGCTCGACGCAATTTTTCTTTCTCATGCTCACAGCGACCATTTTGGAGATACACTCGCGCTCGCCAAGCAGCATCATCCGAAAATCTTCGCGATTTTTGAAACGGCGCTGTACATCGGGGAAAACGGATTCGAAAAGGAAGTGACCGGCATGAGCAAGGGCGGCACGCAAACCACCGGCGACTTTCAGCTTACACTTACCCACGCCTTCCATTCGAATTCCATCGACAGTTTGAATCCTCCGCGTTACGCCGGCGAACCGGCTGGCCTCATCATTCGAATGTCAGGCGGCTTCACCGTTTATCACGCAGGAGATACCGCCGTCTTCGGCGACATGAAACTTATTGGCGAACTCTATAAGCTCGACGTCGCTGTCCTCCCCATCGGCGATCTCTATACCATGGGCCCGCGCGAGGCCGCCTACGCCATCCGATTGCTCGGAGCAAAACACGTTATTCCCATGCACTACGCAACCTTTCCAGCTCTCACCGGCACTCCCGAAGCTCTGCGCAAAGAAACCCAAGACATTTCCGGCCTCACCATTCACGCTCTCAAGCCAGGGGAGAGCCTCGGTTAGAAATCGCTTTTCTATGCCTTGAATTTATCGGCGGAAGAAATTGCGGAGGAAGAATCCGACATTGGCAGGACGTTCCGCCAACCGTCGCATGAAATACGGGAACCAGTCCCGGCCGTACGGAATATAAACGCGTACACGATAGCCGTCGCGCACTAACCGCCGCTGCAAGTCCGTTCGAACGCCGTACAGCATCTGAAACTCGAAATCTTCTTTGGAGATCATTTTTTCTGCAGCGCATCGAATCGTCGCCGCAATCATTCGCGGATCGTGCGTCGCAATCCCGTGATAGAACCCGCTCGGCAAAAGCACTTTCACAAGGCG
>Ga0066388_100000493_pt1 | contig 18619 bp, 15 predicted proteins | sample PanSoiMetaGPlot6_FD_64539 | JGI IMG/M metagenome (GOLD analysis project Ga0066388, IMG submission 64539) | Tropical forest soil microbial communities from Panama analyzed to predict greenhouse gas emissions - Panama Soil - Plot 6 (Hybrid Assembly) | ecosystem: Environmental > Terrestrial >... | reverse complement strand
AGTGCCGCGGCGGCGACACCGCACTCCAGGCCGACCAGCACGCCGAACACGCCCGGATCGCCCATCCGGCGGCGTGCCCGCACCCGCGCCCGGGCCAGTGCCCGGGCCAACGTCGACGCGCTCATATCGGCGCGACACTAGCCGTCGCGGCCGTGCCCGGCCGACCGATTCGCCGCCTTCGTGACGCGGCCGTGCCCTGGGACGACCCGGCGGAAACCCGTTCGCGGAGCCGGCGCGGGTCGAGTACACAGGCGGTATGGCTGATGTGGTCCTCCGCCCGATCGACGGCTCCGAGTTCCCAGCGTTTTACCGCGTCCTTGCCGAGACGTTCGGCGAGGACCCCCGTGACGCCGAACGCGAGGCCGGGCAGTGGGTGTTCGAGCCGGACCGCAGCCTCGCCGCCTTCGACCGCGACAGCATGGTGGCCACCGGGGCGATCTTCAGCCGGGACATGACCGTACCGGGTGGGCCCCGCCCGGTCGCCGGCGTCACGATGGTGTCGGTCGCACCGACGCACCGGCGGCAGGGCATCCTGACCGAGATCATGCGGCGCCAGCTCACCGAGCTGTACGAGCAGCGGCGTGAGCCGGTAGCGGCGCTGTGGGCGTCGGAGGGCGGCATCTACGGACGGTTCGGGTACGGGCTGGCGGCGCGGCGTGGGTTGCTGACGGCCCGTACGGCCGATCTCCGGCTGCGCCCGGGCCTGGACCTGGGCGGGGGCCGGATCCGGCTGGCAGGTCCCGAGGAGGCGCGCCCGCACCTGGTCGGCGTGTACGAGCAGGTGCGCGGGCAGCAGCCGGGCTGGCTGGACCGGCGGGACCGGTGGTGGGACGCCCGGTTGCGGGACCCGGAGCAATGGCGCGACGGTGCCACCGCGCTGCGGTACGCGCTGGTCGCCGGGGAGGACGGGCGGGTCACGGGCTACGCCGTGTACCGGATCAAGCCCGCCTGGGACTCGAGGCGGCCGGACAACGAGGCCCAGGTTCTCGAGCTGGCGGCTACCACCCCGCAGGCGTACGCCGCGGCCTGGTCGTTCGTCGCCAACCTCGACCTGGTCGCGAGGGTGTACAAGCGGATCGCGCCGCTGGACGAACCCCTGCAGCACCTCGTGGTCGACCCGCGGGCGGTGCGGCTGGAGGTGCTCGACGGGCTGTGGGTACGGCTGGCCGACGTCGGCCGGGCGCTGGCCGACCGGGTCTACTCCGCCGACGTCGACATCGTGCTGGACGTGACCGACGACTTCTGCCCCTGGAACGCCGGGCGGTGGCGGCTGTCCGGCGGCCCGGCCGCCGCGCAGTGCGCGCCCACGCGCGACACCGCCGACCTGACGCTGTCCAGCACCGACCTGGCGGCGGCCTACCTCGGCGGGACGACGCTGGCCAGCCTCGCCGCCGCCGGGCGGGTCGGCGAGGTACGCCGCGGCGCGCTGGCGGTGGCGACCCGGGCCTTCGGCGCCGACCGCGAGCCATGGTGCCCGGAGGTCTTCTGACCGGGCCGGGCCAGCAGTCACCGGACGGGCCCGCCCGACGGCCCGATCTGGTCGGCCCGATCTGGTCGGCGCGTTGTGCGGGTGGCACGGTCGGGGGATGGTTGACCGCGGTCGTGGTACGCGGTCGACCAGCGGAGGTGCGAGCAGTGCCGGAGGAGCAGCCAGCTCCGAGCCGCCGGCGGCGCCGGGAACGCCGCCGAGGGCGCTCGGCTGGAGCCAACCGCCCCCTCGGCGGGCAGGTCGAGGCCGACCGCGACGCCGCGCCGCCCGCCACCCCTGGTGGGGACACCCGCACGGCGGATGGCGGGTCCGCTCCCGGGCCCGGCCCAGCCAGCGGCTCGACGGGCGGCACGACCGGCCCGCACCCCGCGCGGGGTGCCCAAGGTGCCCAACCCGCGCCTGCCGCTGCCTCGCCCGGCAACTCGGCATCCGCCGCCCCTCCCGCGGGCGGCCAGCGGGCCGCGCCGGCAGCGGGAGGGCGTCCGGCCGGAGCCGGGGGCCGCGCCAAGCCGGGAGCTGCGGCCGGCGGAAAGGCGGGCGGCGCCAGGACCCCGTCCGGGGCCGGGCTCGACACCCGAGCCGGCGTCGACACCGGGGCGGGGACGGGCGTCGGTAATGCGCCGGGTCGGCCCGGGTCTGTGGCCGGGGCGACGGCACCCGGGACGGTCGGAGTCCCGCCGCGAGCGGCCCGCCGGGGCGAGGGGGACCGGGGCCTGCGTGGGCTGGTCGGCGCGGGGTCGTCCCAGGTCGGCGTGCAGGGCGCGATGCGGGCACGGGACGCCGCGCAGCCGACACCGCAGGACGTGGCGGCGGCCGAACGCGAACTCGTCATCGTCCGCCGCCACTACACCCCGCCCGAGCTGCGCGATGAGCCCGCCCGGGAGCAGGCCGGCGGCGGTCAGCCCGGCTCGTCGACGCCGCCCTCGACCGCCGCCTCACCCGGCTCGAACGACCCGGTCGCCTCGTAGTCGGCGATCATCCGCAGCCGGCGGGCGTGCCGCTGGTCCCCGCTGAACGGGGTCGCGAGGAACACCTCGACCAGCCGAGTCGCCTCCTCCGTCGGATGCATGCGAGCACCGATCGCGACGAGGTTCGCGTCGTTGTGCTCTCGAGCCAGCCGCGCGGTCTGCTCGCTCCAGGCCAGCGCGACGCGCGCCCCGGGGACCTTGTTCGCTGCCATCTGCTCGCCGTTGCCGGATCCGCCGATCACCACGCCGAGGCTGCCGGGATCGTCGACGACCCGGGAGGCGGCGGCGAAACAGTACGGCGGGTAGTCGTCACCGGCGACGTACTCGTGCGGGCCGCAGTCGACCGGCTCGTGGCCGATCCCGGCCAGGTGGGTCAGCAGATGCGACTTCAGGCCGTAGCCCGCGTGGTCAGAGCCGAGGTAGACGCGCATGGTGCGCAGTGTGTCAGCACCCGCCGACAGATCGAGCCAGCAACGCCAGAAGGCCAGCAACGCCAGAAGGTCAGCATCCAGACCCGGCGGGCGTACGGTCAGCGGATGACCGCGATCACGGCCGAGCAGTGGCGGGAGGTCGGCGACCGGGTCTTCGTCCGCCGGCACCGGGCGTTCGACCTCAACGTCGGCCTCGTGCTGGGCGAGGGCGCCTGCCTCGTCGTCGACACGCACGCGTCGGAGGTGCAGGGCCGGGAGCTGGCCGAGGCGGTGCGGACGGTGACGCCGGACCCGTGGCTCGTCGTCGACACCCACGAGCACTTCGACCACTGCTTCGGCAACGCCGCGTTCCGCCCGGCCCGGATCTGGGGGCACCGCCGCTGCGCGGAGAACCTGCGGGTCTACGGACAGGTGCAGCGGAAGGTGACGGCAGCGGTCTACCGCCAGCACGGCCTGCCCGACCAGGCCGACCTGACCGAGGCGAGCCGGATCGACCCGCCGGACGAGCTCGTCGACGACGATGCCTCGCTGTCCGTCGGCGGCAGGACCGTGCTGCTGCGCCACCTCGGCCGCGGGCACACCGACAACGACCTGGTCGTGGTCGTCCCGGACACCGCGGTGCTGTTCGCCGGTGACCTGGTGGAGGAGGGCGCGCCGCCGGCGTTCGACCAGTCGTTCCCGCTGGACTGGCCGGCGACCCTCGACGCGATGCTGGATCTGGTCGCCGGGCCGGTGGTGCCTGGTCACGGCGCCGTGGTGGACCGCGACTACGTGCAGGCGCAGCGTGCGGACATTGCCCGGACCGCCGACCTGGCCCGGGCGGCCCACACCGCGGGCAGCCCGGCCGGTGCGGTCCTCGCGCAGGCTCCGTTCCCCGAGGCGGCTGCCCGGCCCGCGCTGGAACGGGCCTTCCGCCAGCTCCGCGGCGATCCGCCCCATGACCGGCCGGAGGAGATCCTGCGCCGGTACGGCGTCGGCTAGCTGGCGCCGTAACGGACGAGCCGCCGGGTAGGGCTCTAGTCCGCTGCCCGAGCCTGCTCGCTGACCGGGATCGGTGTCGAGCGCGGGTTCGGGTCGGCCATGACCGTCAGCGTGCTGCTGACGGTCAGGCCCATTGTCGTGTTGAAGTCCAAGCGGACCGGACCGCGCCAGCCTTGGCTGTAGAACAGCTGCACCAGGTCACGGCGCTCCTGGTCGGTGGCGAACAGGTCCAGGCGGCCGCTGCCCCAGGAGGCGACTCCCAGCCCGGCCAGCCGGATCCGGTCCGGCCCGGTGCCGAGCAGCTGCCGTCCGCGCCAGGCACCTGCGTCGTACCACCAGTGGGCGACCGACTGGCTGCCCGAGGCCAGGGCGAACACGTCCAGCCGCCGGTATCCCCATGCCGCCACCGCGGCAGGCGCCACCAGCGTCCTCCCTTCGGGGCCCAGGCCTCTGTCCGCCCAGCCATGCCAGTGCGTGCCGTCGAACCAGTACTGGGCGAGCCTCCCGGAGGAGGTGACGGCGAACACGTCCAGCCGCCGCTCCGCCCAGCTCGCCACGCTCGGCGCGAAGTCGCCGCCTGGACCACGCGAGAGCCGCTGTGGCCCGTACCAGGTGCTGCCGGACTGCCAGAAGTGGACGAGGTCGCCGGTGGCCTCGTCCCGAGCCAGCACGTCGACGCGCCCCTTGCCCCAGGACACCGCCGCCGGCGCGGCCAGCCGGTGCCCGGCGGGCCCCAGGCCCCGGTCGACCCAGCCCCGCCAGCCTTTCTGGAAGCTGCGCTGCAGCAGCCGCCCGCTCACCTGGTCCACGGCGAACACGTCCAGCCGCCCCGGCGCCCACGACGCCACCGTCGGCGGGCCGAGAGGATGCCCGCCCGGGCCGAGCCCGAAGCTGTGCCAATCGCTCCAGCCTCCCGAGTAGTACTTCTGCAGCAGCTCGCCGGTCTGGCCGTCGTCGGCGAAGACATCCAGCCGCCCCGGCGCCCATGCCACGGCCGCTGGACCGGCGATGTCGCGGGCGTGCACCTGGGTGTCCAGGCCGGTCTGGAAGCCGGTGAAGCTGGGGTAGTCGCCATGCATCCAGACGACATCCAGGTCGTCGCCGCTCTGGCCGCGGGGGGAGATCGGACGGTAGTTGCCGCGAGCCTGGCCTGGAGTCAGCACCCGCGTCGACCACGTCGCGCCCTCGTCGGGGGTGGTCCAGACCTCGACCTGGAAGACGCCGTTGACCTGCCTGGACAGGTAGACGGTGGACGGGTCCTCGTGGTCCAGGGTGATGCCGCCGGAGTAGTTGGGCTCGGAGGGGTCGACGCTCATGGACCCGCCCGCCGGGGTGAGCTCGCGGTCCACCCACTGGGTCCCGTTCCAGCGGGCGTAGCGGTAGCGGTGGTCGGTGTCGGTCGGGAAGGTCGCGTAGACGATCACTGGGCGGTCGGCGGCGTCCAGCGCGACGTCGTGGACCCACGCCTTGCCGCTGACCGCCGGGTCGTAGACCTTCTCGCCGTCGCTGGGAGCGATCGGCAGGTCGGCCATGCTGCGGATGACCGACCCGTCGGCGCGGCGCAGCGCCCCGTCCCGGTAGGCCGCGTAGTAGATGCTGTTGTTCACGTTGCGGGGGTGGCCGTCGGTGAAGGCCATGGCGATCGTGTCCCGGCCGTTGCCCGCGTACTTGATGTACGGCCGCTGGCCCGGGTTGTAGATCAGTGTCCGGGCGGCGCTCCAGGCGGAGGAGCCGGCGTCCATGGTGGAGAACGACGGGTTGAAGTTGCCGCCGCGCCAGAAGAGATAGAGGCGGTTGCCCTCCGCGGACAGCTGCTGTGGGTTCGGGTACGTGTAGCCGAAGGATCCCGCAGTGTTGGTGGGGATGGTCTGCTCCGGCTCCCAGGAGGTGATGTCCTCCGGCCGGGCCGAACGCCGGTACCACATGGTCGGGCCGGCGTGGGTGGACCAGAAGACCAGCAGGTGACCGTCCGGACGGACCAGGATCGAGGGGTTGTCGTGGTCGTCGATCTGCAGGCGCGCCTTCAGGGTGGTGATCACCCGCTGGCCGGTCCGGTGGTCGTAGCTGGCCACCTGGATGCTGCCGTCCGGAGCGACCCAGCCGGTGTAGGTGCGGTCCTTGGCGCCCACGTAGTGGACCGCACGCGGGTCGCCGAACCAGCACCAGGCACCGCCGGAAGTGAACTCGCGTTCCCGCAGCGGGAACGTGCTCGCTCCCACCGGCAGTGCGGCACTTCCGCCCAGTAACGCGGCTGCCGCCAGCGCGGCGACCAGTGCGGCGAGCTGTCGCCTGCGGCTGCGCACCTTGCCCTCCTGCCCCCGACTCAGATGGACAACGGCCAGAGCCCGAGGCTTCGACCGAGCGACGCTGTCAGATACGACACTACACAGCCACGACGGCAGGAGTCCGCGGGACTACAACTGCAGCGACTTCACCTCGAGGAACTCCTCCAGGCCGTACCGGCCCAGCTCGCGCCCGTTGCCGGACTGCTTGTAGCCGCCGAACGGGGCGAGCGGGTTGAACCGGCCGCCGTTGATGTCGACCTGGCCGGTGCGCAGCCGCCGGGCCACGGCCAGCGCGTGTTCCTGGTCGGCCGACCACACGGCGCCGGCCAGCCCGTACCGGGTGCCGTTGGCGACCGCGACCGCCTCGTCCTCGCCGTCGTACGGCAGCACGGACAGGACCGGGCCGAAGATCTCCTCCTGGGCGATCGCCATCTCCGGCCGCACTCCAGCGAACACCGTGGGGCGGACGAAGTACCCACGGTCCAGGCCGTCCGGCGGCTCGGCGCCGCCGCAGGCCAGCGTCGCGCCCTCGGCGACTCCCTGCTCGATGAAGCCGCGGACCCGGTCGCGCTGCGCGGCGGAGACCATCGGCCCGATCCGGGTGCCCTCGTCGAGCGGGTCGCCGAGCTGGTAGCGGGCGGTGCCGGCCACGGCGAGCGTGACCGCCTCGTCGTGCCGCGCGGCCGGCACCAGCATCCGGGTCCAGGCGGTGCAGGTCTGGCCGCCGTTGACGAAGCAGTTCGCCAGGCCCACCTTGACCGCGGTGGCGAGGTCGGCGTCGGCGAGCACGACGTTCGCCGACTTGCCGCCCAGCTCCAGCGCCACCCGCTTGACCGTGCCGGCGGCCAGCTCGCTGACCCGGCGGCCGGCCCGGGTGGAGCCGGTGAACGACACCATGTCCACGTCCGGATGCGTGACGAGGGCCTCGCCGAGCACCGGCCCGGTCCCGGTGACCAGGTTGAGCACCCCGCCCGGGAGCCCGGCCTCGGCGGCCACCTGCGCGAGCAGGTGGGCGGACAGCGGCGCGACCTCGCTGGGCTTGAGCACCACCGTGCAGCCGGCGGCGAGCGCGGCGGCGACCTTCGCGACCACCTGGTGCAGCGGGTAGTTCCACGGGGTGATCGCGGCGACAACGCCGACCGGCTCCTTGACCACCAGGGAGTTGCCGATCCGCTCCTGGAGCGGGTAGTCCGGCAGCAGCGTCGCGTACGACCTCAGCACCGTCAGCGGCAGCCCCACCTGCACCGCCGTCGCGAACCGCAGCGGCGAGCCCACCTCGGTGGCGATCAGCCGGGCGATCTCGCCGGCGCGGGCCGCGAGCGCCTCCCGGATCCGGGCGAGCAGCGCCGCACGGTCCGCCGGCGCAGTGCCGGCCCAGCCGTCGGCGGCGGCGCGTGCGGCGGCGACCGCGAGGCCGACGTCCTCGGCCGTCCCATCCGGCACGGTGGCCAGCACTTGCTCGGTCGTCGGGTTCACCACGTCCAGCCGCCCGGCTCCGGCGGGCGACACCCACCGGCCGCCGACGAACATCGCGTGCGGGTGCGCGATAGGCAGGGTCGTCGTCACGGCCCCACCATAGGTCTGCGCAGGCCTGCGCGCCGGGCGGACGCTGTCGTCGTAGAACCTACGGCGCTTCTCGCGCGAGCGCCGCCGCGGCGGCGCAGGTGCTGCTAGGGTCTGGCCCCTGGTCCGGATGGGTGCCTGCGGCGCAGGCGTCGTCCGGTCCGCGGAGAAGGAGTCGATACCCGATGTCGTATCGGCGAGGACCACGCTTCCGCCCGGCGCCCGGGCGGCTCTGATGATAGACGGCCCGTGATAGACGGCCCGGTGCTCGGCGTGGACGCGGGCGGCACCGACTGCAGGGCCGTGCTGGTCCACGGTGGCCAGATCGTAGCTCGGCGCCGGCTCGGCCCGCTCAACGTCGCGCTGCACCCGAACGCGCTGGACCGGCTCGTGACGCTGATCCGGGAGACCGGGGCGGCGGCGGCCGGGCTGGGCCTGGCGGGCGTGCGGACACCGGCCGACGCCGACCGGATAGCCGCCGAGCTCCGCGCCCGCACCGGCGTGCCGGTGGCCGTCGGCGACGACACCGAGGCGGCGCTGGCGGGGGCGTTCCGCGGCGGGCACGGCGTGGTGGTGATCGCCGGGACCGGCTCGGGGGCGCTGGGCCGCAACGCCGAGGGCCGGACCGCCCGGGTCGGCGGTCACGGGTTCCTGCTCGGCGACGAAGGCGGCGGGTACTGGATCGGCCGCGAGGCAGTCCGCGCGGCGCTGCGGGCCGCCGACGGCACCGGTCCGCCCACCGCGCTAGCGGCCGCCGTCCGGAGCGCGTTCGGTGACCTCACCGCGGCAGTGCAGGAGGTGCACGCGAGGCCCACCGACCGCCGGCTGCTCGCCGGGCTGGTCCCCGCCGTCACCGCGCTGGTCGAGCAGCGCGCCGATCCCGAGGCCGCCCGGATCCTCGCCGAGGCCGCCGACCACCTCGTCGACCTGGCCGAGGCGGTCCAGGCCCGGCTCGGCCCGCTGCCGGTGGCGATGGCGGGCGGGATCAGCCGCTCAGCACCCGTGCGCGAGCGGTTCTTCGCCACGACGGGAGCGCAGGAGCCAGCCGAGCCGGCCGAGATCGGCGCGATCCGCCTGCTCGGCGCTGCGGCACTCGGGTGAGCCCGGCTTCCGGCCAACGGCGGGTACGCACGTCGCCCACCGGGGTAAAACCGCTGTCCTCGAGTACGAGCGCGCTCCGCTTTCTCGGCGTTTGCATGGAACACTCGGTATGTCGGCGCGTCACCGTGCCGCCGCCGTCCGTTAGAACGCCGAGGTGAGGGAGCCCGCCGCGTGTCCGTCCCCAACCTGACCCGAGAGGACGCGCAGGCGCGCGCAGCCCTGCTCGACGTCGAGGCCTACGACATCCAGCTCGATCTCACCGACGGCGGCGGGAAGCCGGGCGAGGGGACGTTCCGTTCCCGGTGCACGATCCGGTTCGGCTGCAGGCGGCCTGGCGCGGCCACCGTCCTCGACGTCATCGCGGCCGGCTTCCACGAGGTCACGCTGAACGGGGTGGCGCTGGACACCTCGGACTACGCACCCGCCCGCGGCATCCGGCTGACCGACCTGGCCGCGGCAAACACGCTGGTGGTCGACGCCGACCTCCGCTACACGAACTCCGGCGAGGGGCTGCACCGGTTCGTCGACCCGGTCGACGGCCAGGTGTACCTGTACTCGCAGTTCGAGACGGCCGACGCCAAGCGGGTGTACGCCTGCTTCGACCAGCCCGACCTCAAGGCCACCTTCACCATGCACGTGACCGCGCCGCGGCCATGGGAGGTGGTGTCGAACGCACCCGTGGCCCGCACGGAGGACGGCCCCGGCGGCGCGATGACCGTCCACTTCGCCACCACCCCGCCGCTGCCCACCTACGTCACGGCGCTGGTAGCCGGGCCTTACCACAAGGTCACCGACCGGCACGACGGCATAGACCTGGGCGTCTACTGCCGGGCGTCGCTCGCCGAGCACCTCGACGCGGAGCGAATCCTGCTGGTCACCAAGCAGGGCCTCGACTGGTACCACCGCGCCTTCGACTTCCGCTACCCGTTCGGGAAGTACGACCAGCTGTTCGTGCCCGAGTTCAACGCCGGGGCGATGGAGAACGCCGCCTGCGTCACGTTCCTGGAGGACTACGTCTTCCGGTCCAGGGTCACCGACGCCGCCTACGAGCGGCGGGCCGAGACGGTCCTGCACGAGATGGCACACATGTGGTTCGGCGACCTGGTGACCATGCGCTGGTGGGACGACCTGTGGCTGAACGAGTCGTTCGCCACGTTCGTGAGCGTGCTCTGCCAGTCGGAGGCGACCCGCTGGACGAGCGCCTGGACCACGTTCGCGAACGCCGAGAAGACCTGGGCCTACAAGCAGGACCAGCTGCCCTCGACGCACCCGATCGCGGCCGACATCCCCGACCTGCAGGCGGTGGAGGTCAACTTCGACGGGATCACCTACGCCAAGGGCGCGGCGGTGCTCAAGCAGCTCGCCGCATATGTCGGCATCGAGGCGTTCCTGGCCGCGATGCGCCGGTACTTCCGGCGCCACCAGTACGGCAACACCACGCTGGCCGACCTGCTCGGCGCGCTGTCCGAGGCGTCCGGGCGGGACCTGTCGCGCTGGTCGGCGCAGTGGCTCGAAACGGCCGGGATCAACACGATCCGGGCCGAGTCGACGGTCGACGGCGACGGGCGATATTCCTCCTTCGCCGTGCTGCAGTCGCCCCCGGCCGGCGGGCAGATGCTGCGCGACCACCGGCTCGCGATCGGGCTGTACGCCGTCGAGGGCGAGAAGCTGATCCGCGTGGACCGGGTCGAGCTGGACGTCCGCGGGCCGCGCACGCCGGTGCCGGAGCTGGTCGGGGCCGCCCAGCCGGACCTGCTGATCGTGAATGACGACGACCTGACCTACTGCAAGATGCGGCTGGACGAGCACTCACTGCGGACGATGCTGACCCGCATCGGCGACCTGGCCGAGCCGCTGCCCCGGGCGCTGTGCTGGTCCGCGGCGTGGGACATGACCAGGGACGGCGAGCTTGCGGCCCGGGACTACCTGCGGCTGGTGCTGGCCGGCGTGCATGCCGAGACCGACATAGGCGTGGTCCACTCGCTGCACCGGCACGCGGCCACCGCGATCGGCGACTACGCCGACCCGGACTGGGCAGCCGAGGGCTGGCAGTGCTACGCCGACGTGGCCGCGGCGGCCATGCTGGACTCGGCGCCCGGCTCGGACCACCAGCTGGCCTGGGCGCGGGCGTTCGCGCTGGCGGCCCGGTCGGGGGAGCACCTGGCCATGATCCGCGGACTGCTCGACGGCACCGTGACGGTCGAGGGGCTGCGGGTCGACGCGGAGCTGCGGTGGAGCCTGCTGCACGCGCTGGTAGCCCTCGGCGCGAGCGGCGACGCCGACATCGACGCCGAGCTGGCGCGGGATCCCACCGCGTCCGGGCAGCGGCGGGCGGCGACGGCGCGGGCGCTGCGACCGACCTCAGCGGCCAAGGCGGAGGCCTGGCGGCTGGCCACCGAAGACGACGACCTGCCGAACGCGATCAGCGAGGCCGTCATCCGCGGCTTCCAGCACCCCGCGCAGGGCGACCTGATGATGCCCTACGTCGAGCGCTACTTCGAGACGGTCGGCGAGGTCTGGGAGCGGCGGACCAGCGAGGTCGCCCAGAACATGGTCGTCGGGCTCTTCCCGTCGGTCATCGCCCAGTCCACCGTGGACGCCGCCGACGCCTACCTGCAGTCCCAGCAGCTCCCGCCGGCGCTGCGCCGACTGCTCCGCGAGGGGCGCGCCGAGGTGTCGCGGGCACTGCGGGCCCGCGCCCGCGACACCGCAAAGGCAACCGAGCCCGCTGGCTGACTCGCGGCCGGCCGATCCCGGTAACGCCCGATCCGCGCCGATCTCAAGGTTGCGCAGGTGAGGCAGCCCGGCCCCCGGCAGCGCTCGATCCGTCAGTGGCCGTCACGATGACCATCCGCACGTGAGACGGTCGCCGGAGCCAGCAGGATCGCACCCGAGGCCAAAGCCGCCGTGTGACGGCTCACCGGCCAGCGCCGCCCTCGGCGGCGGGCCCGGCGTCGTGACGTCCTGCAGAGCTACCCTCGCCGGGCGCAGCCGTTGGGCACGACCGAAAGCTGTTCTGGCGTGTCTCGCTCGTCATGTGATATTTGGTGTGGTAAGACCACAGACATGGCCACACCTGAGGACTGGCAGTTCTTGGTCGACGCCTTCGACCCGTTACGAGGTCCGCTTCATGAGGGACTGCCGTCCGCGGCTGAAGTCGCCGAGAACCACTTCGCCGAGTTCGACATGTACGACAAAGAGTATCAAGCCGGGCGAGCGCACCTTGCGCGATGCCACGCCCGCCGACTCCTGAAGGTGCAGTCAGCGAGCAACCTCGGCGGCTGGAAGGTCGCCCGACCTGGGCCCAACGCGGCGCTCTGGCTGACCCGCGATGCGCTGAGCCTCCGACTACTGCGACCGCTGCCGGGCATGGCGGTCCCACCTCCTGGCCCCAACCACGCCAGGATCGCCTACTACAGCAACCAACACGTCAGCATTCTCGGAGTATCCGGGAGCGACCTCATAGGCCTGTGGGACATAGCTGGTGCCGGCGAAGCCACGATCCGCATAGTTCGGCCGATCGGCCGATGGCGGTACGGGGCCGACTCGAAGGTCGACATCGACTTTCAGCTCCCTCGACTGCCGCAAAGCCTGCAGGAGTTGGAGTTCCGGCCGACTGACGACCTGGGCCTCACGCTTCCGTTCGAGAGTGATGAAGAGGGGGAGGAGGGCACCAGTGGCACCGATCGGCCTGGCAGGTGAGCGAGTACGGACGGCTCGTCACCTCCTCGGCATCTCACAGGAAGAGCTTGCGGCAGCTACGGGGGTGAGCAAACAACTGGTCTCGGCAGTCGAGAGTGGCACACGACTGGCAACCGAGCCGCTGTTGGCCTCTGTCGCCATTGCGACCGCCCTCCCGAGGTCCTTCTTCGACGCCATCCCGCCCGAACTCCCACCGGGCACACTTCGCTTCCGGAAGTTCGCCACGGCGAAGCGGAGCGACACCCGGCGGACGGAGGCCTTGTTGGGAGAGGTCTTCCGTGTCGTCCATGAACTCATGGCCGAGGTGCACTATCCTGCGCCCGGCCTTCCCACCAGTCCGAACGAGCCGGGAGCTGACGACATCGAACGGCTGGCGGAGGAGACCCGCCTTGCTCTGGGCATCGGTCTGGATGGGCCTGTCGGGCACGTGACCCGCGCATGTGAGCGGGGCGGCATCGCCGTAGTGCCGCTCGCCCTGCCAGGAGAGGAGACCGGAGTCGGTGAGACGGTCGGCCACTTCGGCGCGTCCTGCTGGCCCGGCGGCTCCGAGCCTGGGCTGATCGGCTTCTTCCCAGGCGGAGAGGGAGACCGCCAACGTTACACGCTGGCGCATGAGCTCGGGCACCTCGTACTGCACTCCCGAAGGCGTTTCATAGAAGATGCCGAGATGGAGGCCAACCGCTTCGCGGGAGCGTTCATGATTCCTAGGGCACGTGCCTTGGAAGCCTGGGCCGACGCGCCACTCACGCTCCGAAACTTCCAAGCCCTGAAGGCCCGCTGGGGCATATCGATCCAGGCTCTCATCATGCGTGGATCCCAGCTCGGCCTCGTCGACGAAGCCCGGAAGACATCGCTGTTCAAGCAGATATCGGCCCGTGGCTGGCGTAAGGCCGAACCGGTGCCGGTACATCGGGAGCACCCGGCACTGGTATGGAAGCTGCTAACGGCGAAATTCGGCAGGTCGGCCGTCTACCAGCGAGCTAGTGATCACCTAGGGATAGGCGCACTGGTTCTCCGGAGTATCGCGCCACAGCCCGCCAGCCCGACTCACCAGTGAGTACCCTGCCGCGGCGATCAAGGAGAAATCGTCGTTAGTTGATCTCTGCGAGCGACGATAACTCCTTGATCGGCGTGGAGAGCCGAGCTGACCGGCCTAGTAGTGGCGGTGGGGGTCGGGGTGGCCGGCCTGGTCGGAGAGCATGCGCAGGCCGTTGACGATGCCGCCGACGAGGTCGCCGCCGGCGAAGGAGGCCTGCATCGACAGGGCGGCGAGCGCGGCCGCGCGGTCCGGCAGCCGGCGGGACGACACCGCGCCGGTGACGATGTGCAGCACCCGCTGGCCCGGCGAGACGGCGAGCAGCACCGCGTTCGGCGCCTTCGCGCCCAGCCCGGCATGCAGCCGCTCGGCGTGCTCCCGGGTGGGCTCCTCCAGCGCGCCGACGTACACGCTGAAGTCGATGCCGGTCTCCCGGCTCGACATCGTCAGCGCTTCGTCGAGCCGGGCGAGCTGCCGCGGGGTGAACGGACCAGGGCGCTGCCTCGCCACTGCGGCGGTCCGGTCGACCGTGCCGGTCGCGCCGACCGCGGTCGCGCTGCCGGACTGCACCGAGTCGGCGTCCCGGCCGGGTGCGCCGTGCGGGACTGGTGCGCTGGCGGCCCCGGGTGTCCGGGCCGAGGCCGCACCGACTGCCGCTGCGGGCGCCGGCTCCGCGCCGGTCCGGTCCGCCGCCGTGCTACCACTCGCCACTGGCCCCACCCCTCGCGGTCCGCGCCGGTGCGTCGAGCACCGACGCCGGCGGCTGCTGGCCGGCCGACCGGGACCCTGGCAGGGCATGCCGGTCGGTGACCGCCTCGAGCTCCGGGCGACCGGTGCCGCCGGCGAGCGGCGTGCCGGACGCCGGATGCGGCACGTACCACACCGGGTCGTGCTCCCACGGCCGGCCCGGACGGTACCGGGCGGAACGGGTCATCGCGGGCCCGTAGACGAGCAGCGCCAGCAACCCGAACCCGGCCAGCGGCAGCACGACGAAAACGAACACGGTCTCCCAAACGGTCACGGCGTCACGGTAGCGAACCCCGGCGGATGAGCAGAAGGCGGGCAGGGCTGAACTGCCTCGCCCGGCTCGGCCAGCCGGGCGAGATCCGCCCCGGCTCACCACAGGTCCGGGTGCCTGCCGGACCATGGCCTGGCCGCCTCCAGCTGCGCCGAGACAGAGATCAGGGTCGCCTCGCCGGCGGGCCGGCCGGCTAGCATCACCCCGATCGGGACCCCGCCGTCGGTCCAGTACAGCGGCACGTTGACTGCCGGCTGGCCGGTCATGTTGTAGACGGCCGTGTACGGTGTGAACTGTTTCTGCCGTTCGAAGTCCGCGGCCGGATCGGCACCGTCGGTAAACCAGCCGACCGGCCGCGGCGGCAGTGCCAGCGTCGGCGTGAGGACCGCGTCGCACTCGAACAGCGCGGCGATCCCCTGCCGGGACAGCATCTGCAGCGTGCCGAGGGCGGTGACGTACTGCGGCCCGGTCACGGTCGCGCCCCGGCCGCGCAGCCAGCGCGTCAGCGGCAGGAGCTCACCCTCCCGGGCCGGGTCCACCGGCACTCCGTGGGTGGCCGCCGCCCAGATCGTCTCGAACATCGGCACCGCCTGGCGACCGAACGGCGGCGCGACGTCCTGCACGTCGTGCCCCAGCTCGGCGAGCAGGTCCGAGGCGTCCTCCCAGGCTCGCCGGCAGTCCTCGTGCGCCTCGGCACCGCCCACCACCGGGTCGATGAACCGGCCGATCCGCAACCGGCCGGGATCACGGTCGGCGTGCGCCAGAAACGTCTCGCCGGCCGGCAGCGGCGGCGCCCAGTGCGGGTCGCCCAGCATCGGCACCGCCATCGCGTCGAGCATGGCGGCGGCGTCGCGGACGGTACGGGCCACCGGCCCGTTCCAGGACAGGCCGGTCACGTCGCCGCCGAGCGGGCCGTTGCTCACCCGGCCACGGGACACCTTGATCCCGAACAGCCCGCACACGCTGCACGGGATGCGCACCGAGCCACCGCCGTCGCTGCCCTGTGCGAACGGCACCAGCCCTGCCGCGACCGCCGCGGCGGCGCCGCCGCTGGACCCGCCGGCGGACAGGTCCAGGTCCCACGGGCTGCGGGCCGGCGGGGCGATCGCGTTCTCCGTGTAACAGGGCAGCCCGAACTCCGGCGTGTTGGTCTTGCCGAGGCTGATCGTGCCGGCCCGCCGCAGCAGGGTGACCACGTGGTCGTCCACCGGCGGCACGAAGTCGGCATACAGCCGGGACCCGAGCGTGGTCCGGACGCCGGCGGTGAGGTTCAGGTCCTTGATCGCGATAGGGACGCCGTGCAGCGGCGGCAGGTTCTCGGGGTCGGCCGCGGCGGTGACCGTCCGCTCGGCCTCCTTGGCCTGTGCCCGGGCGGCCTCTGCGGTCACGGTGACGAAGGCGCCGAGGGTGGTGCTCAGCCGGTCGATCCGGGCGAGGTAGTGCTCGACCAGCTCGACCGGACTGACCTCCCCATTGCGGACGGCGGCGGCCTGTTCCAGGGCGGCCAGGTCGTGCAGATCGGTCATGGGGCCGACCCTAACGGCGCGGGCCGTCCTCCGGGGCACGACGGCGGCGCTGCCGCTCCAGCGTGATCGCCAGCGTCGGGCAGGCCCTGGCGGCGCGCCGTGCGTGCGCCTCGAGCTGCGGCGGCAGCTCGGCAGTGATCGGCATCGGGTAGCCCCAGTCGTCCAGCGAGATCACCTCGGATAGCAGTTCGGCGCACCTGCCGTGGCCGTCGCAGCTGATCGGGTCGACCCGCAGCAGCAGCCTGCTGGACGGCTGGGCCCGGCCCGACGGCTGGGCCCGACTGGACGGCTGGGCCCGGCTCATGTGGCGGCCCGGGGTCGGGGCGGCCGTGCGGACGCCGGTGCCGGTGCCGGCACCGGCAGGACGTTCGGGAGCGGGTGGGCGCACCCGCCCGCGAGGTGCCTCCCGACGTCCTCGGCGAACACGCCCAGCGCGCTGGCCACCAGCCCGGCCACACCGTCCGGGTGCCGGCAGGCGCCGCGCCCGGCCACCATGCCGCACCAGCGGTAGAGCCGCTGCACGGTCGGCCCGTCGGCGTGGGACTCGGCCAGCGCGGTCAGCGCCCCGGCGATGGCGGGCAGGCCGTTGACGCAGGCGCCGCACTGCCCCGAGCTCTCCCCGGCGAGGTAGCGGGCGATCCGCGCCGTCTCGCGCAGGCCGCAGGCCCGGTCCGGCAGCGCGACCACGACACCCGCGCCGAGGGTGCCGCCGACCCCGGCCATGCCGGCGTGGCTGAGCGGCACGGACGGCGCCGCGGCGGCCGGCAGCCAGCGGCCGAAGCAGCCGCCGACCAGGATCCCGCCGGCCGCCTCGGTCAGCCAGCCGGCACCGACCAGCGCCTGCTCGACGGTCGCGCCGACCGGCAGCTCGACGACGACCGGGCGCGGCACCGCGCCGCGCACCGTGATGACCAGCGAGCCCGGCTCGTCCGCGGTGCCGACGCCGCGGAACCAGTCCGGGCCGTACCGCGCCAGCAGCCCCAGATTCGCCAGCGTCTCGACGTTCTGCACCAGCGTCGGGCGCCCCTTCACGCCGTGCGCCGCGGTGTGCGGCGGCTGGAACAACGGCAGCGGCGGGCCGCCGGAGAGGTGGTGCACCGCCGCGGACGACTCACCGGCCACGTACCGGTCCGGGGCGGGGAGCAGCCGGACCGGCACGGCGTCCATCCGGCCCCGGTGGCGCTCGGCCAGCGCCCGCTCCACGGCGCCGTAGACCTGTGGACGGGCGAGCACGTAGAGCAGGACCTGCCGCGCGTCCACCGCCGCGGCGGCCACCTGGGCGCCGTCCAGGACCAGGTGCGGCAGCCGGGTCAGCAGGAACGTGTCCTTCTCGCTGAGCGGGTCGCCGGCGGCTCCGTTGGCGACGACCACCGTGTGGCCGCGGGCGGCCAGCACGGCGCGCATCTTCGCCTCCACCGGAAAGCCGGCGCCGCCGCGACCGCGCAGGCGGCTGTCCGCCACCTGCCGGAGCAGGCGCTCGTCGGGACCCCGCTGGCGAGCGGGCAACGGCCCGTACTTGCGCAGGTGCTCGTCCAACCCGAGCGACCGTCCGTCCGGGCGGACCCCGGCGAGCAGTCTGGGCAATACGGCCCGTGCCGGAGCCCGGTCCGGCGGCTGCGCGGCCGGAGCTGGGGCCACCGGCTCGACAGCGACCTGGTGCCCGGCCCGGGCGCGGCCGGCCCGGGTCCACTCGCCGGTGGCCGACAGCTCGCCGGTCGCGGTGTCCTCCCGCCAGTCCGGCCCGGGCGCGGAGCCAGCGCCGGGGCGCCGGTCCCGCACGGCGGCTCCGGCGCCCTCCCGCCGGTCCTGGAACGCGGCGGAGCCGTCGTCGCCGCGCCCCGGCGCCGCCAGTCGCTGCCGGTGGCCTGCCCGCAGCCAGGACACCCAGTCTTCGGACCAGGCGCCGCTGTCGTGCTGCCAGTCGCCAAAGGGCCCAGTGTCGGCGCGCCAACGGGCCGCATCGTCGACGGAGCCGGCCGGGGACCCCCGCGACGCACCTCGCCGCCGGCCACGCCGCGAATGTCCGGCGGGCGGTCCGTCGGCACCGGGGTACCCGTTGACACCGGGATCCGGCGTCGCCTCCGTCCCGGTGGGCGGCGGAGAGCCGGCAGGCAGCGCGCGATCAGGATTCTGCACAGGGGGGTGTGCCATCCGCCTCTCCGGCCATGCGTCGTATCGCCCGGTCCGTGTCCCCCCACGCCGCCGCCGCGCTGCGGTGGCCGGACGTTTGTACCAAGGGGACGGTGGTGATGGCGAGCACCTTACGAAAGCGTCACCATGAGAGATCGTCCAGCGACACGACGTATCCGGCGTCAGGCGGTGGCCGCCTCGCCCTCGCCGAGATAGGCCTGCCAGCGCGGGTCGGGCGGGCGCGAGCCCAGCACCCGCCACGCCATGCCGCTGGGCGCCCGCGGGACGATCCGCAGCCGCCAGCCGAGCTCGGAGATCGCCCGGTCGGCCTTCGTGTGGTTGCAGCGAGCGCAGGACGCCACCACGTTGTCCCATGTGTGCAGGCCGCC
>Ga0066388_100000492_pt1 | contig 18629 bp, 16 predicted proteins | sample PanSoiMetaGPlot6_FD_64539 | JGI IMG/M metagenome (GOLD analysis project Ga0066388, IMG submission 64539) | Tropical forest soil microbial communities from Panama analyzed to predict greenhouse gas emissions - Panama Soil - Plot 6 (Hybrid Assembly) | ecosystem: Environmental > Terrestrial >... | reverse complement strand
ACGCCGGTCGCCAGCGCTGCCGGAATCATTCCGACGGTCGCGACTGTCGCCGTCATCAGCACCGGGCGAAAGCGCTCGGACGCGCCGATGAGGATTGCATCACGCAAAGAAATGCCGGTCTCGCGCACCCGGTTGAGATTCGCCACCATGATGATGCCGTTCTGAACGGCCACGCCGAACAGCGCAATGAATCCGACCGCCGTTGCGACATTGAGCGTCTCGCCGGTGATGAAAAGCGCCATCAAGCCGCCCAAAGCGGCGAGCGGCACGATGCTCAGGATCAGCAGCGCTTGCCGCAACTTGCCGAACTCCGTGTACAGCAGCATCGTCATGACGGCCAGCACCAGACCGAGAATCAATATGAATCGGCGCTGCGCCCGCTCCTGGTTCTCGAACTGCCCGCCATATTCCAGGCGATATTTGGACTGATCGAATTGGACTGACTGCGCGATTCTCTCCTTGACCTCGTCCAGATATGAGACCAGATCGCGATCAGCCAGATCGATTCGAATTGTCAGGTTCCGCCGATTATTCCAACGCGTGATCGTGCCCTCACCGTTTCGCTGCGTGATGGTTGCGACCTGCGAAAGCGGAATCTGCGTCCCGCTGGCACTCGTGAGCGTCAGGTTACCCAGCGCCTCCGGGTCATAGCGCGTATTCAACGGAAAGCGCACGGTCAGATCGTAGACACGGTCGCCGACATAGACCTGGGTCACAGCAGCGCCGCCGATTCCGTTCTGAATCAGATTAGTGATGTCAGAGACATTGATGCCATAACGAGCCGCCGCGGCACGGTCGGTTTCGATTGCAATCTGCGGGAGTGGCGGCTCCTGAAAGATCGAAGCCTCGGCGGTCCCTTTGATGTTTCGCAACAGCTCGACGATCTCGCCAGCGATCCTGCGGTCCTCCGCAAAATCATCTCCCATGACCCGGATCACCAGCGCGCTGTGCGCGCCACTGACCAGGTCGAATACCATGTCGCTGATCGGCTGGTTGATCCCGACGTTGAAGCCCGGAAGCTGCTGCAGCCGCGCATTCAGCTTGCGCACGAAGTCCTTCTTGGTCTCGCCCTTCGGCCACGTCTCGTACGGAGTGAGAGTAATGGGAGCCTCGATATGCGACGGCGTCCAGGCGTCAACCGCCGCATCCTCGCGGCCCAGCTGTGTGACGATGGTTTCGACCTCGGGAAACTCGCGAACAGCGCGCCGCAGCTCGCTTGCCATCTCGCTTGCGGCTTCGAGCGAAAGGCCACTCGGCATCTGAACCTGCAGCCAGAGGCCGCCCTCGTCCAGATCCGGCAAATAGTCGCGCCCGACCTTGAGGCCGAAAACCACGACGCCAACAACCGCGAGGACAGCCGCCGCATAGGAGAGCGCGGGCCAGTCGAGCAGTCGCCCCAGCGTGGCTCGGTAGGCGCGCCCGAGCGCTTCGAGTGGCCTATTGCGAAACGCACGGCGCGGCTTCCGAAACGCCAGGTAGGCAAGTCCAGGAATAAGCGCCAGCGTGACGACCAGCGCTCCAAACGACGCAAAGCCCACGGTGAAGGCCATGGGCGTGAACAGCGCCGCCTCGCCGCGCTGCAGCGTGAACAGCGGGAAATAGGCCGTGATAATGATCAAAGTCGCAAAGAAGATCGGCCGCGCCACCTGGCTGGTCGCGGACCTGATGTCTTCCTCGGTCAATGCTTCGTTTGGCTTCGCTTCCCGGCGGCGCAGAATGTTCTCGGTCACCACAATGGCGCCGTCAACGATCACGCCGAAATCGAGTGCGCCGAGCGAGAGCATGCTCGCCGACATATGCGAGGCATTCATCAAAACAAAGATTGAAACGACCGCCAACGGAATGGTCACCGCGACGACGAGTGCGCTGCGCGGACTCCCGAGAAAGAGCATGAGCGCAATGATCACGAGGCCAATACCTTCGATGACGGTACGGCCGATCTTGCTCACGGTCGCAGAGACAAGATCGCTGCGGTCGAGAATGGGAACAATGTGGACATCCTGAGGGTCAAGCTCCCTACGCAGCTCATCGAGTTTCGTATGGATGCCCGCGATCACTTCCGACACGTTCGCGTATTTGAGCCCCATGACGATCCCTTCGATCGACGCAGGGTTCTCGTTCTTGCCGAGAATTCCTTCGGGCTCCTGGTGAGTATAGTTGAGGCTCCCCAGATCGCGAACCAGGATCGGCATGCTGTTGCGCTGGGACACGACGACGTTGCCGAGGTCCTCGAGCGTACGCACGAGGCCGACGCCGCGAACGATGAAATTCTGATCCCCGCGCGCGACGCGCCCACCGCCCGCATTGGCGGTGTTGTTGTTGATCGCATTGATGACGTCGTTGATGCCCAGTCCGTAGCGCAGGAGCTCGGTCGGATCGAGATCGAGCCTGAATTGTCGCGTGAACCCGCCGAAATTGTCGACACCCGCAACACCCGGAACCTGACGCAGCGCCGGCATGACGACCCAACGCTGAAACTCGGACAGCTCCATCAGATTTTTGGTATCGGATTCCAGCGTGTAGCGGAAAATCTCCAGCTCCGGTGATGTGACGTTGTCGAGTCCAGGGGATGCGCCGGAGGGCAAAGTGACGTCGCCAATGCGTTCCCTGACCCGTTGCCGCTGCCAGTAGTCCTCGGCACCATCACGAAACAACAGATTGATTTGCGACAGCGCGAACGTGCTGATCGACCGCATGCTGACCAGGCCAGGCGTGCCGTTGAGCGCCCGCTCCAGCGGGATGGTGATCTGCTGCTCGATCTCCTCCGCGGCCAGGCCGGGCACCTGGGTCGTCACTTGTGCAGAGACAGGGCTGAGCAGCGGGTACGCATCGATCGCCAATTGCGTCCACGAATAGATGCCGAAAATGCAAGCGAAGATCGCGATCAGCCGTACGACAAGGCGCTTCCTGAAACAAAGTGCAACGAATTGGTCAATCATTGAGTCGCACCGCGCCCTTGATCACTATTCGCTCGCCGGGCTTAAGACCGGCTTTGACGGCAGCGGTCGGACCCTCCTGGTATGCGACCTCGACATCCCGGCGCTCGAACGCCCACTCCGCGACCTCGACGAAGACGCTGGTCCGGTCGTTGGTCATGAGAAGTGCCGAGGTCGGCACGATCAGCTGCGACACCGCAGGCGCAACGAACGTCGCGTTCGCGAACATATTGGGCTTCATAGCCTTGTCAGGATTGTCGAATGCGATACGGACCTTGTTGCGCCTGGTGTCAGGCTCGATCACGTCGCTGACAAATAGAACCTTGCCGCTGAAAACCTTGTCCGGGTAAGCCGGAAAGTTCACGTTGACGGTCTGTCCGGTGAAGACAAAGGAGATATCCTTCTCAGGGACATTGGCCGTAACCCAGATCGTCTCCAGGTTCGCGATTGTCATGGCGGCCGCGGTCAAGTCATTAAGGAACGCGCCCGGAGCGATTTGCAGATCAATCAAGCTGCCGGCGACCGGCGCTTTCATCGTCAGCAGCCGGCTCTTTGCAATCTGCTCGGCCGATACACCAATCGACCGCAGCCGCGTCTGGGCTCGGTCCAGCTCCGCCACAGCCTGTGCGTAGTCGCTCTCTGCTTGCTCGCGTTCCTTGAGCGCTCCGCCTCCGATTTTCAGCAGTCCGAGTTGCCGATCGAGGGCTTTCTTGGTCAGCGTGACGCTGGATTGTGCCTTCTCCGTATCCGAATAGGCCTGCGCAAGGTCGCCGGAGTCGATGATGGCGAGCTCCTGCCCCTCCATGACGCGTTCGCCGAGCTGGACCTTGAGCTCAACGACGCGTCCGGTGACCGGAGGAAGCACTTTCACGGTACGGGCAGGATCGGACTCCACCATCGCGGGCAGCACCAACGAACGGGAAACCTCCTTCGAGGTCACGTCCGCCACCATCAGCTGCGAGCGCAACAGCGAGCCAGACGGCACGACTATTCGATTGCCAATGCGCGTGAATGGAGCTTCCGCACGAGGCACAGCCTGCGCAGTTGATTGCAGGCTATCCGTCCCTTGATGTGGTAGGAAGAACCGGTCAGCGGCGATGCCGAGTGCCAATCCGGTCAGCAGGAGCAACAGCGTACGACCCGTTCGAACCGGCGGCGCTTCAGACGATATTTTCGCCGACACTATTTTGTTCACAGACCGATCCACAACTTTGGCGTTTCCCCATCGAATTCTTAGCCGGCCCCCCTACCAGCCGCAAGGAAATTGCCCGACTGCAGCGCGCTAGCTATAGGGGGGCCCACTATCCTAGCGGCCGATTGAACCTTCGGCGGCCGAGACCACGGGTGATCCATCCAGGAACCTGACCTTGCTTGCAGACCAGGCACCACCCGGCGCGCCGCTTCGCAATGGCTCGACGGTCACTCGGACCTGATTGCCAGGCTTGAGCGATTCCGCTGACCAGCCGGACCAACGCAGGCTGTTGGCGCTCTGGCCTTCCAAATGCCAAAGCACCGAGCGTGCATTCTGCCCGCCAACCCGCAAAACGATGAAGGTGTGCGGGTTGGTAAATTTGAACTCTTGTACGATTCCAATCAGCTCGATCGGATGCGCCTGGTCGAAGATCGCGAATGAATGATGTGCTCTCGCCGTAGAGCAAAGAGGCGCCAACACCGCAGCGGCCAAGAGCGCTTTAGCGAGCCAGAACACGAATCGGGATCTGAACCAGGACATGGCGCTATCCTTGGATTCAATTTCACTTATTTAGCACCGAAGCGTGCAGCCGTCAGTATCGGCCATAGCGTGGCCCACTATCCTATCGGCGCTCTCGGCAGTCGTCACGATATGGAGCACGGTTACACCGGATCTTTACGCAAAATCAACGCGGGCATCGGGTAGCCAGCCGGCGCCGAGGCTGCCATGATACGCCGCGCGGGTTTGGCGCGTGCAAAATTCAAGAATGTAGAGCCGTCATCATGCGAACGATCTTCTTCTGCTGCGTTCAATCGTTGCTCCTGACCAGCCTCGCCAATGCGCAGCCTTCCACCAGAGCGATCCGGGATTTCGACTTGCTGGGGCGCTGGGCGATTGAATGCACCAGGCCCGCCAGCCCCGCGAACGAGCATTCGCTGTTCTCGCTCACCTCCGTGGGCAACGCCTGGGTGCTCAACGATTTCGGACCGGACTATGACGGGATGGTCTATCGGATCGTCGATGCCAGGCGCGTCGCGCCCGACAAGCTGTCGTTGCGTCAAGTGTTGGCCTCGGACGAGAAGGTCGTGCTCGACGTCATCATGGTGAAAGACGGGGAAAGGATCCGCATCTGGTCGTCGCGCACCGCCGACGGCAACGTCCTGGTGCAGGACGGCACCATAGCCTCGGCGAGAGACCAGCGGACCCGCTGGGCCGGTCGCTGTGGCGAGCGGCGGGCGGAGCAACCCAATTCGCCGCCTGAATAACGGCTGCACAGCAAGCTTGCTCGATTGCGGCATAAACTGCTTGCGCCGCAAAGCCTGGGGAGGAAACAAAAAATGCTCGATCGGTCGTGCCTCGCGTTTCAGACGCCGTCGAACCCACGAGCCTGTCGCGTCATGTCGGCGGCTTTGCTCGCATTTGGCATTCTCGTTGGCGGCGCGATGATGAATCCCGCCGTGCCTGAACCGGCGCCCGGGGAGGAAGAAGACTACGGAGAGTTCACGGCCCGGCCGGAGGAGCTCGTGACTGTCGCGACCAATGACATTGTCAAATCGCTGCGGCTCAACAAGACGGCGATGAAGATCGGACGGGCTGTCTATGAGAAGAGCTGCGCCTCCTGTCACGGCGCCGATCTCAAGGGCCTTCGCGATCAGCACACCCCCGACCTGACCGACGCCGAGTGGCGTTTCTCAGGCGACGATCTGGTGTCCGGAGGATCAATCAAGTTCCCCTCCGATGTCGAATGGACCGTGCGCTACGGGATCCGTTCCGGGCATGAAAATGCCCGTGGGGCCGAAGTCAATATGCTGGCCTATGACCCGAAATATCGCATTGAGGAAGACATCAAGGATTACGGCGACAAGGAGTATCTGACCCCGCCGGAGATCGATGACGTGGTCGAATACGTCCTCCAGCTCAGCAGCCAACGCTTCGACCGGACCAAAGCGGCGCGCGGCAAGGCACTCTTCAACAACAACGCCAAGGGTAACTGCGTCGATTGCCACGACACCGACGGCAGAGGCATCGAGACATTCGGATCAACGAACCTCAGAAAAAAAGAGCTCTATCTCTATGGCTCCGATCGCGCATCGATCCGCGAGTCGCTGGTCAAGGGACGACACGGAACGATGCCGGCCTTCGACGGCGTGCTGAAGCCCGAGGAGATCAAGGCGGTTTCGGTCTACGTCTTCTCCCACGCCGCAGCGCCCTCCTCCAGCACGCCGGATCGGCGAGCCGCGGGCGGAAAGGCGCGGCGGTGAGCCGGCTCGATTTGCTGCGAGCTACACAATGTCCACGCTTACAACTGAGCGTGCGGCGCCGATGATTTGAAGAAGCTTTCGATCCTGGCGATCAGCGGCGCCAATGCGGTGGTGTCGAGATCGTCGCGCGCGACAATGCCCATATTGATCTGCGGCAGATCAGGCAGCAGGCCCGGCGCTTCGATCACGAGCGTTTCGGCGACCGCCGAGCGCGGAATTGCGAAGTAGCCGAGCCCCGCCTCTGCCGCGGCCCGGCGCGCCAGCGTGTCGAACGCCGTGAACACGATCTCATAGGGACGATTGACGGCTTCGAGCGCCGCCATGCCGAGGCGATCCGGCAAGAGCAGATTGGGCGAGCTGACCAGCGGTACCGGAACGTCGGGATTGAGCACGAAGTCAGGGGCCTTCACCCACACCAGATCCTCGGCCCAGCGCACCAGCGCATTGGCCGGCTCGTTGTCGTTGACGAACTGCGTGACGGCAAGCTCGAGGTAGCCCGCGCGCACGCTCCGCAACAGCCCGTGCGAATGGTCGCAGCAGACCTGCAAGCGATACTGGCCGCCAATGGTGGCTCCTTCGCGCACAATGTCTGCCAGCACGTTCGGGGCAGAAATGTTCGGAATGCCGACGCGGATCACCTGCGGCTCCGCCTCCACACCGCTGCTGCCGTTGACGATCTGGTCGTTGATCGCAAGCATGCGCCGCGCATGCCGCAATACCTCCGTTCCGCATTCGGTGAGGACGACGCCGGTGAGACTCTTGGCGATCAGGTCGGCACCGATCATGGATTCCAGCCGCCGCATATGCGCGCTGACCGCCGGCTGGGTCAGATCCAGGAGATTGGCGGTCTTGGTAAAGCTACCGAGCTCGCAGATCGCAACGAATGTGCGCAGGAGATCGGTCGGAATATTGATCCTGCCCAAGATCGCGGATGCGCCGTCGCCCGCGGCGCTATTGTGCTGCCAGCTTTCGCCCATCAAGCCCCTCGCCCCCTACCGCCGCGTATTTCAACCGCGGTTTCCTGTGGGTCTCTTTACCACTGTCGGGGCGAGCGCGTACAGGACCTTTACAGCCCAAGGGGCCGGGAGCATCGTCACAGCCAGTAACGCCAGGCATAGACGAGCGTCATGGCCGTGCCGGCCAGGATGACAATGGCTCGAACGGTCGCAGGGTTGAGCACCGCGATCAGGCGCCCGCCCAGGAAGCCGCCGAGGACGGCGCCGAGCAGCATGACGATCGTCTCGGGCCAGCTCACCACGCCTTGCAGGACGAAGATTGCGATCGTCACCGCGCTCACCACGCTGGCCAGGAGATTCTTCAGGACATTGGCTTGGCGGACATCCTCGCGGCCGGTGACGACGAGGACCGCAAGATACATCACCCCGGAGCCACCCCCGAAGTAGCCGCCATAGATCGCCATCGGCACCAGCAGCGCGGATCGCAGCCCTTCGGAACGCGCGCCGTCGACGACGCCACCGTGGACATGACGGCCAAGGGCAAACACGAGCGTCGCGATGCCGATCAGCGCAGGAACCAGCAACGTGAACAGCCGCTCGGGTGTCGCGAGCAGCAGGATCGCCCCCAACGCGCCTCCCCCAAAGGACGCGGCCAAGGCGAAACCAAGGGCTCGGTCAAACCGCGGCAGCCGCGCGCGGTCGGCGAGCGCCGCCACCACATGCCCGGGCGTCACCGCAACCGCATTCGAGGCGTTCGCCACGATCGGCGGCAGGCCGCTGGCGAGCATGGCCGGAAAAGTGAATAGCGTCGCCCCGCCCGCCATGGCGTTGGCGACACCGCCCGCAAGCCCCGCGCCGAACAGCAGCGCTCCGATGCCGATATCCATCGATGCGGCATATCAGAAGGATGGAGAGGCGGGGAGATTGTTGACTGCGTATGCGCTATGCTTGCGGCGAACGCGCCAACAAACCGCCGATGGAAACATGAATGGGAGGATGCGATGCTCCGGATCGTTGCCGCCGCAATGGGGTTGGGACTTATGCTGAGTGAGGCGCAGGCTGTCGAAATCAAGCTCCTGGCCTCCAACGCGTTGCGGACCGTGCTGCAGGACGTGGCGCCGCAATTCGAGCAGGCGAGCGGGCACAAGCTCTCAATCACTTTCGCCTCGACCGGCAATCTGACGGCGTCGATCGACAAGGGCACGCCTTTCGACCTCACCATCATGAGCGCGGATGCGCTCGACAATCTGATCAAGCGCGGTGCGGTCGCGCCCCCGCGTGTCGACATTGCGCGCTCCGGCATCGGCGTCGCCTACCGCAAGGGCGCGCCCAAGCCCGACATTTCCACCGCCGCGGCGCTCAAGGCGACGCTCGTCGGAGCAAAGTCGGTCAGCTTCAACCCGCAAGGCCTCTCCGGCACTCACATGCTGGCGGTGATCGAGAAGATGGGCATTACCGCCGAGGTGCGCGCGAAGCTCAAGGTGCCGGCGGTCAGCGCCGCCGAGGATGTTGCCAAGGGGCTCGCCGAGATCGGCGTGACGCAGTCGAGCGAAATCCTGCCGCATGCGGCAGAGGGCGCCGAGCTCGCCGGGCCGCTGCCGCCCGAGGTGCAGCTCTATACGGCGTTCTCGATCGGAATTGGCGCCAAGGCGCAGCAAGGCGACGCCGCCAAGGCGCTGATCGCCTACCTGCGCGCGCCGGCGCTCTCGGGAGTGCTCAAGGCCAAGGGCCTGGAGCCGGGATAGATTAGAACACCCCTCTGAGTGCCTGGAGCCGCTACCAGCCGGACCAGAAATCGCCTATTGTGGCGTCGTCTGGCGTTTATTGGGCGAGTGCTGAAATAGAAAAGGGCCCAGCCAGACCGCGACAGGAAACGCTCATTAACAGGAGGCGACCGATGCGCATGCAGCGGGAATTCCTTCTTTTTGTAGCCATAGCAACGATCGCTGCAGCGCCCGCCAAGGCGCAAACGCCTTCGACCGCCGGGGCGGCCGGCGGCGCATCGGTACCCAACCTTTTAGGCGTATGGACTCATCCCGCCTTCCCCTGGTTCGAGCCGCCCGTATCGGGCCCTGGACCGGTGACCAATCTTTCCCGCTGGGCGGGACAGGGGCCTGGCGGTCCGGGCGGCTCGCTGGCTTTGCCTCCCAGCAAGGTTGGGATCAGCAACTACGACCAGCTGGTCGGGGACTATAACAATCCAATTCTGCAGCCCTGGGCGGCGGAGGTGGTCAAGAAAGCCGGCGAGATGTCGCTTGCCGGCATTACGGTGCCGAACCCGTCGAACCAGTGTTGGCCCGCGCCACTGCCGTTCGTCTACAAGCTGCAGACAATACAGATGATGCAGCGGCAGCCGGACAGGATCACGATCTTATACGGTGGCTATGCCAATGAAGTGCGCCAGGTGCGCATGAACGAGCCGCATCGGTCGCCGCTGAAGCCGTCCTGGTACGGCGATTCCGTCGGCCACTACGAGGGTGACACCCTGGTGATCGACACCATCGGCATCAAGACCGATCGCAAATATGCAGTGATGGATTTGTTCAGTACGCCCTATACCGAAAAGCTGCACATCGTGGAGCGCTATCGGCTGCGCGACTACGACGACGTGAAAGACGCGATCGAACGAAACAATAAAGAGAATTGGCTGTTTCAGGGCGACGTCTGGACCCGCAACCGCGAGAAAAAGTTTCTGCAGCTGCATGTGACGATCGAGGACACAGGCGTCTTCACGACGCCCTGGACCGCGACCCTGACCTACGCGCCGGGGCCCGCCAGCGTCGACGAAGGCGTCTGCGCCGAAAATCGGATGGAGTACTACAACAACAGGGAGTCGGACGTCCCCAAGGCCGAGAAGCCGGACTTCTGACGGGTCGGCAGTCGCCTTTCAAGAGCGGCTGCCGCTCGACGGATGATCCGCAACAACGATCGAGGGAGATGCGCCGTGAGCTACCGCAAATTGATCGCGGCCATTGCAGTGGCCGGCATTCTCATGATGGTCGCAGGCGCCTCTCACGCGGCCGATGCGAAATATCCCGACTGGAGAGGCGCCTGGGAACGGTGGATTCCTCCGAACGCCGTGCTCGACCCGGGAAACGGGATCTACACAGCCGGCGGCCAGCCCTCGTTCGACCAGGAGAAGCCGTGGGGCCGTGGACAAGAAGCCCCGCTCACGCCGGAATATGAAAAGGTCTTCGAAGAAAGCCTGGCGGACCAGGCCAAAGGCGGAGAAGGCAATTTCTTCGATCATGGCGTTCGCTGCATGCCCGGCGGCATGCCACTGATGACGATCGCGTTCACGCCCTTGGAATTCGTCATCACACCGGAAACCACCTATGTGCTGACCGGCAACGTCGAGCCTAATCGTCGGATCTATACCGACGGACGCGACTGGCCCAAGGACCTCATACCAACCTATGCAGGCTACTCGATCGGCCGATGGATCGATGAGGACGGCGACGGCGTCTACGACGTGCTGGAGGTCGAAACGCGCGGCCCCTTCAAAGGTCCCCGCGCCTATGACGCAACCGGCCTGCCGCTTCACCTCGACAACCAATCCGTCTTCAAGGAAAGGATCTTCCGCGACAAGGCCGATCCGGCAATCCTTCACGACGTCGTCACCGTGTACGACCGTGCGCTGACGCGGCCTTGGACCGTGGACAAGAAATATCGGCACAATGCGCGTTACCGCTGGACCGAGAGCACCTGCATCGAGACCAACTCGATGGTCGCCATCGGCAAAGAGAGCTATTTCATGAGCGCCGACGGCATGCTGATGCCGGTCAAGAAGAACCAGCCGCCGCCGGATTTGCGCTATTTCAGGGATTGGACGAAGTGAGGCCGGGACTGCCGACGTGGTCAACGCAGCGCCGCGCGCGCCTCGCGATCAACCAGCTGCAGCAAGGTGGGAATGCGGTGTCGCCCGTGCATGGCCTGCACGCCCTTGGCGGCCTCTTCCGCGTCCATGCCGACGGCCGAAACAAAAAGTGGCCGCCGGCTTTCGCCTCGCACGACAGGAATGCACCACGACGCGTCGCCAAAGCTGGTCTTGGCCACTCCGATGACAGCGCTTTGCTGGGCAAGCGCTTGATGGAGGATGGCGCCGAGCCCGGGTCTGTGATCGCCATCAAGCCAGACATAGCCGTCGACAATGATTGTCGCCGGATGTCGCTCGAGTTGCTGCAGGAGCGCGAGCAGGATCGGCAGCTCCCTCTTGTAAAAGGAGCCGGGCTCATAGGGCGGCGCAATGCCCTGACGGCACGTCCGCACACATAGCGGCTTCGCCGCATCCCAAGTCGGCAACAGCGCGCAGGCGCCGCCCGCCGAAGTCTCCGAGTAGGCCGCATCAAGGCAGGCAATTGTCTCGGTCACCAGTGAACACCGCTGCGTGCCGTCGCTGCTTCAAAAGTCAGGCTTGTTCGCAACCGGCATGCCGTAGTCGAACACACTTTGGTTGTTCTCGGCGCAGGCTTCTTCATAAACGCTCGGCCGCTGGATCCGGCGATAACGGTGAGTGGCCGCCCATGGCTGATAGAAGGTGTCGGGATCGTCAACTGTCAGCGTTACTTCGAGTGTCTTGTCGTCCACCAGCTTCCAGCGCTCCACGATGTGCGCCTTCTCCGTATGTGGCGTGCGATAGTTATCCAGGTAGGTCTTGCTGTTCAGCCCGATGGTGTCGACCACGAGCGTATCGCCTTCGTAGTGTCCGACCGACTCGCCATACCACGAGGGCTTCGGGTTGGCCGAATGCGGCACGTTGAGATAGATGCGCCGAACCTGCGCATCGCCCGCAAAGATCATTGCGACTTGCTTGGGTGTCTGAATGAAATACAGCGGCTCGGCGACCGGGAACATCAGGAACAGCGGAACGCCCGCCGGCATGCAGCTCGAGCGCGGCGTATAGGCGATCCCTCCGGCAAGGACCTTGTCGTTCTCCCGTTGCATGATCTCCTTGGCCCAGGGCTTCAGGTTGGGATTGGTGAGATCGGCAACGCGAAACGTCGGCTGGGTTCCGGTGCGGCGGGCTTCCTGGTTGCTGACGTAAGGATAGGCCGGATTGTTGCGCGTTGGACCGACCGCACCCGCAACCGGCACAAAGTCCGGATTGATGTTCTGCCATCCGGCCAGGTTCGAGGAGAAATCGGGCACCTCGCCTTGCGCGGCGACCTGGGCACTCGACGGAGCCACTCCGACCAAGACGCCAACCACGAGCAGGCCTTTTCCAAAAGTCGATCCTCGCATCGTCCCCTCCCCTTGGCTCGTCGGCGCTACGTCGGCGGTGTGCGGGTCTCGGCGCCAATAGCGCCCTCGAAGTGCGAGTGTACGCACTGGAAGAGCCTTAGTCACGTGGCTTGCCGTTGCGCTTGTAAAAGTGCGCGCGGCAAGTGATACAAGCGTCGGAATGATGGAGCCACCCGAAGCGGTATACAATCGCGGCCTGTCGCTGCTGGGAGCCCGCCGGCCCGACGAGGCGCTCGCCTGCTTCGACCGAATTCTGGCCGCATATCCTCACGTGGTCGAGGTGCTCAGCGCCCGCGCGATTGCGCTCGCCGAGCTTGGTCGCTACGGCGATGCGCTTGCCACGTGCGAGCAGGCGAGCGCGATCCGTCCCGATTATGTGGACGCCCACTACAACAAAGCCCTCTTCCTGCAACGGCTCGGCCGCGTCGATGCGGCGCTGCTGGCATGCCAACGGGTGCTCGCGCTCGCGCCGAGGCATCTCAACGGCCTGACCAACGCCGGCGCGTTGCTGTCGACGCTCGGAAGGCACCACGAAGCGCTCGCACGCGCCGACGCTGCGCTGGCTGTCAAGCCGGACCACGCGGACGCCCTCAACAATCGCGGCCATGCCCTCTACCAGCTGGGGCACGCCGACGAGGCGATGACCAGCTATTTGCAGGCGCTCGCCATCCGGCCCGATTTCGTCGAGGCCTGCAACAATCTGGGCCTGGCCCTGGAGGCGCTCGGGCGCAGCGATGATGCGCTGGCGCGATATGACGACGCGCTGGCGCGCCGGCCCGATTATGTCGATGCGCTGATGAATCGGGGCAATTGCCTGATGGTGATGAACCGCTGCGCGGAGGCAGAGCGCGATTTCCGCAAGGTTTGCGCGCTCGATCCCCAGAATGCCAAGGCGCGCTTTGCCATCTGCACGGCGCAGTTGCCGGTGCTCTACGACAACGACGAGGAGATCGACCGGCAGCGCGGGCTTTTCGAGAAGCATTTGCATGAGCTCTGCGACGATTTCGAGCGCGGCGCCGTGCCTGACCTCGTTGACGGCTTCGGAAGCCACCTGCCTTTCTATCTTCCGTATCAGGGCAGGAACGATCGACACCTGCAGACGATCTTTGGCTCGCTTGGCTGCCGGCTGGTGTCGCAACGCTACTCGGGCGCACCGATGCCGCCACCGCTCGCGCCTGACGAGCCTGTGCGTGTCGGGTTCGTCTGCGGTTTCTTTCGGCGGCATTCGGTCTGGAAGATTCCGCTGAAAGGATGGATCACGGAGCTCGACCGCCGCCGGTTTCGCTTGTTTGGCTATCACACCCGGCCGGTCATCGACTCCGAGACAAAGGTAGCCATCGCGCATTGCGAGCGGTTCGTGCAAGGTCCCCACACGGTCGAGGAGTGGCGGCGGCAAATTCTCGCGGATGCGCCCCATATTCTGATCTATCCGGAGATCGGCATGGACGTCGAGACGGCGGTGCTGGCGGCGCAGCGCCTGGCACCGGTCCAATGCACGTCATGGGGACACCCGCAGACGAGCGGCTATCCGACCATCGATTTCTTCCTCACCAGCGACCTGATGGAGCCGCCTGATGCCGACGACCACTATTCCGAGACGCTGATCCGGTTGCCGAACGTGTCGTATTACTACGAGCCGATCGAGGACATCCCGCCGCCGCTGCGCCGCGAGGACATCGGCATGCGGCGGGACGCAACCGTGTTCTGGTGCGCTCGCTCGCTCTACATGTACCGGCCCGAGTTTGATCAGGTCTTCGCGCGCATCGCAAAGGCCGTGCCCAACTCCCAGTTTGTTTTCATTGAATACCAGAAGGGAACCCATGTGACGCGACAGTTCTCCGCGCGACTTGATCGCGCGTTCGCGAAACTCGGTCTGCAATACAAGGACCATTGCGTCTTCCTGCGCCGTCTCAGCCAACCGGAGTTTTCGGCGGCGGCGGGCCTGTGCGACATTGTGTTGGACAGCATCGGCTGGTCGGGCGCCAATTCGACCATGGAAAGCCTGCCGCACAGCCTTCCGGTCGTGACAATGCCTGGCCCGATGATGCGAGGCCGGCACGCGCCGGCGATCCTCACCATGATTGGGGTGACCGACACGATCGCCGGCACGCTCGACGAATACCTTGAGATTGCGACCCGCCTGGCACTGGAGCCCGACTGGCGGATGGCGATCCGGCAGAAGATGCGGGAGAACAGCCATCGCGCCTATCACGATCGGGACTGCATCCTGGCGCTCGAGGAGTTCATGGATCGGGTGGCGAGACCTGCGGCTGAATGAGTTCGCCGATACCGCACTGAGAGCACCGAGCAAGCGAGCTGGACCAAGAGAACTGGACCAAGAGAACCCTTGCGGGTGTTCCGGGGAAGGTGGATGATCGTCCCGACATTGAGGATTCCGAGCTGCGTGACTGCATGCCGTCCTCACTCTGGCCGGCTTCTGGGCCTACGAAAACGTTTCATCGGAATCCCGTTGCAAGAATGGTGCAGGCTAAAGGGAGGCCATCATGCGTCTCAGGTTCGCTGGCTCGATAACAACGCTCGCGATTGCCGGAACCGCCGTCGGCATTGTCATTTTGATGTCCGCCACACAAGCTCAGACTCCAGTGGCTACCGCCACGGCTCCGAGCCCGACAATGACGACACCCTGGGGCGAGCCCGATTTGCAGGGCATTTGGACCGACGAAACCGACACGCCGCTGCAGCGCTCGCCCAAGTTTGCCAACCAGGAATTTTTCACCGAGGCCCAGCGCGCCGAGCTCGATCAGCAGCGAGCCAACATGTTGGGTCGCGAAAGACGCGCGGAGCGCGGGACCACGGCCGACGTCGCCGGCGCCTACAATGATGTGTTCACGCCGAAGAAACGGACCGGCCTGCGGACGTCGCGGATCGTCGATCCGCCGAATGGCCGGCTGCCACCGCTGACGCCCGAGGCACAGAAGACTGCTGCTGCCGAGCGCGAATTTCGGCTTGCCCTGCTGCAGGCGACCGAAACATGCAAGAACAACCAGGCGCCGTGCGCGGGAGGCAAGTACGATCCAACACCCTCGCCGCGCTTTGCAGAGCCCGCTCCTCGCTACAACACGGCGACGATCAATCGCTATTACGGTCCGGAGGATGCCTCATTGGCCGTGCGCTGCCTGATGGGCGGCGTGCCGGAGGTTGGCACGCTTGGAGCGATCGCCGATCGCATCAGCTATCGACGCATCGTGCAGACACCCGGCGGCATCTCGATGTTCTACGACGTCGGTCAGGGTCAGGGTTGGCAGCGCAACATTGTCATGGACGGGAGCCCGCATTTGCCCGCCAGCATTCGCCAGTGGTACGGCGACTCGCGCGGGCGCTGGGAGGGCAATACGCTCGTGATCGACGTGACGAATTTCAGTGCGAAGACCGATTTTCAAGGCTCGCGCGAGAACCTGCACGTGGTCGAACGCTGGACCCGGACCAGCCCCACCACGCTTGAATATGCCGTAACAGTCGAAGATCCGACGGTGTGGGCACGGCCTTGGACCGCCAAACAGGAATTCACGCTGCAGAGCAACGAGGAAAACCGAATCTATAGCGAGCCGCGCTGCATCGAAGGAAATTATGGTCTCCCAGGGCTGTTGCACGGACACCGCGTGGGAGAGGACACCTTTGCCAAGGGACAAGGCGTTGATCCGAGAACGATCAGCACCATCGCGGCCAATGAGGGTGAACGCGACCCGCTGCAGTAACAGCCGCAAAGCAACGCGGTCACTCCGACCCAAGCGGTCGGAGCTTCCGCCGCGCATGAATACCAACCAGTAAAGCGAAATCGACCAAGTTGTGACCGGCATCACATCGCCTGAGGCGGCGAGTACCTAAGTTTTCATCATCAACAGCCGCCGGGATTCCGGTCACTTGAGGGCAACGCCATGACAGACGCCGAACTTGCAAGTCTGCGGGCACAGGTGATGCAGCTGCAACAGCAAGCAGAGCACCAAGCGCAAGCTCGGCTGAAGCTTGGGAAAATCTGTGGCTATATGGCCCTGGCCATGTCGGTGGTGGCGCTGGTCTTTTTGGCGGCCGGCGTCTGGTTTCACCTGCGATCTTCCCCAACCGCCGAGTACACGCAGACGATGGTTTCCCAACTCCTGCTGACTTCGCTTCCGCTCGGTCTGCTAGCGCAGGCGCTGCGGATGCGCTGACGCGGAGCGTGTGCTTTCGCTGCAGGAAGCTGGCGGCAATGGATTTTGTACATCTAATGGTGGACGACTACAGCAATTAAAGGCCCATGCTCTGGGTCTGGCAAAGCGAGTCCTGATCGTGGACATGGATCAGCACTACGGTAATGGTACGGACGATATCATCAAGAAACTCGCGATCGACTATGTCGATCACATCACGGCTGGCAAGTCATACGGAACCGCCTCGCAGGCGCTGCAATGTTCTGACCTGTGCGCCAACAAAGTCATTCGCGACAAACGTTACGACTTGGTCCTGTATCAGGCAGGAGCAGACATCCATATTGACGATCCGCTCGGTGGTTTGTTGACCACAGAGCAAATGATCATGCGCGATGAGCTGGTTTTTCGCGGATGCGCAACATACGGCATACCGGTTGTTTGGAACTTGGCGGGCGGCTATCAACGCGATGCCGACGGCGGAATTAGCCGCGTGTTAGCATTGCATAGAAATACGATGTATGAGTGCATAAAGGCAGCTGTCGCAGTCTTCTCGGCCGGCGAGGCGAGCACATGACATTTCACATAAGCCGCGCGTTTCAGAAATCCGGCTTGTGCGCAGTTGGAACGTCCGCCTCACCCTCGAGCCTGAACCTGTTTTCAGAACAGACGGTTTCCGGCCAGGGGACGGTGCCTCGCATATAAGTCAGCGTTGCGGACCAGGGCGTCGTGAAGACGTTCTCATCCTCGATGGTGACATGGATCTGCAAGTGCCGACCGCGATAGCTGCGATCGACGGCTGCCATGGGCCCTGGCGGTTGCCAGTTCTCTTTAAAGCCGCGGTCCAGCCCATCCTTCGCCTCGTCGTAGTCGACCATCCGATAGCGTTCCACCAGGCGCAGCTTCTCTGTGTAGGGTGTGCCGAACATGTCGACCATGGCGTACGGCCGGTCGACCTTCACGCCTACGGTTTCGACCACCAGCGTGTCGCCTTCCCAACGGCCGACCGCGTCCCCGTAGAGCGAGGGTTTCACCTTTTCGGGATGCTTCTCGTTCATGCGGATCTTGCGGAATTCATGATCCTGCTCGTAAATGAGCGTGATCTCGTTCGGCTTCTGCAGCATCTGCAGCCCGAAATTCTTGTAGATGAACGGCGGCGGCATGGGCCAGCACTGGTTGGCCGGGCTCGGAGCAACCTGACCGGACAGCGAGACCTCGCCGTACTTCTTCACGACTTCGGCCGCCCATGGTTTCAGGATCGGATTGCTATGGTCGCCGACCAGGTTGTTGTAGTCGCTCACGCCCCTGTACCGCGTTTTGTTGGTCACCGGCTTGGGACCCGTCGCCAGCGGCTCGAAGGAGGGAAGCGTAGGGTGCCACCAGATGCCGGTGAACATCTCGGCGGCCTCCGGCGGCGCCATTTGACTCAAGGCGGGGGTCGCAAACGCCGTCGCGAATGTCACTATTAAGAGGAAATCCCGCTGCGCCTTCATGGCAACCTCCCGTTCGTGGTTCGCCGATCCATTGCGGGCGCGCTCGACTGGCGTGGGATCGATGGCTCTCGCATGGTCGCACGCTTGGAACGCAAGCACCTGCCTCGTGGCGCGCCTCGGAAAACAGGGCGACACCGCGCCTGTAACGGCCGACCCAGGAGGATCTGTTTCACTCCTCCGTTCGGCAGACATTATTAGTGGGCCGGCGGATGCGATCGGTTCGCATGGCACGACATAAAATTTGGTATGGGTCTTGCCGTATCTCGGAACCGATCGCGCGAAAGCAGCGTGGTCCGTTCATTCTGCCTTGATGTTTGCCGCCTTAATAATCGGCCACCATTTAGCGATTTCCGCCTTGTGCAATGCACCAAGCGCCTCCGGCGTCTGCTGCTCGCGCGGCGGAAT
>Ga0066388_100000491_pt1 | contig 18639 bp, 9 predicted proteins | sample PanSoiMetaGPlot6_FD_64539 | JGI IMG/M metagenome (GOLD analysis project Ga0066388, IMG submission 64539) | Tropical forest soil microbial communities from Panama analyzed to predict greenhouse gas emissions - Panama Soil - Plot 6 (Hybrid Assembly) | ecosystem: Environmental > Terrestrial > Soil... | reverse complement strand
GAATCATGTGATAGCAGATTTTCGCGAAAATGTCCCGTGCTCAATTGGTCTTACATTGGCGTTCGAATTCGCGTTCCAAAATCGGTCTGAGCAGATCGGAATCATGTGATAGCGGATTCTTGCGAAAATGTCCCATGCTCAATTGGTCTTACATTGGCATTCGAATTCGCGTTCCAAAATCGGTCTGAGCAGATCAGCATTTAAGTGATGAATTGGAATATCTCCTGGGTAGATCATCACTGGTTGTTCCGTGGGCTGTCGCGCAGCAAGTAAGCTTGGCAGCGCAGAACGTGGAAGCACGAAGATAGCCAAACGTTTGTTTGATTTACCAAGGTGCGCTACGAGGCATAAATGTTAGAGATATTCGGTCAATCTCCATTGACGCACATGCCAGATGACACGACCACTTTTTCAGTCCGCCAAACACTGAGAGGCAAGAACATACTCTTAACCGGTGCCTCGGGGTTTGTAGGCAAGGTATGGCTTTGCATGGCACTGTCCAGAATTCCGGAGATTGGAAAGATCCACGTGGTGCTTCGTAGGAAGGCTGGACAGACACCACATCAGAGACTGGAGAGAATGATCAATTCATCGCCAGTCTTCAAAGCTCTACACGAGACCTATGGAGCTGAGCTGCCGGAATTCCTGAACCAGCACTTACGCGTCATCGAGGGTGATGTCAGCGCGGATAATTTTGGATTCGCTGAAGAGACGATCTCCGGTCTTTCAGGAATTGTTGATTTAGTGCTGAATTGTGCGGGTCTGGTGGATTTCTCCCCTGACATTCGTGCGGCCTTCAAGACAAATGTCTGTGGAGGGTTGCACGCGCTAGACCTGGCTCGTGTGCTTCGCTGCCCGCTGCTGCACATCTCCACGGCATTCGTTGCGAGCCAACATGACAGTCAGATCAAGGAACAAAGGTCGCTTTCTCGGGAGAGCATCGATGCCACCAGTGAGTACCTGGAATTGGAACAGTTGGTGAATTCCGGAGCGGCTTCCGGCATATCCTGGGTCAAAGTCTCTCAAGAAAGAGCAGACAAGTGGGGATATCCTAATGGGTATGCCTATACGAAGAGCCTAGCGGAGTCAGTCATTTTGGATAATGCTGGCGAGGTAAACGTCAGTATTTTTCGTCCCACTATAGTTGAATCAGCCTTAAAGTTTCCGTTCTCTGGCTGGAATGAAGGGACTACGACTTGTGCTCCCCTCTCCTATTTTACTTCGAAGTGGATGCGATTGGTTCAAATAAGACCCTCGAATGTTCTAGACGTCATTCCTGTGGACATGGTTTGCGAAGGCATTACAACCGTAGCAGCTGCGTTGCTGAGCGGCAGAGCAAGGCAAATATACCACTGCGGCACTTCTCATCTGAACCCACTCAATCTTAGATTTGCATTGGAATTGATTGACTTGAGCCATCGTGAATATACAAGGGCACATGGAGAAAGCTATTTTGCCAACCGATACTTGTCTCGATTCGGTTCGGTGATCGTCAATGAGAACAGCTTTTTCACGGTCGGTAACATGAAAAAACTGACAATGATTCTTTTGGATTTGGCTGATTTAGGCTCAGATCACATCCCAACCGGGGTCAAAGCACAGTTTGAGAAAGGGAGAAAAACGCTCAATCAAATGAAGTGGGATTTGATCAAAGCTGAACGTGCTGTCGAAACGTTCAGTCCCTATCTGACGGAGCCTAGTAATATCTTTGAGACCAGACATTTAAGAAGCCATCTCGTCGAGGAATCGGATTTTCAGTTCCGTCCGGAAGCACTCTCCTGGAGCCATTACATCGTCAACATCCACGAGCCTGGCTTGAGGAAATGGTGTTACCCGCTTATGGAAGGGAAACAGGTTGAAAGTTATCAACCTGCTCAACACTGCTGTCTCATGGCCAATGATGATCTTATAGCGGGAGAAATGAAGGAAAAAAGATCTATGTCGTCGAAGCTATTTAGCAATCAAATCGATCTATGAAATCAACTTGACTGTCTAACGGAGGAACTGGCGCCATGATTTCCACCCACGAACAGAAATTTGTGAATCTGATTTCAAGTCGGCTTCATACAGACCCTCAGCTGTTGCAACTCGATGAAGATGTATTTGAAAGATTTGGAGTTGACAGCTTCCAGGTCCTTGATATCCTGTGCACAATAGAAACGGAGTTTGAGATTACAATTAGGGAAGATCAGATAAGAGACGTGAAAACTGTTCGCGATCTTTTGGACTTGGTCACCTACCACTTATCGCATAAGAGAGCGAAAGGTCACTGAGCGACTCTGTAAGGGTACCATCGGATCGGCGGTCTCACTGGGGACTTCCTTCACCTGAGTTTCTGAACGCAATCTGGCGTCAAAGTAAGCTCGATGTCTTGTGCTAGCTGATGCCGCTTAATCTTCAGAGAGGACACTCGAGGAAAATCGTGAGGCCAAATGATGAAACCTGAAATCCGCTTATAGTCGGTCAGGTTTCGATTGCGAGATCGAAGCTCATTTGCCAGAACTTGAGGTTCGATGGTCTCTCGTGGATGCACCACGATAAAGAGACTGTCCTCTATAGGGAAAACTCCGGGCCAGATATAATGTGTTGCAAAAACGCACTGTTCTGTTGATCCCGGAAGCTCTTCAAAACTCGCTTCGATATCCTCGGGATAGACATTCTTGCCCCCACCCGTGATAATCATATTCTTGAGTCGCCCCCTGATTTTGAGAAAGCCCCTTGAATCAAGGCTTCCAAGATCGTCGCTACGCAGCCATCCATCGATCAGAACTTCCTCCGTCAATTCGGGATCTTTGAAGTAGCCCTTCATGATACTGGGACTTCGAATCCAGATTTCCCCAACTCCGTGCTCATCGGCTTGTCGGATTTGCACCTTTGTGTCCGGCAAAATCTTGCCAACATTATCAGCATGAGAGCATGTTTGGTTCCATAACGGGGCAGAAACGGCCGTCCCGGCCTCGGTAAGCCCGTACCCTATCCCGACGAAAAATCCTAAATCATGGAAGAATCGCACGAGGTCCGAACTCACCAAGGTGCCGCCAGTCATGATCAAACGGATACGTCCGCCAAACTCGGCATGAAGCTTTTTGAACGCTAACCGAGAGAGCCAAGGTCTTGGTCCAGTACATGCCCAACGATTCAGCTGAATCACCAGCTGGAAATTCCTTTTGTCCGAAGGGGAAAGAACGTCTAATCGCTTTTCGATTCCTTTCCGTATCTCTTGCAAAATAAGGGGGACAAACGTTGTTACATCGATTTGATACTGCCTTAAGGTAGAGACTAGATATTGGGGCCTCAAGGTTCGCTGGTGAACTACTGTGCACCCGCGCAGAAGCGGATAGAGAAACCCAAAGACAAAATCGACCGCATGATTAGTAGGCAGCACAGAAAAATATCGGTCGGATTCGCGGAATTGGGCATGGGCGTGGAACTGTTGCACTTGGGACAGATAATTACCGTGAGAGAGCATGCAGCCCTTCGTTCGACCGCCGGTGCCAGAGGAATACAGGATTGCGGCGGTGTCGTCTCGGGAGAGTTTTTCATATTGAGAAGATTGGCTGATACAAGATTCCCAGTGCTGCCCTGGACTCACATCTATCTCAGGAGGCGCATCTGTCACAAACACTTCGAACTTCGGAAGCTCACTTACCTCCTTGCGAAGCCTTTCCCAAAGTGGCCATTCAACGATAAGCGCTTTCGGTTCGCAGTGACTGAGGAAGGCGCACTGCTCTCCAGCCGTCGCCCTGTAATCCAGAGGAACCAATACTCCGCCGGCCCAAATGGCTCCTATGCCTGAGAGAAGCCACTTCGATTGATTTGACATGAGAATGGCGCAACGATCTCCCCGAAGGAAACCCCGTTCTTGAAGAGCAGAGGCAATACGCCGAGATCCGTGGCCCACCTCTTCATAGGTCAGCCTGAGCCTTTCCTGATCTCGATCAACCTCAATCAGGGCAACCTTACTCTTGAAATGAAGAAACCGCTTCCAAAACGCTTCTCCCAGGCTCTCGTAGCAAGAGAGATCAAAGTGCATACGTCACCTCCCGAAAGCTTTTGAAAGACCATTTCCCAATTATCACATGATGTTGATCTGCGCAGGCCGATCTGGGAACACGAGTTCGAATGCGAATGTAAGACAGATTGGGCAAGGGACAATCTTGGGAGAATCCGCTATCGCATGATGCTGGTCTATTCAAGCCGATGTCGGGTCGCGAATCCGAATATTGATGTAAGACCGATTGAGCACGAGACAATTTCGCGACAATCCGCTATCAGATGATGCTGGTGTGCTCAAGCCTATCCTGGAATGTGACTAAGAATGCTAATGTAAGACCAATTGAGCACAGCACAATTTCGCGAGAATCCGCAGTTGGGATCACCCCCTTCTTGCTAGACTGTCCGTATTAGGCTTAGCTGCTTCGTCTCAGTTCCATAAAAGGGCCCCTCTCGAAGGCTGACACTGACGACGGCAGATATTGTCCATAACCTGACATTGAGAGGGTGTCGTTCGTTCAGTCGAGGAATACGAGAGCATGATGCGGAGCGCCTGGTCTTTCTTGATGCGCATACTCCTCGGAGTTGCTCTAGCTTGTTCGGCTGCGGGTTGCCAAAGCGTACAGCCGTATGAGAAGCCGCTGCCGCTGGTCGATGTGCACTCGATTTCAACCTATACCCCATCAGAGGGCCTGCGATATTCAGCGGTAATTAAACCGGCCACTCAACTTGAGCTCGCGTTTAGAGTCGGAGGTTACGTCAACCACATTCACGAAGTGAAGGGTGTAGATGGGAGACTGCGATTAGTGCAGGCGGGGGACCTGGTGAAGGGCGGAACACTACTGGCTGGGGTGCGGCAGGGAGATTACGCAACGAGGTTGCGTCAGTGCCGGGCCGCGATAGCAGAAAACCACGCGGTTCAACAACAGTCACGCGCTCGACTTGCTCAATGCCTTGCTTCACTAGAGGGGGCACAGCTGAATTTTGACCGTGGCAGAGCAATTTGGGAAAACAACAGCCTGACCAAACCGGAATACGATGCTCTGAAAACCAAGCTCGACGTAAGCAAGTCCATGGTGGATGAGGCACAGTCACAGATCTTGGTCGACGAAGCGACCGCCAAAAGGCTCGAGGCTCAAGTTGAAGAAGCCAGGTTGACTTTGGCGGACTGCTCGTTGATGGCTCCCAGTGATTGCATTGTGGTAAAGCGCAATATTGAAGTAGGCTCCCTTGTAGCTTCTGGTAGTGTCGCCTTTGTTCTAGCAGATACAAGTCTGGTGAAGGCTGTATTTGGTGTACCTGATGTCATGCTGAATGACTTATTCGTCGGACAAAGGTTGAACGTGACCACTGAGTCATTGCCGGGCTTCCAGTTGCCCGGTCAAATCAGCAGCGTCTCGCCGGCAGCTGATCCCAAGAGTCGCGTATTCGAGATAGAAGTTACCGTGCCAAATCCAGAATTTAGATTGAAGATCGGCATGATTGCTTCGCTTACGGTCCAGCCACGAACAGCGCGTAAACCGTCGATCGTCGTCCCTCTAGCAGCAATAGTTCGTCCGGCTGATCAGAGTGACGGATATGCAGTCTTTGTCGTGGAAGAGAAAGACGGCAAGGCTCTGGCCAGGCAACGCAATGTCGCTCTTGGCGAGTCTTTTGGAAACATGATTGCAGTTACTGAGGGCGTCAGCATTGGAGATCGTGTGGTAACTACGGGCAGCGCACGGATTTCTGATGGTGCTCAGATAGACATTACCCCCTGACCACCGCTGCTCAAGTTGCTGTTCGAGCGGGACGAGGATGACTGACTCAAAGGCCAACTCAGCGATGATCGAAAATACTCGCAATACGGCGCGGTTCTTCACGGAATCGCGGCAAATAGCTTGGGTGCTGGCCGTTGCCACGTTCTTATGGGGAATCTATGGCTACTGCTCAATGCCTAAACGCAAGGACCCATGGTTCCCCGCTAGATACATTGTCGTCATTTGCCCTTGGCCAGGGGCGGACGCAGAAAAGGTAGAGCAACTGGTTACCCGTAAGATTGAGGAGAAGATAGCCGAAAACCCGCTGGTCCGAAAGATTGAATCCGTCTCTCGAAACGATGTCTCTCTAGTCACTGTAGAGATAGACAATCGTCTGATCGACACCGCTAAGGAATTTGACGATATCAAGCTCAGACTCGATGGTATACGTGGGCTTCCGCAGGGGTCGGGGCCGATCGAGTTCTTGAAAGATTTTGATGAAACATGCGCCCTGATGCTTACCGTGGCTAGTCCAAGGGCAGACGATGTGGAAATTGGTCTGCGCTCGCACGCTATTAGACGGGCCATTGAACAGGCTAGGCTCAAGCTTCCATCAGTTGGTCGGTCTTTCCGTGTGACATTATTGCATTGTTTCCCACAGTCGATCAGTTCTCGCATTGCTCAGCGACAGAGAGATCTTTTTGCCGAATTTGCCGTGTCCAGGGGGCTGCTGAGTTGCGTTCAAAAACTGGACGGTGATGGGTTCGTGGGAATCGATGCGCTGTCCAAATGCGACGACCAGTCACTGGCGGCGCTCATGGTCAAATTTGGGCAGGAACGGTTGAGAGCATCGCAGATGCATCCTGACGTGTGGTCACCTATTATCGTGCGCAATCCTGAACAGACAGAGGCTAAGATTAGGGCGTCCGCAGGAGATAAGTATACCTATAGGGAGCTGGATGATTTTACCGACTTGATCAGGCGCAAGCTGCAGACTATTCCTCAGGTCGCGAAAATCAGCAGACTAGGAACCCTCCGTGAGCAGATAAATCTTGATTTTTCTCAGGAGCGGGTCGCGGCTTACGAAGCAGAGCTCCCCGATCTGCGCGAGCTGTTGAGCAGGCGCAATATATCCGAACCGGTAGGCGAGCTGGAGTCTGCAGGACGGAATGTGCCGATCCGGTCTTCCGGCGAACTGAAGAACGAGCAAGAAATTGGCGATCTGCTTTTGACTATAAGTGGATCCGGAGCGCCCGTATACATGCGGGACCTTTTCGACATCAGTCGCGGTTACGAAACCCCAGCGCGCTATCTGAATTTCTACAACTGGCGGGACGACACCGGCAACTGGCATCGAACACGAGCAGTCACACTAGCGATTCAAATGAGGCACGGCGAGCAGATTGCTGAATTTGGGAAAGCGGTGGATGGTGCACTTTCCTCGCTGAGACAGTGCTTACCAGGAGATCTGGTTATGGCTCGCGTTTCCGATCAACCGCTCCAGGTGTCGGAAAACGTCGATCTATTCATGACGAGCCTGTTTGAGGCTGTGATCCTGGTTGTAGTTGTGACGCTGGTCGGCTTTTGGGAATGGCGCGCCGCACTGCTCATTGCATTTTCGATTCCGCTGACGCTGGCAATGACATTTGGGATGATGCATGTGTTGGGAGTAGACTTTCAGCAGGTATCGATTGCTTCATTGATTATTGCCTTGGGATTGTTGGTGGACGATCCCGTTGTGGCCGGTGATGCTATCAAGCGCGAGCTAGCCGGAGGACATCCGCCGCCAATTGCCGCCTGGCTTGGCCCAACCAAGCTCGCTAAAGCCATCTTGTTCGCAACCTTGACCAATATCGCTGCTTACCTGCCCCTATTGGCCATGACTGGAAGGGTTGGGCAGTTCATTCACAGCCTGCCAATTGTGATCACTGCTTCGTTGGTCTCATCGAGAATTATTTCGATGACCTTCGTTCCCTTGCTCGGTCTTTATATTCTACGCCCAACTGCAAAGCGGTCGGCTGCATCGGCTTCCAGGCAGGAGAAAGTAATCGACAGTTATTATCGCGTTGGCAGCTGGGCGATAAGACATCGCTGGATGGTGCTCGGGTCTTCTCTGGTTTTGCTTGCCAGCAGCTGTCTGATCGTCCGGGGATTGACAGTTATGTTTTTCCCGAAGGACCTTTCCTATCTGTCCTACGTTGATGTGTGGTTACCGGAATCGGCACCGTTGTCTGAGACCAACGTGGCAGCAAAGCGTGCTGAAGTTATTGTTCGTAGGGTATGTGCTCAGTACGCCCAACAAAATCCAACGGGAATAAAACAGCCACGGGAAGTGCTTGATTCGATTACGACTTTTGTGGGTGGTGGTGGACCGCGCTTCTGGTACTCCGTTACACCGGAATTGGAGCAACTTAATTATGCTCAGCTAGTCATCAAGGTCAAGGACAAGTACGACACCGCTCACCTGGTTCCGCTCTTTCAGGAGGCACTTTCTGACTCCGTTCCTGGTACCTTGATAGACGTTCGCCAGCTCGAGACCGGACCTCCTATTAACATGCCTGTTTCTGTGCGTATATTTGGGCCAGATGCAAGGATTCTGCGGCAAATAGCAGGGAAGCTTGTCACCATTTTGCGCTCAATTCCTCAGGCCGATCGCATACGCGATGATTGGGACGCAGACAATTTTGCCATTAAGCTGGACGTGGATCCCGATCGAATCAACCTGGTCGGCTTTTCCAACCGTGATGTAGCTAATGTTTCGCTTATAGAAACTCGCGGTCGTCAGATTGGGAGCCTCCGTGAGGAGGACAAACAGATTCCGGTGGTATCTAGACTGCGTGCGGAAGAAGGTGGAGGGCTGTACGATATCCAGAATTTGTACCTGTATTCGACGCACAGCACACAAAAGATTCCGCTGCGGCAGGTCGCGAAAGTATCTTATGGAATGCAGACGTCAAAGATCAGGAGGCGCAATCAATTTCGAGCGATTTCTGTTTCCTGCTTTCCCGTACCAGGAGTCTTGCCCTCCCAGGTGCTCGCACTGGTCCAACCACGACTAGATCAGCTCGTCAAATCTCTGCCGCCTGGTTATTGGCTGGAATTTGGCGGCGAGGAGGAAGAGCAATTGAAATGTTATGCCGATATGCCTGCCGTAATGGTCATTATGATTGCTTCCATCTTCATCTGCCTGGTCATTCAATTTAGAAGCGTGTTGAAGCCACTGATCGTGTTTGCTGGAATTCCTTACGGCTTCATGGGAGCACTTGCAGCCCTGGTGATAATGGGGGCTCCCTTGAGCTTTATGGCCGTTCTGGGAATAGCCAGCCTCGTGGGAGTAATCGTAAGCCACGTGATCGTGCTTCTTGACTTCATCGAAGAGAGGCAAGGTCAGGGCCTGCCGCTTGAAAGGGTGCTTCTAGACGCTTGCCTACTGCGCTTGCGTCCAGTATTGATTACGGTGGCAGCCACCGTGTTTGCCTTGCTGCCTCTGGCTGCGCACGGGGGGCCTCTCTGGGAGCCGCTCTGTTATGCAGAGATGGGAGGTTTGACGGTAGCAACCGGGGTCACTCTGGTCTTGGTACCGGTGCTCTATGCCATTCTTGCTCTGGACTTGAAATGGATAAAAATCAGCACTTCAGGCGAGCGCGACGGATGCTGTCCATATCTCGAACCAGAGCGAAGAGTCGAAAAGGGCATCTAAGCGACAATTTCCAGACCTTCAGCGAGAGAGTTAACCTTATAGCGACAGTCTTGCCATCAGAAGATCACTTAGGAACCAGTGCCTTCTTGCCAGTCTCCTCGAGAATCTGAGCATAGATTGGGAATGCCTGGCGAATCACCGGCAGCAGAGCCAGCGCTTTGGGAGTAGGGCCCTGGGAGGCAATCTTGCCAGTAAGAATGGCCAAGGGCACATTGACTCTGCCCAGCCAGAATTCATGCGCCACATCAGCCTTCATCGACATTACGACAACTGCTTTGTTTTTCCCAGATCCGTTGATGATCTTCATGTCCTCGCCATCGTTGCTATCGATCGTTAAAACCCACTCTGGGTCTCTATAGCGAAACTGAACGATTAGCTTGGATTTCAGGAGCGATCCGGACATTTCCGGATCAGCCTTGATACGCTCCCACAAAGTGCTCATCACCTGCCACATCTCCTCGGCACTAGAGAACACTGCCATCAATAGGCCCTCTTGTATACACCAATGATTTCTGTGAGCGAAGGCTCTCTTGGATTGAAGATGATTGCAGCATCCGTGCTTGCTGCACAGGCCAGCCCTTCTAATTCAGATTCAGAAATAGCCGGTACACCCAGGTCCTTGAGTCGGGTAGGTAATCCACATCGGGCAACAAGGCTACGCACGGCTTTTATTAGTTCCCTGGCTGCTTTGTCGTCATCCAACTCATTACTTATTCCCAAAAAACGGGCCGCCGAACCGTACCTACCAGCGACCGATTCTAAATTAAATTCCATGCCGTGGGGAAGAAAAACTGCATTTGTCATTCCATGGTGTGTCCCATACTTGGCTCCAGTGGCGTGAGCGAGGGCATGAATTAGTCCCACCCCAGCATTGGTAAAAGCAACCCCAGCCATTGTGCTGGCGACCAGAGTAGCAGCGCGAGCCTCCATATCGTCAGCGCACTTCGTGGCTCGTTCCAGAAACTGGAAGATCAAACGCATGCTTTCCAGGCACAGGGCGTCAGAAAAAGGCGACACCGAAATGAGGGCAGCATACGATTCTAAATCGTGGGTCAAGGCGTCCAAGCCGGTGGCAGCAGTCAAGCTGGGAGGAAGGGACACTATAAGTTTGGGATCCAGGATGGCGAGATCAGGTGCCAAAAATGGGCTACCGAAAAGTAGCTTGCGTTGCTCGTCCCTATCCCGAATTAGGGCAACAGGCGAGACCTCCGAACCGGTGCCAGCTGTTGTAGGGATGGCCACCATGGGGAACAATTTGGTCGGCAAATTGTTCAGACCCAGATAATCAAGCAAGTCACCACCGTATGCAAGGCAGATGTTGGCTACTTTGGCCGTATCGATGACCGAGCCTCCGCCTACCGCAAGCACGCTGTCGCATCCAGCCCTGCGCGCCAGTGAGGCCGCGCTGCGCACGCAGTCCAGGTCTGAATCGGGCGGAACCTCATCAAAAATGATCGGCTGATTCGAGGCCGAGTCGTTTCCGTTCTCAAAGGCTGCCAGCACGGAAGCCAAAACACCGGCGTTAAGTAGGTTAGCATCGGTGACAATAAGCGTTCTCTTACCACCTAGCTCTCTAGTGACTTCGTAGGCACCACAGGCAGCGTCTTCCCCAAATGTAATTTTTGTCGGTGAGTGAAAGGCGAATGGCTGCATGATTAGAGAACTGAAGTCTCTCTTGAAACCCTATACTGCATACTGCGTTCTCCTGATATTTGTGGAGCCGCACGGTGGCGATAGATTGCCTCTCGCTTAAGTATTTCTCGCCGAAGGCAGCGGTACGCCCTCTCTTGCCGCAAGAGATCCCGACAAGATGCCGATCTCGATTATACCCCAGATCGATCACAGCCAGCCAACGCATGGCAAGCCGCCCCTTGCTAGATCGGATCAGATCCGGGAGGAAACAGCTGCTGCGCAGACAATAGTGTTCGTAATGTGTTTCCGAGAACAACTTTCTCCAGCGTCTCTTGCTAGATCGGTCATACAACTGCTCCAGATCTGTCTTACAGCCTGCCACCTCAAATGTGAGCCCGCTAGCAGCGACTGAGGTATAACTTCCCTTAGCCGCTGTGTTGCCGAAAATTCTCCGGCGCCATGCCATAGTAACGGCGAGAAAGCGTGCTAAACGATCCGGGGCTGGTATAACCGACCTCAGCACAGATCTCCGCACAGACCTGCTAGTCTTAGACGGCAGCATTGCTGCACGCCCCAGGCGGTGCTGAGTAAGGTACTGGTGGGGGGTCTGCCGAAATACTTGCTTGAATTGCTTGAGGAAATGATGGCGCGAGAAGCCGCTCGCTGCCGCCATATCTGAGAGCGCCATAGTCTGCGCCGAACATGAGGAAATGAAGTCTCTCGCTCGATGAAGCCTTCTGTAAATCTCCTCACGGATGCTGTAGCGGACAAACGGGAGCTGCCGGATTTCCTACCTGATCGCAATCTGATTATGGAGCAAGCTTTCTACCAGCAAGTGATAATGTTCCTCAAGCTCCGCCTCGGCGGCGCCGTTTTCAGCAATGGGTGACCGGAACTTCTGCACCTGTGGTGTAACCATGTTACCGTGGGGATACAGCTTTTGAAAAAACTGGATATGCTGGTCTATCCTTAGAGTCGGATCTTCAAGTAGCGTCTCCGCAGACAGATTTAACGCTGATACGACCTCCTCGGCTAATCCCAGGCGATAGAAAATGCAGAACGATTCCACATCGGCTAGTGAGTCAATGCAAAAGGCATAGCGCTCACTCTCGTTCAGTACCAGATAATCATTTGCATTGACCACGAAGGTTTGTCCATCTTCGGTCTCACACGTCTCCTCTCCTTCGAGCGTGCATTTAATTGAGAGGGGCCCGGTATGCGCCGGATATTCAACTGTGAATGACGGGGGCACCCGAGTCCACTGAGTTAAACTGCAAAATTCAGGGGGCCAATCTCCGAGCGCAGGAAGAAACTTGGTTACCAGAGCCAAATGATGATCCCTCCAAGAATCTGCTTCAGGTCAAGTGAAGACCTACTCGCAATTTGATTAGGCAGAAATTATCAATCGCATCAAATGATGTCAAGAGAAAATGACACTATGTTAACTGCTGCCAATCTTTGTCATCAGACATGCCGAACGAAAGAAGCATTCTGCCAGGGGACCTGGCAAGCTGTCGAGCCGCCCGAGCACATGAAGGAGCACAACGAACCATCGTGCTCATGAAAAACCGAATCGCAGAGGGCAGAGAGAGTCGGTAAGGACTCAGCGGGTAAACGCTACTGCTCGTACTTGCTCTTAAGGTTCCGCGCGCGCTCCTCCAGCTCCTTCAGCTCTCCTTCCAGCCTGAGTGCACGCAGCGACGCAGCATAGTTATCCAGGCAGTCCACCACATATGGATAATCAGGGAAGACGGCGCTTTCCTCAATGTCCAGCGCTCTCATGTACAGCGCAGACGCCTCCAGATACTTGTCCTGGTTAAAGTAGCAATCAGCCAAATCTACAAGTGTGGCTACCACTTCCGGGTGCTCCTCCCCCAGTGATTTTTGCCCGATTGCCAGCGACTGCTCATAGAGCGGCTCGGCATCTGCGTACCTGCCTTTGCTGTTATAGCAGTAAGCCAGATTCAATAGACAGAAGGCCAGCTCCGGCCCTTCCGGTTCGGGCGACTTGCGCCGGATCGACAGCGCTCGCTCATATAACGGCTCAGCCACCGAATACTTACCTTGCCGGAAATGGCAGTTGGCAAGATAGGTGATGGCCAGCGCTAGCTCCGGGTGATCCGAGCCGAGCTGCCGTTCCTCAATCTCCTGCACCTCCTTGTAAAGAGGCATGGCGCCTCCATAGTCGCCTTCCTCGTAATAGCACTGGGCCAGGTTCATCAGAATGGTAACCGTGTCCGGATGCTCTACATTTAGGGCCTCCTTGCTGATATGCAAAGCTCGCTCGTAAAGCGGTTTGGCATCAGAAAAGTTGCTTTGCATGAAATAGCAGTTGCCCAGATTGTTCAAGGCCTCGGAGACATCCGGATGATCGTCACCGTATTTACGCTCGACAATCTCCAGCACCGTCTCGAAAAGCGGTGTTGCCTCAGCGTACTTACCCTGGCGGGAATAACAATCAGCCAAACTGGTCATGCTATCCACGACCCAGGGGTGCTCCGGCTCCAGCATCTGCGTTCTGGTTGCCAGTGTCTCCTCGAACAAGGGCTCAGCCTCCCCATGCTTTTCCTGCGAGCTCAGACAAAAGGCCAGATCGATCAGGGTCTGAATTGCATCTGGATGTTCCGAGCCCAGGCTCACCCTTCGTATTACCAGCCCTTCCTTGTATAGCGGTTCAGCCTCAGCAAACTTGCCAAGATTGAAATAGCAGTGAGCCAGGTTGAGCATGCTCGTTGCCAGTTCAGGATCATCGGACTTCAAGGCCTTCTGCCTGATCTCGTGTGCCCGCCTGTAATAGCCTTCAGCCTCGCCCGTATCCCCCTGGTTGAAATAGCACGCTGCCAGATGGCCGAGCGTAGCCGCAACGTCCAGGCTATCGCTGCCCAGGGCTTTCTCCTCGATCTCCAGCACTCTTATCACCAGCGGCGTCGCCTCGGCATACTTGCCGACATCGTAGTAACACTGCGCCAGGCTCATGAAAGCATTGGCTAGGTTGGGGTAATCAGGCTCCTTGCCCTCAGCAACGACAGCCAGGGCACGCTCGCAAATCGGCTGAGCTCCCGCTATGTCACCAAGGCGATACTTGCAATCCGACAGTCCGCTGAGCGTGGTCGCCAGATAGGGGAGCTCTTCCTGACCCGACTGATCCTGCAAAGCGAGCGCTTGCTCGAAGAATGACTCGGCTTTGGCAAACTTGCTCTGACTGTGGAAGAGCTCACCTAAGGTCAGCAATCGCGCCACTTCGTCTACCGCTGGGCCGGAGCGGCTCTCGCTGTCTCTGCTCGTATCAAACAGCAGGTAGACCGCAATCTTGTCCTGAAAGAAATTGCCGTTTCCGAACTGCAGCAACTTCTCCACCCAATCACAGCAGTCTGCTACGACCGATCCGGACCTGAGCACCGGGCCGTGGTCCGTCTCCTCGATCCTTCCCCCACTCAACATTGACAGCCAGGTGCACAGAAACCAGGACAGGAGACTTGCCCACTCCCTCAGGTCGGCATCGGGATCCGACCGGACCTTCTCTGCCAGCGAGACCAGCTGCTGAAGACTCTCATCATCGTAATCCAGCTCGAGACCATAGTGCTTAAGCGCGAGCGCGATGCAGCGAGCTGACCGGTCAGATTTCTTCTTCATAGGTTTCATGCAACAAGTGTACCGCCTTGTACTCCCCCGCCCACACCTCACGGGTTCTACCACATCTGACTTGGGGAAGCTCGACAGCATTAAGCTACTTTGTTTCCAGGCTAGGTAGTGGCCTTGCCAAAAAGGACATCTGACCAGATAATCGATGTTAATTGGGTATTTATAAGCTACGAGTACAATAGGCAAAGACGGGGGCCTGGGCTTTTCTGATATTTGCATTCTTTGCAAAAGCTCGCCCGAGGATCATGGGGCCCACAGTTTTAGCTTGGCAATCTTCCAATTCTGACAATCTCCAGCAGCAAAGCACATGGCCGACGAGGCGGTAGGAGGAATCACCATGCATAAGCTGCAGGTGCGTGTCTGCGCTATTTCAACCAGTCTTTTCCTGTTGTTCTGCCCTGTCTTGCCGATCGCGGAGGCGACTGCAAAGGGTGTGGCGGCGCCGCCCGCCAACCTGGATCTTTCTTCCAGCCAGCGTACAGCAAGCACCGGGCATCACATTCGCTTTCAGCAGGCAACGATTCAGGTCGGCGGCACCGCGCGTACTGTTACGCAATCTGACTCCCTTACTCCAGCCGAGCTTGTCGCTCTTCTACAAGTGCTTAAGACCGGGCACCAATCAATCATTCTGGGCGAGCGAGGTAACGCGATCGGAGGCACCATCGGTCTCAACCAGGGAGCCAATCGTAGCCTGAGCAAGCTTGTTGTGCCACAAGGAGTGACCGCCGTCTTCGACTTTGGCAGCAGACCTGTTCTCAGCATTTCCGGGAATCTGACCAATGCGGGCAACCTGTATGCCATCTCGTCAAACCCGCGAGTCACCACTGCAACGATCAGAGCGAGCAATATATTGAATGAGCCCGGTGCACTTCTGACGTCATCCACACCGTCCTCGATCGCGACCACCGTGGTCCCAGCCCTGACTTTGAACCTGCATGCCAGCAACGACATAACTAACTACGGCACTATCAGCAGCTCGGGAAATCTTACAGCTACGGCGGGCCGTTCTATTGTTAACGTGCTGCCGCCGAACAGCGCCGGGACCGGGCCAGTCATGCAGGCTGCGCAGAATCTGAGTCTACAGACTTCCAACGTCGTGAACGCTGGCACCATTTCGGCGGCCAATGGCAATATCAACATCGCGACTCACATCAAACAGAACATAGCGATAAACAATGCAGACGGCACCCTGGAGGCGCTGTCCGGTGCGATCAATATTGGTGAACCCGGGTTTGGGGGAAAGGTGGACCTTTCTCTGTTGGGCGGAGACGTCCTGTCCAGAGAACTGAATCTGCACTCTGGCAATGGCACAGTCAATGTCAACGTGAACAATCTATCGGGGCGCGTGAACGTTGATGCGGGCATTGCCCATGTGCAAGCCTTAACACCAAACCTGGACCTTGGCTCTATGCATCTCACAGGCGACCCCAGCTTCTTCGACATAGCTGGAAATATAGTAATTGACGGCTCCCTGACCTTTCCCGGTCAGAACTTGGCCATTGTAGCCGGCGGTGACATTTTGACAGGACCGGGAGCAGGGGCTATCAGCACAAGCAATGCCAGCGGCAGTGGCGGTGCCATAACAATGGTGGCCGGTGCTAACGCTACGTCAAACGGTCCGAATTCAGCGCTTCCCCCCACTGGTGACAACACAACGAGGATCGACGTTAACGACGGCTCGATTGTCGGCGGAAAGATAGATCTCCAAACAGGGGGTGCCATCACATCGCTAACTTCCCAAAGCACCGGGAGCAACGGTAGCGGAGGAAAGATCACCTTAATCGCATTCGCTGGGACCTCCCCCGACTCGGGGACAGTTTCGTTGCCCACCGCTGTCACAGTTGAGGCGGGCGGCAATGGGACTGGCGGAGCCGGTGGCATCACGATTTTCGCTGGAGCACCTGGCGGACGAGCGATTACCACCGGGCCGCTGTCAACTGGTGGAGGAACTGGAACTAGCGGAGGAGTTAATGTACGCGCTGCCGACCCCCAGGTAGCCGCGTTTTTCATTAACGGCGGCATGAGTCTTTCGGGAAGCGTTAGCGCTGCAGTTACACCAAACCCAGCGTCAATTTCCTGTGGTGCAATTAGCTCTCCACGTGGCACTGTGACCGTAATCTCAGGAGCCGAGATCGCAACCGGCGCGATTTCTGTGGATAGCCCTGGGCCAGGCTTGCCCTCGGGGCATATAGATTTACGGTCAGGCAGTGCGGAGCCTTTTAATATTGGCGGAGGTGGACCCAATGGTACCACCGGAGCTTTGACCGCCAACTCAACGAATACCCTCGCCGGCTCCATCACCATTGTGAACCCTGGCGGCATCTCGGTGGGGTCTGGCAACGTCCTGAGCGCATCCGCCAGCAGTCAAGGATCTGGGGGATTCATTGAACTCTTAGGCGGGACTGGTCCCCTGACATTTCCCGGTACCTTCACTATCAATGTGAACGGTGTGGGCGCCAGCGCTAATGGCGGCTCTATCGTGTTGTCCGGCAGCACCATCAACACATCCGGCGGGCTGCTTACGCTTAGCGCAAACGCTGCCGTAAGCGGCTCTGGTGGCGACGTACAGATCGCGACGACCGGGTCCGGAAGCGATTTGCTGGTAAATGGTGCTGGTCCCAGCCCCGTCTCCATCTCCGCCCGGGGCGGCACCAGTTCTGGTGGTGGCGGTAACGTGTTCTTGTCCGCCGGACGAGACCTGACTGTCGATCCGGCAAGCATTGGTGCGGCACCTTTTTCCGGCTCGGGCCAGAGGTTTGATTTCATTGCAGGCAGGAATCTCGACATATCGGGCGCGGTGATAGCTGACGCCGTCGGTACCGGCAGCGGTGGTTCAATTGGACTCGGATCAAATAGCTCCATCGTGTTCACGATCGGCGGCGGCATGACCAACCGGGTGAACGGCCCTCTTTCGGCTAACGGTGCCGGTACAGGATCTGGCGGCTTGATAGGGATTAGCAATTCGGGTAGCGGAGGAATTGCGCATAATGGTCCATCGAGCAACTTGAGTGTTGCTGCTGGTACCAACGGTTCGGGCGGCTCAATTATCCTGGATGCTGCTGCGGGTGCGGTACCCGGGCCTCTGGCATTGGGATCTGGAATCAGCATCAGTGCCAATGGAAATGGACTGGGAGCAGGAGGAGAGATCCACCTTTCAGGATCATCCTTAAGCCTGGGGGCGTCGGGCGCTTCGCTCAATGCAAATGCAGGCACCGACGGTCAGGGAGGCAGCGTCACTGTTCTAACGACTGGGGCACTGGCAGACATTGTCGTAGGCGTTGGGGCGGGCAGCCTGACCATAAGCGCCAACGGTGCCTCCGGAAATCCTGTTGTGCCTTTCAATGGTGGTACCGTCAACCTCACGGCGGGCCGGGACCTGATCGTCAACCCTTCGGGAGTGTCCGCCCAACCCGGTTTTGGTAATGGCGGTATCGTCGGACTTGTTGCTGGCAGAGACCTGATGATAGACCCATCAGGGTTGTCTGCCACGGGCACCGAACGCGCAGGAGCTCAGTTCAGCCTGACGGCTGGAAGAGATGTGAGCATTTCAGGAGCGCTGAGTGCCAGTGGATTCGGTGGCACCGGCGGAGCCATCTCCCTGGTAGCTGGAGGGAATGTGAGCATTGCAGGAACATTGAGTGCCAATGGCGCAGGCGGACACATCTCCATAACGTGCAACAGCTCCAGTCCCTTCACAATCGGAAGTGCAAGCTCTAACGGTATCAATGGGGCGCTTACAGCTACTGCCGTCGTCGGCCTGGCCACAGCGACAGGGGGAGCCATATCGATAACCAATCTTGGCAGCGGCGGAATCACGCACAGCGTTGCTGCCGGCGACCTTGACGTGTCCATCACCGGTACAGGTGCCAGCGGCGGCTCCATTACTCTTGATGCGGCAGCAGGGACGGCGGCTGGTCCGCTTACCTTCGGCTC
>Ga0066388_100000490_pt1 | contig 18640 bp, 14 predicted proteins | sample PanSoiMetaGPlot6_FD_64539 | JGI IMG/M metagenome (GOLD analysis project Ga0066388, IMG submission 64539) | Tropical forest soil microbial communities from Panama analyzed to predict greenhouse gas emissions - Panama Soil - Plot 6 (Hybrid Assembly) | ecosystem: Environmental > Terrestrial >... | reverse complement strand
TAAAGTGCGATCTGCTGGCGCCTTGTGCTGTCGCCAACCAGATTCGGGCCGACAATGCCGACCGCCTCCGCTGCCGGGCTGTCGTGGAAGGAGCCAACGCTCCGACCACGCCCGAGGCTGATGACATTCTTGAAGACAAGGGCATCCTGGTCTTACCCGATGTACTTGCCAACGCTTCCGGCGTCACCGATGGATATTTTGAATGGGTGCAGGGGCTGATGCGTCTGTTCTGGACCGAGGCGGAGGTGTTCCGCCGTCTGGAGGAGCTGGTCGGAAAGGCTTGCGACCGGGTCTTTGAGGCAGCAGTGCGCCAAAATGTCAGTTTGAGGCTGGCTGCCTGGCGTCTGGCCCTGGATCGACTGGTCGAGGCTCGCCGGCTGCGGGGGCTTTATCCCTAGCTCATGCCACCAGCTCCGAACCGACTTTTGGCCATTGCTCCGCCGCTGCCGGCTGAAGCTGCGGGCCGCCCGCTGGCAGCCTGGCTTGCCAAAATCTTTCTGGTGGCTGCTCAAAGCTCCGGCCGGCTAGAAAAGCAAGCTGCGCTCAGGCGGCTTGATAGACTCTCACACCGTCCGTATAGACCTCGCCAATCAGCTGCTTGCTGCCCAGAATCCCCAGGAGAAAGAGCTGTTCACCAACGCTGCTGGTGTTTTTCAGGCGGGCCTTGAAGAAGGTATCCCGCTCCGGATCGATGACCAGGAAGTCTGCGCAGCGGCCGACCTGCAAGCTGCCAATCTCACCCTCGAGTGATAGCGCGACCGCACCGGCCAGCGTACCCAGATAAAGAAGCTTGATACCGGAAAGCTTCACGGCTGAGCGCTTCTCCCCGAGGGCGAACATCTGCAGCATCTGTACCTTGTAAGCCTGGTTCATCTCTTGCAGGAGGCTGTAACCGGTACCACCGCCTATGTCGCTGCCAAGGGCAACGATTACCCGCCGGTCGACGTACTTTTTGAGCGGCAGGAGCCCGCTGCCGAGGAAGCTGTTGCTGGATGGACAGTGGATCACGCGGCATTCTGTTTCGGAAAGGCGAGCAATCTCAGCATCGCTTGAGTGAACCGAGTGGGCAAACAACGAGCGCCGGCCCAAAAGTCCGTGTCGGTCGTAAACATCAAGATATGAGCTGGCAAAAGGGAAAAGCTCCCTCACCCAGGCGATTTCACGGTGGTTCTCATTGAGATGCGTTTGCAGGTAAGCATCGGGATGCTCCCGGAGAAGCTCTCGGCAGACCTCGAGCATGGACGGCGAGCAGGTGGGGGCGAACCTGGGTGTCACCACGTAGCGCAGCTTACCCTTGTTATGCCACTGATCAATCAGACGCTTTGAAGCGGCATAGGCTGCCGGCGGGTCTGAAAGGAGCGCTGGCGCCATAAGGCGGTCGGACAGGGTCATGCCCATGAGCGCCCTGAATCCCCGTCTGTGTGCCTCGGCAAAGGCCTGCTTGGTGGCTTGCTCAAAGTGGGCACCAAAGATGAGCGCCGTGGTTGTGCCCTGGGCAATCAGCTCCTGAAAAAAAATTGATGCCACCGTGGCAGCATACTCCGGATCGTGGAATTTGGCCTCCTCGGGAATCATATGCTTGTTCAGCCAATCGATAAGCTCCTCGCCAAAAGCACCGACGACCAGGGTCTGCGGGAAATGAATGTGGCAATCGATCAGACCGGGCAAAATCAGGCAGCCGGAGCGGTCAATCAGGCGGGCCGCTGGGTGTGCCTTGGCCATCTGGGCGAACGCACCGAGCGCCAAGACACGCCCCGTGCTGTCTATGACCAGCCCGCCGTCTTCGAAGACCTCCAGCGCTCTGGTCTCGTCCTGCTCATAAAATGGATCGCTAATCAGATGGCAGATTGTGCCCCGTACCAGCTTGTACTGCCCAACTGATTCTTGGATTGCCTTGTTCTCGCTCATCGGCACGGGATGTCAAGCTCTTGCGGCGTCGGGCAAGACAGACATTGTAGTCTTTCCTGGCCGGTTTGAAATCTGCTGGTTGGCAAAGGGTGGCGGGCCGGAGGCGGCCGTTTGTGGATCTACTACAATTGGCGTGTTTGTGGACAGGAGAGGATCGATGAACTGTAAATGGCGGATTGCCGGGATCGGCTTATTAAGCCTCTTTTTCGGTCTGTGCCTTTCTCCCTGCCGATCGGCTTCAGAGGAGCCTGAAAATGAGCCGCAGGTCGTCCTGTCCAAGAGACAGGTCGTGGCCATCGTGCAGGAGGCGCTCCTCTTTACGATTAGAGCCAAGGATGCGCTGCGCCTGGTGAGCGTCAAGCTGCCAACCCTCTCTGCGGACAACCTCAAGTTTAGAAAGCTTGACCGGGAGCTTGATCGAGCCCAGGAGGAGGTCTATCCGGCCACCAACGCTGCCGAGAAGCTCAAAACCGCTCCCCAGAACCTCCGGGAAGCGATCAGGCTCTACTTGAGCTTGATGGTTGTTCAGGAGCGTTGCTTGCCTCTGGCCGGCGATCTTAACTCCCTGGAGCAGCCGGCTGCTACCTCGCTGGCCGTCCAGGTAACCGACGTTGCCAACACAGCAGGACGCTTGAGTCTGAGGTTGCACCCCTATGTCTACAGGCTCATCGATGCTTACCTGTCCGCCGCTCCGCCCACCAAGGTTCAGGTGAACATGCAGTGGATGGATGAGGAGACGCAGGGTCCGGCGCTTTAGTCCTGGAGATTTGAGATCGGCGCCCGGCCAGGCACTGCATCTGGGGGCCTTCCGCTGCTTACTGCTCAGCCGGCGCGCCCGTCTCTGGCCTTTTCGGCGGCTTGAGCGAGCGCTACCCCAAGAAAGCTTAATGCAGCCGAGCCGCCCGGGCCCGGTGTAGGCTGCTGCTGTGCTGGCGTCTACCTGCTCTTGCTGCTGGTAGTGCGCTTCTTCTGTCCTGTACCTGCTCCCACTTCAGCAGAGGCCTCTGCCTTCAATTTCAAATGCCTTTCCAGTTGAGCCAAGGAAAACGGGTAAGGGCACCAGCCGGCACCACCCACCGGACAGGTTGCTAACACTGCAGTACCGAGTTTCTTGGAAGCACGCTTGCGCGCCGAGCGCGCCGAGACCGTCGTTGAATGTGCCTGCATAAAGCCTCCTTTCTATCCTCGTTTTACCACCATTCTTCCGGTTAGACGAGCTTTGCTGGCGGTATTTAATGAGCGGGCGCAGGCAAACCCAGCACTGTAGCGCTTTTGGAGGGAGCTTAAATTCCGGTTCCCGGCCTCATTAATGAGTCGTTGGCGCAGCTGGCTTTTGTGCGGCTGGCAGGGGATTCTCCGGGGTGACAGCTATGATCAGGTTGCCGATCGAGTCCTTGGACAAGGTAATCTTGCCCGGGTAGCCAGGATAACGAAGAATCTGCGCCTGTCCGAGAAACGCCTGGGTGACCGCTCCGGAGAACGCTTTGAACTGAAAATCCAGTTGATCTTTTCTGGTTGGCACCGGTTTGCCCAGCGATTCGTAGGCAAAAGCGAAGCCCTGCAGTGCAGACAAAAGCCCGCCGCCAATCGGGTTTGCGCCCACACGAATGGCCAGCGATTGTCCGCTGATCTTGCCGCCTGAGACGGTGATCGTAAGACCGACGGCGTAGCCCGGGGAGATCTGCTGTTGTTTGACGTCTTCGGGCATCTGATAGCGGTAATTTGTATCGGTGCCGGATTTGCTCTCCCCTGCCGGCTTCCAGGCCTTCAGGGTAGCAGTCCGGTAAGTCTGAAAATCTTGGCCAAGCTTTGCCTCAACTGCCCCGGCACCAGCAAAAATGGCCAGAAGAGCAAACGTTATTCCCAGAATCAGACCACCAACAGGTTTGCTAGTGAGCATGGCAAAATCTCGTTAATATTGACGAATATAGCATTAAGCCGTGCGCTCAAGCTCTGCCTCCGGGGTCAAGCAAAGCCGGCATTCTCCAGTTTCAACGCCTCGTGCACATCCAGCTTGGAGACAAACTTTTCTATGTCTTTCTCTTGCAGGATGCCCTCATCCGTGACCAGCCCAGCCATAAGCGAAAACGGCACAAGCTCGAACTGGCGATTGAGCACCCGCACCCCGGACGGTGCCTCACTCCACACCTCCTCGCCCGGGCGCTCGTGTCTTTCAAATTCAAAGAGACGCTCATCGACCACAAATTTTTCGGTTCCGGACAGGGCATAAAGCGGGATGCCTAACTCCCGGCAGGCTACGGCCAGAAGCCAGGAGCCGACCTTGTTCACCACCCCGGGCCGGGCCACGCAGTCGCAACCCATAAAGGCGGCCCGGCAGTTTGGCAGAACCAGCCCGATTGCCGTATCAAACGTATGCATGACCTCGATATTCCCGGAAGCAAGGGTGCTGGCCAGCTTTCGGCCCTCCATGCTCGGCCTCGCTTCGCTTGAAACCACGCGGAAAAACTTACCCCGGGAACGGGCATTTAACAGGCAACTGACCACGGTGGAGCTGAATGAATAGGCAAAGATAAGCTCGCCTGGCGGGATCAGGTCGTAGACCAGATCGGCAATCACGGCGGCGCTCTGGCAGAGACGTTTTTCGAAGGCGCTCAAAGCTTGATTGCAGTGCTCATGAATCTCCGCCACGGTCTTAGCCTGGCTGGTAGCTTGCAGAACCGAATTGCCCAGATGAAACAGCGGGGCCATGGCCGGCTGGGCTTCGGTGAGAGCCCTGGCCGTATCGATCAGGCGCTGGCGGACCTCATCCGGACTTAAACTTTCGCTGCCGGCAAGCATCGTCTGGAACACGGTAATTGCCCGGAGCGCAATTTCGGCTGCGCCTGAAGTCAGGTCGTCGCGAATTGGGACGACCAGGTCGTTAAGGTCCTGAACGCTTGTCATGGGCATCTCCTGTGAGCCGGCTGGATGTAATTAGGAACTGGAACGCCTAAACACCGCCCCAGTGTAATTATGGCAACCGGTTGCTCAATTAGTTGCGGCGGTCACAAAAGGTTTCGGCAACCGGTTGCAGGCAGTCGCCGGCAAACTTCTCATCGCTTAAGCCGGCCGCACAGGCAGGGCGCCTTTAATCGGTGGCCGTGCCACCGGCAGATAGCTGGTTAAGTATGGCTAAAGAAGGGCTGGCCTGGAGCCAGGCTGCCCTCAGCCAGATGATCAGCAAGCCGGCTGTGCCGGATTAGCATGCCAAGTTTTGTCTCCTCGACCAGATGTGACCAGGGCAAGGTCTCCTGATAAGGGATGTCGCGGTAGACATAATAGTCGTGGCCCGGACAGGAGTCGGGCAGGTTGCGGAGGGCACGCCGCCAGGCCCCCAGATTGCCTGCTCCCTCAGCGACCGAGATTAGAACTGGCGTCAGTCGGCGGTCGCCCCGGGAGATGAGCGCCTGGATGTCGCTCCAATTGTGACTTTCTGGGCGTACCTCAACCCCCAGCCGCGCCAAGCGCTTGCGCAGGGACTCCAGCTTTTTGCCTGAGTTGCGATCTCGCCCGGCCCACTGGAACGGGGTTTGGGCCTTGGGCACGAAGGAGCTTACGCCGAAGGTAAAGCGCAGGCGGCGGTGAGACCTCTTAAGCGCTGTGATCAGGCGAACGGTCTCATCGAGATCTTCGTCGGTTTCGCCTGGCAGGCCGACAATGCCATACAGTTTGAGAGCCTCCAGTCCGCTCTGCTCAATCAAGCCGACCGCCCGCTCGACCTGCTCGTTGCTCAGGTTCTTTTTCATGATTGCCCGGAGCCGCTCCGAGCCTGACTCGAGAGCGATGGTCACAGAGCGCTGCCCGAGCCGGGAGAGCATATCGAGAATGAGCGGACTGAGCGTGTCTGCTCGCACTGAGGCGATGGAAACCCGGGTAGCCGGGCGCTCGAGGAGCGCCTGGGCAATCCGGTCAAACTCTGGATGCTCAGTTACGGACGGCCCGAGCAGGCCAAGCTTTCGTGTGTGCTTGAGCCCCAGGTCAAATTTCTCGATCAAGGTCTCTACCCGGGCTGCCCGGAACGGACGGGTCAGGTAGCTAGCCAGGCAAAATCGGCACTCTTGTGGGCACGAGCGCGCTATCTCGACCAGGAACATGTCACCCCATGTGGTATCAGGTGCGAGCATGAGGGAGTGAGCCACGTAATCGGCGGGTGGAACAAAAACCGGTCTGGTCATCCTCGCTGGCACCTGGTCACTAACCGGCTTGACCGCCTCAATCGGGCCTCTAGGGGAGGACAGCTCGTATCGGTAAAGGCTGGGAACATACAAGCCCTCTACGCGGGCTAGCTGAAGAAGCTGGTCCTGGCGCTCGGGCAGCCGCCGGGCCTCTGTCCAGGCCTCGATAAATCTTGGTACGACGGCCTCAGCATCGCCCAGCAGTATGACGTCGAAGATGTCGGCAAACGGCTCCGGGTTGGCCGAGAGAACCGGGCCACCGGCAAAAACAAGCGGCTGATCAGGCTTGCGTTCGCTCGACAGCGGACTAATGCCTCGCTTTCTGAGCAGCTTCAGGACGTTTGCGTAGTCGAGCTCCCAGGACAGGGTGAAGCCCAAAAGCTCGCTTGTTTCCCAGCCATCCTCCTGGCAGTCGGTAAAGGCTCGATAAACCTCAATCTGTCGGTCCTGCTCCAGGAGCCACCAGACAAGCTGATAGCCCAGACCGGCCATGCCGATTGAGTAAAGATTCGGGTATGCCCAGCTAACGGCAAAGCGGGTTTGTGCTTTGACCGGTCGCGGGATAGTAAAGACCTCTCTGCCTAGCATGCTTATAGTTTCGCAGATCTCTTGACGATTTACAGCCGGATTGCTGCTGGCCGGCAGGCAGACTGCCCTGGCGAAGCCCGGGCAGCCGGACCGGCAGGCCGGTGGGCTTCTGTCCGCGAGCGGTGGCGGGCGGACGCCAATCCGGGGCTGGTACCGCAAATGGTGCTAATCGTTGAAGGATCCTAGCCGCCGGTCGTCCGCCCATGTCTAGGTAATTGCCTGGACCAGCCTGGTCCGAGAGAAGACAGGAACTGGTGCGCGGAGAGAACATCATCATAGGTAATTGCCGGCTTGCCGGCCAGTCTTTCGCAATCCCGCCTGGTCCACTCCGCAGGGTGCTTAGGTTTCGATGGGGCCGGCTGCGGGCCCGTGCCAACAATGGCCACTCCCAGCGGCCGACCGCAGACGGAACAGCCGACACGAACGACCAGGATACCTGGCTCCTCCCTCAGGAGTTCAATACCGTCTGAAGTAAAGGGATGATCGCAGAAACGGCAACTTTTCTGTTGGAAGTACTCCTGGATAGCCTGGAAACTTCCCCCATGCAGATTGCCCATAACGGACCGCCACTTCTAGGTTCTACAAGGTGTGGCCACGACACAAGTATTACTAAGCACGCCACCGGGATATCAAATATAGGGACAAAATTCGCCGGAGTCAAACATCCCGATCGATAGGGATTATACTTGAAGGCCAGTCAGCGTGGTCGTACACTAGCCAATTGATCCAGCCGGCGGCTAGGCTTGAGAGGCTCGAGTGGTGGTCGAACAGGAGATGCAACTCGATGACTAATATTGAAGAGATATCGGCAATGGAGATCCTGGACTCCAGGGGTAATCCGACGGTTGAAGTGACTGTTGTTTTATCCAACGGAGCTGCGGGCCGGGCAGCGGTACCATCGGGGGCCTCCACCGGGACCTTTGAAGCGGTCGAGCTGCGCGACAAAGATCCCAGACGGTATCACGGGAAGGGCGTTTTGACGGCAGTTAACCATGTCAATGAGACTGTAGCTAAAACCTTGTACGGCGCCAACGGACTCGAGCAGACGATCATCGACCGGGAGCTTGAACGTGTTGATGGTACGGAAAACAAGGCGGTTCTTGGGGCCAACGCCACTCTTGGTGTGAGCCTGGCCGTTGCGAAGGCCGCTGCCAATGCGCTGGGGATGCCGTTATTTCGCTATATAGGTGGGATCTCTGCCTGCGTCCTGCCGGTACCGATGATGAACATCTTGAATGGTGGCAAACATGCTGAGGACGGTGTCGATCTCCAGGAGTTCATGATCGTCCCCCTCGGTGCTGAAAGCTTTTCCGAGGCCCTGCGCTGGTGTGCAGAGACCTACCACACCCTTAAGGATGTATTGCATAAAAAGGGGCTCGCCACCGGGGTTGGTGACGAGGGTGGCTTTGCGCCAGCCTTGAAGGCTAACGAGGCTGCTCTGGAGCTGATTGTCGAGGCTATTGAAAAGGCCGGATTCAAGGCGGGAGACCAGATCGCCCTCGCTCTCGATCCGGCTTCCACGGAGTTCCACAACAACGGCAAGTATGAGCTGGCCTGTGAGAAGCGCTCCCTCTCCGGGGCGGAGATGGTGGACTATTATCGGGCGCTGGTGGACAAATATCCGATTGTGAGTATCGAAGACGGCCTGTCCGAGGAGGACTGGGACGGATGGAAGTTGCTGACGGATAAATTAGGCTCTCGCCTGCAACTGGTCGGCGACGACCTGTTTGTAACCAACACAGGGAGAATCAAGCGTGGCATCGAACTTGGTGTGGCCAACGCGGTCTTGATCAAACCGAACCAGATCGGGACTTTGACGGAGACGCTCGATGCCATCACCCTCTCCAGAGAGAATGGATACGCTTGCATTATCAGCCATCGCTCCGGCGAGACTGAGGACTTCACGATCGCCGATCTGGCGGTGGCCACCGGTATTGGACAGATTAAGACCGGGGCCCCCTGTCGGTCCGAACGAACGGCTAAGTACAATCAGCTATTGCGCATCGAGCGTGACCTCGGCCGAACGGCCATCTATAGAGGACGAGAGGCTTTTGCTCAGTTTCGACAGGACAGCAAGCTGAAGGCATCCGCCTCCTCCAGCAAATGATGCACCATATCTAGTGGCGCCAGCCGGATGCCTCCATATATGGTGTGTAGTTGCCCCGGCACCGGCCTACTTGTTTGAGAGAGCAACATCCAAAGTATTGGCAGTACGCCTTAAGACGGACTTAGTCCGATAGCGACCCAGATACTGGCCATCTATATATTGATCCACGTAGCTCTGAGCAACCATCTCGTCTGGCTTGGTCTGTTGGAATTGGTCACGAGAACGAGCTGCCCAGCCGCCGTTCATCTTTTCGCCGAAGTAATAGCTGGTACGGTCAATCATAGAATCAAAGCTATTCCAGCTGGTAATGGCACTTTCCGTCTCTGTCCACCCGGGCTGGTTCCAGTGTGCCGTCACCCGCCCGTCCGGGCATCGCTGAAAATTGATGTCCGATATGATCTGCTCTCCCAACTTAACTGAGTCCACCGCCGAGTCGGTGACGACGGAAATGCAGTGCCAGCTCCCCTCGTATCCAGAGGGAAATGAGTTGGACTGAACTTCAACCGAGAACGACGGCGCCTTCTGGTTGCCGGCAGCACCGGAATCTGCTTGGGTGAGCTCATGATCCTGGCTGACGTATCCCCGCAGGATGGTTGCCCCTTGACCCGGCGAAGCGGCAAGGCAGAGCAGCGTAGACACCAAAAGGACCGCCTGCTTGCTCATTGATTCCATGGTGTCTCCCTTTCTCCGGAACCGGTCCGGCTCGGAGAGCGCTCGCTTAAGCGCTTGCCAGTTGCTCGGTGGTTACCTGGTCGTCCGCTATGGACTGAGGGTCGGATAACGCCCACCAACTATGTGCCCTTGGAAACCGGAGCGTAACCTAATCGAATTTTCGATCAGAAAGTTTAAGAATTCAGCGCAGCTTTCTTAATCTTCGGATCGAGCCCGGCTCAGCAAAGCGCGGTTTTATCCGAACACTGCCCAGATCCACCGGTTGTCAAGAAATTAAAAATTGGGTTACGGCGAGGGCTGGCAAGTGTCAACGGTTCACCAGGTAAGGTTCCGGAGAGCATCATGATAACCGGTTTCTTCCTGGTGAGGCGCGCAGTGGTAACATGTGAGCCTGATTCGTTCATTTTTTTGGCTTCATGTTTATCGAGGGTGGTGTGGTGAGCAACAAGACCTTGGCAATCTCTGAAATTAAGGATCCGTCTCTGACCACTCTGGGCTCGCAACGAGTTCAGTGGGCAGAGGGGGACATGCCTGTCCTGCGCCTGATTCGTCAGCGCTTTGCAAAGGAGAAGCCGCTAAGCGGCCTGAGGGTTTCCGCTTGCGCTCACGTCACAAGCGAAACCGCAAACCTGGCCCTGACGCTGAAAGCTGGGGGGGCGGACTGCCTGATCATCGCTTCCAACCCGCTCTCGACTCAGGACGACGTGGCCGCGGCGCTTGTGCAGGAGCATGGCATATCGGTATATGCAATCAAGGGGGAAGACGTGGCTACATACCACCGCCACATCGAGAAGGCCCTCGACCACAAGCCACAGTTGATCATCGATGACGGCTCCGATTTGGTGGCGACCCTGGTTCAGGAGCGACCTGCCCAGGTCAAAGACATTATCGGTACGACGGAAGAGACGACCACGGGACTGAATCGTCTCAGGGCCATGGAGCGAGATGGGCAGCTCAAGTTTCCCTCAATTGCCGTAAACGATGCGCAGACCAAGCACCTCTTCGATAATCGTTATGGGACTGGACAGTCGACCCTTGATGGTATCATTCGTGCCACCAACCGCCTGGTTGCTGGGCGCAACGTGGTGGTGCTTGGTTACGGCTGGTGTGGCAAAGGCACCGCGATGCGGGCCCGGGGGCTGGGCGCAAATGTCATTGTCACCGAAGTCAATCCAGTTCGGGCGATTGAGGCGGTAATGGACGGCTTCCGCGTTATGCCCATTTCTCAGGCAGCTGAACTGGGCGACATTTTCATAACCGTTACCGGCAACCGCCACGTGATTGATGCCGCTCATTTTGAGAAGATGAAGGACGGTGCCATTGTTTGTAACTCCGGACATTTTGATCTCGAGTTGAACCTGGTGGCTCTGTCCAAGCTTGCCGAATCCAGACAAGGGGTGCGTCCGTACATGGATGAGTACAGGCTGCCGGGCGGCAACCGCATCTATGTGCTGGCCGAAGGGCGCCTGGTAAACCTGTCGTGTGCCGAGGGCCATCCAGCTTCGGTAATGGATATGAGCTTTGCCAATCAAGCTCTGGCTCTGGAATATCTGGTCAAGCATGGCAGCACGTTGCACCCCGGCCTGCACCTGTTGCCAGGGTCAGTAGACGAGGAGATAGCCAGGCTCAAGCTAAAGTCGATGGGGATCTCGATCGACGAGCTGACCGCCGAGATGGTCGAATATCTGGGCTCCTGGAAGGCTGGGACCTAATTTAAGCGCTCCGGCTGCTGCGTCCCTGGCAGCCTCCGCGCGACAAGACGCTCGGCAGCGGACGGCTCAACGCAGTCCTTGCCTCGCTGCGCTTAGGGCCTCAGGTTCCGGCTGCTGCGTCCCTGGCAGCCTCCGCGTTGACGGAAAGCGGCCCGGGCTGGCGCTGTTCGAGAGGCAGCCTGTTTGGGCAGCTCAGCTTATCTTTTGAAACATGTAGCCGATGCCGCGGGCTGTCAGTATGAGGTCCGGATTCGAGGAGTCTTCCTCAAGCTTGGAGCGCAGCCTGCTTATATGGACGTCAACCACACGCGTGTCGATCCGATGGTCGGGCGGGTAGGCCCAGACCTGCTGCAGAATCTCCCCGCGCGAATAAGGCTTGCCCGAATTGGTCACGAGCAGCTCGAGAAGGCTGAACTCCATGCCGGTCAGACGAATTCGCTCGTTCTTTCTGGTGACCTGGCGCTTGTTCAGGTCTATTTTCAGGTTGCCAATAGTAATCACGTTTGAGCTCTTGCTCTGAGAGGCATCCTGAGTTCTCTCCACGGTCCGACGCAGGACCGCCTTGATGCGGGCCTCCAGCTCGCTCGGGCTGAACGGCTTGACCACGTAGTCATCAGCTCCGATTTCCAGCCCCTGAATCCGGTTGGATACATCCGCTACCGCTGTAAGCATGATTATCGGCGTATCGGAGGTTTTGCGGATCTCGCGGCAGACCTCGTAGCCATCCATTCTGGGGAGCATGACATCCAGAATGACCAGGTCAGGCTGGAAGCTGTTGAACTGCTCCAGCGCCTCTTGGCCGTCTGCTGCTGTTGCTACGCTGTAGCCGGCAAGCTTCAGCCTGGTCTCAAGGATCCGGCGAATCGACGCCTCGTCGTCAACGACGAGTATTTTCTCTTGGTCGCCGCTACTGTCTACCACGTTGTCAATCTCTTGTTGGTAAGAAGGAATGCTCATTTCACTTACGAATAATTCTAATACGAGCCGAGCGGTTTGACGCTCCCGCTCGAGATAAGGACATTGCCACTTGAATATATCACGTCAATCTTTGCCGACACCGGACATATCCGACCGATCCCGGCCCGGGCCGGAAGCGGCGATCACCTGATGCTGGTGCGCCCCAATTGACCGGCGCTCGTTGGCAGCCAGACGCTGTTGGAATCCGGTGAAGCGCGTCAGTCGCCCCAATCAGATCGAACAATCAGACGCTTCGCGGCAAATGCAGTCCTTTTATTGTAGTGTGCTGTGGGAGTGGACTGTCGCTCGCGTACTTCCGTTCGCGGTACGATGGTGGCATCGCAATCAATCGATTATCCGCCGCCCGGAAATTCAGATAGCGACGTGCTGTCTGATAACCGATCTTCAGCGGCAGCGGACGAATAATTTCTGGCTATCCCGGGAAAAGAATTGCTGCTAGATTCCGGGCGCTCAATTGCCAATACCGCTTGTCCATGCTTGACAATGAAGACGGTCTTAATTAATACGGTCACCAAATATGGTTGTCATCATTCGGCGACGATGTAGAATAATGGACGCCCTTATCAGGCTGGTTGTGGTGGGTGAAAACCCGCAGTCCAAGAAGGTTTGAACGATAGAGTTGTCACTTGATATGACCTGTATATCTCCGGCATCAAGTAAACAAGTGGTCTCTATTTTTCGCAGTGGTGGAAATTCTGACTTCAAGTTCGAAGGGTCACGTTGAAAAGAATCGTGCACATCCTACAAAGTCGTGTTAATCTTCATGGGTAACTGGTATGGTATCGGTTTGCGTCCAAAATAGAGGCTAGAAAAGAGGAAGATTTGTATGAGAAAGCCCCAGTTGTGCTTAGCCCTGAGTGTCACACTCGCACTGCTGCAGGCCAACTTACTACCGGCACTTTCAGAACCAGCTTCCCCTTCAATATGGCAGAAGCTTGCTGGAGTCAGTGAGGGTAAGCCTGCACAGAAGACTGGTTCATCGGCGGTGGTAACGGCCAAGCCGCTAAGCCGCGCAAGCAATACCGTCAGTAAATCAGCGTCGGCAGGAGTAGGACAATTTAGCGCTCATGGTGTCGCAGCTAGTGGCGTCGACCCGCATGCGATGCTGTTCCTCAAGAGCAAGGACTCAGGGTCCTCGCCCGCTTCGCGTGCTCCTGCTGCAGCCCTGACCATCCATCCGTCCCTGCCTCTGACTACCGACCAGACCGCCTCTGCCTCTAGCCAAGAGCCTCCAACTCTGGTGGCAATGAACGAAATCCCAACGGGACAACTGGCGGTTGGCAAAGTCAGTCCTAAGCAGCTTATCGCGCAACTGGCACCAGATCAGATAGTCGCCCAGGGTGACCAGGCGATCACAACGGCCACGCCGATTCCTCCGGTGGTCAGCGGCACAGTTGACCTTGAAGAGTTCAAACCAAGTAACGTCATCGACCTTAAGGTCTCCCAGTCGCGCACGTTCAAGCTGCGTAACAAAATTGTCCGCACATCGATCAGTGATCCGGCAATCGCCGAGCCGGTAGTTGTTGCCGAGAACCAGCTGGTACTGCTCGGTAAGGCACCAGGCGGCGCTACGCTGGTGATCTGGGACGATGCCGGCAACTCGGTGGCTGTAGACCTGAAGGTCTCCAGAGACTACTCAGGACTGCAGGCTACTCTGCGGGAGATTGATCCGAGAATCATCGTTAAGCCGTTCAGTGTCGGCGGTGGCGACAGGGTCCTCCTGCTCGGCGATGTCGATCATCCAGAATCAGTCATCCGTGCTTTCAGCTGCGCCAATGCGTTCATGGACGATCGCAACATGAACATTATCGCGGCCAACAGCCGGATAATCAGCGCCCGCATCGGTGAGCAAGGCGCCGGAGGCGGCGGCGGAGGAGGAGGTCAGGCGGGGCAAATTGCTCAGCTCTCCCAGGTGGACAAGTATGTATTCTTCGCCAATACCAACAACAACGTTGGCAAAGCGCAGGTCATGGTCAGCGATGGTGGCCGCGTCACCAGCCTGATCAAGGTGCGCAAGGTACCGCTAATCGTTCTGCACTGCACGTTCATGGAGATGAACACGGCTGCAGCGCGGGAGCTCGGTGTACAGCTCGGTCTGGCATTCACCAATGAGACCTTCAGCTTCGCTCTTGGCGGTAACAACCTGAGTGGCACTACGATCAACCCCTTCCTGATCACCACGTCACCAGGGCTCACCAATCGAATAAGCACAGGTCAAGGCCTGGGGGGCACAACGCAACCGGTCAGCTTCAATGTTGCCAGCGCCATTCAACAACAGATTGGGGCTACCCAGCAGATCGCGACATTGCCGATTTCGGCGCTCGGTCAGGGCGTTCTTAATGGGCCGCCAGCCGGGCTTGTGCCCCAGTCAATCCTCTTTGGTGTACCGGGTGGTGCCAGCTTCATCTCCACCGGTTTGGCCAACCTCTTTACCTCAGCCAACAACTTTGCAGAACGAGAGATCGGTCGCTGGTCGATTAACCCGACAGTCCAGGGTATCATCACCCACAACCGGGCTCGCGTTCTTGCCGAGCCGACGCTGGTGACCATCTCTGGCGAGCGGGCTGCGTTCCTTGCTGGTGGAGAAATCCCAATTGTCCAGTCAATCGCCACAGCTGGTACCGCCCAGCAGTCGGTTGTGTTTGAGCCGTTTGGTTTGAGGCTGAACATGATTCCGGTGCTCCTTGAGAACGGGACAATCAATATTCAGGTATCGCCCGAGGAAAGGTTGCTCTCGCAAGCCAACGCCCTGAACCTGTTCGGTGCCGGGACCTCGGCAATCCCCGGATTTACGGTACGTAAGACCCAGACCATCGTCGAGATGAAAGCTGGTCAGGAGCTGTTTATCTCTGGCTTGGTCAGCGCCAATAGTGGGCGCGAAGTGGACAAGACACCATTGCTCGGTGAAGTCCCTGTGCTCGGTGCTCTCTATCGTTCGAAGTCCTTCGTTAAGAACGAGAGTGAGCTGGTGGTGGCCATCCGTCCAGAGATCATCATCCCCGGCAACCCCGGACAACTTAAGGTGCCGGAAGAGATCAGCAAGACCGAGGGCGTGCGTGACACCAACTTCCTGCAAGTTGAGCCGACAATCATCGACGAGCGTTACATGACCTCGGGTCGCGCCGACCGCGCTCAGAAGCTGCCTGGCATATTGCCACCGGGATCGCCAATCCCAGATGCACAGTAGTCCGGGACCTGAGCTGAATCAAACGGAGGGGCAGGACGCAAGTCCTGCCCTTTTCAATTGCTCGTAACCGTAACCACCGCAGATAGCGGCACTACCAGTTAAGTCCGGTTGCCGTGTGGCCGCTGTGGCAGAAAGGAGATATTGGGGCGGCTAGCTCTGAGCTAACGTGATCGTTTCGGCTTGTCCGTTTTCATGGCGCTCAAGTGGCGCATTGATTCTTCCGGAAAATCGCGCAGGAAAATGTCCAGCACCATGGCCACGGCATTGGCGATAAATTCCTGACGCCCATCCACCGGGCTGTAGCAGTTAGCAAGCCCGGCCCGGTCCACTATCTTGAGCAGGCCCTTCTCGGCCAGCCTGACCATCGTCGTCATCACCGTTGTGTAGGCGATCGGGCGCTCCTGGCGGAGGCTATCGTAGATGTCCCGCACGGTCACGGTTGGATTAGCCTTCTTCCAGACCAGCTCCATGATCTCGCATTCCAGGTCCCCGAGAAATTTTCGGAGGCCGGCCTGGTTGAAGCGAAACGACGCGTTTTCGTCGTGAAGTCTCATCTAATTCTTACTGGAGACGAAAGCCTGTGGCCAATCCTAGCATGATCATCTTCACCGAGATAGTAGGTTCCAGAACGAGCGGCGACAATCAGCCAGCCGGTCTGTTGGCCCCTGGATAATCTGCAGGCCACTGCCACAAATAGTAACTTTTGCTAAGGCGGCTGGTTGCCTTCGCCGCTCCTCAAGCAGTGGCCAGCGCCGGCGCGGCGGCTTAAGCTGACGCATCTGCTAAAATCCGGACTATGTCCGGGCAAAGACAACCGAGACGTCCCGTGGTTTTTCTAGATCGGGACGGCACGCTCAACGAAGAGGTCGGCTACATTCGCCAGCTGGACCGACTGGTTCTGGTGGCCGGGGCGGCGCAGGCTGTGCGGCGGCTCAATCAATCTGCGGTGGCTGCGATTCTGGTCACCAACCAGTCCGGGGCGGCGCGTGGCTACTATTCTGAGGACCATATTCGCAAGCTCAATGAGCGCCTGGTGGAGCTCCTGCAGGCGGGAGGGGCATGCCTGGATGCGCTCTATTACTGCCCCCATCTTCCGGACGGCCAGGTCAAGGATCTGGCTTGCCACTGTCGATGCCGTAAGCCAGCCCCGGGAATGGTTGAGCAGGCCTTTCAGGAGCATCCGGAGCTGGACCGCCGGCGGGCGTACGTGGTCGGGGATAAGGCGACCGATGTGGAGCTGGCCCGGCGATGCGCGGCACGCTCTGTCCTGGTCCGCAGCGGTTACGGTGATAAGGTGCTGGCCGGCGCTTACCAGTGGCCTGTACAGCCCGACTTTGTTGCTGCCGACATCGAGGAGGCGATCGCCTGGATCCTGGCTGATCTGGAGCCGACCGCGGTGACGGAGAGCAGGCACGCGGCGGGCGGATGACCCGGTAAGCGTGAACAATCGCTGCCGGCGCTGCCAGCCTGGCCTAAATGCCCTTGCCCAGGGCACGAAGGCGCGAGCGCAAGAGCAGGCTGACCTCGCTCAATAACGACGGCATGTCAAACGGCTTGGGCAGGTAGAGATCCGCGCCGGCCTCGAGCGCTAGCGACTGGTCCGGATGGGCAGTGGCCATCACCACCCAGATGCTTCTCAACTCGTGGTCCCCCTTGAGGGCGCGGCACAGCGCCCAGCCATCCATGCGCCGGCCGGCCAGGTTGGACTCAAGCAAGATCAAGTCTGGATGGGGTTCTCGGCGAGCAATGTTGAGAGCATCATCGGCTGAGCTGGTGACCTGCACCTGGTAGCCCTCCAGCGACAGGTTCTCCTGGAGAAGACAGGCCATGGCTCCATCTGGCTCGACAACTAGAATCCGAGAGGTCAGCGATTCCGGGAGCGGGCTGGTCACTGAAACCATGTGGTCGGAAACCCAGTGGCTGCCAGGTGACTGCTTGGCCAGGTAGCGGTAATCGCGGGACATGGTCAATACCTCCACGTAGCTCTGAAATCTGCGCGTGGCACTGCAGACGATACCAATGGATATTGAGATTAGCGGGATGCGCCGCCTGATTCCGCCCCGGCCGGTCGCGATCACGTAGCCTCGTTCAATATCTTCCGGAGGGTAGAAGCGCTTGCTGATCACGTCGAATTGAGAGCAGACCTTGTTGGCGACCGCTTCCCGTCTTTCCGGCTGAGTAATCATCAAGAAATCATCGGCTTCTAAGTGTCCGACAAAATCGTTGTCCGACAAGGCATCCATCAGAATGGCGCTGAGAGCCTTGATCAGCTGGTCGCCTGCCAGGTCGCCGTAGCTCTCGTTGTAAACCCGGAGATTGTTCAGGTCCAGGGAAAGGGCAGCCCACGGCCTGTCCGAGACCACACACTGCTCAAGCATCCTCCGGATCATGTTTGGCCCCGGCAGCTGGGTGAGCGGATTGGAAAGCTCCTCCTGCCGGCGGCGGAGGTGGGCCAGGACGCGAATCGCCAGTTCGTTCTTGTCGATCGGGTCACCAAGCACGTCATCAGCACCGTAGCGGAAAGATCGGATGCGTTCGTTTACATCATCGGAGCCGTGGAGAAGAACAAGGACCGGGCGCGGGTGAACGAGTGTAGCCCGGATCTGCTGACAATAGAGCCTGCCGTCTCCTTCCGGCATCTCCGCAGCCAGCAGGATCAAGTCTGGATGGAGAAACGAGAGCAGTTCATTTGCTTCCTCAAAGGAGGCGACCGCGTGCACCTTGGCACCGGTCTTCTCGAGGACGGAGGCGTAATCAGCTGCTGGTCGGGGCTGGTGAATGACGAGGATGAGCGGTGTGGGCAGCAACATGGTTATCCGCGCCCCCGTGCTGCTTGCTCTTCCAGTGTTGCCGCCGGCAAAAGGATGGTGAACGTGGTTCCGCCTTGATCGCTGTTGACCCGAATCTGTCCGCCCAGCGCCAGCACCAGAGACCGGGTTATGTAAAGACCGAGACCGGTTCCTTCGGTCTGGCGGACCAGGGGGTTGTCCAGGCGGCTGAACTTGCTGAAAATCTCTGGCAGGTGCTCCTTGGGAATCCCCACTCCCTGGTCGCTTACCGACACCTCAACCATCTCCGGGCCCTTGTCGATGTCTCTTGCCGAGATGGTGACTGAGGTTCTTGGTGCCGAGTACTTGATAGCGTTGTCGATCAGATTGGTGAGGATCTGCTCCAGCCGGTCAGCGTCTGCCCAGACCGGTGGCAAACCGGGCGGAATCCGGTTGATGATCTGGTGCTCGCGGGCCTTGTCTGCCAGATTGCGGCATACCCTTTGCACCGCCTCGTTGACATCTATGGCCCGGATGGTGAGCTG
>Ga0066388_100000489_pt1 | contig 18644 bp, 14 predicted proteins | sample PanSoiMetaGPlot6_FD_64539 | JGI IMG/M metagenome (GOLD analysis project Ga0066388, IMG submission 64539) | Tropical forest soil microbial communities from Panama analyzed to predict greenhouse gas emissions - Panama Soil - Plot 6 (Hybrid Assembly) | ecosystem: Environmental > Terrestrial >... | reverse complement strand
CATCGAACGCGCGATGGACCGTCGGACGACCACGCCGAAGATCGTCGTTGTCCATCGCGGGCAGATCGTCGTGAATCAGCGAATAGCAGTGGATACACTCGAGAGCGGCTCCGGCCATCAATGCATTGCCAAGCGGAACGCCAAACAGCGAGGCAGATTCCACGACCAGAAACGGCCGCAGGCGCTTACCGCCTCCCAGGCTGCCGTAACGCATTGCATCGAGGAGCCGTCGCGGACGACTGATCTCGACCGCCTCGGCATCGCTCGCCAGCAGCCGATCAAGGAGACTCTCAACGTCTCGAGCAATCGCGTCGAGTCGCGCCGCAAAGGAAGCGCTGGAAGCCGGATCAAGCATGGTCCCCGCCGATAGTTCTTTCATCACGCCAACATCGGATACTATAAAGCCATGAATACGTTGTGCATAAAAGCGTCAAGCGGCCAGGCGCCGCCGGCGGCCCGCACGGGGTGAACTGCTACTGCCATGATCAGTCGGAAGGAAAAGTCGTGATCGTCCTGGCGTCGTCGGTCGTGGCACTTTGGGCTTATCTGACCGTTGCGCGCGGACAGTTCTGGCGCGCGCGCGAGCGCGACGACACCAGTGACGCCCCCCCGGCCGTCTGGCCGCGGGTCGCGGCGATCGTGCCTGCGCGGGATGAAGCCGACAGCATCGCCGCGAGCATCCGCTCGCTGCTCGCGCAAGACTACCCGGGCGAGTTCTCAATCGTACTTGTCGACGACCAGAGCCGCGACGGCACCGCGGACGTCGCGCATGCGACCGCCAGGTCCCTCGGCTGCGAGCACAAGCTCCATGTTGTTGCCGGCTCGTCACTGGCGTCCGGCTGGACCGGCAAGCTGTGGGCACAGCAGCAGGGCATCGACCGCGCGGACGAATTCGAACCGGCCTATTTGCTGCTGACCGACGCGGACATCGTGCATGCGCCCGACACGCTGCGCTGGCTTGTCGCACATGCTCAGGCGCGCGGGCTGACGCTGACATCCCTGATGGCAAAACTTCGCTGTAACAGCAACGCCGAGCGACTGCTCATTCCGGCATTCATTTTCTTCTTTCAGATGCTCTACCCGTTTGCCTGGGTCAACGATCCGCACCGGCAAACCGCGGCCGCGGCGGGCGGTTGCATGCTGGTGAGGCGGGAAGCACTGCTCGCGGCCGGTGGGATCGCCGCCATCCGGGATGAGTTGATCGACGACTGCGCCTTGGCGCGCACGCTCAAGCGCATCGGACCGATCTGGCTCGGATTAACGCAACGGGCGCACAGCATTCGACCATATCCGACAATGAGTGACATCGGGCGCATGATCACCCGTTCGGCCTACGCGCAACTCGACTATTCGATGTTATTGCTCGCGGGGACGATTCTGGGCATGACGCTCGTCTACTTGGCGCCGGTTCTGTTGGTCCTGCTGGCGAGTGGTGTGGAGCGCTTCGTCGGAGTCGTTTGCTGGATCACAATGGCGCTGCTGTTTCAACCAGTCCTTCGGTTTTACGGGGTGTCTCCGCTGTACGGCTTGCTGCTGCCGTTGATTGCCGCACTCTACGTCTGGTTCACGTGCGTGTCCGCTTTGCAGCATGCGAGCGGCCGCGGCGGAATGTGGAAGGGTCGCGCGCAGGCAAGAGTGACCCGCACCCCATGACAAGCGCCGGCTCATTGCGTTCGGGCAAGTCCCATCGGGACGAGAACTTCCCGGTGGCGTCTTGGCTCATCGATCCGCGCCACCGCGGACCGATCCTTGCGTTCTATCAGTTCGTGCGCACGGCCGATGACATTGCGGACCACGCCTCGCTTGCAGCCGGCGAGAAACTCGCCCTGCTCGACCAACTTGAGGCGGACCTCGAGGGCCGCGGCGGCCAAAATCCTGAAGGGGTCGCGCTGCGAGCCGCATTGGGCGCACGCGGCATGTCTGCGCGCCACGCTAAAGACCTGCTGACTGCGTTCCGGCTGGACGTGACCAAGCTGCGTTATCGCGATTGGGATGATCTCATAGGTTACTGCACCTATTCGGCGATGCCGGTCGGTCGCTTTGTGCTTGACGTTCACGGCGAAAGCGAAGCGGCGTGGCCCGCGTCCGACGCGTTGTGCGCAGCCTTACAGATCATCAACCATCTGCAGGACTGCCGGGCAGACTACCGCAATCTTGACCGCGTTTATGTCCCGCTCGACGCGCTGGCGGCCGCGGGCCTCGGTGTCGAGGCGTTGGGCGAAGCGCGCGCCTCACCTGCGCTGCTCGCCTGTCTGCACGGGCTGGCGGATCGGACCGAGCAGCTTTTGAGCCAAAGCGATCATTTTTCGAGCCTCGTCGTGGACCGGCGCCTTGGACTTGAAATCGCGGTCATCGTCCGGTTGGCGCATCAACTGACCGGCCTGCTCAAACGGCGCGATCCGTTGAGCGAACGCGTACACCTCGGAAAGCTCGGGGTTGCCGGCACTACCGCGGCAGCGATTGTCGGTTATGGCGCAACGGTGCTTGGTCTGCGCCGCACGCTCGTGCGCGCTCATGCGGCCCGCAACCCATGAGCCCTGCCGCAACAACAGCAGGTGCGAGCGCAGCCGCGCCGCGCGCGGCCGGAAGTTCATTCTATGCGGCGATGCGCATCCTGCCGCCGGAGCAGCGCGACGCAATGTTCGAAATCTACTCGTTCTGCCGGGCGGTCGACGACATCGCCGACAGTTCCGGGCCGCGCCCGGAACGGGTCGCGCAGTTGCAAACCTGGCGGCACGATGTCGCGGCGCTCTATGACGACGCGTCTCCGCCGGCGCTTGCCGGACTCGCCCGAGCGGTCAAAACATTCGGGATGCGGCGCGAAGACTTTCTGGCCGTGATCGACGGCATGGAAATGGATGTTGTCGCCGACATCCGGGCGCCGAGTTACGCCACGCTCGAGCTTTATTGCGACCGCGTCGCGTGCGCGGTGGGCCGTCTTTCGGTCAAGGTTTTCGGCTTGCCGGAGGATTTGGGCCTCGCGCTCGCAGATCAGCTGGGACGTGCCCTGCAGCTGACTAACATTCTGCGCGACCTGGACGAGGATGCCGAACTGGGGCGCCTCTACCTTCCGGCCGAAGCATTGCGGGATGCCGGCATTTCCAACACCGACCCAATCAAGGTGCTCGCCGAGCCGCGCATCGAGTGGGCCTGCCACGCAATCGTCGACCGCGCCCGCGCGCATTTCACCAAGGCCGAAGACATCATGGCGCGCTGTCCGGCGCGCGCCGTGCGGGCGCCTCGGCTCATGGGCGCCGTGTACAAGGCGATCCTTTCCCGACTGGTAGCACGCGGCTTCGGCTCGCCACGGGCGCCGGTGCGCATCCCCAAGGCGCTGCTGCTTTGGATGCTGCTGCGCCACGCGATCGCCTGATGCCGAGCACCGTACACATCGTAGGCGCCGGACTTGCCGGCCTCGCCGCCGCCGTTCGCCTCAGCGACCGCGGCCTCCCGGTCGCGCTGCATGAGGCTGCTAACCATGCCGGAGGGCGCTGCCGGAGCTATCACGACCCGGCGCTCGGCATGATGATCGACAACGGCAATCACCTGGTCCTCTCCGGCAATCGCGCGACCATGGACTTCGTCACGGCGATCGGAGCCCGCAAGCGGTTGCGCGGTCCGTCGAGCGCGTCCTTTCCGATGGTCGATATCGCGACCAACGAGCGCTGGACGATCCGCATCAACGATGGACGGTTCCCGCACTGGATCTTTGACCGCACGGCGCGGGTGCCCGCAACGTCCCCAATACAATATCTTCCGATGGCCCGATTGCTGTGGGGGAAAAGCGATCGCGCGATCGGCGATCTCGTGGCGTGCGACGGGCCCGTCTATCAGCGCCTGCTGGATCCGTTGCTGCGCGCGGCCCTCAACACGGAGCCACGCGAAGCATCGGCTGCGCTCGCGGGCGCCGTGCTGCGTGAAACAATCGCGGTCGGCGGCCGCGCGTGCCATCCGCTGATCGCGAGCGATGGGCTAGCGAGCGCATTTGTGGACCCGGCCATCGAGATCGTTCAACGGCGTGGCGGCAAAATCCGATTCGGACATCGGCTCCGCGCGGTAAGCTTTGACGGACCGCGCGCGTCTACACTCGATTTTGGCGAGGACACGGTCAAGCTTACGCCCGGCGAGTCGGTGATCGTTGCTGTGCCCCCGCCGGTCGCGGCCGATCTCTTGCCCGGTCTCACCGTGCCGACCGAGTTTTGTGCGATCGTCAACGCGCACTACCGGTTTGTCAGCGACAAGAGCCTTCCGCCGATGATGGGAGCCGTGAACGCCACCCCGGAATGGCTGTTCGTCTTCCCGGATCGGCTGTCGGTGACGATCAGCAACGCCAATCGCCTGCTTGATGTCGATCGCGAAATCCTCGCGCGCAAGATCTGGCAGGAGGTCGCGCGCATGATTGAGACCACCGCACCCCTGCCACCGTGGCAGATCGTACGTGAGCGGCGCGCGACCTTTGCGGCATTGCCGGCCCAGGACGCCAAGCGACCGCAGGCCACGACGGCGTGGCGAAACCTCGTGCTGGCGGGTGACTGGACTGCAACCCACTTGCCGGCCACGATCGAGGGGGCCATTCGTTCGGGCAACCGGGCCGCGGAATTGGTCGAGGCGATGTCATGATCTGTCGGGCCGCGCCTCGTTTTTGCCACCACAACACGGCAGCAACCCGCGCATGAACCTGCAAAGTCTTGACCAGCCGATCGAACGTGCGACGACGGCGCTGCTCGCCTGCCAGCAGCGGGACGGCCATTGGGTATTCGAGCTCGAAGCCGACGCGACCATCCCGGCCGAGTACGTGCTGCTCAAGCATTACCTCGGGCTGGCGCCCGATCCTGCGCTTGAAGCCAAGATCGCGGCCTATTTGCGCCGCATCCAGGGTTCGCATGGCGGCTGGCCACTGTTTCATGACGGCGATTTTGACATCAGCGCCAGTGTGAAGGCCTATTTCGCCCTCAAGATGATCGGCGACCGCCCCGACGCGGCGCACATGCAGCGGGCGCGCAAGGCGATCTGGGCGCACGGTGGCGCCGGCCGCAGCAACGTCTTCACCCGCGCCCTCCTCGCGCTCTACGGCGTGGTGTCCTGGCGCGCGGTGCCGGCGATGCCGGTCGAGATCATGTTGCTGCCGCGCTGGTTCCCGTTTCATCTCGACAAAGTGTCTTACTGGGCGCGCACGGTGCTAGCGCCACTCCTCGTTTTGCGGGCGCTTGAGCCGCGCGCGCGCAATCCAAAGGGGGTAACGATCGAAGAACTGTTTCTGGAGCCGCCGCAGCAGCTCGGCATGCCGGCCAAAGCGCCGCATCAGAAATGGTCGTGGTTTCTGCTGTTTCGCGTGGTTGACGCGATTGTGCGGCGGATCGAACCGCTGTTTCCGGCTCGTGTTCGCAAGTGGGCCATCGACGCGGTCGTGGCATTCGTGACCACAAGGCTCAACCGGGAAGACGGCCTCGGCGCGATCTTTCCGGCGATGGCCAACACCGTGATGATGTTCGACACGCTGGGCTATCCGGAAAGTCATCCCGACGTTGTGGTGGCGCGCCGTTCGATCGAGAAACTCCTGATCGTCAAGCCGAATGAAGCCTATTGCCAGCCATGCGTGTCGCCGGTCTGGGATACAGCGCTCGTGTGTCACACACTCCTAGAGGCGGGCGGCGACGCTGCCCTCAAGCAGTCGGTACGAGGCCTCGAATGGCTTGTCCCGCTGCAGGTCTGCGATATCGCCGGCGACTGGTCGGTGCAGCGGCCGAACGTGCGCCCGGGCGGCTGGGCCTTTCAATACGCCAACGCCTATTACCCAGATCTCGACGACACTGCCGTGGTGGTGATGGCCATGCACCGCGCACAGCAGGTCCTGGGGTCAGATCAATTCGACCCGGCGATCGCGCGCGCGCGCGAGTGGATCAGCGGACTGCAGAGCCGTAACGGCGGCTGGGCGGCGTTCGATGCCGACAACGTGTACTACTATCTCAACAACATCCCATTCTCCGATCATGGCGCGCTGCTCGATCCTCCGACCGAGGATCTCACCGGGCGCTGTATGTCCATGCTGGCCCAGCTCGGCGCGGCGCCGACCGACCTGGCGCTGGTGCAGGGGCTCGAATTCCTGCGGCGTACCCAGCATCCGGAAGGCAGCTGGTACGGCCGTTGGGGCATGAATTACATCTACGGCACCTGGTCGGTGCTGTGCGCACTCAACGCGATCGGCCTCGATCAGCGCTCAACGGAGGTACGCCGCGCTGCCGATTGGCTTGCCGCAATTCAAAACAGCGACGGCGGCTGGGGCGAGGATGGCACGAGCTACAAGCTCGACTACAAGGGCTACGAGCCCGCCCCCAGCACGGCCTCGCAGACCGCCTGGGCGCTGCTCGGCTTGATGGCGGCCGGTGAAGTCGATCATCCGGCGGTTGAGCGCGGCATCGCCCATCTGGTGGCGACCCAGCAACCCCACGGCTTTTGGGACGAGGCGCGCTACACGGCGACCGGGTTTCCGCGCGTGTTCTATCTCCGCTATCACGGATACGCGAAACTCTTTCCGCTATGGGCGCTGGCGCGCTATCGCAACCTCAAGGCCCGCAACGCGCGCCGCGTCGCGTTCGGCATGTGAGAGCGCACGCCCGCCGCCGCCGGGTTGCTTAGCGCCCCGCCGCCTTCTTCAGCGGCTCCGCGCTGTGCATCTGGTCGAGTTGTTCCTTGACCTGACGCTCGAACATGTACTGGGCCGGGCGCTGCGCCTGAAGCGGGATTTCAGGAACCATCGGGCCGGCTGTCCGCACGCCCCGCATCGCAGTGATCGCGGCCTTGATCGGATGCGCAACCGCATCGTTGACGGCGGTCGCCTCGTAGCCGCTATGGACCATGCAATCCGCGCATTTTTCGTAGTTGCCGGTGCCGTAGGCGTCCCAGTCGGTCTCGTCCATCAATTCCCGGAAGGTGCCCACGTAGCCCTCGCCCAACAGGTAGCACGGGCGCTGCCAGCCGAATACGGTGCGCGTCGGGTTGCCCCACGGTGTGCAGTGATATTCCTGATTGCCGGCCAGGAAATCCAGGAACAGGCTCGATTGGCTGAACGACCAATTGCGGCCATTGTTGCCGCGCCGGAAGATGTCGCGGAACAGCTCCTTGGTCTTGGTGCGGTTGAGAAAGTGTTGCTGATCCGGCGCGCGCTCGTAGGCATAGCCGGGCGATACTGTAATGCCATCGACACCCATCGGGGCCAACGTGTCGAAGAACGCCGCCACGCGTTCCGGCTCTGAGTTGTTGAACAGCGTACAGTTGATGTTGACGCGGAAACCCAGCGCCTTGGCGGCCTTGATCGCCTCGACCGCACGTTCGTAGACGCCGTCCTGGCAAACCGATTTGTCGTGCATTTCCTTGTCGCCATCGAGATGCACCGACCACACGAAGAACGGACTCGGCTTGTATTTGTGCAAATGCTTCTGCATCAGCAGAGCGTTGGTGCACAGATAAACGAACTTACGCCGTTCGATGATGCCCTTGACGATCTCGGGCAATTCCTTGTGCAGCAACGGCTCGCCGCCCGCGATCGAGACCACCGGCGCGCCGCATTCGTCGACGGCGTGCAGCGCATCCGCCAGCGGCAGGCGCTTGTTCAGGATCTCGTCGGGATAGTCGATCTTGCCGCACCCTGCGCATGCCAGGTTGCAGCGAAACAGCGGCTCGAGCATGAGTACGAGGGGATAGCGCTTGCGGCCGGCCAGCCGCTGACGCATCACGTAGGTCCCAACCAGCACCGTTTGCAAAAAGGGAATTGCCACGACAGCTTCCTGCGTTGTTTGCGAAAATTGCTACTTTGCCACCTTCTCGACTTCATGCGGGGCAACCCGCGGTCCGGTTCGGCGGTCTGCCAGCTCTGCCGGCAAGCGAAATTCCACCGTTTCCGTTCGCCCCTCCAACGATTCAACCTCCACCGGGCCGAAGCGTTGCAGGGCGGCGATCACGTCTTCGACCAGCACTTCAGGTGCCGAAGCACCTGCCGTCAGACCGACGACCCCGACACCCTGAAACCATTCGGCGTCGAGCTCGCTGCCGTCTGCAACGAGGTAACTCGGCTTTTGTGCCTCTTCACCGATTTCACGCAGCCGGTTCGAATTAGAACTGTTCTTGGCCCCGACCACCAGGATCACGTCCGCCACTTTGCAAAGTTCACGGACGGCGATCTGACGATTCTGGGTAGCGTAACAGATATCTCTCGTTTCCGGACCGACGATATTGGTGAACCGGCGATGCAGCGCCGCTATGACCCCCTTGGTGTCGTCGACGCTGAGCGTCGTCTGCGTGACATACGCGACCGGGTGATCGGACGCAATGTCGAGGGCCGCAACGTCCTTTTCCGACTGGACCAGCAAAACCGGTCCGGAGATTTGACCCATCGTACCTTCCACCTCGGGATGGCCGGCATGCCCGATCAGGATAATGGTGCGGCCCTGTGCGGCGTAGCGGCGCCCGTGGTTGTGGACCTTGGTCACCAGTGGGCACGTTGCATCGATCACGCGCAGATCGCGCGCCAGTGCCTCTTGTTCGATACGCTTGGAAACCCCATGGGCGCTGAAGATCGCATGCGCATCGGCCGGCACATCTTCGAGCTCCTCCACGAACTGCACCCCTTTGGCCTTCAAGGTCTCAACGACGTACTTGTTGTGAACGATTTCGTGCCGCACGTAGATCGGTGGCCCGTAGCGTTCAAGCGCGCGCTCGACGATTTCAATTGCGCGCACCACTCCGGCGCAGAAACCGCGCGGCTGGGCCAGAATCACTTTCATCAAGCGCCCCTTCGAATCGTTCTAGTTCTATCCGGCCCGCACCGAGCCCGCCCTCGTCACGCGCGCAGCGTCACCGCGTCTTGCATGTCCTTGCCCAATACCTGGAGCACCTTTGCCACAATTCCCTTAGCGTCAAGACCGGCCTGAGCGTACATCGCGGCCGGCGATGCTTGATCGATGAACACATCGGGCAGGATCATGCAACGGATTTTCAGGCCACGATCGAGCACGCCATGCTCGCTCAATGTCTGAACGACGAGTGATCCAAAACCGCCGATCGAACCTTCTTCGATCGTGATCAACACCTCATGGTCGCGGGCGAGCCGCAAAACCAGGTCGACGTCGAGCGGCTTGGCGAAGCGCGCATCGGCGACAGTGGTGGAGAAGCCGTAGGCCGCGAGTTCATCGGCGGCGCTGCAGCAGTCCTGCAGGCGTGTGCCCAGCGACAGCAAGGCCACGGATGTTCCTTCCCGCACAATCCTGCCTTTGCCGATGGCGAGCGGAACGCCGACCTCGGGCAGCGCGACGCCCGTTCCCTCGCCGCGCGGATAGCGCACGGCCGATGGCCGGTCGTCGATCGCGACCGCGGTCGCGACCATGTGCACAAGCTCTGCTTCATCCGCCGCAGCCATGATCACGAAACCGGGCAGGCAGCCCAGGTAGGCGAGATCAAATGAGCCAGCGTGGGTTGGTCCGTCGGCGCCAACAAGTCCGGCGCGGTCGATTGCAAAGCGAACCGGCAGGCCCTGAATCGCGACGTCATGCACGACCTGGTCGTAAGCGCGCTGCAAAAACGTCGAATAAATCGCGGCGAACGGCTTGTAGCCTTCCGCCGCCAAGCCAGCCGCGAACGTAACCGCGTGCTGCTCGGCGATCCCGACATCAAACGCGCGCTCTGGAAATGCGCGCGCGAAAATATCGACACCGGTTCCGGAAGGCATGGCCGCCGTGACGGCGACGATGCGATCATCCTTCTCGGCTTCCTTAACCAACGCTTGGCCGAACACCTTGGTATAGCTCGGCGCAGCCGCGCGCGCCGAGTGCTGCTTGCCTGTAACGACGTCGAACTTCACAACCCCGTGATATTTGTCCTCAGCCGCTTCCGCGGGTGCGTAACCTTTGCCCTTCTGGGTCACGACGTGGATTAGAAACGGTCCAGTATCCGCATCGCGCGCGTTCTGAAGAACCGGCAACAAATGATCGAGGTTGTGGCCGTCGATCGGACCGATGTAGAGGAATCCAAGTTCCTCGAACAAATTGCCGCCGGTCAAGAAATTGCGCGCCAACGCTTCTGCCCTGAGGGCACCTGATTCCACCGCGCTCGGTAGATGTTTCGCGAGCTTTCTACCGACCCCCCGCAACGAGAGGTAGGCATCGCCGGAGATGACCCGCGCCAGATACGCCGACATTGCGCCGACCGGGGGCGCGATTGACATGTCGTTGTCGTTGAGCACCACGATCAAGCGACTATTCATCGCACCCGCATTGTTGAGGGCCTCGTATGCCATGCCCGCCGACAACGCCCCGTCGCCGATCACACATACGACATTATTTTTCTGTCCCTGCAGGTCGCGCGCGACGGCCATTCCCAATCCCGCTGAGATGGACGTCGATGCGTGCGCAGCGCCGAACGGGTCGTAAATGCTTTCGGCCCGCTTGGTAAAACCCGACAGACCGCCAGCCTGCCGCAGGGTTTTGATTCGATCGCGCCGGCCGGTGAGAATCTTGTGTGGATAGGCTTGATGCCCAACATCCCAGATCAGCTTGTCGTGAGGGGTGTCGAACACGTAGTGCAAGGCGACTGTGAGTTCCACCACGCCGAGTCCAGCACCGAGGTGCCCACCAGTCGTTGCGACCGCGTTGATGGTCTCGGCCCGCAATTCATCTGCAACCCGATGCAGGTCCTGTTCATTGAGTCGACGAAGATCCCGGGGGTCAGAAATGCCGTCCAGGATCGACATGGATGTGGAATCGCGGTGGTCAGACATTTGGACTCGCTATCGGCCTCTGAGGAGTCTAGGGATTGCCGGTGCTACGGCCCCGAGCCATCGGCGATGATCACTGTACCTAACGCAGAAAGCTACGGTTAATCAATGGCTTGTACTGCGCTCGGGGATTGAATTCCTTTTTTCGGTACGGCTACGATGCTGGTAACGGCGACGAGAAGGCTTGGTTCAACGCGACATGAAGATTTTTACCACAACTGTTGTTCAGGCGATCAAGCAATGTATAGGCCACCCGTGGATCGTGGTCATCATCGCAATTCTGCTAACGGCGGCGTCCGTCGGGTATTCGGTTCGCCATTTTGCCCTGAACGCGGACATCAACAAGCTGCTGTCCCCCGACCTTCCGTGGCGAAAACGTGAAATCGCGTTCAACCAGCTGTTTCCGCAGTTCGATCTCATCCTTGCGGTGGTACAGGCCCCAACGCCTGAGTTGACCAACCAGGCGACGGCGGAACTGGTTGGAAGCTTGGCCAAACGCCGGGAATTGTTCAGATCGGTCACGACGCCCGGGGATGGCGAGTTTTTTGCGCGTAACGGTCTTCTGTTTCAACCCACGGAACAGCTCAACCAGACGCTCGATGGGCTCGTCGCTGCCGAACCGCTGATCGAGGTGCTCGCCAGCGATCCAAGCCTGCGCGGAATCGCACAAACGCTGTCTTTCGGCGTCATGGGGACCGAGCGTGGACGGATCACCCTCGACGCCATGACACGCCCCATGACGATGGGGGCGGAGACGATCGAGCGCGTGCTCGCAAACGAGCAGACGAGCTTTTCGTGGCTCACTTTGGTGTCCGGGCATACCCCGAAGATCGATGAGCTTCGCCAGGTCATCCTGATCCGGCCCGTGCTCGACTTCGCGGCACTCGAGCCCGGCAAGCTGGCCACCGACACCATCCGGGCGGCCGCTGCCGATCTCAAGCTCGCGGAGCGCTATCAGGCAAGCGTCCGTCTGACCGGCCCGGTGCCGATGGCGGACGAGGAATTCGGGACCATCAAGGAAAATGCGCTGCTCAACGGCAGCATCACGATCCTTGTGGTGCTTTTCATTCTGTGGCGAGCGCTCGGATCTGGCCGCGTTATCCTGGCGGTGTTCTTGAACCTCGTCGTCGGCCTGGCGATAACGGCGGCGATGGGCCTGCTCATGGTGGGCGCGCTTAACCTGATTTCGGTCTACTTCGCGGTACTGTTCGTCGGTCTTGGCGTCGACTTCGGCATCCAGTTCAGCGTGCGCTATCGCTCAGTGCGGCACACGACTCCCAATCTCGGCAAGGCCCTGATCGAAAGTGGACGCTACGTCGGCGCACCGCTGACGCTCGCGGCCGGCGCCACGGCGGCCGGATTTCTGTCGTTCCTGCCCACCGACTACAGGGGCGTGTCGGAGCTGGGGTTGATCGCGGGTGTTGGAATGCTGATTGCGTTTGCGACCAGTGTGACCCTGTTGCCCGCGCTGCTCTATCTGTTCAAACCGCCGGGCGAGCCGGAGCCGTTGGGTTACCCTGCGCTTGCCCCGGTGGACAATTTCCTGGCGCGCCATCGCATCAAGATTCTGACAACTGTGTTGGTTGTGGTGCTGGCAGGCTCGCCGTTGCTTTATTGGGTGCGCTTCGACTTCAACCCCCTCAACTTGCGCAGCACGAAGGTCGAGTCGGTCGCAACCTATCTCGAGCTCAAGAACGACCCTGAAAACAACGCCAATAACATTGACATCCTGGCGCCCTCGTTGGCCGAGGCCGACGCGATGGCGGCCAAACTACGCGCCCTGCCTGAAGTCAGGCGTGCCGCTACGCTCAGCACTCTCGTTCCAGGGCAGCAGGATGAGAAACTCAAGCTCATCCAGGAGGCTGCGCAAAAGCTCGATCCGTCGCTCAATCCGACCGAGCTCATGGCACCTCCGAGCAGCGACGAAGATATCGCGGCCCTCAACTCGGCAGCCGAGGGTCTTACCAAGGCGGCGGCTTCGCAGAACGGCCCCGGCGCGGGAGCCGCCAAGCGCCTGGCGGGCGATCTGATCGCGCTCGCGCGCGCGGACGAGGCCGTGCGCAAGCGCGCGGACGCCGCGTTCGTTCCGACGTTGCGAACGGCGCTCAATGCGTTGCGCATGCTGCTGACCGCCCGGAAGGTCTCGCTCGACACCATTCCACCCGACCTGCGCCGTCAATGGACGACGCCCGATGGGCGCGCGCGCATCACGGTCAATCCGGCCGGCGATCCCAGGGACAATGAAGTGTTGCGCAAGTTCGCGCGCGCCGTCACGGCAATTGCCCCCGACGCGGTCGGCGGGCCGATCCTGATCCTCGATGCGAGCCGCACGATCGTTGTTGCGTTCGCGCAGGCAGGAGCCTGCGCACTGGTGTCGATTTTCATCCTGCTGTGGATCACCCTGCGGCGGCTGGGCGATGTTTTGCTGACACTGATCCCGCTGCTGCTGGCCGGGGTTGTAACGCTGGAACTCTGCGTCATCATCGATCTACCGCTTAATTATGCGAACATCATCGCCATTCCGCTGCTGCTTGGTGTGGGGGTCGCATTCAAGATCTACTACATCATGGCGTGGCGAGAGGGTCAGACCAACCTGCTCCAGTCGGTGCTTACGCGCGCCGTGATGTTCAGTGCGGCGACCACCGCAACCGCGTTTGGGAGCTTGTTCTTTTCCAGCCATCCGGGCACGTCCAGCATGGGCGAACTCTTGGCGCTGTCGCTCGTCTGTACGCTCGCGGCCGCCGCGCTGTTCCAGCCAATCCTGATGGGCAAACCGCGCAAGGTGGCCGAGCATGCGGCTGCTCCCCCCGCCCTATCGCACCGGGAAGCCACAAGCGCGGCCCGGGAACGGGTGTGATTGCTCTTTCGGCGTCGCGCCCGGTCCTGACCTGATATCCCGCATCGCGAGACCCGCAAACGGCGCGTTTCTCCGCGTCGGCCTCGCAATGGTTGCCGTGCGAACGCACAGAGCTTTCACAAACAAGCGGCAATTGTCGGGGAGCGCGACGCGCGGAAGCTCGCCAACCGCCGGGCGCGAGCGGCCGCCGCACGGATTTTTCTGGACGCGCGAAAAGGAAGGCGGTTCAATAGGATATACGCCCGTACCAGATTCGTGCAGGCGCGCCGTTTGTGTGCGTGGTCGACAACCAAACACCTGAAGTGCGCGATCATTGCTTTGCGCTGGAAAATCGCATCGGTTATGTCAGTGTGCAGTCGTATTTGACCTCGCCTAGCGATATCCCCGATGTCTGGCACGCCTAAGCAACTGCTTGACGAAAAGCTGATGGCGCGCTGCATTGAACTGTCGCAGGCCGCGAGCAAGGCCGGGGAAATACCGTTTGCGGCCCTCATCGCCAGGGGGGAAGAGATCGTGGCCGAGGCCACCAACAGGGTGGTCCGAGATTGCGATATCACCCGGCACGCCGAGCTGTTGGCGATTTCGCAAGCGCAAAAGGCGCTAGGGCGGCGAATCCTGTCGGACTGTTCGATCTACACGAATGTCGAGCCGTGTCCGATGTGCTCGTTTCCGATCCGTGAGGCGCAGCTCGAGCGCGTCATCTTCGCGATCCGGTCGCCGCTCATGGGCGGGATGTCGCGGTGGAACATTCTCCGCGACACCGAAATATCGGATTCCATGCCGGAAGCTTTCGGCGATGTTCCCGAGGTCACCGCCGGGGTCCTGGTTGAAGAAGCGGAAACCGTCTGGCGCAACTGGAACCCGATCGCCTGGGGCGTCATTCGATATCGCGGGCTGCTCGATCGGCCGCAACCGCCCGGCGAACCAAGCCTCGAGCCGGCGCGCGACCTCGACGAACTTCCCCGCGTCCCGCGCAAGCGCCGGCTGCTTGCCGAATTGATGTCACTCCACCGCCGTTACCGGCGCGCCTGACGCACTAGTGCCCGGTTTCCGACGTTCGTGGTACATGGCGGCATTCTCCGACACGAACTTTGGAAACAACGGGCACTAGCAAGAACATGATTCTAGTGTCGCCTGCTCCCTATTGTCCGTGACTTTCAAGGACAGCCAGGCATTGCTTGCTGATACGCCGGCGCTGTTCCTTCAGACAGCCCAGAACGCGAAACGTATCCGGCTCGGCGTCGTGACAGTACTTCTCAACGTCCGGGCGGCAGGCGGCTTCCTCCTCGGGCGTGCCCTTCAACAGGTTTGAGAAAAAATCAAAAAAGCCGCCTTGCTGCTGTTGCTGCGCGGCGACTGGCGACGACAGCAATCCCGCCGCCACGACGATGACACCAAGGACTGCGGCACGGACCATGTTCGACCCCTTCTTGACAACCACTCAGCGTCACCGGCGTGCAAACCGCGCACGACCGGCGAACGTAACGTTCGATCCTGATTTTGTGCCGCCTTGGTGACTCGACCGAAACGCGTTGCACCGTTCTGCAAGACGAGCTGGCATCAGCGGGCCTGGCGCAACTTTCCAAACAGAAAGCCCGCAATTACCAGCACCGCAACAACCGGGATCCAGATCAGGAGTGTGCCGATCACAAAGACCACCAGCACGGCAGCGATCAGCAACGCCAGCGCCGCCAGCATGATCACCCCCCAGGGCCCGACCCTGGCGACGTAGACGCGCCCGCCGTAACGGGCGCCAAAAACGCCTTGCGAAGGCGCGCCGATACCGTCCCGTGATCCGTCGGGTTGGCCCGGCGGTATGATCTCAGGCTCCGCCCGCGGGCGCTCGTAAGGCGTTATCGATTTTCTGGCCATGCGGACATCCGTTGCAAATCGGCGATTATCATGTAGGCCGCATTGCGCCCACAGGAAGGCATCGACGCTCAGCGGCCGGCGACATCTTCGCGCAGGATCGCGAGCTCGAGCCAACGCTCCTCCGCGGCCGCAAGCTCGGTCTCGGCGGATTTCAGCGCCGCGGAGGCCGCTTCGAAGGCGCTGCGATCGCGCTGGTAGAGGTTTGGGTCCGCCAGGCGCTCATGCAGGGTCCGAATCCGGGCCTGCAGTGAATCGATTTCACCGGGTAATTTTTCGAGGGCGTGCTTTTCATGAAAACTGAGGCGGCGTTTGGGTGCCTTGTCATTGCCCGCCGAGACACTCGCGGAGCGAGTCGTACTCCGTTGCCGCGGTGGTGCGGTGCGTGCGACATCGGCACCGCGTTGTGCCAGCATGTCGCTGTAGCCGCCCGCGTATTCGACCCAGCGTCCGCCGCCCTCTGGAACAATCACGCCGTTGACGACGCGATCGAGAAAATCGCGATCATGGCTGATCAACAGAACAGTGCCGGCGTAGTCGGCGAGCATCTCCTGCAGCATGTCGAGGGTTTCAAGGTCGAGATCGTTGGTCGGCTCGTCGAGGACGAGCACATTGGCGGGCCTCGCCAGCGCGCGCGCCAGCATGAGGCGGCCTCGTTCGCCACCTGAGAGCGCGGCCAGCGGAGTGCGCGCCTGCTCGGGCGAAAACAGGAAATCCCTGAGATATCCCATCACGTGGCGCGACCGGCCGCCGACCACGAGGGTATCGCCCGAGCCCGCGGTGAGTGTCTCCGTTACGGTTTTGTTCGGATCGAGGCTCTCGCGCTGCTGATCGAGCGTCGCCATGACCAGATTGGCGCCGAGCCGAACCGTGCCGGCGTCGGGTTTGACCGCGCCGGTGAGTAAATTGAGCAACGTCGTCTTGCCGCTGCCATTCGGGCCGACGATCCCGATGCGGTCGCCACGCCGGATGCGGATCGAAAAGCCGGCGACGATCGGACGTTCACCGTAGGACTTTGCGATGCGGCTGGCTTCGATCACCTGGGTACCAGATTTGTCGCCCGTCGGACCGGCGAGCACGGCCTTGCCGACAACCCCGCGATACTCCCTCCGCGATTTACGCAAGGCCTGCAACGCGTCGAGCCTTCGCAGGTTGCGCTTGCGGCGGGCGGTGACGCCGTAGCGCAGCCAGTGCTCTTCTGCGACGATCTTGCGATCGAGCTTGTGCTGCTCGCGCTCCTCGTCGGCCAGGATCGCGTCCCGCCATTCTTCAAATGCTGCAAATCCGCGATCGAGGTTGCGAATACGGCCGCGATCGAGCCAAGCCGTACTGCTAGACAGGTTGGTTAGGAAGCGTCGGTCATGGCTGATCAGCACGATGGCGGAACTTCGCTCCGCGAGCTCGGCCTCGAGCCATTCGATGGTCGCAAGGTCGAGATGATTGGTGGGCTCGTCAAGCAGCAGGATGTCGGGGCGCGGGGCAAGAGCGCGCGCAAGCGCAGCGCGCCGGGCCTCGCCGCCGGACAACCGCGCGACCTCCTCGTCACCGCTTAGATCGAGCTGCTGCAGCAGATAACGCGCCTGGTGCACGTCGTCCCCCGGTGCAAGCCCCGCTTCCACGTAAGCGCGCGCCGTGGTCGCGCCGGAAAAATCCTGCTCCTGCGGCAGATATCGAATGGTGACGCCCGGCTGCAGGAAGCGGGTGCCTCGATCAGGTTCGATCAGCCCGGCTGCTATACGCAGCAGCGTCGATTTGCCCGATCCGTTGCGCCCAACCAGGCAAAGCCGTTCGCCGGCCGCAATCGTGAGATCGACGCCCGCGAGCAAAGGCATTCCGCCGAACGTGAGCCCGACGTCCTGCAGTTGAATCAGCGGCGGCGCCATCGTTCAGGGCGTTGCCCGTTGCGCGCTTGCAGGTCCGATCATCGAGTGGCGGAACGCCCCGAGTACCAGGCGACGACAAACAGCACCGCCGCGATGACGAGCGAGGCCACTCCGTGCTTGATGTGGACGTGGGTGGAATCTGCTTCATACCCGGGCAGGAAGCTCGGGAGCGACCCGGCCGGTACAGCGAAATAAGCGACGGCAACGGCGAGAAACGCCAAGCCCAAAATGATTGCGATCAGTCTCATGAACAACCCCGTCCGTGTCCCATGTCCAAGCTGCGCCCAATCGGCGCGTGCGATACGACCTTCGGGAGCGACCGGACAATAGCAGATTTACGCTTCTGCTGCGTCGTTGCGTTCTGCCGCGTCCTGACGCCAAGGGCTGCGAGGATACTCGTCCGGTCATGCGCCGTCCGACGACCGCAGGACGACGAGCCCGTCGGCGGCGCGCACCCCGCGGCCCTGCGGCAGGACAAACAACGGATTGATCTCGGCCTCGATCAGCCGCTCGCCCAGGGCCGCGATCAGCGTCGCAAATGCAACGATTGCGCGCGCGAGGGCGCCGACATCACACGGGGGCCGGCCTCGGAACCCGCGCAGCAGCGGCGCGCTCGCAAGTCCGTGGATCATGTCCTCAGGGTCCTGCGCCCCGAGCGGGAGCAAGCGAATGGCGGTGTCCTTGAACAGTTCGGCGGCAATTCCGCCTGCCCCGAGCAGAATCGCTGGACCGAGCTGAGGATCGCGGCGGAAGCCCAGGATCAACTCGACGCCATCGCGGATCAATTCCTGGACCAGAAATCCTTCAGGCGCGTGGCCGGTGCGGCTGCGTACCGCTTCGCCAAGCTCGCCGCATCTGCGGGCGACATCGCCGGGAAACACATCGACGATGACGGCGCCGGCCTCGGTCTTATGCAGAATGTTGCGCGATAGAATCTTCAGCACCACGTTGCCGCCAATCCGTGCCGCTGCCTCGGCCGCCTCGGCGGGAGATTGAACGACCGCTTCCTTGACGCTCGGGATGCCGAAGCGCGCGAACAGCTGTTTGCTCTCGGCCTCATTCAACCGACCGCGATCGGGGAGAGCGTCGGCGGTTTGCCCATTCACCGTTGCCTGCCCGTCACCGGCCGCGCCGCTCGACACACACCGGGCCTCGACGCGCGCCAGGGCCGCAAGCGCCGATGCGCAACTTTCGGGGGCGCTGAAGGCCGGTGCGCCCTGCCGATTAAGGTGACGCACGATCGACGGCGCGTCGGGACTGACATAGGCCA
>Ga0066388_100000488_pt1 | contig 18652 bp, 18 predicted proteins | sample PanSoiMetaGPlot6_FD_64539 | JGI IMG/M metagenome (GOLD analysis project Ga0066388, IMG submission 64539) | Tropical forest soil microbial communities from Panama analyzed to predict greenhouse gas emissions - Panama Soil - Plot 6 (Hybrid Assembly) | ecosystem: Environmental > Terrestrial >... | reverse complement strand
AGTCGTTGCATTTTCGGAAGCATCAGGAACGGCTGCAAAACACGAAGCAGCACGACAAAGCCGGCCGCTTTGGAACCGACTGACAAAAACGCAGTCACCGGTGTCGGCGCGCCTTGATAAACATCGGGCACCCAAATTTGAAATGGAACGGCCGCGATTTTGAAACCGAGGCCGACGATGACCAGCACGGCACCGAACGTCGCCGCGTAGTTTTCGATCTTGTCGCTGGCAAAGCTATCGGAGATTCTCTGGAGGTTGGTTTCGCCGGTCGCGCCGAAGATCCAAGTGATTCCGTAAACCAGAAAAGCGGCGGAAACACCGCCTAGAATCAAATATTTCACGCCGGCTTCGAGCGCGATCGGATTTCTTCGGGTGAAGCTGACCAAAACGAAGAACGAAATCGAGACCAGCTCGAGCGAGACAAAAATAAAAATGAAATCGATCGCCGAGACGAGATACATCAAGCCGGCACAGGTGAGGAGCGGCAGTGAAAAAAATTCACCAAGGTTGGAGCCTGCTCGATCGATCGCTCCACGCGCGGTTGGCGCATAGTCGATCATCATGGCGAGCACGAGAATCGTGGTAATCAGCGAGAACCGTTTAAAAAAGATCGCCAGCGCGTCAGCGACATAAAAATTCCAGAGGGCGCCTGCTTCTTGACTTGTTGGACTCGGTGCCAGGAAAAAGCTGGCGATCAGAACAAGCGTGAGTCCGACGATTCCGGCGTAAGCAAAAACCTTTCGATCGATCTTCGTGACGAACGTTTCCAGGAGGAGAATCGCCATGCCGAGAAGAAGCACGTCGACTTCGAGATGTGGCGCCGGGATCGCGATCATTTATTCGCGGCGAAATAAGTGCGAATCGTCGGGATAATGATGTTCACCACCGTCTGCGGGAAAAATCCGACACTGATCAGGCCCGCGATCAAGATCGCAACTGGAAACCGCAAGCCGCGCCCAAGATCGTCAAGCTTGGCCCAACGTTCTGGCATTGCACCCATGAACGTCGTGCGATACGCCCGTAACATGTAAACGGTGGAAATGACCACGCCCCAAAGAGCGAGGACGGTCGCGATTTGGAAAAGATGAAAGCCTTGCATTTCCCAACCGTGGCGGAATGCGCCGAAGAAAATCATAATTTCGGATGCGAAATTTGCGAAACCGGGAAGACCGATCGCCGCGAATGCGGCAAAGCCAAACACAAGACCTGCGAACGGCATAACTTTCGCGAGACCGCCGAGCTCGTTGAATGACAACGTGCTGGTGCGTGCGCGAACCTGGCCGGCCACGGCAAAGAGCAGCGCGATCGACAATCCGTGAGCAAAGATAAGCGTGGCTGCGCCAGTCGTGCCGATCGCGTTCGCACTGGCGATGCCGAGAAAAATGTAACCCATGTGCATAACACTTGAATAACCAAGCATCCAGTCGAGCTCCTTCTGAGCGATCGTGACTAGCCCGATGTAAATGATGTTGCCGAGCAACAAAATCACGAGCAGCTGTGTCCAGTAATGCGCACCGTCGGGCAACAGTGGAATCGCCAGCCGAAGCAAACCATAAAGCCCAAATTTTTTCAGAACGCCGGCATGCAGCATCGCCGCGGGTGCGGGAGCGGACGCGTAAGCTTCCGGCGCCCAGGAATGAAACGGGAAAAGCGAAATCAAAATTCCGAAACCGAGTAACAGTAAGAGATAAATGTAACGTTGCGTCTGATCAGCAATCCCCTGCCGCGTGATTAAAGACTGTAACACACGAAGATCAAAACTACGGCTGGCCTCCGGCAAACTCTGATAAAGCAGGATCAGCCCAATCAATAGAACGAAACTGCCGACTGTAAGATAAATCGTAATTTTCCAGGCCGCGCGAACGCGATTTCCAGTTCCCCAAATTCCAATCAAGAGAAAAGTCGGGATCAGGGCGAGCTCATGAAACGCGTAAAAGAAAAAGAGATCAATCGAGGCGAAGGCGCCGATTGCGCCGGCGGAAATGAAAAGGAGACAGGCGTAAAAAGAGTTCTCGTAGTTATCAATCTTATCGGTGAACCAAACCGCCGCGACGGTAACGAGCGCGGTGAGCAAGAGCATGAGCAGGCTTAAACCATCCACGCCGAACGCAAAATGAATTCCCCAATCAGTCGAGACGACGAATGAACTAACGAATTGGAATCCGGCAGTCGTTCGATCGAATTCGATAAAGAGAGCGAGGACGACAATCAAATTCAAAACCGCTGCGACCAATGCCGTGACGCGGGCCGGCCCGCCGACCAAAATCAAAATTGCGGCGGCGATTGGGCAGAGAGCGAGAAAGAGAAGCATCAGCGGAAAATGGTGAAATAAATGAGCGCGACGATTCCCAAGCCGAGCAGGAACGCGTAAGCCTGAAGATTCCCGACTTGAAACAATCGCAGAAGCGAACCCAACCCGAATGTTCCACTGCTCGCACCGCGCACGGCACCGAGATCGATGATCCAGCGGTCAATAAATGCCACCACTCGGGCTAGAAATTCCTGAGATATGCGGATCAGCCATTGATAAAACTCGTCGACATAAAACCGACGCCGGATTAGATCGGCATGCAATGGCTCATGGTCGCGATTGCGATACAACCAAACAGCGATTCCAGCGCCAGCAATGAGGGCAAGCAGCGCGAGTACGGGAACGGTCAGGACGGTTTCTTTCTCGTGCGGAATAACCAGAAAATTCTGGGCGAACACTGGCCACCCGCCGATCAGGGCGAGCGCGGCAAGAATGATGAGAGGACCCGTCATCACCGGCGGTGATTCTTTGCCGGCGCTGGCGAGATCACCACGCGCTTTTCCGAAAAAGACAACGACAACCGCACGTGAAACATAAAATGCCGTCAGCAGCGCGGTGGTTAGGCCAAAAACGAAGATCGACATGTTTTGTTGGTACGCGAGCGCGAGGATCGCGTCTTTGCTGAAGAACCCGCTGAACGGCGGACAGCCAATCAGCGCAAGCGCACCGACAAAAAATGTGGTGAAGGTGATCTTTAGATTGCGGCGAAGTCCGCCCATCTTCCAGATGTTTTGCTCATGATGAAGACTGACAATGATCGACCCCGCCGCGAGAAAAAGCAGCGCTTTGAAAAATGCGTGCGTGAAAAGGTGAAACATCGCCGCTTCATTCGAGGTCAGCCCGACGGCCATCACCATGTAACCGAGCTGCGAAATCGTGGAATAAGCAAGAACTCGTTTGATGTCGGATTGTTGGGTGGCCAACACCGCGCCAAGCAACGCGGTAATTGTTCCGATCCAGGCGATGACGAGAAGCGCGGTCTGCGACGCTTGGATTAAAAATGCGAGGCGCACGAGCAAATAAACGCCGGCTGCAACCATCGTCGCCGCGTGGATCAACGCCGAGACTGGCGTCGGACCTTCCATCGCGTCCGGTAACCAAACGTGCAGCGGAAACTGCGCGGACTTGCCGACCGCGCCACAAAAAATCAGCAGCGCGGCGATTGTGAGATAGGTCGGGTTGCTCGTGATCTTCGAGAGATGCGCCACGATATCATCGAAAACGACCGACCCGCTCACGATCCAGACCATCAAGATTCCAATCATGAATCCGAAATCACCGATCCGCGTGGTGATGAAGGCTTTTTTCCCGGCCTCGGCCGCGGCATCGCGTTCAAACCAATGACCGATCAGGACGTAAGAGGTGAAGCCGACGAGCTCCCAGAAAATGAAAAGCATCACAAAATTATTCGCGAGCACGATCCCGAGCATGGCGAACATGAAGAGCGACAAGGCCGCGAAGTAGCGCGACTTGCCGGCGTCATCGCGCATGTAGCCTAACGAGTAGATATGGATTAACGACCCGACGCCGGAGACAACGAGAAGCATCAACCGGCTGAGATCGTCGAGGACGAAACCGATCGGCACCTGCAAAGCTCCGCCGACGTGGATCCAACTGAGTTCCGTTGCCGAGATGTCAATTTTGGTGAAGACGGCACAACTGCAGAGGAAACTTCCGAGCACAGTCGTCACGGAAATCGCCGCGCTCAGGGTCTTGGAGCGGCGCATGAACAAGAGGATGCTCGCGGCCGAAGCTAATGGCAGGAGCAGAATTAGCCACGGAAGCGAAGTGTTAGTCGTGAAGTTCAAAACTTTAGTGTGGCGATGTCTTCGACGTGGGTGGTTTGGCGTAGCCGAAAGAGCGCGACGACGATCGCGAGGCCTACTGCGACTTCGGCGGCGGCTACAGTGATGATAAAGAAAACAAAAACTTGCGCGTTATAGTTGGGCGCGCCGGTTGGATCGACATGAAACCGTGAGAACGCGACGAGCGAGAGATTGGCCGCGTTCAGCATTAGCTCGAGCGCCATCAAAATGATGATGATGTTGCGCCGCAGCATCACGCCGGCAAAACCGATCGTGAAAAGCATCCCGCTAACAATGAGATAATGGCCGAGCGTTACCATGTTAGCTTTCGCGCCGGCTCAACACGACCACACCGACCGTCGCGACCAAAATAACAATGCCGATCACTTGAAACGGCAGGTTGTAGTTACTGAAGAGCAGTAGTCCGATGCGATGGACATCGTCCGAGGTCGATCCCGGCAACGGGGGGAATTTTTCTCGCGCAGCGGAGAATTTTCCGACTACCGAAAAAATCTGGAGCATGAGCGCGACTGCAACGGCGATGCCGCCGGCAGACGCGATCCAGTTGATCTTCCGTAATTTCTCCGCGCGCAAATCAAGCAGCATGATGATGAAGAGAAATAAGACCATGATCGCACCGGCGTAGACGAGCACCTGGATGATGCCGATGAAATAGGCGTCGAGCGACAGGAAGAGCGCGGCCAAACCAAGAAACGAAACCACAAGGCTGAGCGCACTCGCGACCGGATTACGGTTAATGATGACCGCTGCGCCGAAAATGAGCATCATCAAGGCGAAAATCCAAAAGAGAAAAGGCGATATCATTTCTGGGATTTCACTTTTTATGATTCCACTTTAGGACGACGCCGTGCATCATACCGCCGATCTCGAGCAGTTTTTCTTTGTCATGGATCATCTCTTCACGAGTGAATCCGGTAATCGCGTAATCTTTCCGCAAAAAGATCGCCTGCTCGGGGCAAACTTCCTCGCACATGCCGCAGTAAATGCAGCGCACCATGTCGATGTCGAATTCATTCGGAAACTTTTCGACTTTGGCGAAACGATCGATCCTTGAAATTTCGCCCGGAATAATTTTGATGGCGCGCGGCGGGCAAATGAATTCACAAAGTTGGCAGGCAACGCAACGGACGCGGCCGTCGGAATCGCGAACAAGCGCGGGCGCGCCGCGATAATAGTCTGGCAAGTTCGAGTCCCATTTTTGTTCGGGGTACTGCATTGTCACCTTCGTTCGCCGGAAGATCATGTTCTTGAAATGTTTGATCGTGATCGCAAGTCCGGCCGCGATGGCAGGCAGATACAGACGCTCGCGCCAATTCAAATCCGGTCGTGGAACGGTGATCGCCATTAGAAGGGGAAGTAGGCCAGGATGATTGCGACGATAAAAATATTCACGAGCGCGATTTCGAAGAAGAAAAGCCAGCCAAGTCGCATCAACTGATCCCAGCGGAAACGCGGGAGCGTCCAGCGTACCCACATCATGAAAAGAATCAGCGCGGCAACTTTGGAAAAAAACACGGCGATGTTGATCAATCCAAAGATCCAGCCGTGCGAGCCGTCGGGAATTCCCGGGAAATGCCAGCCGCCGAGAAACAAAGTCACTACGATTGCCGAGCCTGTAATCATGGCCGCGTACTCGCCCAGAAAGAAGAGCGCGAACTTCATTGAGGAATATTCGGTGTGATAACCGCCGGCCAGTTCCTGTTCCGCTTCCGGCAAGTCGAACGGCAACCGATTCGTCTCGGCAAAGATCGCGACCAGAAAGACAACGAAGGAAATGAACATTGGAATTGCGAGCGCCCACTTCGCGCCGTTGGTCCAGTCACCGATGAATGGGGCGATCAACCAGCCGTCGTCGATTTGATATTGGACCACGCTCGTTAGGCGCAAGTTTCCCACGAGCATGAAAACTGGGATCACGGCCAGACCGAGCGAAAGTTCGTAGGAAATCATTTGCGAGCTCGAACGAATGCCGCCGAGAAATGGATATTTCGAATTCGACGCCCAGCCGCCGAGGACTATTCCGTAAACGCCTAACGAGGCGATCGCAAAAACGTAAAGAATCCCCACGTTGATGTCCGCGATCACCATTGGCACGCCAAACAGCGTGCTGCCGAATGGAACTACTGCGATAGTGAGGATCGCCGGAATCATCGCGAGACACGGCGCAAGCCAGTAGTAAAACGTGTTCACCGTCGCCGGCGTGAAATCTTCCTTGAGCAAGAATTTTGCTGCGTCAGCAATCGGTTGAAATAAGCCCGCCGGGCCGACACGATTCGGCCCTAGTCGATCTTGAATCAATGCGCTGACGCGGCGTTCGGCATAAACGGCGTAGGAAACCATCGGCAGGATCACAATGAAAATCATGGCGATGATTTTCAAAAGCGATGTGCCGATAAAGAAATAATCCATTGTCGATCTTGTTATCGTCCGGGTGGGCGTTTCTTTTCCGCTTCTTCGATATCTTTCTCTTTTGGATCAATCGGTGGTGGCGGCGATTCCTTTTCCTCAATCACGTGCACTCCGAGATCGCCAATCTTGTTCAAGCTGAGTCCGCGAAGCTGCGAAACCTCCGCGCTCAGTTGCCGGAATACGTCCTCGATCGTGTAAAGTCCATTGCTTCCACCGAGGGCTTGAAGCAGATCACGCAAAATTTCCCAATCGTCTCGCGCGTTACCAGGCGGGCGAACCGCGCGATTCAATCGTTGCAATCGGCCTTCGCCGTTAATCATCGAGCCGCGTTTCTCGACAAAGCCGGATGCCGGTAGCAAAACGTTCGCGTGTTCGGTTGCATCGTTCGACAAAATGTCCATCACGACGAACGCGGACAAGTTCGCCAACTGCTCGACCGCAATTCCGGCTTTGATTGGATTTTCGCCAAGCACCAGCAGCGCTCGAATTTCGCCCCCGCTTATACGCTTGGCGATTGCTTGAAGCGTTACGCCTGGTTCCGAATCCAACCCGAGAATTAATCGGGCGCCGACTCTGTTTGGATTGCGGTATAGACTGAGCAAAATGTCATCGCCCTCGCCGCGACGCGGGACGATATCGATGTAACGAACGCCTAGCAGCTCAGCGATTTTGCGTGTGAGCCAAAGTTCTTCATTGGTCATTCGGCCCGACCCGATGATTGCGATGTTTGATCCGTGAAATTGTCGGAGCTGCATCGCCGCCTGGTTGATCGCGTTCTTCCATTCGGTCGCCGTGAGCTTATTGCCGATTAGCACTTGCGGTTCGAGCAATCGGTTCTCGGCTTCGAGATATTTGAAATTGAGCCGGCCGTAATCGCACATCCAGCACGAGTTCACTTCATCGTTCTCGCGCGGCGTTTGCCGGTGAACGACGTCTTCCCGCGATCCGATGATCGTGTTGCAGCCAGTCGCGCAACTCGTGCAGATACTTTTGGTTTCTTTCAAAAACCAAACCCGCATTTTGAATCGGAAATCAGTCGAGGTCAGCGCGCCCACCGGACAAATGTCGACTGTGTTCAGCGAATAATTATTTTCCAAGCGCTTGCCTGGATGCGCAGTCAGTACGGTGTGGCTGCCGCGATCGACGAAGCCAAGCACGTCGTCTTTGGCGATCTCGTTACAAAACCGAATGCAACGCGAACAGAGAATGCAACGTTCGTCATCGAGCGTAACGCGCGGCCCGAGCTCTACATTCTTCGGTTTTTTGACTTTGTTCTCCAAAAACCGCGAACCAGCCGCGCCGTACTCCACGCTGAATTCCTGCAGCTCGCATTCGCCGGCTTGATCGCAAATCGGACAATCGAGCGGATGATTGATCAGCAAAAATTCCATCACGCCTTTGCGGCATTCCTGCGCCAGCGGCGAATTCGTCCGCACGCCCATTCCTTCGGCCACATCCTGCGCGCACGAAATTTGCGGACGCGGCATCCAATTGATAGCCGGTTTGCCATCGGCGCTGAGCTCCGGTTTGCGGTCAGGTCCCATGCGCGGCATGCCCATCTCGATCAAACACATTCGGCAATTCCCCGGTGAGCTTAGTTTCTTGTGATAGCAATAACGCGGCACGTAGGCGCCGACTTGCGCGCAGGCTTCGATTACACGCGTGCCTTTTGAAAATTGATGCCACACCCCGTCGATCTGGACGTTAAACAGCGGAGCCGGATCAGACATATCTCACGAAAGCAGGAAACCAGGAATTCATTGTTTGAGGTCGGGAGCTTCGAATGTTCGCTCGCGTTGAACACGCTTCACCGTTAGGAGCATGCTTGAGAAATTCAGAATCAGACCGTCGGACAATCCCGATGCTTTGAGATAGCTGCGAACAATTGCGAAATGGACATTCTCAAGGGAGTCGATGGCTTTGAGCTCAACAACGATTTTGTCCTCAACCAAGAAATCGAGTCGATGTTCGCCAATCTGGTGATCACGATAGAAAAGCGGAATTGGCTTTTGTCGGACGAATGCAATTCCTTGAAGCGCGAATTCAACTGCGAGCGCTTGCTCGTAAACTGACTCGATAAAGCCCGGTCGCAATTCTCGATGCACCGCGATTGCGGCCGCGATAATCGCATCCGTGACTTTTGAGTCCCGTAATTCCTTTCCTGCTTTCCTGCTTTCCTGAGACATATTTATATCACGGCGTCAGCGCCGGCTCTTTCCCAACCAGGATCGTGGGCGAGGGGACTCGTTGGAATCGCTTTGCGTTCGATCAGTTCTTGCGGCGTGCTTTCCGGCGGCAACGGCGGCGGAACGGATTTCCGTGCGTGATGGGCAAACTCTTCCGGGAATTTTTCGACGAAACTTTGGGTGGGCCAGGCGCAGGCTTCGCCGAATGCGCAAATCGTGCGGCCCGCAATATTGTCGCCAATCGTTTTCAGCGTCCGCGGATCTTCCGTGACGCCACCGCCTTTCAACATGCGCTCGGTAATTTTTTTCATCCAAAGCGAGCCCTCGCGGCAGGGCGTGCATTGGCCGCACGATTCGTGGGCGTAAAATTCGTTGATGTTGTTGAGTACCCAAACCATGTCGCGCGAATCGTCGAGCACGATGACGCCGCCGGAGCCCGCCATCGACCCCGCGGCCGCGAGTGTGTCGAAATCCATCGGCAGTTCGTCGATCGACATTTCCTGTTCGATCATTGATCCGTCCGGTTGTTTTTGTTTGATCTTGACCCGTTCATCCGCGCGCAAAACCTTCGCCGAGCTACCCCCGGGAATAACGGCTTTCAACGTTCGGCCCCATTTCATTCCGCCGGCCATGTGGTAAATCAGCTGGCCCATTGTCACTTTGCCGACTTCGATTTCGAAATAACCAGGACGTTGGACGTCGCCGCTCACACAAACGATGCGCGTGCCGGTATTGTTAGGCCGGCCGAACTGCGCATATTTCGCGCCGCCCATCCCGATGATGTGTTTCACTGCACACAAAGTTTCGACGTTGTTCACGATCGTCGGACACATGTAGAGCCCGAGCACCGCCGGAAAATAGGGCGGCTTGATTCGTGGATAAGCGCGCTTGCCCTCGAGCGATTCGATCAGTCCCGTTTCTTCGCCGCAAATGTAAGCGCCCGCGCCGCGATGAATGTAAACATCGACATCGAACCCGGAGCCGAGGATGTCTTTGCCGAGAAACTTGTGCTTGCGCGCTTCCTCGATCGCGTGTTCGAGAATCTTCGCGCCCTCTGGGAATTCGCCTCTTATATATATGTACGCGGTCCGGGCGTTGAGAGCGAAACAGGAGATGGCGATCCCTTCGAGCAGTTGATGCGGATCTTCGTGAATGATGTAGCGGTCCTTGAACGTGCCCGGCTCGGACTCGTCCGCGTTGCAGATCAAATAGACGGGTTTCTTCTCGTCCGGTTTGATGAAACTCCATTTCACACCGCACGGGAAACCCGCGCCGCCCCGGCCGCGAAGTCCCGCCGTTTTGACCTCGTTAACGATGTCGGTGCGCGACATCTTGACCGCTTTCTTTAAATCGTCGTAGCCGCCGTCCTTCAAATAAGTTTCGATGTCGATCTTCCAATCGGTGCGGCCGATGTTTTTGAAAATCAGACGGTGCTCTAGATGGTGAGGTTGGTGAACATATTTCGTTGCCGGTTGTGAAAGGATCGCGGTCGCGTTGTCGGGCTGAACATTTTCGTGCAGGTCATCGTTGACCATGCAAACCGGCGCGGTGCCGCAGCTGGCAAGGCATTCAACAAACTCGATGCTGTAATTTCCATCGGCACTGACCGAAAACGCTTCGCGGTGGTTTTGGCGCTGAATGCGGGTCGCGGCGCACAAATTTTCCATCAACTGATAGCCGCCCGCCATCGCGCAGCTCAGCGTTCGGCAAACTCGGATGTGTGTTTTGCCGGTGCGCTTCTCGCGCAACATCGGATAAAAACTGACCAGTTCGAAGATGTTGATTGGCTGCAAACCGAGCTTGGCCGCGACCCAAGTCACAGCGTCATCGTTGATAAAACCGAAATGCTCCTGCCAAAGATGGAGCAGCGGAAGTGAAGCGCTGCGTTTTTGATCGGGCGGATAATGCCCGATCGCTTTATCCATTCTTCGTTCCAACTCGGCGGGAACGCGGGTGCTCGTCGAGTTCACGATGAAAAATGATCAATCGGTTAGGGTGCTTTGTTTTTCTACGACCTTGTCGTCTTTGAAAACGATCGTCACCGTGTCTTTGCCCTGCCGGTAGACATACGTCGTTTTCTTCAGGATCAGGAAATCCTTGCTGTCGAGTTCGGTCGGCGGCCCCAGAATCGATTCAACCTGTTTCTTCGACATCCCTTCGGTGACTTCGTCGACATTCGCTTTCGTGATGCGCCGGCCGACGCAGGAGATTGAAAGCGCGATTAAGATCACGAGCACGAATCGCGAAACGAATCGTAAGATCGACACGTTCATCTGTCGCATTCGCCCATAACAAAGTCCAGACTTCCGAGCACTGCCGGAACATCGGCGATCATGTGACCGGGGAGCAATTCGGGCAAGATGCTCAAGTTCACAAACGATGGCGCGCGGATTTTCAATCGATAAGGAACGCCGCCGCCGCCGCTGTTGATGTAGAAGCCGAGCTCGCCCTTGGGATTTTCGGCCGCGAAATAAATTTCGCCCGGCGGCGCGTCGAGTCCTTCCGTCACGACGATGAAGTGGTGAATTAATTCCTCCATTTTCGTCATCACATGCGATTTCGGCGGCGTCATGTTCTTCCAATCGGCGACATTGATCGGACCGCTCGGCAATTTCTCGATCACCTGTTGCAAGATTTTTGCGCTTTGCCGCATCTCCTCAATTCGCACCAGATAACGATCGTAACAATCGCCCGCGCTCCCGACCACGACGTCGAAGTCGTACTTCTCGTAATCCAAATAGGGATGTTTGCGCCGCAGGTCGTGCTCGATGCCGCTGCCGCGGAGATTTGGACCGGACAACGCATAGGCGATCGCGCGATTTTTTGAGATCACGCCGACGTCTTTCGTTCGATCGACAAAAATTCTGTTTCGCGTTAGCAGCTTATCCATCTCATCAAGCGCCGGACCGAACTCGGTCAGAAAATCGCGTAACAGCGGAATGAATTTTTCCGGCAGATCGCGAATCTGTCCGCCGACGCGAGTGTATGAAGTGGTGAAGCGCGCCCCGCTGAGAAGTTCGCTCAAATCATAAATTTTTTCCCGTTGGGTGAACGAGTAGAGGAAGACGGTCATGGCGCCGAGATCGAGCGCCATCGCGCCGATCCCCATCAAGTGCGATGAGATGCGCGACAGCTCGCAGCAGATCACGCGAATCGCTTTCCCGCGCGGCGGAATTTCCCAGTTCATCAATTTCTCGACCGCGAGTGCGTAAGCGACGTTGTTCGCGAGCGGCGCGAGATAATCGAGCCGATCGGTGTAGGGGACGAATTGGTTGTATTGCATGTTCTCGGCGATTTTTTCGTCGCCCCGATGCAAGAAACCAACGTCCGGCGTCGCTTTGGTGATGACCTCGCCGTCGAGCTCGAGCACGAGCCGCAACACACCGTGCGTCGCCGGATGCGACGGCCCCATGTTCAACACCATCTTTTCGCCAATGTCGTCGTCGCCGGCGTGCCGCAGTTTCGCATCTTCTGCGACGACTCGCGTCACTGGGTCGGGGGATTCAATCTCGCGCACCGTGAATGCCATACACTTGCAATCTGTTTACGCTCCCGATTCGACTTGTGCATGCAAGCTCAAAATTGGAATTGAAACAGGCGCTTGAGTGTCCATGGTGAATCGCATGGCAAAGAAGATCGCGCTCCTGTTCGCCGGCCAAGGCGCCCAGGTTGTCGGAATGGGAAAAGATTTGGCCGAACAATTTCCTGCGGCCGCCGATTTGTTTCGACGCGGCGATGAAATCCTCGGTCGCAAACTGAGCGACATTGCTTGGAGCGGACCGATCGACGAGTTAACGAAAACGGCGAATTGTCAGCCTGCACTTTTTGTTCACGGCCTCGGCTGTTTAGCGGTCTTGCGGGAGCTTACCGGAAACTTCCAGATTACCGCCGCTGCGGGTTTGTCGTTAGGCGAGCTCACCGCGCACACATCGGCGGAAACCCTTACATTCGAAGATGGTCTGCGGCTCGTTCAAAAACGCGGAGATCTGATGGACGAAGCATGCAACGCGACAGTTGGCGGGATGGCCGCGATGATCGGCGCCGATGAAAACGCCGTTCGCCAGCTTGCCGACGAGGAAGATGTCGACGTTGCCAACATTAATTCGCCTGGCCAAATCGTGATTTCCGGTGAGTTGGCAAAAGTCGAAGCCGCGGTCGCGGTCGCGAAGGAACATGGAATTCGCCGCGCGACAATGTTGAATGTGGCCGGCGCGTATCATTCGCGGTTGATGGAAAGCGCTTACCAACAATTCGGTCCTGCGTTGATCGAGGTGCAGATGCAAATGCCGCAATTCCTGATCGTCAGCAATGTGACGGGTCGCGAAGTCAAAACCCTTCCCGAAATTCGCCAAACTTTGCAGGAACAAGTCACCAGCACGGTTCGCTGGGTCGATTGCGAACAGCGGCTCTTCGATCTCGGCTGTGATCTATTTATTGAACTTGGCCCGGGCGGCGTGCTGGCCGGTTTGCTGAAAAGATTCCGCAAAGACGTCGAGGTAATCTCTGTCAGCGACGTTGAATCAGTGAAAGCGTGCGCCGAACGCCTCAAAGTCACCAGTTAGATCGACAATCGCGTTTCGGCATCGTAATTTTCCGCCGTGAACCTTTCTGAACGAATCGATTCCGATCTTAAAACGGCGATGCGCGAGAAGAACGCGACCACGCTCGGTGTTTTGCGCATGCTCAAAGCCGCGATGACGAATGCGGCGATCGAAAAATCGGGCGCGCAAAGTCAGTTAAACGACGCCGACGCGACGCAAGTCATCCGCAAACAAGTGAAACAGCGCCAGGATTCGATCGAGAGTTTCGAAAAAGGCGGCCGCGCCGAGCTTGTGGCCAAGGAAAAAGAGGAATTGTCGATCTTGCAATCGTATTTGCCGCAAGCGATGAGCGCGGACGAAATTTCGAAGATTGTTCGCGAGACGATTACCGAAGTGGGCGCGACCTCCAAGGCGCAAATGGGTGCGGTTATGAAAGCGTTGCAGGCGAAAGTCGCCGGCCGCGCCGACGGCAAGACGCTGAGCACCGAAGTGCAAAAACAGCTGGGTGGTTGAGGAGTTGAGCCAGCACCTACGCTTAAATTTTAGTTCCCCTCAACTTCTCAACGGCTCAACATCTCAACATGCTTAGTGCCATCATCGTCGCCGCCGGCAGCAGCGAACGAATGGGCTTCGACAAATTGTTTGCCCTTGTTAGCGGCAAACCGGTGATCGCGCATACTATTGCGGCATTCGAAAACACCAAATGCGTGGACGAAATAATTTTGGTCGGCCGCGCCGACAGTCTCGGCGAACTACGGAAGCTCATTGGCCAACCGACCAAAGTGAAACAAATTGTCGCCGGCGGCGCGGAACGCAGCGATTCAGTCCGCGCCGGACTCGAACATGTCGGTCCAAAGTCGGATTACGTCGCCGTTCACGATGCCGCCCGTCCGATGATCACGCCGGAAAAGATCGAGCGCGTCTTTGCAGCTGCGCGAACGAATTCCGCGGCGTCGCTCGCCGAACCGATGAACGATACGCTGAAACGCGCCGACTTGGCTGCCATAGCCGCTTCGGCAGAGGAGGCTGGCGATCTCATAATCAAGGAATCGGTCGATCGCAGCGGCATTTACGGAATGCAAACGCCGCAGGTGTTTGAAAGGAAACTGTTGGAAGAAGCTTACGATCTTGTCGCGAAAAAGAAGATCTCGGTCACCGATGAAGTTTCGGCAGTCGAGCTTCTCGGCCGCAAAATCGTTCTCGTCCCGAACTACGATTTTAATTTCAAAGTGACTTACCCGCGCGACCTTCCGCTGGCCGAGTTTGTTTTGAAACAACGCGCAAATGCCACCAAGCGCTAAGCCAGCATCGGGTCGATCGGGACGAGCGGGCGAATGAGCTCCACGATCGCGGGAGTGTCTTTGGATTTAAAAGGACGACCGTGGCGTTTGAGTTTCGTGTTTTCCAATTCGCTGACCTTGAGAATTTTTCCGTGTTTCCAAATCCAGGCGTCGGGATTGTAGGGACCGACCCGCCGCGGATTGGTCCAGGTGTGAATCGACAACAGTTTGTCGTTCACCGCGGCGGCGATGTGCATTGGACCGCTGTCGACGCTGATCACGAATCGCGCGCCGCGAATCAACCGGATCAATTGCAGAAGCGACGTCTGGTTTGTAAGCTCGACGCAATTCTCAGCAACATCGATCTGGCGATTACTTTTACCGACCACGACGACGCGTGTTGGCGCGAACGCGACGCAGATTTCTTCGATGGCGCGATTGGACAACGATTTCCCGCTTCCGCGCGCGAACGGGTGCAGCAAAATGAACGGCGGATAATCTTCAAAACGCGGAAGGGGATCGCCGGTCGGCAATGGGCAGCGCAACGCGTCGCCGATTTTCGCGCCAGCAAGCTCGGCCAATTTGAGATAACGCTCGACTGCGTGCTCGCGCCGACTCACCTTGGCCGTCCGTTTGTAAAAGAAGCGCGATCCTTCGCGGCAATCGCTCAGTCCGTAAACTTCCTTCGCGCCGCTCATCCGCGCAATGAACGCGCTTCGCAGCAATCCTTGAAAGTCGAGCGCGAGATCGGGTTTCAGTCTTCGCGTTTCCTTTAGCCAGGGCCCGAATCGCACCGGCGCGCCTAATCCACTGAAGTCCCTTCTCGGAAAAACGTGAATGTGGTTAACATCGGAATTTCCGCGGAGCAACGGCGTGAATTCCGGATTCATCACCCAGGTCATCTTCGCTTTTGGATGCGCGTCGCGAATCGCCGCCACTGCCGGCAAGGTGTGCACGATATCGCCAAGCGAACTGGGTTTGATGACGAGAATCGACTCGTAGCTCATTGTTGATCTTAACGGCCAAGAGCGAGCCGTTCGGCCAGCATTCGCGGGAGACCGGCGGCGATGATTTTTTTCTGCGCGGTTTTGAGATCGTATTTGATTCGGCGTTGTTCAACGACGGCGCTATCCATGTGATAAATGCAATAGGCGGCGTCCCAATCTCCGTCCCGCGGCTGGCCGACGCTGCCGACGTTGATAAAATATTTTTTGCTGGGATCGATCCGCAACTTGTCGATGTGCTGACGCTGCACGCCTTCGTCGCGGATGAACGCCATCGGCACGTGGGTGTGCCCGAAAAAGCAAACCGTGGTGTGTTGGTAAGTAAAACTCGCGGCCGCGTCGAGATTGTTAAAGACGTAGCCCCATTGCTCCGGTCCATCGAGAGTCGCGTGGACAATCGTGAAATCGCGCACCTGGCGTTGCGTTTTCAAATCGCGCAGCCATTGCTTGTCTTCCTCGGTCAAATGATCGCGCGTCCATTGAATCGCAGCCTCGGCCATCTCGTTGAAATCGCGCGACGATTCGATCAGCGATGCCTGTTCGTCGTGGTTGCCCTTTACGATCGGGCAATCCATTTCGCGCACGCGCTCGACGCATTCGTGCGGATTCGCGTTATAGCCAACGACATCGCCGAGACAAACAAAGTCGCTGCATTTATTATCGCGGGCATCGGCCATCACCGCCTCGAACGCCTCGAGGTTGGCGTGAATGTCGCTGAAAATGGCGAAACGCATGTTGTTGTTGTAGCTGCCGCCGTCTCTGGCGGCAGGAGGCTATTTATACACGGAACTGCCGCTGAGGGACAGCGGCAGCTGTAACGCCTCGTGATTTTGATCAGTCAACGCTCCCGGATGCGCTGGTCCTTCGGAATATTGAGTTTCGCTTCGAGATATTTGAGCCGCTCGATCAATGTCGGCAATCGCTCGCGTTCGCCTTCGTCATAAAGCCGCCGCAATTGAAGGTAGGCTTGCGACTCCCAGCCTTGGCAATAAGAGAGTTCGTAGGCCGAAAATCGTTGGTCGTAACTCGGCGCCCCTGGACAATCGGCCGCTTTCCGGAAAAACTCCGAGGCGCGCGCGTGATCGTTGTATTTCTCGCGATAAAGTCGCGCCATCGATTCGTAAAGTTTCGGATTGTCCGGATTATTTCTGATTCCGCGTTCGAGGAAATCCTTGCCGATGGCGAAATATTCGCGTTGCGCCTTCACCCGCAGCGCGAGACGCGGCTGCGACGGATCGTTCATGGCCGCGGCGCTCGCGTTCCAGGCCATGTGCCACGCGGCCATGTCCCAAAAAAGCGTCACATGCGGCTGCAATGCGGTGACTTGCCGGAACAAAAGCAGCACTCGGCCCCATTCCGTTCGTTCCCAGGCGACGTGCGCTTGAATGAAAAGAAAATCGGCGAGGACGGCCCGAAAACCGCTGAGCGCGGCGACAAAACTGAGTTGCCCGACTTTTTCGCGGAGATCGAGATCTAATTCCGCACCGGCAAAATGAGATTGTCGATGTTGCGACGCCAGCGCGCGCTCGGTCGGAAGTTTTAGAACGCCGAAGACGAGAATTGCTGGCAGAACGAAGAGGGCGCGGCTCATAACTCTTTGCGGTAGAAAACAAACGTGGCCGCGAGTGTGTAGATTGCGATGTAAAAAAATCCGAGCGCCATCGTTTTCATAAAAATCGTCATTGGAATCGCGACTCCAGCCACAATGTCATCAACGAGGTTGAACGCTTGCAGGTCGGGGAAAATCAGAGCGACGAGCGCGAGAAATCCTCGATCGAGCCAGCCAGTTTGTGGTTGTTGCAGCCAATATTCGCGCGCGGTCGCCTGAAAATGTCCGATGAAGTAAACGAAGACCATTACCACGACCGTGAAAATGTTCGTGGTCGCAAATGTCGAAACGAGAAGCGTCAGTGCAGCGAGCAGGCATGCTTTTAAGAGAATCACACTCACGCCCGCGAAGATGTCGATGTTCAACGCGGCGGCGCGGATTGAATTCAACGCCTCATTCAGCTGCTCCGGCGGCACGTTTTTCAATTGCCGCACGGTTTCGCCGAGCACGACTTGTTCGCGAAAGTAAAGAAGCACGACGAACAACACGGTCATGGCGGCGATGCTGATGGCGAGAAGTAGAAGCACTCCAGAAAGTTTGCCGAGTAAATACTCAAATCGCGGCACCGGCTTCGCCAGAATGGTGTAGATCGTGCGGTCTTCGGTGTCTTGCGAGATCAGTCGCGCAGTTGCGACAATTGCCAGCAACGAACTGAAGATCGACATCGCACCGAGCGAAACATCTTTCAGGATTTGGAACTCCTGTTGAAACGTGAACTTTGCCACGAAAATCGAGCTGCCAATTAAGATCAGCGCGAATATCAGCAGAACGTAAAACACTTTTTGGCGCGTTAGTTCGGTGAGCGTGTTCGTAGTGATTGCGAGAATCCGGCCGCACGAGGATCGAAATGAAAATGCGCGATGCTCAAGATTTGTAGCGGACGCTGTTAGCGTCCCTCGGGAGCTCGCAGCACGCTCGATCATTTCGGTTCCTCTTCGGAAGTCACGTCGAGAAACAAGCGCTCGAGTGTGGTGGTGGATTTCCGGGTTTCGATCACTTTCGCCTTCGATTTGGCAGCGAGCCGTTCGATTTCCTCCATCAACTTGTCGGGCGCATTTTCCAAAACCAGCTCGGTCCGGTCTTCGATCGCGACCAGTTCTTCAAGGTGGCCCTCGCGAACGACCGCGCCTTTGGCGAGAATTCCGACGCGATCGCAAATCTCCTGCACTTGGGAAAGCAAATGCGAAGAAAGCAGAACGGTCGCACCGCTTTTCTTAAGATCGACAATCAGATTACGAATGTCGCGCGAGCCGGCGGGATCGACGCCGGCCGTGGGCTCATCCAGCACGACCAACTTCGGCTTGTTGATTAGCGCCTGCGCCAAACCGATTCGCTGGAGCATTCCTTTCGAGTAAGTGTTCAATCGCTGGTTGCGCGCGTCCGTCAGGCCAACCTCGTCCAGCAGTTCTTGAACGCGGTCCCGCAGATCCCAACCGCGCAAGCCGCAAAGCTTTCCAAAAAAACGCAACGTCTCCTGGCCGGTGAG
>Ga0066388_100000487_pt1 | contig 18680 bp, 15 predicted proteins | sample PanSoiMetaGPlot6_FD_64539 | JGI IMG/M metagenome (GOLD analysis project Ga0066388, IMG submission 64539) | Tropical forest soil microbial communities from Panama analyzed to predict greenhouse gas emissions - Panama Soil - Plot 6 (Hybrid Assembly) | ecosystem: Environmental > Terrestrial >... | reverse complement strand
ATTGAAATTGATCACTGCATCGTTGGAGCATTGCGCGTTCACGAGCGCTCCAACGTTTCAATTACGGACAGCATTGTAGATGCCACGAATGACGCGGCAGTTGCGTTCGCGGCAGCCAACGGGACAGACGCCGGTGGTATTTTACAAATCGCCGACAGCACTGTGATCGGCACGGTTTACACATTCGAACAGAAACTGGCATCTAACAGCATCTTCATGTCGGAGGTGCGTTCCGAAAAAAAACAATCGGGCTGCGTTCGCTTTTGTTTTCTCCCGGTTACGTCCATTGTCCCGCGCCGTTACCGTTGTCAGCCAGAGAAGGAGAGCGACGCGTTGCGGGTCAGACCGCAATTCACTTCGCTCACTTACGGCGATCCGGGCTACGGACAACTCGCGCTACGCACGGCAGCACAGATTCGCACCGGCGCAGATGACGAAGCGGAGATGGGAGCGTTCCACGAATTATACGAGCCGCAGCGGGAAACGAATCTGCGCATCAGGCTGGACGAGTATCTGCGGTTCGGTTTGGAAGCAGGAGTTTTTTACGTGACATGAACTTCAACCAGGAGAGCAATCATGAGTGGTGATTACAGTCGCAAGACATTTGATCCTCTGCGAGATTTCAGCGGCGTGCTGATGCAGCAGGGCCGCGTACAGCTGGACGCGGATTGGAACGAACTCGTCGGGATCATCAGCCGGCGGCTGCGCGCAGAGACGACTGACATTATTGGCCGCGGCACGGTGCCGAAGGAAACGCCCGATGGATTCAAAATTGAAATCAATGGAGGCAAGCTCACTATCGGGCGCGGACGGATTTATGTGGATGGATTGCTTGCGGAAAATCATGGGAAATCGCCACTGGAATTTGACGCAGTACTGGGCGAGCAGCGCGGCACACTAGCAGTTCCGTATGATGAGCAGCCTTATTTTCCAAACTCGGCGGCAGTTGCGCCCGTCCCGACTGAAGGCGGGCCCTTTTTGGTTTATCTCGATGTCTGGCAGCGCGAGGTGACCTATCTCGAGATCCCCGAGCTTATCGAAAAAGCTGTGGGTGTGGATACGACGACGCGATTGCAAACGGTGTGGCAAGTGCGGGTGCTCGCCAACGTCGGTGCGGATGTCACCTGCGACACACCAAATGACCAAGTTCCCGGATGGTCGGACATCATTCGACCAAGCGACGGACGATTGAGCACGGACGCCGTCGGCGTCGTCAGCGAACAGGATCCGTGTGTGATTCCTCCCAGCGGTGGTTATCGCGGCTTAGAAAATCGCTTGTATCGGGTGGAAATTCATGATGGCGGCGCGGTGGGCACAGCAACGTTCAAATGGTCCCGCGACAATGCATCCATCGGCACGAGCGTCACCGCGATCACTGCGCTGGATAAACTGACGGTCGCGCGCGTGGGGCGTGATAACACATTGCGATTCAGCGTTGGCGACTGGATCGAAATCACCGATGACTGGCTGGAGTTTGCGCAGAAGCCAGGACTCATGCGCCAGATCAAGGACGTGGACGATGCAACCCAAATCATCACGCTCACCACTGCGCTGCCTGCCGGAACGTTTCCGCCTATCGACGCACAAGGCAACACCGACCTAGAGCGTCATACACGTATCACGCGTTGGGACCAAAAGGGCAAAGTCACTGATACCAATGATAATTTGCTGGTGGACCTCGATGCACCTGGCAGCAACGGCCTGATCCCCGTTCCGGCGCATGGCACGTCGATCGTTTTGGAGGACGGCGTGCAAATTACCTTCGACACGCCAACAAACGGAATTTATCGCGTAGGAGATTTTTGGTGTTTTGCCGCGCGCACGGCCGATGCCTCGGTTGAAAAGTTAGTTGCGGCACCACCGCGTGGGATTCATCATCATTTTTGCCGGCTGGCAATCGTTACATTGCCGAACCCGCCGACGGACTGCCGTCATCTGTGGCCGCCGCCTTTTGGCGAGGTCGGATGCGATTGCAGCGTGTGCGTGACTGCTGAGTCACATAATGGCGGCACGCTGACGATTCAACAGGCAATAGACCAGATCAAGGATATCGGAGGCACAGTTTGCCTGGGAGTTGGCCTGTATAATCTCGGCGAGAAACCAATCGTCATCGTCGGCGCGAAATCGCTGCGCGTTCGTGGGCATGGCGCGCAGACCGTGCTTGCGTATCTGGGCGACGCTTCGGCAATTTCGATTGAAGGTTCAACTGGCGTGACAATCGAGGAGCTTGCGCTGCTTACAGTAGCTCGCGGTAGCACGATCACTCCCGCAATTGCGCTGCACAATAGCTCGGCGATCACGTTACAGCGCAACGCGATCCTTCGGGTCGGCGTCCTTGAACGCGCCGCGGCGAATGTGGGCCTGGGCGGCGTGTTGGTCGGCGTGCTCATTCGCGAAAATTTCATTTTTGGCGCGGTAGGCATTGGGCGATTTGCAGTTGATGTTGCGCCGGGATTGAAGCGGGGAGTGAAAGCCGCCGTGGTTGCGGAAACTGAACTGCCCCTCTTGACCGCCGATTTGGTGATTCAAGATAACACACTCGATTGTACGCAGGGCGGTGTCAGTTTCGATGATGTCAGCATTCACGCATTTCAAACGCGGCTTGCAGGAAATTTAATCGTGGGTTGCACGCACGGCGCAATTAACATGCGAGGTTGGGTATTTCCCGGCTCCGGCCTCGAGGTGCGGGAAAACGAAATCCATACGAGCGGCGCTGGAATCGTCATAGGCACTGATGACACGCGTGTTGAAAGCAACAACGTCGCTCCGACACAAATCGGAGATGGAACGGATGGAATTGTCCTCACTCTCGGATTTGACAAGACTGGGCTTAGCCGCTGCCAGATCCTCGGCAATCGGGTAGTCGGCATGGCTGGCAATGGCATTCACGTCATCGACGCCATCGTCCGCTCAGCGATGATCAAAAATAATTTCATCGAAGCTGTCGGCGGGGGCGGCATCGTTATGGACGACCAGAGCAGTGCGCTTCATTTGACGATTGAAAACAATCAATTGCTTAACGTCTCGCCCCTGCTGAACGACGAAAAGACGCCTGTCATTGGGCTCCGTGTCGTCAACACGACGCATGCAGATATTCTGACCAACGCAATCGTTGGCGTTGGTGCAACAGCCGCGCAGAATCCAATTCGCGCAGCAATTCAACTGACAAATGTCGAGTCAGGCTGCGTCCGTGGCAACGAAGTGCTGAACGTGGGGCCGACCGAAGGTTTCTTGGACGGGACGGTGGGCGTGGGCCTTGACTGTCTCGCCCCTTTTTCTCGTCTGGAGCTGAGCGACAACGTTGTTCGTCGCAGCGACGAGCCACCGGACAAGCCTGGCACCTCGCACTGGTTTGCGGTTCGCATCGGCACATTGCATGAGGGCAGCTTTGTTAAAGTCGGTGCAAACCTTGCCTTCGTTGCAGCGGGACAATTCGTTCACGTTTTCGTCGGCGATAAGTTGGCGAAGTTGCCGCGCGGCAAAGAAATCATCGGCCTGCACGGCAACTTGCTCGAAGGTTATGGCGGTGCACAGGTGATTTGGGTGGAAGCGACCGGCGGGTTGACACTGAACGGTAATCGTTGCCTTCTCAACGCAGCATCGGATGCCGCCAGGGGCGCGCAACCCGTGGCGGAGGCGCAGGCCGGCGCTATCATCGCCAGCGGCAATTATCTGGAGGGCGCGCCTAATGCGAATGCAATGGAGTTGAAGTTATTGCCAGAGGATGGGCCGTTCACCGTGCTTGGTAACGTCACCAGCGGCCCGATAAAGATCAACGGCCAGCCGCTTCCCGCTACCTGGTTGCCGCTTAACGTCATAGCGTCGTGAGCGATTTTAGAAAATAGATGAGGAAGGAACTATGAAATTTGTGACAATTAAGACCGAAACGAGTCTCGCGGACTTAAGCCGCGATGTGTTTGAAATCAAAGGAACGAAAGCGGCCGCAGCATCCAAAAGCGCGCAGGCAGCTTTGCGCGAAGCCAACCCGCACATTGCCCAGCCCACCAAAGTGCCCAAGGGCACGCTTGTCCTTGTGCCGGATGTTCCGGGAGTCAAGGCTGCGCCGGCGCAGTCGCCGGGAGAGGTGAGCCCGGAAATGGTTAAACGCTTGAAGGGCGTGCTAGCGGCAGCCAAGACCGTGATTGAACAATCTGCCGCAACGCAGTTGCAGAACGCTGGCATGACCGCATCGCTGGTGAAAAGTCGTGAGTTGGTCGCTCTGGCCAAACAAACGCCAGATTTGAAAGAACGTTTGTCGGAAATCAGTGACCGCGCGAAACTTCAAGCGAACCAAGTTGCCGATGCCAAGAAGGCGCAGACGCAAGCTCTAGATCAACTGGAGAAAGATCTTGCCAGTCTGTCGGGCAGGTAAAGGCGTGCGTTGCCGGTCTCATCCTTAAAGGCGAACGTCTAAAACAACAATTGTCGCGGAGGGTTGAATGTTGGTCGTTTGATGTTGAGTGTTTGGCGCTCATAGCGTGCCACCAGAGTTTACTTCCCCTGCGCCTGGCGCAATTGAGTCTTGGCAGTTTCCACGTCGCGCGGCGCTTGCTGGCAAAGCAGAATCGCGCGAAGTTTGTCCCCCTGATAGTAGCGCGCAGTGAATTTTTTCTTCGCGTGGGCCCCCTTAACATCAACACGCGTCGGCAACACGCTGAAATCGCCAACGAAATCCATCCGCAAATCGAAAATTTCCGTCCAAAAATAGGGGACCTGCTCGTAGCGGATGCGCTTTTTGCCCGTCATGTTGGCGCCGGCAACCAAGCCCTGGCTGCGTGCGTTCTCCCAATGCGTCTGACGGCGCACCCCGCCCATTATCCTGTCGGGATAAAATGCAAGGTCGCCGACCGCGTAAATCCCTTTTTCTTCCGTCTCCAGGTATTCGGTCACAGGCGACCCGTGCGGTCCAGCAAGCGGCGTGTTGCGGACAAGATCGAGATTTGGTTCGGCGCCGCACGCGACCACTGCCAGGCCAACCGGAAACCGGTTGCCGCTTTTTGTCTGGATATTACGGAGGACAGTTTTGCCCTCAAAGCCATTAAGGCTTTCGCCCAACGACAGAGTCACGCCGTGCTTTGCAAGGTAATCGGTGAGCCAGGCGCCCGTTTCCGCATCGATGTATCGGTTCAACAAGTAGGAATCCCGATGCATGAGGCCGACTTTCAGTTTCATCATCCTAAGACTCGCCGCAGCTTCGCATGCGAGTAATCCGCCACCCACGACCATGATGCCTTTCTCTAGGTTTGCCATCTCTTTTAGGGCGAGGGCATCGCGAATCGTTCGCAAATAAATCACATTGCCGAGGCTGGTGCCGGCTACCGGTGGACGCACCGGGCGGCTGCCCATTGCCAGGCAGGCCTTGTTGAACTCAATACTTTCGCCGTTGGCAAGCACTGCCAGACGCCGATCGATGTTGAACTGTGTTACCCCCGTGCCAAATCGCGTCTCGATCTTGTGTTTGTCGTACCAGGCTTCATTGGGCTCGACCAATTTCTTGGGGTGCGGATCCTTCTCGCGCAAAAAGTCCTTGGATAGAATCCAGCGTTTGTAAGGTGGCAACACTTCGGCGCCAACCAGCGTCACGCTCCCGCGCTTGTCGTGACGGCGCACTCCTTCGCAGGCGCTGGCCCCGCCAATGCCGCCGCCGATGATGAGATAGTCGCGCTGAATCATATACGGAACTAGCACCATAATTTCGGCGTTGGTGCGCCGACAAGTTAAATCGTTGTGACCGCGCGTTTTTGGGACGCCCGATATTGTTATTGCGTTGGCAAACCTTTTTTCGCCAGACTGTCGCGCCATGAATGAATCTGTCACTCTAATCAAGGACATAACCGGAAATCCTGGTCCGCTAGGGCTCCTGGGTTTTGGTATGACGACCGTACTGTTGAACCTGCATAACGCCGGGTTCTATGAGTTAAACAGCATGATTCTGGCCATGGGAATTTGCTATGGCGGCGCTGCTCAAATCGTCGCGGGAATCATGGAATGGAAGAAAGGCAATACTTTCGCCACCACTGCGTTTCTCTCTTACGGCTTGTTCTGGCTCTCGCTGGTAACGCTGATCGTTATGGCGAAATTGGGATTGGCCGCTCCCTCAAATGACAAGGCAATGGCAGCGTACCTCGCCATGTGGGGCTTGTTCACTGCTGTCATGTTTATCGCCACATTGCGATTGCACGTTGCAGGGCAGGTCGTTTTCGGTTCGTTGACGATTCTTTTCTTTCTCCTCGCGATTGGTGATTTCACGAATGCGAGGGCCGGCTTCAAGCAGTTCACTGGCTACGAAGGAATCTTTTGCGGCTTCTCCGCGATCTACGCGGGCCTCGCGCAAGTGCTCAATGAAACTTTCGGTAAAGTTGTCCTGCCGCTTGGCGCAGTTAAGAGATGATTGTAGGGCGTCTGTGTCAGACGCCGACGCGGGACTGCGTTTCACAAAAACGCCCTACAAATCTCGTCTTCGTTTTTTGGTCGGTCCGGTCACGTCTGGCCAGTCACGCCCTGTTTCAAAAGGCTCGCCGCTAATTTGAGCGCCGATTCGCTTTTGCCGCCGAGCATACGCGCGATCTCTTCCTGACGCGACTTCCCGATCACTTCGCGCAAATTTGAAAACGTGCGTCCGTGCGAAACGTCCTTGGTGACAACGAAGTGCGAGGATGCAGTCGCGGCTACTTGAGGCAGGTGTGTGATACAAATCACCTGATGATCGCGCCCCAATGTTTGCATCTTAACACCTACTGCATGGGCGATTTCGCCGCCGACATTGGTATCAATCTCATCGAACACGAGCAGGGGAATCTCATCGTGCGCAGCCAACGCCGATTTAATTGCCAGCATCAATCGTGAGATTTCGCCGCTTGATGCGATAGCCCGAAGCGCTTTGAGCGGTTCGCCTGGATTCGGGGAGAAAAACAATTCCACCGAATCGAACCCGCTCGGACGCGGTTCATCGAGCGCGCTCAGTTTTACTTCGAACTCGGATTGACGAAATCCAAGATCACGCAGGTTACGCCGGATGTTCTCCGAAAGTTTCGGCGCAGCCTTTGCGCGCAACTTACGTAGCGCTTCGCCGGCTCGGTTCATTTGCGCGCGAACGCTTTCAATTTCTTTGGCGAGGCGCTCCAACTCGGCGTCGCGCCCTTCGATTTTGTGCATTCGTTCCGCCGCGCGCTCGCCAAACGCCATGACGTCTGCGATCGAACCGCCATATTTGCGCTTCAGAGTTTCGAACAGCGAGACGCGTTGCTCCAGCGCGGCGAGTTGCTGGGGGTCGAGATCGAGTTTTTCTGCGTAGGCGGAGAAAGCGCGCGCGATCTCGGAAAGCTCAACCACACTCGCAGCATGCGCCGAAGAGAACTGCGCGATGGAATTGTCGATCCTTTCTAACTCACGGAGCAGCCGCTGTGTTTCAGCAAGCTGAGAAAGTACGGAATCATCTGCATCGGAAAGCTTATTGGCGATTGCGCTGGCTAGTTCAATTAGCCGCTTACTGTTGCTCGCCAGCACGTAACGCTTTTCGATTTCTTCTTCTTCGTCCGCCATGAGATTAGCCGACTTGATTTCCGCAACCTGATGACGAAGCAGATCGAGCTCCTGTTCGCGCGCAGTTTCGGCAGTGTTCAGCGCGGCATGTTCCGCGAGTAGTGTCTGTAATCGACGGTAGTGTTTTCTATATTCTCCGAGCTGTTCTTCAGCCCGCGCGAATGAATCGAGCAAGCCCAACTGCGTCTCAGGGGAGAGCAACGATTGGTGATCATGCGGTCCGTGCAGATCGACCAGGTCATCTCCGAGATTTTTCAAAATCGACAATGTGGTCGGCGAACCGTTGATGAACTGCCGCGTGCCGCCGGACGCCGAGAGACTTCGCTTGATGATGAGATCGTTGTCACTCGGTTCAATACCAGCCTCGACAAGTTGCGGATTTAGTTTCTGTAGATCGTTTCCGCTAAAAACGGCTTCGATTGTGCAAACGTCGGCGCCGGTTCGAATGAGCGATTTGTCCGCGCGTTCGCCCAGCAAAAGTTGCAGCGCACCAATGATAATCGATTTACCTGCGCCAGTTTCGCCAGTAACAGCGATAAAGCCGGCGCTCGTCTGCCACTGGAGCTCTTCCACGAGCGCCAGGTTTTTAATTCGCAATAGACTCAGAACGGCAGGCATGGGCGAAAAGCTGAAGTTGAAAGGTTCGTTTTCCCTGAGATTTCAAACCCACGACAATTAACTTTCAACTTTGAAAACAGGTACGAGCACGTCGTTGAATCGGCAGGCGATTGCGATCAATCGTGCTACCTCAGTTACGCGGCCATTTGGACTTCTTTCAGTGCGAAGATTGAACGGCTTCGAGTCGACTGCGAAGGTCGCGCGCCATACTGCTTAACCTGAGGAGATCTCCGGCAAACTCTTTTTGCAAGTCCATGTGAACGCGAAAAGAAGGCAGCAGACGCCCGTCCCGTCCGTAGAACGCATCCGGCCCTAAGAACGCATTCAACCACGAAGGCCGCGCTTACGGCAACAAATACGACCAAAAGTTCCCCTCCCAACCAGCCAAGGCGTGGTCGCCAGCTTTGCTTTCCGTCTAAATGAGACATCCTTGCTACCAGTCAACAGAGATATGCCAGAAGTTTTCCATCCGCATCCCGGCTCGTCACAATCTTATCGAATAATTCCACGTTGGCTTTGTTCGATGAACTGGATGATTTCAGTGATCTCTTCCGTCTGAGCCAGTTCTTTCCGCATCGCTTCCAGTGCCTGGCGCGTGTTGTATTTGGAGCGATAAATGAGGCGAAACGCTTCTTTGATTAGCTTCACGCTTTCGGACGGAAAATTTTTGCGTTCCAAGCCGATCAGATTAATCCCGCGAATCTCGGCGGGATTGCCATCGGCGATCATGAACGGCGGAACGTCCTGCACAATTTTCGAGCAACCGCCGGTGATCGCGAACCGGCCGATCCGGCAAAATTGATGCACGGCAGTGAGTCCGCCCATCACAGCATGATCTCCCACCTGCACGTGACCGCCCAACGTGCCGTTGTTGGAGAAGATGACGCCGTCGCCAACTGTGCAATCGTGGCCGATATGACTGTAAGCGAGAAAATTTCCGCGATTGCCGACGCGAGTTTTGCCTTCGCTCGTCGTGCTGCGATGTGCCGTTACGAATTCGCGAAATGTGTTTTCATCGCCGATTTCCAGATACGTGGGCTCGCCGCGATATTTTAAATCCTGGGTTTGCTGGCCGATAGAGCAATAGGCATAGAACCTATTTTTCGCTCCAGCTTTCATCGGTCCGCACAGCGTCACGTGGTGTTGAAGCCAGCAGTCTGGTCCAAGCGCAACATCGGGGCCAATCACACAGTAAGGGCCTACAACTGCTCCCGCGCCGATTTCGGCTCCAGGATCAACAATTGCGGTTGGATGGATCTGCACGTCGCTCATTTATCGAGGAACGTGAACATCAGTTCAGCTTCGGAAACGACTGCGTCATTCACGACGCAATGACATTTGGCTTTCGCCAGTCGTTCGCCGCGCGATTTCGTCAGCTCGGCGTGGATAAAAATCGTGTCCCCGGGCAAAACAGGCTTACGAAATTTCACGCCGTCCGCGCTCATGAAATAGCCGATACGGCTGGTTGATTTCGCAAGTTTAAACAACAGAATACTCGCCACCTGTGCCATGGCCTCGACTTGCATCACACCTGGCATCACCGGGTGTCCCGGGAAGTGTCCTTGAAAGAATGGCTCGTTAATCGTGACCGTTTTGACTCCGACGCATTTAGTTTCAGTTTCGAAGCTGACAATCCGGTCGACCATAAGGAACGGAAAACGGTGAGGCAAAATTTGCAGCACCTGATCAGTATCGAGTCCGCCATCGCCGCTTGGAATGGTGCGGGGCGCGGCCAGAGCGCTTCTGCGCGTTTGTTCGCGAGCGATTGAGCGTGCGAGGTCCGCATTGGTTGCGTGACCGGGTTTCACGGCCACCACATGGCCGCGGATGCGGCGGCCGACCAGCGCGAGATCCCCGATGATATCGAGAATCTTGTGTCGCACGAATTCGTCGGGGAAACGCAACGGTTCCTTGCTTAATACCGCGTCTCCGCGCACCACAATTGCGTTTTCGAGGCTGCCGCCCTTGATCAGATTTTTGTCCATGAGCGGCTTAACATCCTCGTAGTAAACGAATGTCCGTGCCGGACCAATCTCGCGTTCGAAGACCGCGGGCGTAACTTCCATCGACAAAAACTGTGTGAACTGGTTATTTGGCCCCGCCTGGGTGCATGAGATGCGAAATCTGTCGTCTGGCAGCAAAACAAGCAGGGCACCGGTTTTTGCTTCCACGTGCATCGGCTCCCGCACGTCGAAAAATTTTCGGGGTTCGTCCTGCGCTGTTACGCCAGCTTTCTTGATAAGGTCGACGTAGGGCTGCGCGCTGCCGTCGCCGATTGGCGGCTCGTTTGCGTCCATCTCCACGATGGCGTTGTCGACGCCCATTGCCGAGAGCGCGGACAGGATATGCTCCACCGTGTGCACGCGCACCGAGCCTTCGCCGATGGTCGTCGCACGCTCGACTGTTTTGAGATTCTCGATCTTAGCATCGATGGTCGGCTCATCCTGGAGATCTTTGCGCTTGAACCTGATTCCATGATCTACTGGCGCTGGATGCAGTTTCAGAGTGACTCTGTCACCAGTGTGCAGCGCCGTGCCGCTAAAGCTCGCAATCTTACCAACGGTATGTTGAAACTCGGGAGCAGGCATCGGCGTTTAACTAGCAGAGATTTTGCCTCGTGACCAGAGGTTGTCGTGGCGCGGAGCTGGCGGGAGAATTTCGTTAACACCCTGCTTGGGTGGGGTGATAGCGGATGCTGGGTGAGTCTTTGAACCGCTCTAGCGGTTTTATCACACTACTGACAAACCGCTAAAGCGAAGTGTTAATGAGAGCTTCTCATTTCAATTCGAATTCTCCGCAATCGAACGCCATCATTTGATCTACATTTGAGATGCGGAATTGGTGAAAACCAGCGCCGTCAGTCTGCCAAATGTCGACGGATTTATCGCCCTTCTTCATGATCGATACGCGACTCAAATTTGGCGACTTATTTATCGTGAACAACGGCAGACCGTCGTTTGTTTTTAAGTAGCTTCCGTTGTTGTCAAACGCCGCCGCCAGCCCGATCAGTACTCGTGTGTCGTTTGCCAGCGGATTTGGCATGAGTTTCACTTTAACGGCGGCGTTCGAGTTATTTTCCGAAGGAGCCGCTGCGGGCTCGCTGAGGTCTTCTACTTTGAGTGGGCCGACCAGAAAACCGCGAGCGTGATATTTTCCGGCGGCCAAATCTACGCCATTGTCATTTTTCCCGTCCCATTGTGTCACCAGTGCGTCAGCTCCGATTGTAAACTCGCGGAGGTCCGCCTCATGATGCAAAACGCGCACCAGCTTTCCTTGTGTGTCGTAAATTCCAAGGCTGATCGTGCCTTCCAAAGGCGGCGGTACAAAGCTAATGCGAACGTTTCTCGCCGGTGAACCTGAAGGCGTTTGCACTGGCATGGGCGGCGGCGTGATAGATTCGGCGGGCGAGATCGACAAAACGGGAGATTCTTCGGGTATCGTTGAAGGAGTTGGTATTGGTGAGTCTTGAGCGAAGGAGACAGACGCCAGCAACGCTGTCAGAATTGTGGTATTCGTCTTTATTGTCATGTCGAGCGGAGTCGAGAGATCTCTTATTAGCTAGGAAACGAGATAAAGAAGGATAGCCAGAGATTCCTCGACTTCGCTCGGGATGACAAGTGGCCTAAACGTAGTAACGCCAGTTCACGTTTGGAAAGAGATTATCGTGCGATTCGCAGTCGCGCAGAAATTCTTCATCGATGCGATTCGTGGTAAGCTGGTCGTGCAAACGATTGAAGCGGGAAAGATGGTCAGTGGTACGCCTGGTTGCGTATTCACGCGCTGTTCCGGTCTTCATTAAGAACGCCCAATCGCTAGATTGAGCGAGTAAAAGTACGCGTGCGAGTTGCTTTAGAACACGATCGGTTAGGTGTAGCGTAGACGTTCCGTCTGCTGTTTTCCCGTTTGATAACCGAACAGGTTGCCTTACAACCATGCTTGCGTATTTCCGCGCGACTTCGCTCATCCGCTGGGCTGTGCTGTGCAGATGTGAATAAATCCATGCGTTGCTCGGATTTAGCCAAACCTCAAAATAGCCGTTCTCACCCCATGTTGAGGTTGCCGGCTCAACGATTTGCTGCGTGGCATTCGCCGCAAGATACTCGCTCGGTGTCGAGAGACGAAAATCCTGTTCGTTTGCAGCATGGCGAATGAGTTGCTCAAGGAAATAGGGACCTTCGAACCACCAGTGTCCAAAAAGCTCAGCATCGAAGGGAACGACCACGATGGGATTGAACCCTGCAGTAGTAACGTCACGGATCTGACGCCGGCGTTGCTCGAGAAAATGGAGGGCTTGCGTTTCGGCCACTTCTTTTGCGACAACTAGATTGTATAGTTCCTTGTCATCACCAGGCCCGGTGATTCGGTGATATTTTACGCCGGAAAATTTCCGGATGCCGCGGCCAACTGGTCCCAAGTGTTCCAATGGAAGGTCGAATCCGGCGTCGCGATAAAATTCACGGTAAGCAGGGTCGCCTGGATAACCTCCCTGTGCGCTCCAAACCTGCCTGCTTGAATCGCGGTCACGCGCAAAAGCGGCCGGCCCGGCCGGCATATAACAAGGTGCATAAATCGAGCGGCGCGGCCGGGGCGTTCCAAATAGTAACCCGTGCGCATCGAGAACAAACCAGCGAATATCTGCCTCCTGCAGAATAGATTCCAGCCCGGGCCTGTAAGCGCATTCGGGCAACCAAAACCCGACGGGCTCAGAACCGAAAAGATCGGCATAAACATCGCGCCCTATCAAAATCTGAGCGCGCGCTGCCGTGTTTGCGGGCGCTGACCCCGGCGTGGATGAGGCAAACGCTGGAACGCCGAGGTCAGCTCCCTCGGCAACAGCCGGCTCCTGGAGCAAAGGCAGCAAGCCATGCGTCGCCGCCGAGGCAATAATTTCGAGGCCGCCGCTTTCCCGCAGTTCGCGAATACAAGTAAGCAAATCGCACTTGTACTCATCGGCAAAGAAGTGCCGGGTTTGACGAAAGAAGTTGAAATAGAAGTTGGCGAGGTCCCGGAGCTGTGGATCATTCCGATTTCGTTTTCGTTCGCGCACAGCGAGATCGATTAGAAGATCGAGGTGGCGCACATAGCGCTCGCGCAACAGCTTGTCCTGCATCATTGCGCAGAGCGTCGGCGTGATCGACATGGTCAGCTTGAACGGCACATGTTCATCGATCAGGCGCTGCATCATGCGCAGCAATGGGATGTAACTCTCGGTCATTGCCTCGAAGAACCAGTCTTCTTCGAGGAAATGCTCATGTTCCGGATGACGAACAAAAGGAAGATGCGCGTGAAGAATGAGGGCGATGTGGCCGGGCATCGCGCGACACTAGAAGGCTAGAAAATGACAGCGCAAGATGGATCTGCTTCTAGGAAGACGATGTTAATTTGGCGCTGAAGGCGCAGTTGTTGCCAACGCGTTGAGGACAACGCGTTCCACGTTACAGGGTCCGGCAGAAATCTTGGAATCTATCCAGCCCTTTTTTGATGACGTCGATACTGGTGGCGTAACTGAGCCGAACAGTGCGATCGTCACCGAAAGCAGCTCCCGGAACCACCGCGACGTTGGCTTTACTCAGGAGTCGATCGGCGAAATTCTGCGAGGTCAGACCAAGCTGACTGATGTTCACCAGCACGTAAAATGCCCCTTCGGGTTTAACCGCAGTTACGTTAGGAATCTTTGAGACGCGGTCGAACATGTAGTTGCGACGCATATCGAACTCTTCGCGCATATCGACCAGCGGTTGTTGATCGCCCTTTAAAGCGGCGAGCGCCCCATATTGCGAGAACGAAGAAGGGTTCGATGCGGTATGGCTTTGGATGGAATCGACCGCTTTAGCGACGGCGTCAGGCGCGGCGAGATAACCGAGGCGCCAACCGGTCATCGCATACGACTTACTGAAACCGTTGATTGTAATCGTCAAATCGTACGCTGCCTGGGAGAGCGATGCGATGCTCACGTGTTTCGCGTCGTCGTAGACGAGCTTCTCGTAGATTTCATCTGACAGGATGTAAATGTCTTCTTCAGTGGCAACATCGACAATCGCCTGCAGCTCCTCACGCGTGTAAACCGCTCCCGTCGGATTGCCGGGGCTATTCATGATCAACATCTTGGTGCGAGGGGTCATCGCATTCTCAAAGTCTTCGGCCCGCATTTTCCAACCGTTGCGCTCGCTGGTTGGGACAATTACAGGTTCGGCGCCCACTAATCTGACCATCTCCGGATAACTGACCCAGTACGGCGCCGGGATGATGACCTCATCCCCGGGCTGGCATGTGGCAAGGATCGCGTTGTAGCATGCGTGCTTTGCTCCGTTACTTACGATGACCTGCGTCGCGCGATAATTCACGTCGTTATCGGCAGCGAGTTTTTCCGCGATCGCCTGACGCAGCTCCGGGATGCCCGCGCTGGGCGTATATTTGGTAAATCCGGCCTCCAACGCTTCGATGGCAGCTTTTTTTATGTGTTCGGGCGTATCGAAGTCTGGTTCACCTGCGCCGAAACCGCAGACGTCGATGCCCTCGGCTTTCATGGCTTTGGCCTTGCTATCGATCGAAAGAGTAAGCGAAGGACTCAGTTGAGCAGCGCGTTCGGAAATTTCCATAGGAGTAGGGCTGATTGTGGGATGGTTCAAAATGGAGCGCAAACTATGAGCGTCGATAGAAGTTTTCAATTAGAGGTTTGAAATTATTCTCGTCGATTCGAACGATTCCCATTTCGCGTCTGGCGTTTTCAGGAGAATCCGACGCGTGCGCCGCGTTGATCATTATGGTCTGGCCGAATTCTCTCCGGATCGAACCTGGCGGGGCCTTGGCTGGATCGGTCGGACCGAGCACATCGCGAATCTTGCGGACAGCGTCCACGCCTTGATAAACGATGGCGATTGACTTTTCCGTCCCGGGATCGTCGTGTTCCTCAGGCGGACATCCGCTGGGCTTTCGCCCGGCCATGAATTCAACAATGCTTTCCCAGTTTTCACGGCCACTTTTTGGCCCGAGTTTTTTCTCAAGAACCGGCAGCACCGGGCCGTAGAACTCCTTCGCTTGCGCAACGCTCATCTGATGAACCTTGAATCCGATGATCGAAAGTCCCGACCGAGAAAACACTTCGATAACGCCGCCCGGCCGCAGATTTGGAAACCTGAAATTGTCGGGCTTGATCAAAACCAGAGTTTTTTCGACTCGCGCGTTGCTGGGGAACTGGACGACCCGGTCCAAAATTCCACCGTCAGAATCCGAAAATTCCGCCCAAAGCTTCAAATCCCGCTCGACCGCTCTTGGGTCGAACGCGGCGAGTACTCCAGGCTCAAAATAAGTCACTTTGCCTGCATCATCGGTGATGTAATCACCGTAGGTGTCGCGAATCGTTTCGCCGCTAGTGCGCTCGTGCACAATATGTCCAACCGTGTGATGAATCCTTTCCACCGCGTCCGGGCCGCGAAAAATGAGGAACAACACGCGCGGATGCTGTCCGTTTTTCTCCCCGGTAAAATTCTTCAGTACGTAGTCGCGAATTAACCCTTGTGTCGCCCGATGACGCGGATCGGTTTCGGTCACAATCGTCTCAGCATAACGTTTGGCTAACTCCTGACTCGGCGCGAACAGGCGTCCGCCAACCAGGTCGAGTCCAGTGCGGGAAATCAGCCGTCCAACAATGCCGCCGGTGCGCGATTTGCGCATTGAGTATGGCGTGACGGCAGCATAGGCAAGTTGTTCGTTCTGCATAGTCTCAGTTCTCCCGCGGCTCGTGATTAAACCGCGTGAAATGCAGAGAACCCGAAGCCGCCAAGGCTGGAAGAAAGTAACTGGCGGCTACGCCAGCGCAAATTTTTGTTTTTTCAGGCGCCGAGTAAATGTCCCAATTTGGCCAATACAGCGACCCACTTCCCGCGACGTTTTGCATTCACGATCTTGATCTTGTTCCGTCGTAGAACGCGCAGGAATTCGTTCTCCTGCGAGCGCAGCACACCGGAAAGAATAAGCCAAGTGCACCGTTTTGGTTTGGGCAGGACCTTGATCAACAACTCGCTATATAGATTCGCAGCGACGACATCTCTCGTGCCGATTAGTTTCCATTTGCTGAGATCGCCTAGGCGAAAATCAACGTTTTTGATTTTGTTCAGGCGAGCGTTCTCTCTCGCAATCGAAATTGCCTTCGGATCGATTTCAATGCCAGTCACACGTCCCGCCCCAAAGCGTTTCGCTGCGAGAATAAGAATCCCGCTACCGGTGCCAAGATCGGCAAGCGACCAGCCTTTGTCCCATTTGCGAGTCAAGCGTTCGAGGAGACGAAGCGACATTGCCGTCGTTGCATGTCCTCCTGTCCCGAAAGCGGAAGAAGCTGGAATGAGAATGTGCGAGCCGTGTTTGTGCCTTGAGACGCGGGATACCAGCGTCCCTGGTACATCGTAAATCAACAAGCGCTTTCCAACCTTGGGTGCCTTCGATTTGTGGATATCTGCGAATCGTTTAAGCCAATCGCGTGGCCATTTCTCAGCGCGTCCGCCGAATTCTTTCGACGAGCTTTCGGGAATCATCGAGCAACGGGCATGCAATTTCTAGTTGCAGTCGTTTGCGCCCTCGTCTTGAGATAGTCACGAGTCCGCCGCCGGAACGGGCTTGCAAAATGTTCTCGTGTGCACGAAGCCAGCGAGGTTCAGCTAGTTTGCGCCACAAATGCGTCATTTCGAAGGAATGCTCGCAGGCTTCAATTCCCGTGCAGGGACGCGACGCAGCCAAAAAATGAACATCAAGCGGTGCTGCCCCCGCCGGGCCTGGGTCGTATAATAGAACCCTGACAATATTTATGTTTTGAGGCCGCTAGACCTCAATAATCACGAATCTCTTGCGTCGTTTCTGTCTTCATCCGGGACGCTGTACCGTGTTCATAGGAATGCCTCATCTCTTCAGCATCCGAATAGAACAGCCAAGGGGACATTTCTGATGCGGACACTATCCTCTGAACGGACGGCTCGCCCATCGCCCACTCGAACAGCTGAACCAAGTAACGCTCATCCGAAACGCGTCCGATTACCACACCTTGCCAGTTTATCTTATCGCCATCGATTGAATGGAAGTAACGACCAACTAAACAGTCTGACTTTGGCTTCTTTTGCTTATTTTTTTTCATAAAAGAATGTCATATTTCGACTGTCACACTTTCAAAACGAATAATCGACAATGTCCAGGAAATATAGCGATTTACGATGGAGCGGGTGACGAGGGTCGAACTCGCGACTTTCTCGTTGGCAACGAGACGCTCTACCACTGAGCTACACCCGCAGTTTTGAGAGGGAGACAAATAATGTCCAGCCGCCTGCAGCGCGCAACCTTTTAATTGTCGCGAAAGGCTTGAAATAGTTGAATCCAAACTGGGTGCTACACGCATCTTACGGTCAAAATCATCCACTATGAACAAATTCATCGTTATTTACTTTTGTTCCCTCGCGCTGGCGTTGAGCTCGTTTGCGCAATCTCCAGCCGCCTCGCCGCTTGCAAGCGCGCCTGCAGCCACGGCGACGATTTCGCCAGCTTCGACGCCTGCAAGCAAAATCGAACAGGCGATCAGGAAAAAGCACAAGAAACACTTTGGTTTGACAATAGACGACCATGATAAGGATTTGGACCAACTCGATCGCCTCGGTGAAAAGTCCGGGGATCTTCCAGAGTTTGTGATTCCAATCGTGGCCATCACGATGCTAACAATCTTTGGCGCGCCTGTCCTAATCGTTGGGCTGATCATGTATTTCAGTTTCTCCAAGTCGCGCGCGATGCATAGAACGGTGCGAATGATGGTCGAAAAAGGACAGCCCGTACCCGAGGCCCTCCTGAATCCACCACCGGCTCAACGGCAACGTTCCGACGTGCGCCGAGGCGTTGTGCTAACAATGATTGGCATTGGTTTGATGGCGTTTTTTGGCGCCGTGAACGATTGGGAGGGTGGCTCGTGGACATTGGGCCTCATTCCGTTCCTAATTGGCGTAGGCTATCTGCTTGTATGGAAGCTGGATACAAAGAAGGACAACCCGCCGCCAGTACCGTAATCTGCGGCTGTGGAGCTGACTGATGCAGACCTGGTCGCACGAGTTCTTGTCGATGACGACCAGCACGCATTCGGTGAGCTGGTCCGGCGGCATCAATCCGCCGTGCGCGGTCTGCTCCGCCAACTTACTCGAACGGACGTTGCTCTGGCGGACGATCTGGCGCAGCAAACATTTCTGCGGGCGTATAAGAACGTCCGCAGCTTTCGCGGTGAAGCGCGCTTTTCCACGTGGCTTTACCGGATCGCCTACAATTGTTTTCGAGAAGATGCGCGCCGGCGGAAGGAACTTGTGGGAATCGATGAAGAACAGCTTCAAACGCAACAGGATCCTCAGGTGACTAATCCGGCTTTGAGACACGATCTTATGCGCGCATTAGGGTTGCTTCCCTTGAACGAACGGTCTGCGGTTTTACTTTGTTGTCAGAACGGCCTTTCCCACGATGAAGCTGCCCGGGTTCTTGACATCCCGCTCGGTACGGTGAAA
>Ga0066388_100000486_pt1 | contig 18687 bp, 15 predicted proteins | sample PanSoiMetaGPlot6_FD_64539 | JGI IMG/M metagenome (GOLD analysis project Ga0066388, IMG submission 64539) | Tropical forest soil microbial communities from Panama analyzed to predict greenhouse gas emissions - Panama Soil - Plot 6 (Hybrid Assembly) | ecosystem: Environmental > Terrestrial >... | reverse complement strand
GCGAAGTAGCGCCCGCGCTGCTCACCGCGGAGAAACGATGAAGTCGTCGTGGACCTCGCGGACTGGTGTGTCCTTCATCTTCACGACGGCATCGTGCAGCTCGAGAATGTGTGCGGGTTTCAACGCGAGCCCGTGCTCGTCCGGCTGCCATGTCGTGCCAACGGGGTAATCGACGCCCGGCGTGGTCGACATCTCGATGTGCGTTCCCATCACGGCCGCAACCTCGTGCGATTTCACGAATGCGGCCAGACGTTCGACGCTGGCCTTGAACGCTGTCCAGTCGCGGATGTACAGCCTGCCGGGATAGACCGTGTCGCCGGTCAGCAGGATTTTCGATTTCCGATCGTACACGGCGATGGATGCCGGCTCATGGCCCGGTATGGCGATGATGTCGAGCACCCGTCCGCCAAGATCGAGCGCGGCCTGTTGAGTGGGCCAGTCCGTGATTCCGAAGAACGCCTGGACGTCTTCTGGTTTCGTGCCGAGCAGCGTCGTACCGCGTTGTCCCGCAAATTGCGCATCGCCACCGATGTGGTCGCCGTGGGCGTGCGAGTGGGTCACCAGCAGCGGCATCGTCGATTTGCCGTGCCGCTTCGCCCAATCGTCGATGACCGTCTGCACGGTCTGGCGAACGGGAAACGCCATTCCTGAGTTCGGCGCAGGCGCTGCGCCCGTGTCCTGCATGAATACCTTGTCTTCGCCGAACAGCAGGTAGATGAACGGTCCTTCGTAGTGGAGACACTTGTTCTCGCGAAGGATGACCGTATCGTCGTTGTAGGCGTGTACCTGAAACGCGGGGTCGGTGCTGGCCGCGCACGACTCGCTGCCATGGATCCATGCGACATTCAGGTTCTGCGGAGACGCGATGCCACACGTCAGCAGGACCACAGAGACTGCAGTGAACCCCTTGTTCATGGCCGAACGGTAGCACGACCGCCGAGACGGGAGGCAACGGGCGTGCGAGCCGCGCTCTCAGCGCTGAGAGCCGGCCGCCGCGGCAACGGAAATGTGGATTTGGACCTTCTTACCGATCGAGACCTTGGCGCCGCCCCAACGCGGCGTTCCGTTCAGTCCGAACTCCGTCCGATCGATCTGAAACGTCGTTTCGAGCACCGGCGCCTGTTGTGCGCCTGGGGTGGACGACGCGACCCAGACGGGAACCGTGATGCGCTTCGTGATCCCGCGGATCGTCAGGTCGCCCGTCAACGTGCAACGCCCATCCGGCGCGACCGCAGCGGCCGAACTCACGAAGTGCATCGTCGGAAACCGGTCCACATCGAAGAAGTCTGCAGATCGCAGAATGTCGGCTTCCGCCTGGTCGTCCATGACGACGCTCGACGTGAACACCGTCAGGTCCACACGCGTGTCGTGAGGCCGCGCGGCATCGTACGAGAGCTGGCCCGTGAAGTCGGTAAATCGCCCTTCACGTTTGAACGAGAACAACATCCGCGCGGAGATCGTAAAGTCGACAATACCCTCGGCTTGGCTGAGTTGATAGACGGGCACCACGTCGGTTTGCCCGGCTGCCATCGGCGGCAAAACGCCAGTAAGCAGTAGCGCTGCAAGCACGGAGTGCCACAACCTTGGACGTAACATCAAAAATCCGGTAGGAGTGAAGTTTGGACGCCGCGCGCGACCGGATTGTTTGACCGAATCGAGCTCGACAGGCGAATTGGCTTCGATCAGGGCTCAGCCGTACGAGTGGCGGTTGTGCTACCGGACCTCAACGGGTTCGAAGTACTTCGGGACGGTGACAACGGACTTCGGCGACGCCGCCTTCACCTCCGCCAGGAAGGACTGAAGCCGCTCGATCGCCGGCGCCTGACTCACGTCGTACGTGACATTGAAGCGGTCCCAATGGGCAGGCAGCACCATTCGAGGATAGCCGATGGCCTTGAGCAGGCGGCTCGTGTAGTCGTGGATCTCGCGTCGCTCGGGCATCGCGCCGACGAGCGCGACGTCAGGTCGTAGTCCCTCCACTTCGCGCTCGATGTAGTTCATCGATCCGAAGACGAGAATCTGCTTGCCGCCGATGCGGATCAAATATGCAAGCGTGCCGCCCTCGGCGAACTGGTTCAGATGCAGCGGCGCGGTCGCGTCCAACGGAATAACGGATGGCGGCGGTGGCGCGTTCGCATCGCGGCGCAGAAAAGGTGCCCGGCGCAGGATGCCGTGCAGGCTGGGGATCACGCGCACGGACCAACCCTCGAACTCGAGGTCGTCGCCGCCGCGCGCCACGATCAGCTTGTCGCCGGAAATCCCATAGGCGCGCGCGAGATTGCGCGCGCTTTCGGTGCCAATGACCGTCGCGCCGGTCTTGCGCGCGATGTACGGCACGTCCAGCGCATGGTCGGTGTGAGTGTGTGTGATGAGGATGAAGTCTGCGCGCTGGATGTGCTTGTCGATTGTTGCCGTATCCGACTCCACGGCATCGGCCTGGGTGAAGCGCTTGCGGGTATCACCAGGCAGGACATCGTCGTTCGGCGACGTCATGTGCAGCCGCGAGAGATACGGATCGACGAGCAGCGTAGTAGTTCCGTCGCTGATCTCCCATCCGGCCGTGCCCAGATACTTCAGCGTCACCGGGGCGGGCGCGAGGGCTTCCGATCCTTGAACGGAGGACAGCGCGGCCGCGGCGAACAGCAAAAGGATCGCGCGAGTCATGGCCGCTTGTACGGAATGATGTTCTGCCACTCGCTCGCATCCGAGCGCGCGACGACAGCGACCACCGGATCGCTGTCGCTGACGTTGAAGACTTCGTGCGGCACACCCGGCTCGATGAAAATGAAGTCGCCGGCACTGTTCTCGACGGTCTGCTTCAGACCCTCGCCGTACTCGTGCCGCACACGGCCCTCGAGAATGTACAGCATCACCTCGAAGCCGACGTGGATGTGCGCGTAGGCGACGCCGCCGGGCGGAATCGTCGCCACGTTCATCGACAGCGACCTCGCCCCGACGTTCTTGCCAGACAGGCCCACCTGGTAGTGGATGCCGTTCCAGTCGCGGCAATTCTTCCCGGCGCGAACCACGAAGATGCCGTCGTGCCCTTCGACCGCGGCGCGGAGGTCGGTAGTCTCGCTCATGAAATCGCTCCCGTCTCGGGACCAGAGGGACGTGCGAACGCTGATCTTGGCGTCAGCGCCGGGAACCACCGGCGAATCCGCGCTTTGCCGAAAGCGTTGACAGCGAACGACCATGCGATGAGCTGGCAGTCGAGCGACAGGCTCCATCCGTTGGCGTGAACTCGATCCAGCACAAGGGCATCGGCATCCGCGCGGGCGCCGAGGAGCTGCGCCAGCCCTGTGAGACCAGGACGGCACATCCAGCGAAAATCGAACTCGGCGCCCGTCCAGCCCAGGCGGTCGACATCGTCACGCGTGAGTGGCCGTGGACCGACCGCGCTCATGTGGCCGCGAAGGATGTTGACGAACTGCGGCAGCTCGTCGAGGCCGGTGGCGCGCAGCAGTCGACCGACCCGCGTGATCCGCCCGTCGCGCATCGATCGGAATTTGAGGATCTGGAACGGGCGGCGCCTGTACCCGATACGTTCTTGGCGAAAAAGCACCGGCCCGCCGTCATCGAGGAGCACCGCCGCGGCGATCACACCCATCGCCGGCGCAAACACCGCGAGGCCGGCACAAGCTCCGATCACGTCGAAGACGCGCTGCGCCCGGGACATGTCAGGTGATTCTACACAGGTCTCCTCGGAGCCGGTTCCGGTAGAGCGCTCATGTCTCAGGCTGACTGGGGCTGCGTCCGCCCGCTCGCCGCGCGGCTCGCTCTTCCACGAGCAGATACAGTGTCGGCAGCACGAACAGCGTCAGCAGCGTCGCCGACACCAGCCCGCCAATCACGACGACCGCCAGCGGCTTCTGGACTTCAGATCCGATGCTGTGCGACAGGGCCATCGGCGTGAGGCCCAGCATCGCGAGCAGCGCCGTCATCAAGACCGTTCGGAGCCTGACAGACGCGCCGGTCGTCACAGCCTCGCGCGGCGGCATGCCCTGCCCGCGCAGGTCGGCGAAATAGCTCACCATCACGACGCCGTTCAGCACCGCCTGGCCGAACAGCGCGATGAAACCGATGGCGGCCGACACGCTCAGGTGAATTCCGGTCAGGTAGAGCGCGACGATGCCGCCGATCGACGCGAGCGGGATGTTGACCAGAATCATCGCGGCGTTGCGAAACGATTTGAACGCATCGAACAGCAGGACGAACATCAGAAAGACGCTGACCGGCACGATCACGAGGAGCCGCTGCATCGCGCGCTGCTGGTTCTCGAACTCCCCGCCGAAGGTTGCGTAGTAGCCCGGCGGAAGGCGAACGTCGTGCGCCAGTCGCCGCCGCATGTCGTCCACGACCCCGCCCATGTCGCGGCCCCGAATGAACACGCCGATCGCCGCCACGCGGACGCCTGCTTCGCGGCTGATGTTCAGGCTGCCGGCCCGAACGGCGATGTCGGCCACCTCCGGCAGCGGCACCCGAACGCCGGAAGGCGTGTCGACGAGGACGTTGCGAATGGCGGCGACGTCCTGACGGTCCTGTTCGCGCAGCCTCACGGCGACGCCGTATCGCCGCTCGCCTTCCCACATCTCGGTCCCGACCTTGCCGCCGAGCGCCGTCTCGATCACGTCCTCGACGTCAGCGACGTTGAGGCCGTAGCGGGCCGCGCGCGCGCGATCCACGGCAATCGTGAGCTGCGGCACCTCGCCGGCGCGATCGATGAAGGCGCGCGAGACGCCGCGCACGCCGCCAACCGCCCGCAACACATCGTTCGCCTTCCGCCGCAGCGTCTCCGGATCGTCGCCAAACACCTTGATGACGATCTGCCCGTCGATCTGCGAGATGCTTTCGAGCACGTTGTCGCGGATCGGCTGCGAGATCGCCGGCTCGAGCCCCGGAATGGTGTTGATGGCATCTTCCATCCGCGCCGAAAGCTCCTCGCGTGTGATCCCACGCCGCCATTCGGACGGCGGCTTCAGGTCCACGAACAGTTCCGCCATGTTGATGGGCTTCGGGTCGGTGCCGTCCTCCGGCCTGCCGGCCTGCGAGATGACCTGCGTCACTTCCGGGAACTGGCGGATGACCGTGCGCACACGTGCGATGATCGCCGACGCCTCCGAGACCGAGACGCTCGGCGGCAGCGTGAGGTTCACCCAGAGCGTTCCCTCGTTCAGCTCCGGAAGAAATTCAGTCCCGAGCGCCGGTGCGAGCATCAGCGCACTGGCCAGCGCCGCCATCGACGCGCCGACGACGACCGCAGGTCGCCGGAGGGCGCGATCGAGCGTCCAGCGATACGCGCGCGTCAGCTGCTCGACGAGCCAGTTACGCTCGTGGGCGACGCCGCGGCCGAGCAGGAACAAGCAGAGCAGCGGCACGAGAGTGAGCGAAAAGACGAGCGATCCGACGAGCGCCGACGATACGGTGTACGCCATCGGCGCGAAGATGCGGCCCTCGTGGCGCTGCAGCGTGAAGATCGGAATGTGCGCGACGATGATGATGAGCATCGAGAAGAGCGTCGGCCGCCCGACCTGGGTCGTCGCTTCCAGAATCGCGCGGCGCACCGACTCGCGGTCGCGCGTCCGCCCATGCTTCGCCAGCGTGCGGAACACGTTTTCGACGACGATGACCGCGCCGTCGACGATGATGCCGAAGTCCATCGCGCCGAGGGACAGCAGGTTCGCCGGAATGCCGCGGATCTGGAGGCCGATGAACGTCGCCAGCAGCGCCAGCGGGATCACCGCGGCAACGATGCCGGCCGCGCGGACGTTGCGAAGGAACACCCACAGCACGAGCGTTACCAGCAGGGCGCCTTCCAGCAGATTACGAAACACCGTTCTCAGCGTCGTCGCGATGAGCTGCGAGCGATCGTAGAAAGGAACGATGCGAACCCCCTTGGGAAGGACCGCAGCGTTGAGGTGGTCGACGCGCGCCTTGATTTCGGCGAGGACGTCCGAGGGGTTCTCCCCCTTCCGCATCAGCACGATCCCCTCGACCGTCTCGTCATCGTCGTTCCGGCCGACGAGGCCCTGGCGGGGCACCGAGCTGATCTTGACGTCCGCGATGTCGCGAATGAGCAGCGGCGTGCCGCCGTGCTCGGCGACGACGACTGCGCTGACGTCGTCGGCGGATCGGAGGAGGCCCACGCCGCGGATGAGGTACTGTTGCTCGCCCTGTTCGAGATAGTTGCCGCCGGCGTTGGCGTTGCCGCGGCCGAGCGCCAGCAGCACCTGCTGCAGCGGAATGCCGAACGCGCGCATGCGCGCGGGATCGATCGCGACTTCGTACTGCTTGATGAAGCCGCCGCGGCTCACGACATCAGCGACGCCTGGCGCCATCTTCAGCTGGCGCTCGACGACCCAGTCCTCGAGGCTGCGCAGCTCGGTGGCGTCGACGGTGTCCGACACCAGTCGGAAGCGATAGAGCTCGCCGACCGGCGTCGACAGCGGCGCCAGCTGCGGCTGGATGCCGGCCGGCAGATCGGCGTCTCGCAGGCGTTCGAGCACCCGCTGCCGCGCGAAGTAGTCGTCGACGCGATCGTCGAAGGTCAGCGTCAGGAACGACAGCCCGAACTGCGTGTGTGAGAACATCCGCACCGCATGCGGCACGCCTGCGAGTGCGATCTCGAGCGGGATCGTGATCTGCTTCTCCACCTCCTCCGCCGCGTGCCCAGGAAACAGCGTGATGACGTTGGCCTGCACGTCCGTCACGTCGGGGAACGCCTCGACGGGCAGCGAGCGGAATGCGACGATGCCGGCGCCGACGAACAGCACGGTCAGCATCACCATGAACAGCGGCTGATAGAGCGCGAAGGCGACGAGGCGCTTGACCATCAGCGGCTCGCTCGCTGCTGTTCTTCCTGCCGCAGCAGGAGGACGCCGCCGGTGACGATGCGATCGCCGGACTTCAGGCCGCTCAGGACGCGGCGATCGGGCCCGTCGTCGTGCTCGACGTCGATGGGCCGACGCTCGAACCTGGCCGGCGCCGTCTGCACGAACACATAACTTTTGCCTTCCTCGGTGAAGACGGCGCCAGCCGGGATCGCGAGCGCACGAACGGTCGTCGCGCCGCGGAGGGCGATGGACACGAACATCTCGGACTTGAGCCGGCCGCCCGGGTTCGGAACGGTCACGCGCACTTTCGCCGTACGCGTCGCTGGATCGATCGCCTCGCTGATGTAATCGACCCGCCCGCTGAAGCTCTCGCCGGGGTAGGCCGCCGACGTGACGGCGGCCGTCTGCCCTCGGGCGACGTGGCGAAGATCGCGCTCGAAGACATCGCCCATCACCCACACGTCATCGAGGTTCGCCACTGTTGCGATCGGTGTCGGATCGGCCTGAACGAACTGCCCCTCGGTGACCTTGCGCTCGATGAGGACGCCGTCGATCGGCGACGGGACCGTGATGCGGCCGTTGAAGCGCTTGAGATCCTTCTCCGCCGCCAACCCGAGGACGGCCAGCGCCTCCGCTGCGCGCGCGACGTGCACCTGCGCCTTGCCGAGATCGTTCTCGGCCTGCTGCAGCGACATCTTCGAGGCCGCATCGTGATCGAACAGATCGCGCGTCATCGCCATGTGCTTTTCGGCGAGATCGAGATCGTTGCGGCTGTCGACGTATTCGGTGACCGCCGCCGCCACGTCGCGGCTGCCGATCGCGCAAATGGGTTCGCCGGCGCGCAGCCGATCGCCCACTTTCACCCGCAGGTTGACGATCTGGCCGGCGAGCGGCGCCAGGACGTGCGCGACGCGGTCCTCGTCGAACTGCACCGTGCCGGCCAGGGCGAGCGTCGCCGCGGTTTCCCGTTCGGAGATGGACTCCACGTTGATCGACGTCAGCATCGCTGAGTCGATGGCGATGCCTTCTTCCGCTTTGGCGGCTGCTGGTGGATCGTCGACGACCGCTGCAGTGCTCGTCCGGCTGCACGCAGCGGCGCCGAACAGCACAATCGCGAGCGCCGCCGAAAAGAGACCGGACTTGCCAAGAGTCATTTGACCACCTCGCTGCCGACCGCGGCATTCAGCCGCGCCGCCGCGCGGCGCACTCCGGCCTGCGCGTCGACGTAGCTCTGCATCGTGTCGTTGAAGGCGCGTTGCGCATCGAGCACCTCGAGGAGCGAGGCGCCGCCCGCTTTGTAGGTGTAGAGCGACACGTCGCGGGCATGGGTTGCGGGCGTCATCAGGTCCCGTTCAATCGAGGCGAGCAGGTCGCGAGTCGTCTCGTACTCATGGGCCGCCGCGCGAACGTCGGCGATCACCTGTGCTCGTCGAGCGGCGATTTGACGCTCGGCCTGTTCCCGCTCCGCCGTGGCGCGGGCGATCTCGCCCTGATTCCGATTGGAGATGGGGAGCGGCGTGCTGAAGAACACTCCGAGCGTATTCGCTCGGCCGGCAATGCCCTGTTGCCGCCGATACTCGGCGCCGACCACGTAATCGACGCGGCCGATCGCTTCCTGCAGACGCAGGTCGGCGATCGATCGAGCTTCGCTGAGCTGGAGGGACAACAGGTCGGGCCTCGACTTAACCGCCAGCTCTTCGAGCGCCGCGGCATCGAAGCGTGCCGGGCCGACTCCATCCGCAACCGGTTCGTCGATCTCGACTGAATCGCCGGCGTCGCGTCCGAGCAGCACGCGCAGGCGCGCGGCGGCTGCGGCGACCTCCAGATCCGCGCGGACGACGCTGGCGCGGAACTGCAGCATGGCGACATCGGATCGCGTCGCTTCGAGCGGCGGAATGGCGCCGGCGGTCAGCCGTGCACGATTCAGGCGCGCGAGGTCCTCATACGTGCGCAGCGTGTCGCCGACCAGGCGGCGCGTCGCCTGCGCGGCGAGCAGGTCGACGCAGGCGAGCGTCACGTCCTGCCGCAGCGTACGAACGGCATCGACGAACTGCGCTTCGGCCGCCGACCGCACCGCGGTGGCGAGAGCGATGCGCGCGTCGCGCTTGCCGCCGCGCTCGAGCGGCACGTCGATCCGCCCCGCGATTTCGGGCGGACCGCCGTTGTTCGCCGTGTCGAACCCGGTCCCGAGCCAATCCTGATGATCCGCGCCGAACGAGAACACAGGGTTCGGGCGCAGCCGCGCGCTCAGCATCTGCGCCTCAGCGATGGTGAGATTGCTGCGCGCCGCAAGCAGCGTGAGGTTGTGCTGCAGGCCTTCGTCGACGGCCGCCGCCACCGACGTCTGAGCCGCAGACGGGTGGGCGCAGGCACACACGATCAGAATGAACGAACACACACGCGACATCTCGACGCTCCTCGACTGACGTGTTGAGTGGGGACGGAACTTAGAGCGTCGCCGGGGGAGCGCGCGGGCCGGAGGGGCCGCGCATCGCGGCGGAGAACCGTGGTGTAACGAGGAAGTCGGCGGTGGTCGACGAGCCGTCGGGAGGTGCAGCGGTGGCGCGCGACGACGGCAGCCGCGGCGCCGGAATGTCGTTCTGAATCGTGTCGTGATTCGGCGTCGGGCGACCGTGCCACGAGCCAAGGGGCTGCTGCAACGCGTCCAGCGGCGCCGGCGCCACCGGCTTCCAGATCAGGCGCCCCGCACCGTCGTTCACCCAGACCGACAGGTCGTGATCGGTCGCGGCCAGAACGTCGGCGTCGCCGTCAAGATCGATGTCGGTGACAATCACGCGTCGAAGGTCGACGTCGTAGATCGCCGTGAACGCTTCTGTGAAGGTTGCTGTGTCGACCTGATGCGAAATCCGCATCACCTCGCCGGCGGGAACCGGCGCGGCCTGCGCGGCGCGAGCGGCGAACGCGCACACGACCGCCACGAGCATCGTGAACGGAATCCGTTGGCGAATCATCCCGCGCAAGCCCCGATGATAACGCACACTCATTAAAGACCTGTCCTTTCGGACTATTTATGCCGTTACCGGATCAGCGTGGCGGGCGGCAGCTGAACCGATCGCTCTCAACGTGCCGCAGTTTGCCTTGCAGGGTTCTTGCCGCTGTGTGAGCAACCGAAGTGGCGCGGCTGATGAACATGAGAGACGAGGTGACAGCCGTACGGACAGTTCGAGAACTGACGGCCGGTTGATGCGCTGACCGCGCAGGTAATTCCGCGCCTGCGTTTGCGCCTGCGGCGGCACAGTTTGACAGCGGACGCCCGTTTGCACAGACTCACCTCAGCGCGCGCTGGGGCGCCTCCTGTCCGCGGCAAGGGAGTCACCTCCCACCCAACGGGTTCGAGCTTCCGATTCGAACCTTCTTCCGGCCTGAGGTAAGCGGACGTCAGGCACGAACGGAAGGAGGCGTCTGTGACCACCCTCGACAACCTTCGCAAGACCGCCAAGCGCTGGCTCCGCGCGCTCCATGCAGGCGATCGGGAGGCGCGCGCGCGCCTCGATCGCGCGTACCCCGGTGCGCCGGAACAGCCCACGCTGCGTGACGTGCAGCATGCGCTCGCGCGCGAGCGCGGACACGAAAGCTGGATCGCCCTCACGCGAGCGGCGGGCGGCGCCGAGGCGTCCGAGCCTCCGTTGACCCAGTTGCTCGCTGCGGCCGGCAAAGGGGATACGGCCACAGTTACCGCGATCCTTGATGCCCACCCCGAGATCATCAACGAGCGCGGCGTGCTTCCCGGAAACTCCGGCCTGCGTACCGCGCTGCACTTCGGCTCCGGACACGAGGCCGTCGTGCGACTGCTCCTCGAGCGCGGAGCCGATCCGAACATCCGCGACGAGGGGGACAACGCGTATCCGATTCACTTCGCCGCCGAGCGGGGCGACCTCCCCATCGTCAAGCTGCTCGTCGAGCACGGCGCCGACCCGATCGGCGCCGGCACGATGCACGAGCTCGACGTGCTTGGTTGGGCGGTGTGCTTCGAGTACGCGATGCAGCTCGATGTCGCGCGCCATCTCCTCGAGCACGGCGCGCGCCACACACTGCTGTCTGCGGTCGCGATGGGTGACGCCGCGGCGGTGCGGGCTCTGGCGGCCGAAGGCGCCGACGTCAACCAGCGCATGGATCGGACGAACCTGCGCCGCACGCCGCTGCACCTGGCGGTCATCAAGCAGCAGCCGGCCGCCCTCGCCGCGTTGCTCGAGCTCGCCGCGGATCCGGCCATCGAGGACGCCGTCGGTCTCACGCCCCTGGACCAGGCGGCGTTGAACGGCGAAGCCGAGATGACCCAACGCCTCATCGACGCCGGCGCACCGATTACGATGCCGGCCGCGATCGTCCTTGGACGCGACGACGACGTCGAGCGGCTGCTTCGCGACAATCCGGACCTCATGTCGACGACCGACAACCGGCGCTGGGCCCGCCTGCTCGTCCACACCAGCGGCCGCGCGACAGGCCCGGTGCTCGAAACGCTGCTGCGGACGGTGATGCGCCACAGCGCCGGCCTATCGATCGTCAACATGGCGGACGATCAGGAAACGGCGGTCGATCAGACAACCGGATACAGCGCGCTGCACGAGGCGGCGTTCCACGGCAACGACGCGGCCGTCGAGGTGCTCTTGCGTCATGGCGCCAACCCGCGGGCGCGCGATGGCAAGTACTGCGGTACGCCGGCGGGCTGGGCCGCATACGCGAGGCATCCCGACACGGCCAACCGGATCCTGCTGGCCGATGTCGATATCTTCGACGCGATCGGCTTCGACCGCGCCGATCGCGTTGCCGAGATCCTCGATCGCGATCCCGGCGCGATCGACCGGCCATTCAAGGCGTACGCGGCGTGCGCGCCGAAGGACGGTCAGTGGTGGCCCACGCCGGACTGCACGCCGTTCGAGTGGGCCGTCGCGCAGAAAAAAACCGACGTCATCCGGCTCCTCACGGAGCGCGGCGCCGGATCACGGACGCGCGGCGACAAAGAACGCGCCGATCGAATCGTCATGTTCCTCCAATCAGCCTGCTGGGATCATCACGTCCACGGCAAGGTCGACCATCGCATGCACGATCGGGCCGCCGAGCGGCTGCTCGCCGCGGATCCGTCCATCGCCCGCGACAACTTGTTTACGGCCATCGTCTGCGGCGAGTTGGAGGAGGTCGTGCGGCGGCTCGCCGATGATCCGGATGCGGCTCGCGCGCGAGGCGGCGCGCGCGGCTGGACGCCGATTCTCTATCTCGCCTACACGCGTTTCACGCACCCCTCCACGCTTACGAACGCACTCGCCATCGCGCGGCTGCTGCTCGATCACGGCGCCGATCCGAACGATTTCTACATGGCCGGCGACGCGCGATACTCGGTGCTTACTGGCGTCGCGGGCGAAGGGGAACAGGACTCGCCGCGACAGCCGTACGCGGCGGCGTTGTTCGATCTGATCGTGGAGCGCGGCGCGGATCCGTTCGACATCCAGGTGCTCTACGACACCCACTTCAGCGGCGACATGCTGTGGTGGCTCGAGATTGTTTACGCCCGGACGATCGACACGCCGCGTGGCTCGGCCTGGAGCGATCCCGAGTGGCGGATGTTCGACATGGGCGCATACGGAACCGGCGCACGATTCGTGCTCGAGACGGCCGTGAAGACGCGCCACCTGACGCTCGCGGAATGGGCGCTCGCGCACGGCGCGACGCCGAACGCAGCGGCCCCGCGCGACAAGCGCTTCCCTCAACGGAGCCTGTACGAACTTGCCGTCATGGAGGATCGCGCGGACTTTGCCGAGCTCTTCGCACAGTATGGCGCGGCGAGATCCGTTGCGGTGCTCGACGATCGCGAGCGGTTTCTCGCCGCGTGCTTTCGCCTCGATCGCAACGAGGCCGCGCGGCTGCTGGCGGCGCGTCCGGAATATCTCCAATCCCCGGATGCGATGTTCATCGCGGCGCGACGGGATCGGCCCGACGTCCTGGCGCTGCTCCTCGACCTGGGCTTCCCCATCGAGATCGCGGATCGCACTGGCATGCGCACGTTGCACGTGGCGGCGGCGAACGGGGCCCTGCGCGCCGCGGCGTATCTGATCGATCGCGGCGCCGAGATCGATCCGCGTGAGTCGTCGTACAACGGAACGCCACTCGGATGGGCGGCACACGGCGATCGGACGGAGATGATGGCGCTGCTCGCCCGTCACAGCCGCGACATCTTCATCCTTTCGTTCCGCGGGTTCGTCGACCGCGCGCGCGAAGTGCTTGCGAAGGAGCCGCAGCGCGCGCGGGAGATCGGCCGGAACGGCTACACACCGCTCTGGTGGCTGCCGGACGACGAGGCGTCGGCGATGCAGATCGTGGAGTTGCTGATCGCTGCCGGCGCGGACCCGAAGGTGAAGAACAACGAGGGCCGGACCGCTGCCGATTGGGCGCGGCGCCGCGGAATGCGCGAGATCGCAGCGCGCCTCGACCCCTTGTCGACCTGACCGCGCTCCAACGGATGGCGACGATCGCCGAGGTTGAATCGCTCCGGATGCGTGCGTGCGCCGGCGAGGCCTCAGTACAATGGGCTCCCATGCCACAATCACGCTTTCTCGTCACCGGCGGCAGCCAGGGCATCGGCGCCGCCGTCGTTGAGCTGGCCCGCAAGGCCGGCCACCAGGTCGCTTTCACCGGCCGCAATCAGGAGTTGATTGACGCGGTGTCGCGAAAGACAGGCGCGCACGGCCTGCGGGCCGACGTGTCGAAGGCCGACGACAACGCCAAAACGGTCGACTTCTGCGCCGAGCGCCTGGGCGGCATCGACGTGCTCGTCAACAACGCCGCCTATGCGTACCGCGGCGAGATCGGCGAGCTCGAGGTGTCGAAGATGAAGGAGATGTTCGACACCAACGTTTTCGGACTAGTCGACTTGACAAATAAGGTCGTGCCGCAGATGAAGGCGCGCGCCGAGGGCGACATCGTCAACATCGCGTCGACGTCCGGCATGAAAGGGGCGGCCGCGGCCACGTCGTATGCGGGCAGCAAATGGGCACTACGCGGCATCAGCCAGTGCTGGCAGGCCGAGCTGCGGCCCCATGGCATCCGCGTCGTCTGCGTGTGTCCATCGGAAGTGCAGACCAACTTCGGCGGGCGTGGCGGGCGGAACAACCCCAACAAGCTGTACGCGCTGGACATCGGCGAAACGATCATGGCCGCGCTCAACATGCCGCGGCGGGCGTTGTGGCCGGAGCTCGCGGTGTTCGCGACGAATCCGTGGAAGGAAGACTGAGGAACACCGTCGTGAGCGACCCACCAGATCATTTGGCGGATGATTTCGCGGCGCTGTTCGAAGCGTCGTACCGCACGAAACGGATCGAGAAGGGACAGACCATCGAGGGCCGGATCGTCGCGATCGGCCACGAGGTGGCGCTGGTCGACGTCGGCGGCAAGGGCGAGGCCGCGATCGACCTCGCGGAGCTGAAGAACGAGGAGGGCTTGCTCGAGGTGGCGGTCGGCGATCGCATCCAGGCGGTGGTGGTGTCGACGGCCGGCGGCCTCACCTTATCGCGCCGCCCGGCGCGCGGCGCCGCCACGGCGCGACAGCTCGGAGACGCGTATCAGTCCCGGTTGCCGGTGCAGGGCAAGGTCGAGCGCGCGGTCAAGGGCGGCTACGAGGTCCGCATTGCCGGCCAGCGCGCCTTCTGCCCCATCTCGCAGATCGACACTCCCCGCGCAGAGGCAGTCCCGCACGAGGGCCGTACCTACACATTCCGGATCATCGAATACAAAGAAGGCGGCCGGAACATCGTCGTGTCGCGGCGGGCTCTAATCGAGGAGGAGCAGCGCGCCGCCGCGGGCGACCTTCGGCGATCGCTCGTCCCTGGTGCGGTGATCACCGGACGGGTCGCCTCCGTCCGCGAGTTCGGCGCGTTCGTCGATCTCGGCGCCGGCGTCCAGGGCCTGCTCCACGTGTCCGAGATGGGCTGGTCGCGCGTGTCGGACATCACGCAGGTGGTCGCACCTGGTCAGGAGATCACGGTCAAGGTTCTGCGCGTCGACGAGGACGGGCAGAAGATCGCCCTCGGGTTGAAGCAGCTCACCGACGATCCGTGGGCGGGCCTCGCCGGGAAGTACGAGGTCGGCCAGGTCATCACCGGCCGGATCACACGCCTCGCGGAGTTCGGGGCGTTCGTCGAGATCGAGCCTGGCGTCGAGGCGCTGGCCCACGCGTCAACGTTCGGCGCGGGTGGAGCGTTGGGGCGCGAATCGAAAGGGCGGTCGGGTGGATGGTCAGCCGGAATCGCACCCGGGACGACCGGCGTTTTCGAAATCGTAAGCGTCGATCTCGAGAAGAAACGCATCGGTGTGGCGCCCGTTCCGGAGGGATCGTCACGCGCCGCTCGATTCGAGGAGGCCGCGGACGCCGGCGCACCGCAAGAGGCGGCGCCTGAGGCTGCTCCGGAAAAGATCGGCTCGCTCGCCGACAAACTCCGCGCCGCCCTCAAGCCGCGCGAGCCGTGAGGCGGCTCTACGTCTGGCGCAGAGCGGACAGCGCGTCGGTCGCAACCGGCTCGGCGCGCTCTATCGTGACCGGTCGTTTCGGCCGCTCGTCCACGTGCAGTTGGAAGATGTCAGGCCGCGCATAGTGCCCGACCACATCGAGATCGTACTTGCCGCGCACGATGTGGGCGCGATCGATGTCGGCGATGAGAATTGCCTCGCCGTCGTAGTTCGGGCCGGCTAGAAAGTTTCCGAACGGATCGACGATGCAGCTGCCGCCGCGTGAGATGACGGTCTCGGGATCGTCGCCGTACGCGGTCCGGTAGGCGGCCGGAAAATCACGCCGGCGGTTGAACTGATTGCACGACAGCACGAAGCATCGTCCTTCGACCGCGATGTGGCGCATCGACGCCGCCCACGAGTCGCGCGGATCTGCCGTTGGCGCGCAATAAATCTCAATGCCCTTCGAGTACATCGTCGCACGCATGAGCGGCAGATAGTTCTCCCAGCAGATCACGGCGCCGACCCGGCCGAGCGGCGTGTCGTAGACCGGGAACGTCGAGCCGTCGCCGAATCCCCAGACCAGTCGTTCGGACGCCGTCGGCATGATCTTGCGGTGCTTGCCGAGGTAGGCGCCGTCCGGCGCGAAGAAGAGCACCGTGCAATACAGCGTGCCGCCGTCGCGCTCGACGACACCGACGACGAGATACACCGCGTGCGACCGCGCGGCTCGGGCAAGCCGATCGACGGCTGGTCCGGGTACGTCTACGCTGCTCTCCCAATAGCGCCGAAAATCTTCGCGCCCCTCGTCGGTGCGCGAACCGACGACGGCGCCGAAGTCGAGGCCGCGTGGGTACGCGGATACGAACGCCTCGGGGAACAGCACCAGCTGCGCTCCCTGCTGCGCGGCTTCCCCGGTCAGGCGATGCAGCTTGTCGATGGTCCGCTCGCGATCGAACGCGATGGGCGCCGCCTGCACGACCGCGACCCTGGCTGTCGAAGTCATCGATTCACCTGCTCGTTCGTCAGTCGGTCCCGCCGACTTTCTTCTTCAGTACGTAGTGCCCGCCGCCCGAGTCGAGACGCAGCCGCGCCACGCGGCCGCCATCGCGCTCGAAGATGACCAACGTCTCGTTGGCGGCGAACGTTTCGCCGCTGCGGAACGCCAGCACCCGCGGCTCCGGCCCCGTGCCTTTCATCGTCAGCTTGCCGTTCTCGACAGTGATCGTCACCGCGGTTGGCCGGCCGCGTCCGACGCCTTCGAACGTGCCGGTGAATGCCGACAGGTCCCCGCTGTAGGTGTTCGACGGTTCCGACACCTTGCCGAGGACCGCATCGGCGATGTCGCGCGCGAGGTCGCCAGGCCCGGCAGGACCCGCCGTGTTGAGAAGGACGACAATCGAGAGACCGCTGTCCGGGTAGTACTCGACTTCGGACAGGAATCCGTTGATGCCGCCGCCGTGCGAGATGGCGCGGCGGCCTCGAATGTCGACGAGCGAGACGCCGAAGCCGTAGCGCGTTTTGGTCCCGTCGTTGAGTGTGGCGGGCGTAGTCATCGCGCGGTACGAATCAGCGCTCAGCACACGGCCGCCATGGAGCGCTGACGTCCAGGCGGTGAGGTCGGCGGCGGTCGAACAGAGCGAGCCCGCCGCGAACGGCCATACGTGGCTGATCGCACCCTTCAGCACGAGCGCGTTGGCGAAGGTGTCGTAGCCGTGCGCGTGATGACGGCGAATGGCGCGCTCGCTGCAGTAGTACGAGCCCGGCATCCCGACCTTGTCGAACAGGTTCGTCTTGACGAAGTCGGCATACGACTGGCCGCTGACCTTCTCGATGATCAGACCGAGCAGGAAGTACGCCGAGTTGTTGTAGACGAGATTCTCGCCTGGCGCGAAGTCCAGCGGTTTGTCGGCGAACAGCTTGAGGAGCGTCTCCGGCGACTTCCGCAGCGGCATCAGATCGCCGAACTCCGGGAGCTCCGTATAGCCCTTGATGCCCGACGTGTGCGTGAGCAGATGGCGGATGGTGATGCGCTGGTTGTGCGTCGGGTAGTCCGGCAGATACTTCGTCAGGTCCTCGTCTATCGCGAGCTTGCCGCGTTCGGCCAGCAGCAGGACCGCAGCCGCGGTGAACTGCTTCGTCACCGATCCGATCTCGAAGCTCGCGTCAGCCGGCATGGGGACATCGAGCTCGAGATCGGCCTGGCCGAAGCTCTCGGCCAGGATCATCTGCCCCTGACGCGCCACCACGACCGACGCGCCGGCTACCTTGCCCGCCTTGATCGGCGCCTCGACGATGGCGCGAATAGCCGAGAGGTTCGGCGCGCCTGACGACTGCGCGATGAGATGGGCGGCGCGCCAGCCTACGGCGCCAATCAGGATCGACGCGACGAGCATGACGACGACGAGAAGACGGTGACGCGACATCACGGGCGCATTCCTTTCGGAGTCACGTGCTCACTGGCGGCCGGACGGCGAAGGCGCCAACACGGCCATCACGAGGAGCCGCGTCTGGCTCGTGTTGCGGATGCCGTGCGGCACGCCCTCCGGCGCGACGAGCGCCGCGCCGGCGCGCATCGGGAGCTCCGCGCCTTCCAGCAGAAACGCGCCTTCGCCCTCGACGACGTAATAGAGCTTGTCCATTCCCGGATGCGCATGGAGCGCATGCGTCTGTCCCGGCTCGAACGCGTTCAGGCCGACCAGCAGCCGCGACGATTCGAACAGCGTCGTCTTGCCCATCCTGTCGGAGCGCCACTCGGCATGGTCGGCCGGATTGATTACAGTTGGATGTTTCACGGTCATCGACTCCGCGGGCCGAGGCGCGTGCCAGCGGCGAGGGACACGAAGGCGTTTCGAGCTCGCCGCGATTATACGGCCTAGGTCCCTGGACTCTCTTCCCATACGCGACAGAGGTTCACGATTACCTCGACCGCCTTTTCCATGTCCTGAACCGATACCCATTCCAGCCGCGAATGGAAGTTGTGCTCGCCGGCAAAGATGTTGGGCGTCGGCAGACCCATGAAGGACAACCGCGAGCCGTCGGTTCCGCCGCGAATCGGCCGCGTGCGCGGCTCGAGCCCCGCCCGGCGGATGGCCTCGCGCGCGTGCTCGACTACGGTCGGATGATGGTCGAGCACTTCCTTCATGTTGCGGTACTGCTCTTCGACCATCACCTCGACGCGCGCGCCGGGCTGCGCGGCCACGACCTCGCGCGCGATGCGTGCCACGAAGTCCTCCTTGTCCTTCAGCGCGGCGGTCACGAAGTCGCGTACGAGGAGCTTCACCGACGTCCGCTCGACGCCCGCCTGAACGATGTAGGGATGCACGAACCCCTCGTACCCTTGTGTGGTTTCGGGCGACATCGTATCCCGCGGCAACCGCTCGAGAAAGGCGGCGGC
>Ga0066388_100000485_pt1 | contig 18687 bp, 16 predicted proteins | sample PanSoiMetaGPlot6_FD_64539 | JGI IMG/M metagenome (GOLD analysis project Ga0066388, IMG submission 64539) | Tropical forest soil microbial communities from Panama analyzed to predict greenhouse gas emissions - Panama Soil - Plot 6 (Hybrid Assembly) | ecosystem: Environmental > Terrestrial >... | reverse complement strand
TGCCTACCTTCGCCCTTGACACCGCCCAGGACCACATCGAGAAGGGTGAGGCTCTATTGGCTCACGGCAAAGTCGACCCGGCCGTCGACGAGTTCCGGGCGGCGACCCGACTAGAGCCCGATAATGCCAAGGCGCATCACAGGCTGGCCAGCGCCTTTGCCTACAAAGACGACTACGAAGCAGCGCTGATGGAAGCAAAGCGAACCACGGAGCTGGATCCGAAATGGCACCTGGGCTGGGTCTTACTCGGAAAGATTTATGCCAACACCGGCAAGACTCAACAGTCACTGGAAGCATTTCAAAAGGCGGCGCAATTGAAGCCGACCAGCTTCAATACACACCTGGACATCGGCGTTACTCTCGCTAGCATGGGCAACACCGACGAAGCGCTCAAGGCCTTCAAGAAAGCCGGAGAGCTAGATCCCAAGGATCCGCGCCCGCACATCAACATGGGCACGCTGCTTGCGCAAAAAGGGCTTTATCAGGAGGCGATCAAAGAGGAGCAGGAGGCCATCAACCTCAACAAGAACATCCCTGAGGCGTACATCAACCTCGGTAACGCCTACGCCGACGCCGGGCAGACCGAGCAGGCGATCGACTCCTTCAAACAGGCCCTGAAACTTTCCCCCAACCATTCGCACGCCCACACCGGCTTGGGCTGGATGTTGGCCAAACAAGGCGATTACAAGGGCGCCATTCTCGAGCAGAGAAAGGCTCTGAAAGTCTCGCCCGAGCTCAGTCCAGCCCACCGGCGCCTGGGGACAGCTCTGGCTAAGACCGGCGATAATGCCGGCGCCGAGAAAGAGTTCGCCTTGGCGGTCAAGTGCAACCCCAGGGATGTAACCGCCCGGGTCGAGTACGCAGACTTTCTCAAGGCACGAGGGCAAATCGAAAGAGCGAGAGCCGAGTACAGCAAAGCTCTGGAAATCAACCCTGATTCCGCCCCTGCTAAGGAAGGGCTGGCCGGCTTGAACAAGGGCAGCGTTCGCTGAGGACGTACAGCCAGGGACCGTTGCCGGCCGTTTTGGCGGTCACGCTGGCGGTGCTACCGTATACTTATCCCTAACAAAGTTATAGCTCTGCCCAGTCGTCGCCGACTTGTACGCTTTGCATAATCGAGATAATTGGCAAAGTCGTCGGCTTTGCCTGCGTAGCGTGTACATGGCGCCAATGTCGGGAAGGCCCCCGGGGCACAGGACGGCCGGAATGCAGGACGATTGGAGTCGCGAGGACATAGAGACTCTCAAAGCGAGAATCGCTGCAATCGGCCGTACCCTTACTACAGATAACCAGGTCGCCGTTAAGAGCGGCAAACTCCAACAGGCACTCGAGACGGTACGCTCACAAATTGACGACCTGTTGCGTTCCGAGCAGAGGCTTGAGAATCGCATGTTCATGCTCGAGTCTCTTGTTGACTCGCTCGGTCTCGGTATCGTAGCGGTTGATGCAGAAGGCAACACAGTCGCATTCAACGTAGCGGCCGAGCGCATCCTCGGTGATTGCGCCATCGAAATCTTGCTTGAAGACTGGGCGATATATTATGGCTGCTTTGATACCGATGGAATAACGCCGTATCCAGCCGATCGCTTTCCCGTAGTCCGCGCCTTGAATGGCGTTGAGACAGGCGAAGTGGAGGTATTCGTGCGTAATCGCCTCCATCCGGACGGCATTTGGATCGCGATGAATGCGTGGCCTCTCAGACAGCCGTCCGGGACGAGGCATGGGGCCGTAGCTGTGTTGCGCGGCGTTCAACAGTGGACGCAAAACGAGCTTGCGCAACAGGTCGATGATCTTGCGCTCCGCATCGCGGAGTTTGCGGCCAGCAATGAAGAATTGAAGACGCTGGCCGGTACGCTTGCCCAGTCACGCGATCAAGCTCTGCAAGCCTCGCGGCTCAAGTCCGAGTTTCTGGCGAACATGAGCCACGAGATTCGCACACCCCTCAATGCTGTAATTGGCCTGAGCGATCTGCTCGTGCAGACTCAGCTGTCGCCTGAACAAACAGAGCTTGCCGAGACAATCAAGAGTTCTGGAAGGGCGTTGCTGGACATCATCAACGATATCCTCGATTTTTCCAAAATCGAGGCCGGCAAAGTCGATCTGGAGATGGTTGAGTTTGACGTCGTTTCCGTTGTCGAAGAGACTGCTGAATTAGTTGCCGAGCAAGCCCGACAGAAGAAGCTCTCTTTGATGAGCTTTGTGTCCCCTGATGTGCCCCGCCAACTGCGAGGCGATCCAGGGCGCCTCAGGCAGGTGTTGCTCAATCTTGCCAACAACGCCGTCAAGTTCACCGAATCCGGTGAAGTTTTGATCTCGGCGTTTGTCAGCGAGCGGACAGCGGAGAAGGGCGAGCTGCCTGGCGTTTCGCCAACGGCCGAGCCGCGAGTGGTTTTGTACTTTACCGTCAAGGATACGGGAATTGGTATTCCTGCCGATGTCGTCGGACAACTGTTTCGGCCATTCACTCAGGCCGACGGGTCGGTCACCCGCCGTTATGGTGGAACCGGGCTCGGCTTGTCCATTGCTAAAAGCCTGATCGGACTGATGGGTGGCAACATTGGTGTCCGCCCGCAAGAGGAGCCGGGGACGACATTCTGGTTCACGGTGCCATTATCGAAGTCGCCGGGTTCGCCAACGACGCGGCCGTTGACGCCATACTTGCCGGACACTACTCGATTGATGATTGTCGATGGACCCGCCGCCGCCGGCGAAATCCTGAGCACATATTGCCAGGCATGGCATATTCAGTGCGATGTAGTGGCAACGGCAGGTGAGGCCCTCGATCGAATGATAGGGGCCAGCGAAGCAGGCATGCCTTACGAAGTGGTCGTCATCGAGCGCGATGCTCCCGATCGAAGCGGGTTCGAGCTGGGCTTGGAGATTCGTGATCATCCGCTTCTTCGGCAAACCAAGACAATCCTGATCAGCAGTTATGCCGAAAGTGGTGATGGCGAACGAGCGTTGCGTTGCGGTTTTTCGGCATACATGACACGACCGATCAAACAATCACGCTTGTTCGATTGCATCATAAATATTCTCGGGAGAGCAGCCGGCGGTCAGGAGCAGCGTGCATCTTTGGCAGGACCAGCCAACGCCACCGCATTGTCAGTAAAACCGATGCGCACCAGACTGGTGCTGGTGGCTGAAGACAATGCCGTCAATCAGAAGGTAGCGTCGCTACTTTTACAAGATCTCGGATTCGCGGCCCACGCGGTTGCCAACGGCGGCGAGGCTGTGATTTGCGCCTCGCGCACACGCTATGCGCTCATTCTCATGGACTGCCAGATGCCGGAGATGGACGGATATGAAGCGACGCGCTTCATTCGCAAAGCCGAGGCTTTGTCAGGTACGCATACCCCGATCATTGCTCTGACCGCGCACGCTACCGAAGGCGATCGCGAGAAGTGCATCGGCGCCGGCATGGACGACTACATGAGCAAGCCGGTAAGCCGCGCTAAATTGAGAGATGTTCTGGACCGTTGGGCACCAAAGGAACCTGACCAGGAGTAAACGTCGGAGACAATCGATATTGCGGACGGATATGGTGCCGCAAGGGTTTAAGGCTCGGTCTCAGACCGTTATCCGAGCCGAGTAGCAAAGGAGCCGGCATTACGCCGGCTCCTTTCTGAAAGTGACCGCCTGAAAGAGTGCTACTCCTACCTCTTCGCTCCTGCGAACTCCTTTTGCCAGGCTTCTTGACCCTTCTTAATTTCCTCAGGCGTCAGGTCCTTAACATGCGTTGCCAGACCCCACTTGTGCCCGAACGGATCGACCACTTGGCCGAAGCGATCGCCCCAGAACATGTCAGTCACAGGCATGGTGCTGGTGGCGCCGGCCTTGACAGCGCGCTCGTACCATTTGTCGACATTGTCGACGTATGTGTAAAGTGTGACCGGCGATCCGCCCAGGGTGAGCGGGCCCTTACAGTTCATGTCCGGAAACTCGTCGTTCAACATGACAATGGAGCTTCCGATCTTCAATTCAGCATGCATGATCGATTTGCCGTCGGGACCGTAGCAAATCTCTCTCTGCTCGGCGTTAAACGCTTGCTTGTAGAACTCGATTGCCTTGGCCGCATCCTTTACGGTGAGGCTTGGTGTAATTGTGTGATAGCCCTTCGGTACTGGATCGACTTTGCTCATGGCTCCTCCAATTAGAACCAGGTAACGAATGTGACCAACAAGTAAACCACTTGCCTGCAACGGGTACCTTAATACCTGGCAAATTGTTTCTTTCCGAAACATTGATGTAGACGCAAAACCTGCATGGCAACAGGCCTTCACTGCCGGGGCGGCGACCCTATCCCCAAGGAACGGACATCACCCTGGACGGCAGCGACGGAACGCGTCATTTGTGTGTGAGGGATATGAAGGCTATGGGCTGCGTTTCGCGATCCAAGATGTCAGTCGATTGAGAACGACTTTGCCGATTTCTGTGGTTATTCTCTTGGCATCCTTGATTTCTGCGGGCGGCGGTTCCGGTGGTGCCGGTATCGAGGCTTTCAGGAAGCGTTGAAACTCGATTTGCCGGCGAAAGTCTCGCTCGAGAAGCGCGTCAATCACCTGCTCCGGTGACACGATCTCTCGCTCTACCAGGATGCGACCGATCGGGCTCTTGGTGTCCATGTGGATGGGCAAGACCTCGGAAAGCTCCTGGCGCGTTATTGCTCCGCTGCCAACCAACACGTCACCTAGCCGGTCATTCGGTTCGTACGTGCGTTCCCGCCATTCCTGCTGCACCCAGAGAGCCAATTCCACGTCTTCGGTTTGGCAGGCATTCATGGCCACCAGAATGGTGCCTATTGGTTGCCGGCCGACTGATTGTATGGAAAGCGCTCGGTCTAGGGTGGTCATATCTATCTTGCCCTGCTTGACCAGGAGCCCGCCTAGCTTTTCGACACCGGAGGCATAGCTGGCGCGCAGATCCTTCTGCAGCGCCAGCACACGCTCGATGTCCTCCTTGCGGCAAAAGCGCATGGACACGAGCATCTCACCCAACACCTGCCGCCCGCGCGTTTGCATTCGCAAGGCTTCATTAAGCTGGTTCCGTGAAATGGTGCCGATTTTCAGCAACCATTCGCCAAGAGCGATGTCGTCGATCGCGCCCTGGAAACTGTGCCAGTCGTTCACCCGTGCGAAATCGTCGATGTCACGTTGCCTGCAGGCGCCCATCGCTATGAGGATGGTTTCCATGGACTGCCGGCCTACTTTCTGATTGCGCAGTGCTTCTTCCAGTGATTGGGGTGTGATTACGCCCTGACTGACCAGCAACTGTCCAACCAGACCGACTCCTGAGCCATGGTCTTGGCGCACGGCTTTTTGCAAGCGCAGGCCTGCTTCGATGTCGTCTTCAGAGCAGGCACCCATAGCGGTCAGAATCTGACCGAGTGCCTGGCTGCCATCGCGTTTGATCTTGAGTGCGCTCTCCAGCTGTGTGCGCGTGATCTTCTCCATAGCAAGGAGAATTTCGCCGGTCAACTCCCACTCCTTTCTGTAACCGAGGGCGCGCAGGGCCGGTGGATCGAATCGGGTGGCAGACCTGGAGTCGAGGCAGGCAGCGAGCATTTGTTCCCAACCGCAGAGCCCCGTATCAATGAGAGTGCGCCCGAGCGAGCGTCCGGAGCGACGCAATGGAACGACTCTTGCCAATTCGCCTGGTGGCACCAATCCCGAGTCGTAGATCCTGATCGCCAGGTAGCGTTCGAGCGGGTCTAAATCGCTCATCCACGGCATTGTCTCATCGAGATCGCACACTAAACTTTCCAGATCGACTGCTCTGGGCTTTCCGCTCCGTGGACCGCTATCGGGAACGAAAATGAAATACGCGTTCGGACCGAACTGAGTTTGGATTTGTACATCGCGCAGTTGAATGGAGGGAAACCTTTCGATGACGGGAAAGGCCACACGAGGGCTGACCGGCACCAGGGAGCCGTCGGGAAGCTCGATGAAGTATCCCTGCTTGCCGATCAGATAACGATCCTGGTAGTGGTCGTTGAAAGAGAGCCAGGCGTCCCGCGTCCGGCACCAGATTCGCAACAGGCTCAATGGCAACGCCTGCGTCGTCGTCCTGCCGGGATGCGGAATGTATCCAGCGTCGCTCATTGAGAAGAATCCTCGCTTGACGATTGAGATTTACCCGCATGGCCATAAGGATGAAACGTAGCCAGGCCTTCCCCTGCCGTCCTGGCCGGCTAAGCACCCACCTGCTAGTGGCGGGCTATATACGCGCCCGCTCGCTCAGTCCGGTTGAGAGTCCCTGCGATGAGCGACTGCCCTAAGATCGCTTGGTCAACCAGGCTGCCAGTTTGTTCAACACCGCTTTGCCCGACTGCTCGAGTGCCTGTTCGTGAGAATGCCACCGGCTGTGCAGTTCGGGGACGTGCAGTCGCAAGAATCTCAGAAACCCCTCCTGTTGGCGGCGCTCTCGTTCCAGCAGGAGCTCGACTATTTGTTCGGGCGAAACAAGTCCGGCCTCGATTACTACCCGCCCAAGCGGCCGCCTGTCCTCGAGGTGCAGGGGCAGAATATCTGCCAGCCCCTGCGGCGTGATCAGCTTTTTGGCCAGTAGCATGTCGCCGAGCAGGTGACGCGGGGGCACATTCATCTCTCTCCATTTTGCTTGAAGCGCGAGTGCGAAGCGGAGATCATCCGGAGAACAAACGCCCATCCCCACCAGGATGTCGCCTACAGGCTGCCGGCCGATCGCCTGCATAGAGAGAACTTTGTCGAGCGTAGCGAAGTCGATCTTGCCCGCCCTGATCAATAGTGTTCCCAGCTTGCCGGCACCGGCAGTGGCACTCTTTCTCAGCTCTGACTGTATCTTCAACGCTCTGTCAACCTGCTCCCGCGTACATAGCCTCTGGGAAACGAGCATGTCGCCGAGCAATTGCCTGCCCCTTTCCTGAATTCTGAGGGCTTCCTCCAGTTGCCGCCCGGTTGTTGCTCCTACTTTGAGAAGCCAGTGCCCGAGAGCAAAGTCGTCGATCGAACCCTCGAAACTGTGCCAGTTGTTGGCGTGCACGAAACGGTCTATGTCTTGGCGTGTGCAGGCACCCATCGACAAGAGAATGCGCTCGAGGGACTGGCGTCCCACTTGTTGATCGCGGAGTACTTGCTGGAGAGCGTCTTCCGCTAGGAGCCCTTGTGCGACCAGCAAATCGCCAAGCAGGCTGGTTTCCGCACCTTGCCCCTCGCGCACTGCCCGTTGCAGCCGCAAACAATCCTGGATGTCGGTCTTGGAGCAGACGCCCATGGAGACCAATATTCGACCGAGTTCCTGACTACCTTCGCGTTTTACCTTCAGTGCCCACTCGAGCTGCGTCCGTGTAATTTTCCCTAGAGTGATCAGGATCTCGCCAATTCTTTCCCAGTCGACGCGACAGGAAAGCGGTCGCGGTTCTTGCGGATCCAGATCAGATGGCTTATGCGCGTCCAGACAAATTCCCAGCATCTCCTGCCAGGTGCACTCACCACGGCTGAGCAGGATCTGTCCGAGGGTGCGTCCCTGCCTGCGCAGGAATACAGCCCGGCTGAGCTCCTGCGGCTGAACCAGCCTGCACTCGCAGAGGCGCACACCTATATAGCGCTCCATGGCCGGAAGCTCTTCGATGCAGGGCATTACCTCGATGAGCTGGTCGAGCAATTCGGAGATGTCCACCGGTGTGAAAGCCTCCCCCTTCTCCGGCTCGCAGATAAAGTGGGCGGCCTGCCCATTGTGTCCCTGATTTATCAGATTGGTCAGCTCGACGGACGGCAGGCGATCCACGCTCGGAAACACGAAGCGAGGGCTGATTGCCACCAGCTCCCTTCCGGGCAGCTCGATAAAGCATCCGCCCCTGTTAATGACGTAGCGATCATGCTGGCGCGTAAGAAATGAAATCCGAATCGCGTGCTGTATGCACAGGATTCGGAGAAGCCCAAGCAAAAACGAGCGAGTAGCCGCTGAGTTTATATGCGGACGCATTAAGGCCTGGTTCATGTCAATCACCACCAGGCCCACAACTTTTGTTTACCCGAATTCTCCAACCACTAAAACTTTGCTTACAAAATTAAACACTTATTTTTTTGCGGGCAGCTCAGGCGTCTTCCCGGCGGGAAGGGCTTCTGCAGCAGCGGCATCTTTTCGAGCCCGCACCTGCTCGCGTACAAGTTTTTCCGCCTCGGCAAGTTGCCTGTCTCTTTCTGTCTTGCTGCAGCCGGCGGCAACGACTACGTCTGGATCGACACCGCGCCCTTCAAGATTGACCCCACCAACTGATCCGGCTGCCACTGCCAGGTAAAGGTATGTGCGGCTGTCGATTGGGAAGAGCTTGCCGGCTACAACTGCTCCGGCCGTTCTTTCCCCGACCAGCTTGGCACGGCCGGTCCGTTTGAGGCTGAAGGCGAGCAGCTCCTTGCCGCTGCGCACACCGCCATTTATGAGGGCTACGACCGGTTTGTCGTAGAAAACGACCGTCTTGTCTTGCTTCCCGGACCGCCACGTCATGGTAGTTGGTGGATAGCCGGCGGCTGGACGGTAGAAGTAGTCCAGATCGGTGAAAAAATTGGCGCCATAGCCGTCTCGGAGATCGAGGATCAGCCCTTCGGTTGATTGCAGCTTGCCGCCCAACAGGTTTTCTAACATTTCGTGCGCACCCTGGCCGCCGGACCACAGGTGAACGTAGCCGATCACCCCGTCGGCCGTCTTCATGACGCGGACGCTCTTTTCGATCGCCTCGACATAGCACGAATACGCATCTTTTAGTTCCGGCTTTAGTCTTATGCGTGTTTCGGAGTTGTTTCTCTTGACGGTAAGCATCACTGTACGGCCAGCTGTGCCGGAAAAGCTGAGCTGGCCGACGTAAGGTCTGCCGTCGACGGCAATAATCTCGTCGCCCGGCAGAATCCCGCTGGCAGAGGCCGGACTGCCGTCCAGCACGTACCGTACCTGCCGGCCAGTGCAGTTGACACCACCGGTAATGGCGCCGGTGAAAGTCATCAGCGGCGCCCGCTTTTTGCCGAACTGCGAAAAGAGCGAGCGAAGGAAGTAGCAGATCTCATCGTTGGGCGTTGCAAACTCGCAGTGGCTCGTATGGAGAGTTTTGATCAGCGCGTTCATTCTTTCATCCAGTTCGACCGTGGTTCTGGATGCGAGTATTCGCTTCTTATGCTGTTTGGTTGCTTCCGGCCACTCGACTGTTGCCACTCGGGAATCGACGAAATTTTTGCGAACGATTGCATCGACTTTGGCAAAGACCTGGGCGCAGTAAACCGAGCTCACCGGCGACTGCCATGCTACCGGCTGCCGGGCGGCAGTTGCCGCCGGCTTGCTCAGACACGGACCGCACAGCCATAGGCAAGTGATAGTGGCGGTCAGGATCATGCGGGGTAACTGCATTACAATGTCCTCGTCTGCTCATTAGTTAACCAGTTGCGGCTGAATTAGTACACAGGCTATCAAGGTGACTGAAGGCAAGCCGAGTATTTACATTCCAACGCTGTACCTCGCAGAAGGGCTGCCTTACACCATTGTCAATATGATGTCCGTAGTGTTTTTCAAGACACTGGGTGCCAGCAACGAGTTCATCGGATTGACCAGTTTTCTGTATATACCGTGGACAATCAAGCTGTTCTGGGCGCCGCTGGTGGACATGTATGGAACAAGGCGCCGGTGGATTCTGACAGCACAGATCGTGCTGGCGGCTTTGACCGGGGCAGTAGCTGCAGGGACGCTGACACCGTATGCAATACCAGCGGCCCTGACAGTGTTTCTGCTCATTGCCTTTGCATCGGCGACCCAGGACATTGCTATCGATGGCTACTATCTGGATGTGCTCGGCAGGGACCAACAGGCATTCTACGTAGGGGTGAGGAATGCTGCGTACAAGGTGGCCTGGCTCCTGGGCTCGGGTGGGCTGGTCTACCTGGCCGGTAAGGTCGGAGAGATAAGCGGGGTCGCCAACGGCTGGTTGGCTGCCTTAGCAACTGCCGCCATCCTGATCGCCCTTTTAGCGCTATTTCACGGTTGGTACCTTCCACGCCCGCCGCAAGCTGCTAGCGGAGATAGGCTCACTATCTCCAGCTTCTTGCGGGTATTTGTCACATATTTCTCTCAACGGGGCATTGTGGCGATTGTGCTGTTCATCCTCGTGTTCCGCCTCGGTGATGCTTTCATGCTCAAGATGGCGCAGCCCTTCTTGTTAGATTCTCCGGCACGAGGGGGGCTGGGTTTGTCGACGGCAGATGTAGGTTTGATTTATGGCACAGTTGGCACGATTTTCTTGCTAGTGGGAGGCCTGCTTGGAGGCTGGCTCGTAGCCAAAGACGGGTTGAAGAAGTGGTTGCTGCCGGCCGCGTTGATTCAAAACGGAGCGATACCGCTGTATTGGCTGCTGGCTGTCACCAAGCCTGGTATTACATGGGTGGCGGTGGTAAACGCCGTGGAGCAGCTCTGCTACGGACTGGGAGTTGCTGCTTACACCGTTTTCTTGCTCACTACCGTGAAGAGCGAATATAAGGCTGCGCACTATGCGACAGCCACTGCCCTGATGGCCTTGGGCGTGATGCTGCCGGGAGCTGCCAGCGGCTTTCTCAGCACTCTGTTGGGCTATCCAAACTTTTTCCTGCTCAGCTTCATGTCCGCTATCCCAGGAATAGTCGTGATTTTCTTTCTGCCGGCCAAGGCATGATGTTTCGCTTCGCATGCGATGAATCCAGTTCTCGCTCGGTTACCACAGATCCTAGCTATCGCTGACACGCCGACGCACTTACAGAACCTCTTGACTTGGCAGCTGCTTTCATCATTGCATCTTCAGGTCAAGAGGAAATCGCTGCCAAGACCAGCTGATCACACCACCGCCACGATTTGGGAGTATCCTTCCGGCTGCGGCTGTTCGCAGCAGAGCGGCTGAAAGGTGTCCCAGTCCATAGGCATCTCTGTAAGATTATGTCCCAATACATTTCTATATAAGCGAGGGGTTATGAAAAAACATTTGATTGTGTTGGCTACTGCTTGTAGTTTCCTGGCTTTTCAACAGGCCAACTTCGCACAAACGGCGACCGAGCACCATCAACAGGCGGCGGAGCAGCATCTGAAAGCAGCCGAGCACCATGAACAGGCGGCAAAACACCATAGAGAAGCCGCCAAGCAATATCAAGCCGGCAATCCTTCGAAGGCCGCCGAACATGCTCATATCGCTCACGGCCATCACCTTCAAGCACAGCATCACGCGGAAGAGGCTGCAAAGCATCATGCTGAGGCCGCGACCAAGAGCGAAACCAAGAGCGAAACTTCCAAGTAAGTCCGACTGGCATACCGTTCCCCCGGTATGCCGTTACTAATTGATCGATTCCTAATGCAACAGAGCAACTCTCCCGGGCAGCCGCCATCGCGGTAAGCCTATCCACGCAGCCAAGCGGAAGATGAACGGCATGCCTGTTGGCACGCCGGGAGAAGGCGCTAAGGGCAATGATTGCGTGGACTGCGGCACCAGCTTTCGCGGCCGGTGGCGCATCGCGTGCAGAGCTGTTTTGACTTGCTGAAGTGCTTGGGACATGCGTTGTGCCGGCAAGATTTGCACGATAACGTGCCTTGCCCGCCAACGGGAAGAGCAGCGAGTGACAACGCGCCGATCGGCTTCCCGCAAACGCAGCAGCAAAGACTGATCGGCTGGTTGGACAGAATGGACATAGGCGTCACCGGGCTCTCCTAATCAATGTTTACCACGGACGGAAGGAACGACCATGCAAGCGCCCGCGCTCTGAAGGTCATAGGCGGGGTGTCACATTAATTGTTTTCGTATTCCTCCCATCCCTGGCGGCAAAATTTCGTGAGTTTGCTGTAGAACTATGCAGGGGGAAGCGGATGCTCCGATTGAGAGCAAACCGACTTCATGGATCGACAGCCAAGAGATCGCCGAACAATCGGCGCGGACGCTATTGATGGTGGGTGCCACATAGCGCGAGACGCCTCCGCTGCATTTTTCACCGAAGTGCAGAGGTGCATGCCCTTCCCGCGCATAGAGCGAGCCCCCAGTTTCAATCAAGGCTGCGATCGCGGATTCGGTCCAGCTCATGTTCCATTCCTCGGCGAAATTTCCGCATTGGCCTCGCGCCGTCAATTTGGCGTGCACGCAGAGGCTTCATTTAATTTTGGACCGCCTGGTATGCCGCCGTGGGAGCACCATCACAGGCACAGACATCGGCACCACAGACCGCATGTCCCATCATATTACGAGTATCCACAGCAGCCCCGGTACGGCTGCCCGTCGCCTCCGGGATATGGTTATCCGCAGCCGCCGGGATATTATCCGCAAAGACCGGGATACGGCTATCCGCAACAGCCGGGATACGGCTATCCGCAACAGCCGGGATACGGCTATCCGCAACAGCCTGGGTACGGCTATCCGCAACAGCCTGGGTACGGCTATCCGCAGCAGCCGGGATACGGGCGTCCACAGCAACCTGGGTACGAGTATCCTCAGCAACCGGGATACGGCTATCCGCAGCAGCCGGGATACGGGCGTCCACAGCAACCTGGGTACGAGTATCCTCAGCAACCGGGATACAGTCAACCGCAATATCGTCCGCAGCCAGGTTACGACCGGCCGCCACAACAGCAGACTCCAAGACAGCCCGGATACGAAGTTCCCCAGCAGCGGCCCGCGCCCAGGCAGCCGGGATACGAGAATCCGCCGCAGCCACAAAATCCTCCTCCGCCGCAAGACCGCCCGCCATCGGGAGGCATTCCCAAGCGCGACCGTCTGCCGGACCGCGTTGATCCGGGATACGTACCAAATCCGGACGTCAACCGCCCTGACGATCGTCCGCGGGTAACGGTGCGCGATGGCGGTGACAACGGCTTGCCGCCCAGACAACCCGGATACCATAAGACTGGAAGCGAGTTCTTCCGCGATGTGCTGCATGCCACCCCCGATAATCCGAAAGTCACGGGTGTGATGGGTCCGGAAAGAGAACATCTAATTCTCAAAGAGATTGAAGAGGGCAACATCCCCGAATTCATGCGGCATTTCAAGACGATTACTGTCACGGATGGAAAAGGCAACCAGGCCGAGCTCAAGGTAATGCCCGATTATCTGGCAATCGGCACGGACAATGACTTCGTGCGAGTACCCGTGACACCGTTGCTTGCCAAAGCAATGGCAGACAGGTATGGGCTGGCCCTTCCGACCAGGAAAGTCGCGGATGATATTTACAACCAGAAAGACGCTGTAAAGCTTGTCGGCGAAGGCCTCGTGCATAACGACAGTGATCAAAATTACATGAAAGGTAGTGGCTTCTACCTGTATCACAACCAAAGGATACAAGAGCAGTTGAACGGGCGTGGCGGCGAAGGTGTGCTAGTTGTTGGTCACAAGAAAGACATCATTGTCAGCCGCTATTTGGAAAATAAGCCGGGAGGACTAGATTTTTATGGCTTCTTCGATGCGTCCGGCAAGCCGATTCAGCACAACCCGGCGCACGAGAACACCTATGCAGACTATAGTCATGGCGTGCGCTTTATCAGCCAGGATGTCATCGTCAACGGCCAGCCGATGCGCTATGACGATGTGCTCGCCAACAAGGACCTGGCCGGACTGCTTAGTTACGAAGGAACTGTAAGAACCGCGCAGCTATACAAGCGCCCCCACGATCATCCACAAGAGTATGCCGATATCGTGGCTGCCGGCGACAACCGCAACGCGTGACCCATCCGTACGAACCGCAAGGTGGACTTGAGGTGGACTGCAACTCGAGACGTCTTCCGGTTGCATAGTGCAATAATGTAAGGGTCGTTTCAGGACGACATCTGGTTGGCAGCGGCAAGCTGCGATAAGCCTGGCAGCCGACGGAGCGCTTAAATTATGGAACATCGGAAAGTTGGCAAGTGGGGCTTGCGCATTAGTGAAATCGGGCTGGGTAGCTGGCTCACTTACGGCGGGTCTGTCGACGAACAAAGTTCGATCGATCAACTCTTACATGCGTTTGACCTGGGCATAAACTTCTTCGATACCGCCAACGTCTATGCCGGTGGCGCTGCTGAGATCGCGGTCGGCAAAGCAGTCAAGCAACTTAGACGGGACGCGGTCGTGGTGGCCACCAAGGTGTTCTTCCCGATGGCCGACGGTCCGAACGATAGAGGACTGTCGCGCAAGCATGTGTTCGAGCAGTGCCATGCCAGTCTCAAACGGCTCAACATGGACTACATTGACCTGTATCAATGCCACCGATACGATGCCGACGTGCCGATGGATGAGCTCGTCCGTGCTATGGACGATTTGACCCGGCAAGGCAAGATTCTCTATTGGGGTGTCAGTGAGTGGACTGCCGGGCAAATTGAAGATGCCGTCGAGACTGCTCGCCGCTTGAATGCACCACCGCCGATATCAAACCAACCCTTCTACAACATGCTCGATCGCAGTATAGAGTCGGAAGTAATTCCCATGTGCCGTAGGCTTGGGCTTGGTCAGGTGATCTTCTCCCCGATGGCTCAAGGCATCCTGACCGGTAAGTACAAACCCGGTGTTCCGCCACCGCCAGGCACTCGCGCAGCAGATGACCGCTACAACGTGTTCATGCTCAATCGTGGGTTGATGTCCGATCAAGTTTTGGAAGGCGTGCAGCGACTTGGAGAGCTCGCCAACGAACTGAATCTGACGACGGCGCAACTGGCTCTGGCATGGTGTCTACGTCTCGGTGAAGTGAGTTGCGTGATCGTCGGTGCCACCAAGAGCTCGCAACTTGATGAGAACGTCAAGGCCAGCAGCGTCAAGCTGTCGAGGGATGTCCTGGAGCGCATCGATCGTGCTCTGGGTTCGCTGTATCGTCTAGACGGGTCCGGACTCTCCTGATCACTTCTCTCAGCAGATCGTGTTCTCGCTGCGTAGGCGACATGCGCTGGTACAAGCTGCGCAGCTCGTTCAACACTACTTGGCGATTGTAAGTTCTAGTGAACTCCAGGCGATCGAGCAGGTCGTCCAGTTGCGAAATCAACTCGTCGTCCTGATCTCCTCTTGGACCAGGCTGGCGCTGCTCGTCGCTGGCTGGGGGCTCGCTGTTGGACATTTCGTATGCGATCAGCCCGACTGCCTGAGCAACATTCAAGGATGGAAAGTCGGAGCAAACCGGCAATGTGACTGTGCGGTGACACCGCTGAAGTTCTTCTTTACTCAAGCCGTTACGCTCGTCGCCGAAAACCCAGGCGACTCGATTGGTGTGGCTGCCGAGGACTATCTCATCCTTGATGCGACAAAAAGGCTCCGGCGTCCGGGCTCGATGGTGTCCGGCAGTGGTGCCGATCGCGATCGATACGTCTTTCAAGGCGTCCGATAAGCTCTCATATACTTGTGCTTGTTTCAATATATCGAAAGCGCCGGCCGACATTCGCCGTGCTTCGGAATCCTTGTAGTTGCGCGGTGGATCGACAAGCCGAAGCTGGCTGTGCCCGAAATTTTTCAACACGCGAGCGATGCTGCCGATGTTGCCAAGGTAGGTTGGCCTCACGAGAATGAACACCAGATTTTCTGCGCGTGCTTTCATTGCCGTTTAATAGTTTGGCCAATGTTAGTATATGAGGGCTTTGTTTTGAATTTTTCTCGAGGAGGATTCTATGGCGGTATCAGTTAAGAAGGCCGTCCTCTGGCGGCGAGAACTGGAGAATCGGCCTGGGACTCTCGCCGATGCGCTGAGACCTTTCGCTGATGGGAAGGTGAACTTGCAAGTCGTTATGGGCTATGTGATGCCCGGCGGGAAAGCTCAAGCTGCTCTGGAAGTCTATCCGGTCACGGGAAAAAAGGCTGAAGATGCTGCGAAGGCTGCTGGAATGGAGCCGATGACGGGGACTTCAGCGCTTGTCGTTGAAGGCGATGATCAAGTTGGATTGGGATATCGCATGGCTTCCGCCCTGGCGGCCGAAAATGTCAACATCAATTTTTCCATCATCCAGGTAATTGGAAAGCGCTTCACAGGCGTATTTGGCTTCGATACTTCCGCTCTGGCCGAAAAAGCAATGAAGCTTATCAAGGCAGCTGCTGTCACCAAGAAAAAGCCGGCCGCCAAGAAGAAAAGTGCGACCAAGCGATCCAAGAAGGTGATGCCCAAGCGCAAGGCGGGTGCCAAAAAGGCAGCGCCGAAGAGAAAGCCTGCTGCCAAAAAAGCTGCGCCGAAGAGAAAGCTGGCTGCCAAAGTCGGAGCGAAAACGCCGAAGGGACGGGCCAAGCCCGCTGCCCGCAAGACTACCAAGAAACCGGCCCGCGCGAAGAAGAAATAGCTATCGGGTGAGCGCTCAGGGGAGCGCCGTTGCGCCCAGCGCCTTTGGCGCTCCCTTACAATTTGAAGCCGTGAAGTGAATGCTCGTGCAGGTTGTAGAGGTCGGCCGGCTCCATGCCGTGTTGATCGTCCATGTAGGCCATTAAATAGGCGGGCGCGAGCTTCGTGTACTTGGGATAAGTCTTGTAGAAAGCCGTCAACGAGCGAGCATACTCTTCCAGCGGCTTGGAGTATTTAAATACGGCCACGCCTTGCTTTGCCCATGAGCGCATCTGCTGGCGCAGCGAGTCAACGGCCAGCTTGTTTTGTGGCGACAATTGGTCGCTCAGTCGCGTCGCCAGGTTGAAAGCTACCTCATTGCCCGTATAGCGAACCCCCTGGTTCAGCCCCTGAATCAGACCTTCCAAGAACACGAGTTGAGTCTCAGCCGTTAACAAAAGCCAGAGATCGCCGGGAGATAGTTTTGTGTCCGGGCCAGGCATCGGTTGTCTCCTCACCATTTACACGTGCTATATTCCCAGATTCCGTCGCCTGGTTACGCCCGCATCCCCATCGCTTGACGATTCGTAAGGGGCGAGCCGGCAATCAGTCAGGCTATGATGAAGAAGTTGCCTTACGTCCTGGAGAAATAGTGCCATGCTAAACAAGAGGGGGTCTCGGTTGGTGGCCCTGGCATCAGTCTGTGCGGGGACGCTATTAAGTATCGCGCCTGTCCCGGTCCGCAGCGCCGGTCCTGTATTAGAGGTTAAACCGAGCAACGTGAAAATTCATGGCCCAGTGCAGTTCGCAACGATCGGAAAGTCAACCACCGACCTCGTGCTGTCGGTGGAAAGTGCGCAAGTGACTGTACGTCGCCAGCCCGATGCGGAAGACATTTTGCTGGCCAGTAACTGTCCAGGTCACTGGAACGTAAGCGGCAGCGTGATCCGACAGGCAGGCCTGTCGACCACGCAAAAGGGCGTTTCGATGAAAGCCGGTGGTTTCGGGGCGAACATAGTTCTTAACGGCAAGGTTTACCCTCTTTCGCGAGGCCCGGACGGGGCAATTCGAAATTTGCAGGTGAAAGACGGCGTGGTCACCGTTAACGGCAGGCAGCTCGAGCCGCTTGCCGGGTCAGATGTGCCGGGGGATTGCACCGGTCCGGACGTATTGCAAGTGACCGTGCCGGAAAGCTATGCGGGCGGGTTGACCCTTGCCTGTCAGGGCGGTTCTGGAGTAACGATAGACAGTTGGACGGGCGGTAGTCTGGTAGCCAGCTTGAATGGGTCATCGACTCTTTCTGCCGATACCTTGAAAGGACTGGAAAAGGCGGCTATCGATGTAAACGGGGATGGTAAGGCGCGAATCAAAACCCTGGCCAGCCGCGCCTTCGTGGCCAACATTAATGGCGCCGGCAGCGTGCAAGTAGACCACGGCACTGCTGAAATGAGCAATGCTACCGTATCTGGTGCCGGCACCATGACTTTGCGTGGCAAATTCGGCAATTTGAAAAAGAGCGTGGCCGGTTCGGGAAATATAGATGTGACAGAAAAATGAGGTGCCTTTGCCTGCCGGATGTCGTGCGCTCGTGCCTGGCAATCACTCTGGCACTGACCGTCGTGGGCTCTAACTCCTGGGCGGCGGAACCGGCGGGGCAGCCGGCCCCCGGCGGTGATGCGACAGCCAGTGCACAAGTGCAACCTGGTGCCGGTTCATCGCTGACCAGTCCACCGCATTCGCCCGCTACCGCAGATACTGGGACACAGGAGCAATCCGTTCAGCCACCGACAGTTCCGAGCCAAGCGGCGACGGCAGCACAGCCAGTGCAGGCATCGAAACCCGCGGTCCCGGTGCCGGCAAGAGCGCTGCCGGTAACCGCTCCCAAGCCGGCGGTGGCTCCGGCCAAGCCGACCGTTCTCTACGGGCGCATCGAAGAAATCTCGCTAGGGCCAGGTGCCCGCCTGCCGGTCAAATTGCGGGCACTGACCCCGAAACTCGATACGAGCGGCCAGCTCAAGGGCAAAGCCCAGACGATAATGGGGCGGGTGGTTGGCTCGTTCCCAATAGACTGGCGAGGTGACTGGAGCGGCACTTTGACTGTGCACGCTGCTGTTTTCGATCCGATTCGCTGGCAGTTTGACCCGCAGGAAGCCAACAGAGAGCGCGAACTGCTGCGTCCGGGCACACAGGGAACGGTGACTTTCCGCTTCAGCACCGGCAAGTCCGGGCAAATTCGCCTGGAGCCGGCCAGTGTAGTTTTCTCCGCGCCTATGGACAGGAGTCGTTACGCTCAAATGCTTAATCAGCTCCAGACCATGCTCATGGGTGGGCAAGCGGTGCCGGGCGGGTCAGGAGCGATCATGCTGCAGGGCTTGCCCTATCTATACGCTCTGCATCTTGGCGATCTGGAAAACGGGGTAGGTGTCACCGGTAATCAATTGCAAAGCCGCGTGGTGCGCAACGA
>Ga0066388_100000484_pt1 | contig 18706 bp, 15 predicted proteins | sample PanSoiMetaGPlot6_FD_64539 | JGI IMG/M metagenome (GOLD analysis project Ga0066388, IMG submission 64539) | Tropical forest soil microbial communities from Panama analyzed to predict greenhouse gas emissions - Panama Soil - Plot 6 (Hybrid Assembly) | ecosystem: Environmental > Terrestrial >... | reverse complement strand
TCGATGCACTCGACAATAAAATTTCCGGCGATACCCAACTCGCGCTCTATGCCGCCGTGCAGAATCTGCTGCTCGATCGCCTGGTCTGGTTCCTGCGCAATGTGGATCTCAGGCAAGGTCTGGAGAAAATCATCGGGCACTACCGCAACGGGATTGTGCAGGTTGCGAATGCGCTTGATGGCGCACTGTCGAAGGCCGCGATTGCCGAGCGCGAAACGCGTGTGGCCGGACTTGCGAAGGCGGGTGTTCCGGAGGCGTTGGCGCGGCGCGTCGCGAGTCTCACTACGCTCAAGGCGGCGCCCGACATCGCGTTGGTAGCCGATCGTTCCGGTAAACCGGTCTCCGAAGTGACCGCGACCTATTTCGCCACCGAGGCTTTCTTCCAGCTCGACCGGGTCGCCAACGCGGTCCCAAACATTGTCGTGTCTGATTATTTCGATCGCCTTGCGCTTGACCGCGCGCTCGACTCAATCGGCGATGCCGAACGTCGGCTGACCGCTGCGATGGTCGGCAACGGCCATGCTGGCGCGGGCGCGGTGGAGGAGTGGGTCCGCCCGAGGCAGGCAGAAGTCGAGCGCATCCGCACTGCAATTCACGAAATTGCAGGTTCCGGCCTCACATTGTCGAAGCTGTCGGTCGCCGCGAGCCTGTTGGGCGACCTGGCGAGGTAATAGACAGGTGTTCTCCGCCGCACAAGCGGGGACCAGCGCTGGATGCCGCTTGTGCGCGGACGAGCGAGATGATGCTAGTGCCGGAAGTGCCGTGTGCCAGTGAATACCATCGCAATGTTATGCGCGTTGGCAGCCTTGATCACCTCATCGTCGCGAACAGAGCCGCCTGGCTGGATGACAGCGGTCGCGCCGGCCTCGATCGCGACCAACAAGCCGTCGGGGAACGGGAAGAAGGCGTCGGATGCAACCACGGAGCCCTTGGTTAGCGGCGCCGCCAGCTTCATCTCATTTGCCGCATCTGCAGCCTTGCGCGCCGCAATGCGCGAAGCATCGACACGACTCATCTGCCCGGCGCCGATGCCGACCGTGGCGCGATTTTTGGCATAAACGATCGTATTCGACTTCACGTGTTTGGCGACGCGAAATGCGAAGCGCAGATCAGCAAGTTCTGCTTCGCTCGGCGCGCGCTTGGTGACGGTCTTGAGTTGCATCTCGTCTACGACCGCATTGTCGCGCGATTGAACCAGCAATCCGCCGGCAACGGATTTCACGGCCAGGCCTTTGGCGCGCGGGTCGGGCAGACCACCGGCAATCAGCAGCCGGAGATTTCTCTTGCCGGCGATAATCTTGATTGCCTCCTCGCTCGCGTCAGGTGCGATGATCACCTCCGTGAAGATCTCTGTGATTGCCCTTGCCGCCTCTGCATCGAGCGTGCGGTTAAGCGCGACAATGCCGCCGAAGGCAGACGTGGAATCGCAGGCGAGCGCCCTACGGTAGGCTTCAATCAGACTGTTCGCCTCCGCCACGCCACATGGATTCGCGTGTTTCACGATAACGCATGCAGCTGTCCGTTGCGGGTCGAATTCTGCCAAGCACTCGTAAGCGGCATCCGTATCGTTGATATTGTTGTAGGACAGCTGCTTCCCCTGGACTTGTCTTGCAGTCGTGACGCCATAGCGTTCGCTGGACGATCGGTAGAACGCCGCGCTTTGATGCGGGTTCTCGCCATAGCGCAACGCCTCTATCAGCTTGCCGCCAAAAGCACGATAGTCCGGTGCCTCATCATGCAATACCTCGGCAAACCAATTTGAGATCGCCGCATCATAGGCGGCGGTGCGTGCGTAGGCTTTTGCTGCGAGTTTTTGGCGTAGTTCGAGAGATACCATCCCGCCGTGTTGCGCCATTTCGGCTAACACTTTTTCGTAGTCGCCGGGTTCGACGACCACCGTGACATCGGCGTGATTCTTGGCAGCGGCCCGGATCATCGCTGGGCCGCCAATGTCTATGTTCTCGATGCAGTCGTCGAATACCGCGCCCTTCGCGACCGTTCCTTCGAATGGATAAAGGTTCACCACCAAAAGATCGATCGGCTTGATGCGGTGTTTCTCCAGTGCGGCCGCGTGCTCGTTGTTGCCGCGAATTGCCAGCAACCCGCCATGTACATTCGGGTGCAATGTTTTCACCCGTCCGTCCATCATCTCGGGAAAACCGGTGAGCTCCGCGACATCAATAACCGTGAGTCCGGCATCCTTGAGTGTCCTGGCAGTGCCGCCGGTTGAAACGAGCTCGACGCCATAGCCGGCAAGCCGTGTTGCAAAGACAATTAGTCCGCTCTTGTCGGAGACCGACAGGAGAGCGCGTGCGATGCGGCGCGGGTGGCTGGTCATGGGGGACGAGCTAGCACATCAGGCGGGCGAAAGTGTATTCGCTAATGCCGCGCCCGAGCGGGCATCCACAAACACGGGTCTCAAAGCGGCAATTCCGGCTCGTGAGTTCGGTCTGGCCGGACGCCTGGTGTTGTCGGCGGTGTATGACGGAAGCTCCATCGCACGGCGTCCTGGCTGTCCACATGGCCGTAAATCACGATTTGAACCGTGCGTCGTGGACCGTCAGAGCCGGCCAGGAACACGCTTTCCTCGATCTCAACCGCATCCGCTAGCGTCGCAAAAGTCCACAGCTCCCGGTCCTGGAGCAACAACATGACACCGCGCCCATCTGCCAAACGGCTGGCCTTGATCGTCGGGTGCAGATGAAAGCGAATAGCGTATTCGTCACCGCCGCCCTTGGGAAATGCCCGGCCGTCGGCGGGCGTGAAACTGTCCTCGCCATCAAGCGCGCTGCCGTCGGCGCTAAGCCGGATGGCGCGAGTATGGATAACTCCGCAATCATTTGCGTAACCGTCGTGAGAGGCGCGCAGCATTGTTGCGTCAGGCGGGGTCTCACGATCAATGCGTACAACGCGAGGTCCGGCGATGATCGCCGTGCCGCCAAGAAGCCGCCTGATCGCACCCGATTCAAGGAACCGGCAGGAGGATTGATCGTTGAGCGTGACCGTCGAATGCGCTGGTGTCGCGCGCGCGACCTGTCGCCAATTCTCCTTGTTCACGGCGGGCAAGCCGCAATTGATGACCAACCGGTGTTGCTTCCATGACATTTCAAACGATAGACACCCGGCATGAGCTTCCTGGCTTAAAAGCGGCATCGGCGGACGGCCTGTATCCATCAAAAGTGCTGTCTGACCGGCATCGATGCGCTGGTAGCCGGAATGCGGCGCATTCGACACAGGAGTTCCGCGCGCATCGTCATAGGCGAGTACGGTCGCGAGCAAATCGACCGGCGTCGGTCCCATACCGTTGAATTGCGCAAAATTTCCGTCGCCATGCCGGAAAAAGCGCAACATAGGCATGATGCGATCAATGGCGTTGTTGAGTGCTTGAGGTGGTTGTAATTGCCGCGCGGAGAACAATTGCCGCAATGGAAGCAAATCAGCCAGCAGTTCAATCAGCGCGCCTGGATTGCGGCTGACGTGCCCGCCATCCGGCAAGATTTGCTTGCGCAGTTCCTCGATAAGGCGGCGCACATTATTCCGCAAATACGTGGACTGCCCCTGCATGCAAAGGGTGGCATAGTTAAGCGCAATCACTGCCTGGAGACGTGGCAAGCCGTCGCGCGATTCGTTAAGGGTACTGCGCAAATAACGCACTTGCCGCGACAGACTGCGGATAAAACGCCGGTAGAAGCGCGCGTCGGCATCTTGCAGAACAAATGGTGCCTGGCTGAGCCAGCAGATCACGCGGCGAGAGAGGATATCGGTCCGCCAGCCGGTTGAATGCCAGCCGCCTTGCAAATTGATCCATTCGTCGATCAGTGAACGGGCGTTGGCTCGCGTGATGGCTGAATCTGCGGCACGCAAGTGGCGCAGCCAGACAAAGCCCAACAACGTTGCGGCCCACTCTTCCGATGGCGGCGTCATTTCGAAGGGCGATCTGCGGTCGCAAATCACCACTTTGCCGGCGAAGGCAAAACGGCCTGCATAGATCTCGCTGGCACGAGTGGCATCGGCGGTGCGCAAATCCTGCGGCGCGATCACCAGCCGGTCGGTTTTGGCTGAAGTAAACCGCCAGCGCAGCAGCGGCTGGGCGTTGATGCGGCCAAGAAGGCTGCGGAACGCGCGGCGCCCGATAAGCACGGAGAGCTTGGCTTGCTCCGCGACCGAAACCCGGATCATGAAGGCGCCCGTCCCCCTGTCGCGCGTTTTCATCGACACGCGCCGGCCACACGATAGCGAAGGGTCGGGAAAGGGCCAATATGCCAGGGCCCGTGGATTAGCCCGATTTTCGTGTAAGACGAGCGGCATAGAAGCCATCAAGGCCGGCCCAGTGCGGGTCGGGGTCGGGAAAGTTCACCGGCAGGGTCCGCAAATCGCCATCGGCGGTCACGAGTTCAGCGCGCCCAAACACGTCAGGCGCCGTTATCGGATTGCGGACAATTCGCGGGTCGCGCGCGAGCAAGCTTGCAACCTGGAATTCGCCCTCTTCGGGCTCCAGCGAGCAGACGCAGTAGATCAATGTAGCGCCCGGTTTCAGCAACATCACGGCACGATCAAGAAGTCGCATTTGGAGGGAGGTCAGTACCGCAAGATCGGCCTCGCTTTTGAGCCACGGAACGTCCGGGTGGCGGCGGATGGTGCCGGTCGATGAACAGGGAGCATCGAGCAGTACTGCGTCAAATGGTTCGCTATGCCATTCTAGCGCGTCGACGACGACAGTTTCGGCATGAAGACCAAGCCGCACGAGATTTTCACGCAGCCGGACCAGCCGGGCGGGCGAACGATCGACGGCTGTGACATGAGCGCCGGCAAGCGCGAGCTGCGCGGTCTTGCCACCCGGCGCCGCACAGATGTCGGCAACTTTGAGTCCCTGGACGTTAGCGAACAGGTGTACCGGAAGCGCGGCAGCAGCATCCTGTACCCACCATGCACCTTCGGAAAATCCCGGTAACAACGACACCGCGCCATGTGCGAGTGTGCGTACTGTTCCTGTCGGCAGCACGCGTCCGCGAAGCCGCTCTGCCCAGGATTTTGCATCCTGCTTCACGGTGATGTCGAGTGCAGGTTCGTAGCCATTTGCCAGCGCAATGGCGCGCGCAGCGTTTGGACCGTAGGTCTTGCTCCAGCGCTTGAGCAGCCATTCCGGAGTATCACGTGAAATATGGTCTGCTGGAGTGCCCCCGTTTTGGGCGACTCGACGCAGCACAGCGTTGACCAGCCCGGCATAACGCGCGGCACGGCGATCAGCTTGTGCGAGCCGTACTGACAGATCAACGGCAGCGTGGTCGGGCACCTCGAGCCAGAGAATTTGCGCGGCCCCAAGCAACAGAATCGTTTCGGCGCGTGGCGCGTCGGCAGGAAATCCCTTCTCAAGATATCCGCCAACCAGATAGCGTAAGGTTCCGAGCCGCCGCAACACGGTCGCCGTCAGACGACGCGTGAACGCTCGGTCACGATCGGCAAGCGCGGGCAAGCCCGGATGAGCATTCTTGCCCGACAGCAGATCGTCGAGCGCGATCCGCCGCCGCAAAACGCCGTCGAGAATATCGGCGGCAATTTTTCGAGCGGCGAGGCCGGGGACTTCCGGCTGAGGGGAAGTGCGCGGGCGCGCCATACCCGGATAGTTGCGCATAAATTGTGTCCAGGGCGCGAAACTTTCGGCAAAAATGCAAGCCGCGCACAGCTTTAGGCGGCCGGCGATTGTATTTGCCGTCATAACAACTTTTGGTCGCGCGGGAACGTCCGCGGACGGGGGTTCGAGCTCGAAATACCGCAAATGAAGATTGAAAAAATGAGGCCGGCGAAACTTGCCGGCCTCAAAGGCTAACTGCCGAAGATTACGCTCCGGCCTTCACGGCTCTCTTGTTCTGCCGGTTGCTGACCAGGTCGTCCACTACGGCCGGGTCGGCGAGTGTCGAGGTATCGCCGAGATTGCCATACTCGTCTTCCGCGATTTTGCGGAGGATTCTCCGCATGATCTTGCCCGAGCGCGTTTTTGGCAGGCTCGGCGCGAACTGGATCAGGTCGGGAGAGGCGATCGGACCGATCTCCTTGCGGACCCACTGCACCAGTTCTTTGCGCAACTCCTCGCTCGGCTGCACCCCGGCCATCAGGGTGACATAGGCGTATATGCCCTGCCCCTTGATGTCGTGCGGATAGCCAACAACGGCGGCCTCCGAGCATTTCGGATGCGCGACTAGCGCGCTTTCGACCTCAGCGGTGCCAAGTCGATGGCCGGCAACGTTGATGACGTCGTCAACACGCCCGGTGATCCAGTAATAGCCGTCTTCATCCCGCCGGCAGCCGTCGCCGGTGAAATATTTGCCGGGATAGGTCTTGAAGTAAGTATCGACGAAGCGTTGATGGTCGCCATAGACCGTGCGCATTTGGCCCGGCCAGGAATCGACAATACAGAGATTGCCGCTTCCGGCGCCTTCGAGCTCCTTGCCTTCGGCATCGACGATCTGCGGAATGACGCCGAAGAACGGCCGTGTTGCTGAGCCGGGCTTAAGCTTGGTTGCACCCGGCAGCGGCGTGATCAGGATGCCGCCGGTTTCGGTCTGCCACCAGGTGTCGACGATCGGACAACGATCTTCGCCAACCACATGGTGGTACCACTCCCAGGCTTCCGGATTGATCGGTTCCCCAACAGTGCCGAGCAAACGCAATGATTTGCGGGAAGTCTTCTTCACGGGACCGTCGCCGCCTTGCATCAACGCGCGGATCGCCGTTGGCGCCGTGTAGATGATGTTGACCTTGTGCTTGTCGCACACCTCCCAGAAACGCGAACTTGTCGGATAGTTCGGTACGCCCTCGAACATTATCGAAATAGCGCCGTTGGAAAGCGGGCCGTACACGATGTAGCTGTGGCCGGTCACCCAGCCGACATCGGCGGTGCACCAGTAGATATCGCCATCGTGATAGTCGAAAACGTATTGATGGGTGATTGACGTGTAGACCAGATAGCCGCCGGTGGTGTGCAGCACGCCTTTCGGCTTGCCTGTCGAGCCTGACGTGTAGAGGATGAACAGCGGATCCTCCGCCTTCATCTCCTCGCATGGGCAATCAGCCAAAACGGTCCTAGCAATTTCGTCATAATAGATGTCGCGTCCGGATTTCATGTTGACCGGCGCTTTGGTGTGCCTGACGACGATCACGGACGTGACGCCGCCGGCCTTGTCGCAGGCGGTGTCGACATTTGCCTTGAGCGGAATCTTGCGGCCGCCGCGAACGCCTTCATCGGCGGTGACAACGACGTCCGACTTGCAGTCCTCGATGCGGCCCGCGAGGGAATCGGGCGAGAAACCGCCAAATACCACGGAATGGATGGCGCCAATGCGCGCGCAAGCGAGCATCGCAATGGCCGCTTCGGGAATCATCGGCATGTATATCGTAACGCGGTCGCCTTTCTTGACGCCGCGCGCTTTCAGCACATTGGCGAAGCGGCAGATGTCGGCGTGTAATTGCTTGTAGGTGATTTTCTTGTCGTGTTTTGGGTCGTCGCCCTCCCACAGGATCGCAGTCTGGTCGCCACGTTTGGAAAGATGGCGGTCAACGCAGTTGTGACAGACGTTCAGCGTGCCGTCCTCGAACCATTTGATCGATACGTTTTGCGGATCGTAGGAGGTATTCTTGACCTTCTTGAATGGCTTGATCCAGTCAATGCGCTTTGCTTGCTCGGTCCAGAAACCGTTGGGATCCTTGACCGAACGCGCGTACATTTCCTGATATTTGGCGTCGTCCACATAAGCGCCCTTTCGCCAATCGGCTGGAACGTCATAAATCTTTTCGGACATAGATCCTTTCCTCCTGCCGCCCATAGTTCCGGGGGTGGTTACTTTCCCGCATTATGCGACGGCATTCGCGGGACCGACAAGGCGCGGATCGCCCCACCTTTATCGGGGTTATGAAGGACCTAGACGCCCCAGGCGCCAATCACCGCGCCCATCAGCAGCAATGCCGCCAGCCAGTGGCCACCGTCGATCAGGATCAGCTTCGGGCTGCGCATGCCGAAGGTGTTGTTGACGGCGAGCGTGGTGGCAACAAAACCAAGCCACACGAAGAGCCCGGAAATCACGCCGTTCTTCACGGTGATTTCACCGAGGTGCGCCATCAGGCCGGCCAGCATCCAGGCCATGATCAGGTCGGCAACCAGGGCAATGATCAGCGGAGTCGGCGCGGCGCCTTTGCCGTGATGGGCGCGGATTTGCTCGGTGGTAAAGTTATGCGCCGCCTTCCACGGCTCCGCCAACAGGCGATACCAGACCCCGCCAAGCCCAAAGCCGAGCACTCCCGCCACCAACACCGCCCAGTAGTTAATGCCCGCGAAGGTCATCGACGCCTCACGCTAAAGCCCGCCCATCTTGCAAACGATCTTCCATTCCGCATCGCTCACCGGCTGCACCGACAATCGTCCATATTTAACCAGCGCCATGTCTTTGAGCCTAGCCGCGGCCTTGATCGCCGCGAGCGTCACAGGCGTTGGCAGCGGCTTGCTGGCCACCGTAGTTACCGCGACCCATGGCTCGTTCTTGCCTGCTGTTGGGTCGGGAAAAGACTCGCGGATCACTTCACCTATGCCGACGATCTTTTTTTCAACGCCGGTATGATAGAAGAAAAACTTGTCGCCTTTTTTCATTTCCTTGAGGTGCCGCCGCGCCGTGAAGTTCCGCACGCCAGTCCAGACCTCGCCCTTGGCGCCGCGTTTAACCTGATCGTCCCAGGAATATTCATCCGGTTCTGTCTTTAGCAACCAATACGCCATGTCACTCTTCCGATTTGATTGGCCGCGTCATTAGCGACTCGATTGCCTTATCGACACTTACCTTTCCTGACAATACCGCGGCGACCGCGGCGGATATCGGCATATCGATACTCTTCGCGCGCGCCATTTCCAGCAGCACCGGTGCCGTAAAAATGCCTTCGGCAAGTTTTCCGTGCGCGGCCGTATCCACCTTCTCGCCTTTGCCTAACGCGACGCCACAGGAGAAATTGCGGGATTGCGGTGTGCCACAGGTCAGAACGAGATCGCCCAAACCTGACAATCCCATCATGGTTTCGATTTTGGCGCCGAATGCCCTGCCGAAGCGCACGAGCTCGGCAAAGCCGCGCGTAGTCAACGCCGCAGACGCGCTGGCCCCGAGTCCTCGTCCGGTGACAATACCCGCGGCTATGGCAAGCACGTTTTTTGTAGCCCCGCCGAGCTCGACACCGCGCACATCGGCCGAATGATAGGGGCGGAATGTATCTGAATTCATCGCCTGCGCGAGCGCCTGCGCAACAGCAGAATCGGAAGCGCCGATCGTGACCGCGGTAGGAAGTCCGCGGGCCACGTCTGCGGCAAAGCTCGGTCCCGAAAGGATTGCCGGCACTGCTTCCGGCGCGCACTCGCCGATGATCTCGGTCATGAATTTGCGCGTGCTTCGTTCGATGCCTTTCGCGCAAACGACCACCGGTATACGTTCGACACGCGATTTTGCGAGCAACGCTATCACCGACCGCACCGCCTGCGCCGGCACCACGACAAGAATTGCATCGCAGCGCGCGGTCTCCTCAAGGTCGCGTGCTACCTTGATTGTTTCGTTAAGCCGCACTCCCGGCAGGAATCGGCTTTCTCGGTTCTGTTCGAGGCTTTCGGCATTAGCAGGCTCGTATTCCCACAGCGTAACGTCACGTCCAGCGCGCGCGCAGGTGAGCGCCAAAGCTGTTCCCCAGGCGCCGCCACCCAGCACCGCAATGCGTTGAATGGTCATGCCTCTTGCCCGCACATTCACTTATATGCCGCGGTCCGACGCCGCGCGCCCTCGGCGGCAGCAACTTCATCGAGTGGCCAACGTGATCGTGGCGCTGCGGTCAGAGGATCAGTGAGACCAAGCGCCAGCCGCTCAGCGCCCGCCCAGGCAATTATTGCGCCATTGTCGGTACACAAATCGAGCGGCGGCGCAACCAGCGCGGTGCCAACTTCGAACGCCAGACGATTGAGCGCCTTGCGGATCGCCTGGTTCGCAGCGACACCGCCGGCGGCAACCAGCGCGCTCGGGGCGCCGAATCGCGCGCGGAACAGCTTCAGCCCGGAACGTAGCCGGTCGAAAACAACATCGACGATCGCCTGTTGGAAGCCGGCACAAAGGTCGGCGACATCCTGGTCGGTCAGTGGCGCGATCTTCTCGGCCTCCAGCCGCAATGCGGTCTTCAGACCGGAAAGCGAGAAATCCGCATCCTTGCGCCCATGCATCGGCCGCGGCAGTGCAAAACGCGACCCATTGCCGCGCGCGGCTTCCTTCTCAACCTGCGGTCCGCCCGGATAGCCGAGCCCCAGCAACTTTGCGGTTTTGTCGAATGCTTCACCGATTGCATCGTCCTGTGTAGTACCAAGACGGGCGTAGTTGCCGACACCGCGCACGGCCACGATCTGGGTATGGCCACCGGAGGCAAGGAACAGGCAATAGGGAAATGGCGTATTGTCTGTCAGCCGGGCGGTGAGCGCGTGTGCTTCCAGATGATTGACCGCAAGCAGCGGCTTGTTTTTAACGAGTGCGATCGCCTTGGCAGTTGTCAGGCCGACGATAACTCCACCGATCAAGCCCGGGCCGCCGGCAGCGGCGACGCCGTCAATCGCATCAAAGCTGCAGCCAGCTTGCGTCATGGCCTCGGCGATAACCACATCGAGCGCTTCGACATGGGCGCGCGCAGCAATCTCCGGCACCACACCACCGAACGCGGCATGCTCGCTCACCTGCGAGAGCACGACGTTGGACAGGATCTTGCCGCGGGCGTCGTCGAGACGTTCGACGACTGCAGCTGCGGTTTCGTCGCAGGTTGTCTCGATGCCGAGGACGATCATCGTTTCCTCACTTATTCCTGCGCCCGTCGAGGCGAGATGACGGCAGCTCAAATAATAGCTAGTCCTGACGGCGGGGCCGACCCCGGTTCGGCCTAGCATCGCGAGGTCATATGGCGCAATCCACAGTCTCTTTCTTGCGCATAGGAACGCGCGGCAGTCCGCTTGCTCTCGTGCAGGCGCGCATGGTGCGTGCGCAATTAGCGGTGGCGGCTGGACTAAATGAGGATGCAATCGAGCTCATTACCATTCGCACGACCGGGGATACCATCCAGGATCGATCGCTCGCAGAGGAGGGCGGTAAGGGTCTGTTCACCAAGGAGATCGAAGAGGCTTTGCTGGATGGACGAGTCGACGTTGCGGTGCATTCGGCAAAGGACATGCCAACCGTGTTACCAAAGGGACTGATGCTCGCTGCATGCCTCGAGCGCGAAGATCCACGCGACGTTTTCATCAGCCGCACGGCACGCTCGCTCGTCGAGCTCCCGCGTGGAGCATGCCTTGGTACCGCCTCGCTGCGGCGGCAGGCGATCGCGATGCGGATCCGGCCTGATCTGCGAGTGATGCCTCTGCGCGGCAACGTCGAAACACGGTTGCGCAAGCTCGATTCCGGAGAAGTTGACGCCACACTTCTCGCGCTCGCCGGATTGAAACGCCTCGGGATGAGCGGACGCGCGACCGCAGTCATGAGCGCGGAAGAGTTTCTGCCGGCCGTCGGACAGGGTGCCATCGGCATCGAAGTGCGAAACGATAACAAGCGCGTGAGCGAAATTCTCGCGCGCATAGATCACGTCGATACGTCGACAGCCATTGCCTGCGAACGGGCTTTCCTCGCCGCACTTGATGGGTCCTGCAAGACCCCCATCGCAGGCCATGCGGCAGTTTCCGGAGATGCGGTGCGATTTCGCGGACTGATTGCGCGGCCGGATGGCAGTGCTGCGCATGACATCGCTGGTACCGGTCATCGCAAGGATGCAGCTACCATCGGAAGTGACGTCGGCCGCGAGCTCAAACACCGTGCCGGACCTGGGTTTTTTGACTAACCATGCGCGTCGTCGTCACTCGTCCCCAAGCCGACAGCGAACGCACCGCCAGCGCGCTGCGCAGCAAGGGACACGAGGTATTGGTCGCACCGTTGATGAAAGTGGAAGCAGTGGCGGCCGACCTCTCGGGCAACTGGGCCGCGGTGGCCATTACGAGCGCGAATGCGCCGGTTGCAATTAGCGCCCACCCTCGCGGCAAGGCGCTGTTCGCATTGCCGCTGTTTGCCATCGGCCAGCGCAGCGCCGAAACCGCGAGACAAGCCGGCTTTACTGACGTTACCCCGGCAGGTGGCGATGTTCGCGATCTGGTACGGACGCTCACCGATGCCGACGCCAAAGGTCCACTGCTCTATCTTGCAGGCAAGGATCGCGCCGCTGATCTGATTGGTGAACTGTCTGCACGGGGAATCGCCGCCGAGATGCGCATCGTCTATCGGACGGTGACGACACCGTTTCCGCCGGAATTGATCAGGGCTTTCAAGGCCGGAGATGTCGACGCCGTTTTGCATTTTTCGCGACGTAGCGCTGAGAATTATCTTGCAGGGGCCAGAGGAGCCGGCATCGCAGGGCCCGCGCTTGCGGTGCGGCACCTCTGCCTTTCAGCCCAGGTCGCCGAGCCGCTTGCTGCGGCGGGCCGTGTCGCCATCGCCAGGCGTCCTGACGAGGCCTCATTGATTGAGCTTTTGCAGGTGCAGGCTTGATTATTGGCACGCCTGAGCCATTTGCGTTATTCCCTGCCAGCGGGGTTGGGCCGATTAGCCGAGGGAACGCGCATGGCCGATAAAACGCCGGACTCAGCCGGAGGCGCCCGCAAACGCAAGCGCCCGTCCCCGACGATCGACTTGAAGGCCACCGAAATTTCTCGGGAGCCGAAGCCAACGCCAACGGACGAGTCCGTCGGCCCCCGAGAGCAACCTGCGCCGGACCTCGAGTCTGAACGCCGGCGACGAGCCTCGGCCAGCCCGGCCCCTCAAATCGGCTGGCAAATACTTGCTGCAGGGCTTGCGGGCGCGGCAATCATGACGGCTGCGTTCGTTATGCTTTGGTTTGCCGGGATGGTGCCCGCCCGCTACGCCGGGCAGCCCGCCGCGGATTCGTCCTCAATCGCTGAATTGAATGAACGCATCGGCAAGGTCGAATCGGCGACGGCGAAGATTCCCAGCGATTCGAGCGTATCAGAGCACCTTTCTGCGGCCGATAACGCCATGAAGTCGCTTGATATCGCACTGACCGCACTCAATAAACGCAGCGACGAAGTGGCCGCTTATGCTGCGGACGCGCGCACCCGCGCAGCGGCATCGGAAAAGGCGGTTACGGAATTGCGCAACACTGTGCAGGATCTCAGCAGGAATACCTCCGGCTTATCCCCCGGTGACGTCGATACCGCGCAAAAGCGTCTTGCCGCGCTTGAACAAGCGGTCAGAAATGCGACGACCGACAATGCTGCAAGGCTTGCGCTCAGCGCGGCGACATTGCGCGACACGGTGGCGAGCGGCGCCCCGTTCTCTGCCGAGCTTGACCAGGTGAAGTCCCTTGCCGCGGAGGAGAAGATCTTGACGCCTCTGACGCCGTTCGCCGCAACCGGTGTGCCGACCGCGGCGGCGTTGGCGCAGGAATTGCGCGCGCTGATCCCTGCTTTGCTGAAGGCCTCCGGTGCGCAGGCGCCACCAGGCGGCTTTCTGGAACGGCTACAGGCCAATGCGGGCAAGCTTGTGCGCATCCGCCCCGTCGATGCGCCGGCTGGCGGCGATTCCTCCCCTGTGTTGGTGCGAGTCGAAGTTGCATCCGCTCGTGCCGACATTAGTGAAGCACTTGCCGATCTCGGCAAACTTGATAGCGCGGTACGCGCGCCGGCGCAGGATTGGATTAATAAAGCGAAAGCGCAGCAAGCCGCGCTCGCGGCCGCACGTCAATTCGCCGCCGACACGGCGCGCGCGCTGGGCAAGCGGTGAGGCCTGGATGATCCGGATCGTCCTGTTCCTTGTTTGGGTCGCCATTCTCGCAGCAGCGGTCGCATGGGTTGCTGACCGTCCTGGCGACGTCGCCATAACCTGGATGGGCTACCGGATCGAAACCTCGGTAATGGTGGCCGCACTCGCAATCGTCCTACTTGCGTTCGCGATGATGCTGGTGTGGACGATCCTGCGTGCGATCCTGCGCTCACCCGAGCAGGTGTCATTGTTCTTCCGTCATCGGCGCGCCATCAAAGGTTACCTTGCGATCAGCCGTGGTCTGATTGCAATCGGCGCCGGTGATTTGCGCGTCGCGCGCAAGTCTGCTGACGAAGCAGTGCGGCTGTCACCGGGCGACCCGCTCGCGCTCTTGTTGACGGCCCAATCGGCCCAGATGGCCGGCGATCGGGACACCGCTGAACGTGCGTTCCGCGACATGACGAAGCGTGATGATACAAAGCTGCTCGGCTTGCGCGGCCTCTATATCGAGGCCCGGCGGCGCAACGATGCCGATGCTGCGCGACTGGCCGCCGAGGAAGCGGCCAAGATGCAGCCGCCAGTGGCCTGGGCCGGGCAGGCCCTGCTGGACTACCGCTGTGGGACTGGCGACTGGGAAGGTGCGCTCGACGCGTTGAGCCATATGAAAGGTGCCCTGGAAAAGCCCGACTACCGCCGCAAGCGCGCAGTGCTGCTGGTGGCGCGTGCGCAGGCGCTCGAAAATATTGATCGCGATACATCGCGAGCACTGGTGCTCGAATCGGTCAAACTTGCACCCGATCTCGTGTCAGCAGCGGCACTCGCCGGAAAGCGCCTGTCCGAGGCCGGCGAGACACGCAAGGCGCGCAAGATCCTTGAGGCTGCCTGGACGATTAATCCGCATCCGGATATTGCGGAAAGTTACGCGAACCTCAGGCTTGGTGACAGCGCGCGCGAGCGGCTCGCGCGCATGCGGAAGCTTGCCGACAAGGTTCCTGGGCAACTCGAAGGCGCACTCGCGGTAGCGCGTGCCGCGCTTGATGCGCGGGAATTTGCTGCAGCGCGCACAGCACTCGCAGCATATCTGTCAGCGCCAACCCGCCGCGTCGCAGCGTTGATGGCGGAAGTTGAGGAAGCGGATCACGGCGATGAGGGCCGCGTGCGCGAATGGATGGCGCGTGCCGTGCGTGCTTCCGGCGATCCGGTATGGACGGCAGACGGCGTGGTGTCAGAGCGTTGGTTGCCGGTCTCGCCGAACGGTCGACTTGACGGGTTCGAATGGAAGGTGCCGCTGGCCGAGCTCGGCGTTGCCAGGCCGGTGATCGAAGTGTTGCCTGCCGTCACTCAGCCGATCACCGTCACTCCGGCGGAGTCAAAGCCTGAGCCGGGGGCGGAAAGGCCGCCGCCCAAATTGCCAAAATCCAAAACTCCTCCGAAGCCAACCAAGGCAGTCGACGCGGTAATTCCCCTGGTACATGCGCCGGACGACCCGGGACTTGATGCGGGGGGTCTCGATCGTGATCCGGTGCCGGAACCCACGACTCCGCCCGCCAACGATGCCTGGCAACGGCTGCGTCAACTGTTCCGTTAAACGCGGCTCCGTCAGCTGTTCCGTTCGGCTTGGCCACCAGAAATGGCCTGTTGCTTGCCAAGCAGGGCTCGCGTCGATATTCAGTGGCGCGGTTTTAGCCGGCGTAGCTCAGCGGTAGAGCATCCGCTTCGTAAGCGGGTGGTCGGGGGTTCAAATCCCTCCGCCGGCACCGACCATTTTGTCTTTATTGACATTGAATTGGCTGAAAGCGCGCCGCAATTGCTTGAAATTGCGCTCCAATTACGCAACCATGCGTTGGTAAGGGGGGACGGCGATTTTCCACACTAAGACCTGTCATCCTTCCCCCATCATGCCGTACTAATGAGCAACCAGATCACTTCGTCTTTAGAGTAACCCCATGGCCAGACCTGCTGTTATTCTCGTCGGCGCGGACAAGGGGGGCGTCGGCAAGACGACCGTCGCCCGTACCCTGATCGATTACTTCGGCGCTCATCAAACGCCGACTCGCGCCTTCGACACCGAGGCTCCGCGCGGGACGCTCAAGCGTTTTCATCCTGAGCGGACCGAAGTCGTCGACGTGACCTCGGTCGCTGACCAGATGAAAATCTTCGACACGCTGGGCAGCGCCGATGCCAAAGTCACGGTCATCGATGTGCGCGCCGGCCTGCTGTCATCAACGTTGCAGGCACTTGGTGAAATCGGGTTCATCGAATCCGCCAAGAAGGGACAGATCACGTTCGCGGTGTTTCACATTCTGGGTCCTTCGATCGCTTCTCTCGAAGAGATCGCAGAAACAGCCCGCGTAATCGGCGATGCCAACTATTTCCTGGTGAAGAACTTCATCAACAACACCACGTTCTTCGAGTGGGATCCGTCGACCTATAATTCCTACTTCAAGAAGATCAAGGGCGCTGAAGAGATAACCATACCGAAGCTCAACGAGATGGCGTACGAACAGGTGGAAGTGGCGAGTGTTCCGTTCGTCTCCTTCGTCGCCAACAAGGGTGCCAAAGGCGAGGCCGCCAACAATTCATTTGTTCTACGCGGCTATGTCCGCCACTGGCTCGGCAATGTCTGGAGCGAGTACGACCGGGTGAAACTCGTCGACATGGTTTCGCCGAAAGTGGAGAGCAACGTCCGCCAGGTTGCTGGCTAGCGATTCCATCCAAGTTACGCCGATTGAGCGGGCGGCGTTCGGTCAGGCGATGTCATTCCGCAACTCCATCACTATTGTCGCCTCGCCACGACCCCGCGTGGGAAAGACCCTGTTGGCGCGTCTTGTTACTGACTTTCATCGGCAAGAAAGTCGATCGATCGCGGCCTTCGATCTTAACTTTGGCGAGCGAACACTGACGCAGTTCCTGCCTGAATACGCCACTACCGCAACGGTTCGCGATATCAGTGGCCAGATGGCGCTGTTTGACCGCCTGGTCGTCGAGGATGGGACGACCAAAATCGTCGACCTCGGTCACGAATCCTTCGAATTTTTTTTTACACTGGCTCATCAAATCGGCTTTGTCGAGGAAGCGCAGCGCCGTTCGATCGCGGTGGCAATCCTGTTCACCGTCACGCCTGACCAAACCTCGATCGAGGCCTACCGCAAACTACGCGAGCGCTTCGCCCAAGCGACTTTGACTCCGGTTCACAATGAAATACTGGGGCCTGCGCAGCATCGCGACAAATATCCGCTCGCCGGAGGCGGGCAGGTTATGATGCGCATACCGGTTCTGGCGCCTGGCTTGCGCAGATATATCGAGACGCCGCCGTTCTCATTCGCGGATTCGAATATGAGCAATGCGGTCTGCGTACCGCTCGATGTGCATGCCGAGCTGCAACGCTGGTTACGCCGAATTTATCTTGAGTTCCGCGAACTCGATTTGCGTATATTACTGGCCGATTTGCAGGCTTCGATGCGTATCGGGTCCTGAAAACGCGGAACCGCCATTTAACACAAAAAATTGGGGAACCGGGCCAGCCTTGGCGCGTTTCTTCCGCCAGACTCTCGCGCACACGCGGTTAACGTAGGAGGCACACTATGTGGATTACGTTTTTCGCTGTCGTTATCAGCATCGCGCTTGGCCTCGCTTTAGGTGCCGTGATGCTGGAGTCCTACGAAGAAAAGGTCAGGTCCTGACGGGCCTTTGGTTGGTTAGCGACCCTGGCGGCCAACAGGCCGCCTGATTTTTTGCGCAGGGCGTGCGCGCGGCGGGATGGAACTTTGCAATAATGACATCGCATGTATACGCCGATGATGCTGTCGAGGCGGTTTGCGCCTCTGTTCTGGTGCCAGTTCTTCGCGGCATTCAATGACAATTTTCTGAAGACCGCGCTGGTTTTCACTATCCTGTTTCGTTCCGGTGCGGCTAACCGAGAAGCTTTAATCACATTGGCCAGCGCGGTATTCATTGCGCCTTATTTCATTTTATCAGCGTGCGGCGGCGAACTTGCCGATCGCTACGACAAGGCACGCGTTGCCCAATGGCTAAAATTCGTGGAAATCTTCGTCGCGGCGCTGGCAGTTCTCGGCTACGCGTTAACCTCGCTGGCGATTTTATTCGCCGCCCTGTTCGGGTTTGGCATTCTTGCCGCGCTGTTCGGACCGATCAAATACGGCATCCTTCCGGATCATTTGCGGCGTGACCAATTGCCGGCCGGCAATGCGTTGGTTGAAGGCGCGACCTTCGTTGCCATTCTTCTTGGCACCATCGCAGGGGGATTGGCGGCTCGCGGGGAGGGTGAGGTCGGACTGTTCGCCACATTGGTGATCGGCTTTGCAGTCGCGTGCTGGGTCTCGGCGCTGCTAATTCCTGCGACCGGTGAAGGTGCTCCGCACCTGAAAGTTTCGGGCAATGTGGTGGCCTCGACAGTCGCGATGATACGCCATTTGCGTGCTGATCCGCGCCTGTGGTGGGGCGCATTGGTGACGAGTTGGTTCTGGCTCGTCGGCATTGTGGTGCTGTCGCTGCTGCCACCCTTGATCAAGATCGTGATTGGCGGCAACGAGGACACAGTCACGGTTTTCCTTGCCGTGTTCTCGATCGCAGTCGGCGCTGGTTCGGCTCTGGCGGCGGCGATTGCGCGAGGTCGGATTGTTCTCAAAACGACGCTCGTGGGCGCGATATTGCTTGCTGGCTTTGCGCTCGATCTTGGCATTGCGACGCTCGGCGCCTCGCCTGTGCCTTCGCCGCAAGGTCCGACGGCTGTGTTCGCGTCGGCGCTTGGTATCCGCACGGCGGTGGATCTATGCGGGCTTGCGATTGCCGGCGGCCTGTTTATCGTGCCGGTCTTCGCAGCGGTACAGGCCTGGAGTGCCGTTGACTATCGTGCGCGCACAATCGCGGCC
>Ga0066388_100000483_pt1 | contig 18714 bp, 13 predicted proteins | sample PanSoiMetaGPlot6_FD_64539 | JGI IMG/M metagenome (GOLD analysis project Ga0066388, IMG submission 64539) | Tropical forest soil microbial communities from Panama analyzed to predict greenhouse gas emissions - Panama Soil - Plot 6 (Hybrid Assembly) | ecosystem: Environmental > Terrestrial >... | reverse complement strand
AAGGAACAGCCCAGCGCTATAACTTCCTGTCCGAAGTTAGCAATTTGCGTCCCGATGCTGCCCGCCTGAACCTGTGCGTATTTTCTTGCAGCCCGCTTGCGAAGCTCCCGCTGGAGATCAAATTTTTGGAAAAGCACCACTATTCGACTCAGGTCTTTCTGCCAATGAGCAAAAGCTCGCAGTACCTTGCCGTTGTCTGCCTGGGCGGAGATGCACCGGATCTGAGCACCGTGGCGGCCTTTGTAGTTGCCGGTCCGCAGGGTGTCAGCTACAGGCCGGGCGTGTGGCACTATCCGATCACGGCTCTCTACGAATCCATAGACTTCGCGTGCCTGGTGCACGAAGCGGGCAATGCCGATGATTGCACCATTGCCCATCTCGAACAGCCTGTCACTGTCGACGTCGCGGACGAACGCCGGTCGCAGTTCCGGATCGACAGCTCAGGTGACCAGTGAGGGCCATGTTCTGCGAGCTATAGGTGGTGCAGTTTCTTGTCAAACCTGAATGACCAGCTGCTGTGAGTAAGCGGCACTTGCGTTTGATGTCATGCCCGAGTAAGGGATGATACCGGTGGTCGTGCCGAGTGGACTATTCGGCGAGCTGTTGTGCTTTTCTCTTTTGAATCAGTGCTTGCAAAGTCAGCTTTACATCGTCGTCTTCAGGGAAGAGCTGCGATGCCGTGGTCAGCTCGACTATAGCCTCGTCGGTTGCCGTAGTCTGTGACAGAGCCATGCCGAGGGCACGGTGAAGCTGAACGTTTTTCGGGTTCAGGCGTAGTGCCTGTTTATATTCCTGTACGGCGGCTTCGGGATCGCCATCTTTGCAGTGGATGAAAGCGAGGTTGGAATGCGCATCCGGGTCGTTCGGTGCCAGAGCGATCGACTGCTTGGCTGCCTTGACGGCATCCGCGAATTTGCCCTGGTACGCGAGCGCCCAGGCTAGCCCGATATGTGCGTCGGCATACTTGGGGTCTAGGTCGATGGCTTTGTTGAATTCTTGTTCGGACTCCTGCCATCGTTGCAGTTTTCCTAGTGACTGTGCCAACCTGAAACGAACATACGGATCGTTGGGGGCGAGCTCGATGGCCTGCTTGTACTCCTCGAGGGCCTGCTGGATTCGGCCGAGTCCGAGGTACGTTTGCCCCATGATCGTGTGCGTCTGCGGTAGAGACGGTTCCAACTTTTCCGCCCTCCTTAACTCCAGGAGAGCGGCTGCCGGCAGATTGCGCATTCGGTGGCACTCACCTAGCAAGGCGCGGGCAAGAGCGTTCTTGGCGTCGTGCTTGATCGCCAACCTGTACTCCGCTTCTGCTTGCGTGTACTTGCCCTGCAGCCTGTGCGCTTGACCCAACCAGAAGTGTGCCTCCGTGCTGTCTGGCTCGAGCGTAACCGCTTGCTCAAACTCACTTCCGCCCGCCTCGAAATCCGACATCGCCATGAGCACCCGCCCGAGCATGAGATGAGCCTTGTAGTCCTGCGGATTGTCTTTGACCGCCGTTTGGTACTCGATCAGAGCATTCGTGTAGTCCTTCCGGTCGAAATAGATTTCGCCGCTGCGAGTATGCCGATCGCCTCGAGTCTGCTCGACGAACTGCGGTGCCTGCGGAAACAAAAGGAGTTGGCTGTCGTGCGACGATTCGGTTGGGCTGGCTACCGTCGATGCCGGAGTAGCTGTTGCCGCTGCGAATCGGTTTTCGAAGGAGGCAGCACTGGCAGGCTGCAGCTGCCACAGTAAGTGGGTTTGGACAACAATCGCCGGTAGGGAGATCCGTGCGGCGACGATCAAAAGTCGAAGATTCAGGTTGCCGGCAAGGCTCTGCTTTGGACTGGACACGGGGCTGCGTTACGAGGTGCTGTGTCTAAAGTTTACCATCGGAGCCCGATTCGCGCTTACGACCCGACTTCGACGTAGACCTTCCACTGCCTTAGATCGTCTTTGGTGGGAAGCTCGCGGGCGCCGAGTTTCTGCAGGCGCACGCATAGTTTGTTGAAGGTCTGAAACGTCTCCGGCGGTGTGCCTGCATCTTGGCGGCTGTTGCACAGAGCCAGCTTCCAGACGCGCTTTTCGTGCTCGCTTTCTTCCCAGACTCGCGCCAGCGGATAGCCGGAGACAACAGGGGTTCTTGGCGCGATACGGACTGACTTGCCCGTCGTTACCTGCGAGCGCTCTTCAAGATCTTCGAGCATATCGGCGGTGCTGGAGTAACCGTGTTGTTGAAGGTACGCTGAACGCTGGCTGACCGCCTGCCAGAACTCATCATTGAATTTGGGACAGAAATGAATCAAGAGTTCTTTCATGCGGGCGATTTTTCTTGCGAGAACGTCATCTTCTTTAGCGCGCTTTACCACCTCTCCATAGTTGATCATCAGGTGCGCGTACACCTCGGCTTTGTCCTCGTAAATAGCGGTCATGGAATGAGTCGACAGGAAGCCGACCGCGTCTGTCGGTTGGTTGAAAGATATATGGTGATCCTCGCTCGACCTGTAACCGGCTGAGTTCAACCTGTGCCATTCCGGGTCCAGATACTTCAGTAAATCATCGTGGAAGTCGATGGCATGAAAGAGTTCATGATGGAAGGTTCTGCGTCCATACTCGCAATCTCTGGTTAAGCTGTCGGCGCTGAGGTAAATGGTGTCGATTACGAACAATCCCATCTCTGCCAGTCCAGCTACGTCATGATGGTGGCTCTTGAGCTTAGTGCAGATAATCAATCGTTCGAGTTTGCTCAACGTGATCACTTCAATCGGATAGATGGCCAACTCTCGGGCAAGCAGACCGGCGACTATGCGAATTTGCGCCTGGCTTGGACGCCGGTACGAGACCTGATCGCCGTCGCTGGCATGATCGGTGACGATCTCGATGCCGTATTTCTTGCTCAGCCCGACCAGCAAGAGGTTTTCAGTTGGGGCGGGCCGGTTCTTGTAAACTCCCAACAGGCGATCGACGGTACGCTCGAGGGCCGTAGACATTTCGTTGAGCGTCATGCGCTGTCATTCCTGGAACTTGCGGCAACCAGAAGCGGATTCAAACGTCAATTATACGAGTGTATCGCAACCGGTTTGCCGCCCTCACTTTTGGAAATCGGCTCACAGCCGCATCAAGTCTGACCTGGTAAATGGTCCCGGCGGCGGCAAGCCTTCTTTAATCTGCGACAGCGTAAAGGGAGTCGAGGGAGCCAGTTCATTGGGTAAGGCGTCACAGGGTGGAGCCGGCTCGACGATTCCTTCCGCCAGCATACGCACCTGAGCCTGGGAGATCAGCGGAATTTTCATGACGTGCTCCAGGAAGAGCGCTAGACCCTGGTGGAAGGCCACCGGCAGGCGAATGATAAGAGGATGCTTTCCGATGACGCTCGCCACTCTACTTACGGCTTCACTGAGCCGCAATTCCTCCGGGCCGACGACGAAGACTGTCTGCCGGGAGAGGTTACCTTCTACCAGGGATGCCACCATGATCTTGACCATGTCGGCAATTGCAATCGGGCGGATCGGCTTTTCTCGAAGTCCTACGCAGGCGAAAACAGGCACAGTGAACAGGGTATGACTGAGGTGGTCGAGCATGTGATCACCCCTGCCGTAGACCATGCCGGACTTGAATACCGTGTAATCCATCTCGGAGCCCCGGATGATCTCTTCGGACGCCCATTTGGATTCGTGATACGGCGACCCGCAATTTGGACGGGCCCGCAAGAAGCTGGTGATTACTATCTTGTGGACGCCGGCTTTACTCGCGGCCCGCTCGACGTGCCTGGTGCCCTCGACATGAACATGCTCGAAATCGCCGGATTTCATTTCGCGATTGATGCCGGCGCAGTGTGCGACAGCGTCGCAGCCTGCAAAACGCTCCGCCAACTTGTCTTCGTTATCGAGTGCGACAGGCGCAAATGTCGCACCAGCCAACTGCCTGATCTCTCGATCTCGATCGTCGACACCGCGCGCAATCAAGACTACCTGGTGTCCATTTGCAACCAGTGCCCGCGCCAAATGGCGTCCGATAAATCCGGTACCGCCGGTAATTGCAATTTTCAATCGACGACCCCATGCAGGAGCGGCCCGCCAGTATAGCAAGGTTGGAAGGACAAGGTCTTCCGCGGCATAGATGAAGGCTCTCAAGAGCCCGGGGACAAAATCCTCAGTGCGATCGTGCAGCAGAAGTGTAATTGACCTTACAATAGCCTGCTGACGTCGTTGACTTAGCAAAGTCGAGATTGTTTTGTGCAGGATCGCACCATTTCCAAGGACTCGAGTGAATTGATATGAATGCCTCGCTCTTCTTGCGAACTGTAATAATCGCGAGTTCCCTGTCCTGCTGCCTGGCGTTCTTTTCACAGTTGCCGAATGCGCTTGCGCTTGACTTTGGAAGCGTGACATTCCCCAGCCGCCCAATTGGCTGGGTCTATGCGCTCACCGGGCACGACTCGTGGTTTCCTTTCGAGATTGCCCGTGATTCAGTGGTACGGCCGCCGGCCAACCTGGGACTGCTTCTGAGCGATTCGGCAGGCTTCGATCTCCGCTGCTTGGATGGATTGAGCTCCGATGATCTGCAAGCGCTCTGGTTGCCTGGAATTAACGTCGGGGACTCAGGATTGAGCCATATCGGGCGCTTGACCGGCTTGCAGGAGCTGGACTTGAGCGACTGTGGCATCACGGATGCAGGACTCGTACACCTGACAGACCTCAAGCAGTTGCGGACGTTGCGCCTCAGCGGCAACAAATTGACCGGGGCCGGACTGCGAGCGATCGCGGAGTTGCCGCAACTGACCGAGCTGGACTTACAAGACATCTGCTGCGCGGAGTCGGAGAAATCAAAGGAGGTCGGCACCGTGCGATTCGCGTCGGAAAGGTCGCTCGCCTTGCAACGCGCTTGCTTACAGGAGTTGCCGCAGTTGGATTCGGTGCGCACATTATCTGTCGATGGGGCGTCGCTGTCCGACCAGAGAGCTTTATCTTTGAACAATCTAGTCTTGCTCGAAGATGTGTCGCTTTATCCTTTCGAAAGCGGGTGCGATGTGTTTGCCGAAGCACTGGCAAACTTGAGGCACTTGAAGCGCCTGCGTCTGGGCGGACCGCACAATCCGTTGAACACGAGTTTTTTGGCGGCCGCCAAGCTTCCGGTCCTGGAGCGGCTGAGTTGCATCACTACGGAAATAGATGCGAACTTGGCTGCTGCTTGTGCCAAGATGCGGAGATTACGCTCGCTTAGTCTAATCGTCAGCGATAAGCCGATCAGTTGCGCGGACCTGAGCCGCTTGCCAAGACTGATGAGATTGAAACTGGAGACGAAGCTCCCCACGCAAATGGCGGAACTGGCACGACTTGGCAGGCTGAAGTCAATCGAGTTATGGACCGACGATGCCGGGTTCAGGGATCTGTGCTCCATCAAAGGGCTTGAGCATCTCTGTGTGTCTGGCTGTCCGCTGACCGACAGTAGTGTCACTGACATCAACAAGTTGCGCCAATTGACCAGGCTTGATCTATCACGAACTCAAATCGGCGACGCCTCCTTGAAACTGATCGCGCAGCTTCCTCATTTGGAGCGTCTCGACCTCAGCCAGACTCGAGTCACGGATGCCGGACTGCCGGAGCTTGCGCGTTTGAAAGGGCTTCGGGCATTGCGGCTTGAAGGAACGGCGATTACGGATGATGGATTGAAAGGACTGTCCGCACTGGCTGAACTCGAGGAGCTTGACCTCGCCAATACAAGGGTGCGGGGCACCGGCCTGCTTAGCTTGAGCGGGCTGATCAAGCTGGAAAGAATAAGAATGGGACCGGTGTTGAACAGTAGCCTGGGCGCGCTCGCTGGCTTACGAGCCTTGCGGTGTCTCTGGTTGGATAACGCGACAGTGACTCCAGTGGGCATCGACAATATCTGCCGGCTGCGCAATCTCGAGATCCTGGCGGTCGGCAAGTTGGAGGCCAGTGCTGCCGACGCCGCCAAAATGGCGCAAATGCCTACGTTGCGCTACCTTTACCTGCCGGACCCAGGGGCACACGTCGACATTCTGCAACGGCAACTGCCGGCTCTGCGTGTAGGCTCGTTCCAACTGCCGGAGTACCTGCAGCGCCGCCGGCTGCTCATTCCGGCCAATCACGAAGCGCGCTTCGATTCCTGCTGGTAGTTTGAGCAGCAGCAACTCTGCCGGACGGTGCCTATCCTCATCGAGCAGCACCGCAGTCGCACTTGCTTTGCTGCCGCTCTTGCGGAGCCGGGCTTTTCAGGACAGCTCTTTTGGACGCAGGATCCAGTCGAGCGTGCCGCAGCCCCGGCGGAGCTCCTTCCACTTCTTGATATCCAATTTGATGCGAGCCAGCGCCGCTGTCGGGAACTCGTCGTACTTACCGGTAAGCATCTCCAGCAAGTTGGCCATGCCGGGGTTGTGTCCGATCAGCATAACGCTGTCAACCTTTTCCGCGCGTTCTGACAAAATGCTCAGAAGAGTCGAGGCGCTGGCAAGATAGATACGCTCGTCGAACAAAGGTTCGCTTTCGATCTCCGCAGACTCAAGCGCCAGCGTGGCGGTTTGCTCCGCTCTCTTGGCCGGCGAGCAGAGGATCAGGTCCGGTCTGACCTCTCGCCGCCTGATCTGCTCTCCCATCAAAGGAGCAGCTTTCTCGCCGCGGTTGTTCAGCACTCGGTCAAAATCATCGATATCGGGATCATCCCAGTTCGATTTGGCGTGCCTCAAAAGATATAAGACCTTCATTCTTGCTCAGCAACTCGATACTACATACGGTGCACAACGACCTGGGTATTGAACATTCATGCTCTTAAACTACAATGCAAATTATACCGGCCTACTAAGTGCTGCCAATGTTGTTAATCGATGTCTTCCTCGCGAATACGGTACTGGTTGCTGTCCTGGTCGGGCTGATTTTTGTATTTCACGCTTTGCTGCCTGATCCCGGGCGCTGCAAAATAGTCGAGGCGCAGTTTCCCCGTGTTTCGGTAATCATTCCTGCCCGCGATGAAGAAAAGAACATTGGTGCCTGCCTGCAGTCACTCGTTGATCAGGATTATCCCGAATTCGAGCTATTAGTCGTTGACGACTGCTCTGCCGACCGCACGGGCCAAATTGCGCAAGAGCTTGCCGCCAGAGACTCGAGGGTCAAACATGTCGTCAAGAGCGAGCCGCCGGCCTCGGGGTGGACCGGCAAGTGCAGCGCCCTCAAGGAGGCCGTCGAACATGCCGGCGGCGACTGGCTCTTTTTTGTGGATGCCGACACTCGCCATCAGCCCGGGTCTATCCGCTCAGCTCTGTCCTTTGCGCTGGAGAACAAAGCTCATATGGTCTCGTTCTGGCCTCTGCACTACCTCCGCAGTCCGGCGGCGAAGTTTATTCTGCCCACCCTGTGGAGCTCTTTGTTCTGGAGCGATCCCTGGTTGCGCGTCAACGACCTCAGCGAGGACAGAGCCTATTCGCTCGGGCACTGCATCCTGGTCGACAAACGAGCCTATGTGCTGGTCGGCGGACATCAAAGCGTTCGCGAGTGGATCATCGAGGATTCCGCTCTCGCCAAAATAATGAAGAGGCAGGGACTGAGCGTACAGATAGCCGATGGACGCAAGCTGTTCGGCGTTGATATTGATGCGGACTGGCAAGGAATCTGGCGTCGCTGGACCAAGATGTTGTTCGCCCTCCTGGACTTTCGATTGATCAAGCTGTTCTTCATGCTGATCTTCGTGAACTCGGTGATGCTCATGCCCTGGTTGCAGGCACTGGTAGTGGCGGGCATGTGGCTGGCCGGCGTCGCTCACCCCTGGTTTACTCAACTGGCGCTTCTGGCGGCTATACAGCTAGTTTTCGTTCTAACCTGGTTCCTGCGGATCGCTGGACATTACAGGGGGCTGGCTGGCTGGTGCCTGGCGAGCCTGCCGGCCAGCGCTCTGTTCACGAGCGCGGCGTTCGTCTATTCTGCCTGGCTGGTCTTCCGCCGCGCCGACGTCGAGTGGCGAGGACGCACCTATACCGTCACCCGGCTGGAGCTGCCGGATGGTCGCTAGGGCGTGCCGGCAGAACTCTTGACAAATAGCCTAAATAGTATTAATAACCGGGTATATTTAGACCAGGTTGTTCCGGCGCCCCCGTTTTTTAGGTTTTCCCTTACCAGCCGCCTCCCGGTTCACAGAAGGTCACATGCAAGCAACTGCTTCCAGCCTCGCGGCTTTTGACCCTGTTGCAGAATTCGTCAAGAGAGCCAAGCCGCAGGACCATCGAGCGTACGGCGAGCTTATTGTCGGGGGCTATGTGCGCCTGGTGCTGTCCGTGGCGCTGTTTGCCTGGATGCCCAATCCGCTGACGTTCATTGTGGCGTTTTGCGGTGTCACATCGAGCATGGGTGTGCTCATTAATCTGTCACACGAGTCCCAGCACTCGGCTCTGCTCAAAAACAAGCGATGGAACGACTGGGTGGGCGCCTGGCTTTGTGCCTACCCGCTCGGGTCAATTTACGGTGCCTCGCGAGCCGTTCATATGGCTCATCACAAGTACCTGAACACCACTGCCGACCCGGACCGCCACTTCCACATAGAGGAGGGCAAGTCGGCACCGGGAGATTTTGTCTGGTATCTGCTGAAGCTGCTCATGGGTGGACAACTCTGGACCAGCATTGTCGTCAACGGATTTCTGCGGGCCAAGGCGCCGGCGACGGAAGGCGAGTCGAACAATGTAGTGCTGATGCCCAAGCGGCGCTATCCGGAAGTGCTGAATCTTTTGCCGGTGCAGGCGATGCTCTTCCTGGCCTTCTGGGCCGGTACCGGCAAATGGTGGATGTATTTCGCCTTGTGGCTTTTGCCGATTTTCACGCTTGGTACGCTTTTGGGTTACATCCGCGGCTTCATCGATCATGCGCGTCTGGCCAAGGACGATGAAGAAAGGTCAGAAGCCCGATTGATCAGCGTGCCGAAGCCCAGTCTCGTTGACTGGATGTTCTTTACCGGGCTGGATTTCCACTTCCATGCCGAGCACCATTTCTTCCCGTCCGTGCCACATTACTACCTGCCCAAGCTTCATAAACTTCTTCAGGCGGATGCCCGCTATCGCAGCCGCTATTTGCTGCGCCCCAGCTATACGAGTTTCCTGATGGATTACTGGAAGCAGATTTGCACAGGCGAGCAGAGCCGCAATACCGAGCGGGCACCGGGCGAGGCGCAGCAATGGGTGAAACGGAAGCCCAAAGTCTTATTCATCATGCCGCGGCTGCCTCAATCTTTCTGGGGGATGGAGTACACGGCGCCGATCGTCGGGTTCCGCTATACGAATCCGCCGCTTGGCATCATGACTCTTGCCGGAGCGATTTCTCCGGACTACGAAGTTGAGATTCGCGATGAAAACGTGGAGAAGGTGGACTACCACACCGACGCGGATATAGTCGGCATCAGCGGTATCTTGCTGGCTGATTATCATGTCGGGCGCTTGATCGAGCTTGCGGAGTTCTTCCGAAGTCTGGGTAAACTCGTCTGCGTGGGCGGGCCGGTAGCCAATCTCGCGCCTGAGACGGTACGCAACTATTGCGATGTCCTGTTCGAAGGTGAAGGAGAGTTGACGTGGCCGCAGTTCCTCAAGGACTACGAGAACGGCTGCCATAAGGAATATTACGCACAGGTAGAGAAGATCGACATGTGCGCAGCGCCAATACCGCGTATCGATCTGATCAAGGCTGAATATTACGGCGCCGGCTCAATCCAAACCACTCGCGGCTGCCCGTTCACGTGCGAGTTTTGCGACATCATCATCATGTACGGCCGAAAAGTGCGCACCAAACCGATCGAAAAAGTCTTGCGTGAAGTCGAGATCTGGGCTGATGCGGGGTCCGAACTGATATTCTTCTCCGATGATAATTTTGTCGGCAATCGTCCGTATGCCAAACAGCTGCTGCGCGAGCTGATCAAGTTCAACAGCAAGCGCGCGCATCCTCTCTACTTCTACACGCAGGCGAGCATCGATACCGCCAAGGATACGGAGCTAATGGAATTGATGCGCGACGCTAACTTCGCCGGCATGTTTATAGGTATAGAAAGCCCCCGCAAGTCCAGCCTGACAGAAACCTTGAAAGTGCAAAACGTGCACACGGATGATCTCGAAAAGGCAGTCCACACCATTCAGTCGCATGGACTCTGGGTTTCCGGTGGCATGATTGTCGGTTTCGACAATGACGACGCAGACATCTTTAACGAACAGTATGAATTTTTGCAGCGCTCCGGTGTGGTGTTCGCGCAGATGAGCCTTTTAGAGGCGATGCCGAAGACCCCCTTGTGGGAGCGCATGAAGTCGAGCGGGCGCTTGCTGGAGTACCGCAAAGGGCTGCTGAGCAATATCGTCCCTCGAAACATGACCTACCAGGAGCTCGTCAACGGCTACACCGACTTGATTCGCCGCGTGTACAACTATGACGCCTATCTCGAGCGATACATGAACAGCCTCGAGCACATGAAAGACCATAGCTTCCCCAATGACCGGCCGCAACGCAAGCTCAAGCACTTGATTAATCTGCTGCGCATCGGCGGCTATTACATTTTGACTACGGACAGCGAGCGGCGAAGATTCTTCTTGGCGATGATCAAGGGTACCTTCAGGATCAACCCGCGCGGCTGGAGATGGACAATGAGGTATCTTGCGAACTTCATCCACTTCCACACCTACGCGCAGAAACATGTCTGGGTCGTCATGGCGCCCATGACCGGAAAGGAAGTCCAGGAGGCAGCCGCAGCCTGAGGCTAATCGCTCCGGCTGTCTGCGGTGGGATACTGAATGCCACGATCGGATGAAGTGACACTGCGGTCAGACCTTGGATCCAGCCATACTGCTGCGAACCATGAGTTCTTCCATGAAGTCCCTCAGTCGTGTGTCTTTTGTGATTCGGCTTTCCTGGGCGTCTTCGGTCAGTGGCGATATTTTCGGAACCGATTGGTACCACTCTTGCAACTGCCCACGCAGGTACAAATCGTAGAGCAGGCGCCAGCGGCCGGCCAACGATTCTGGAATTTGCTTGTTTGCACGCAGGGCCTTGCCGCCTTTGCTGATCTTGTCTTCCAATTGCTCGTAGGAGCGATACGGAAAATGAAAGATAATGAACGGCTTCTGGTCACTGACCGCAGAAAGATATGGTGACGAGATCTTGTGATTGCCGACATTCAGGTCCACTTCGGGTACGGCTCTGTGACAGATCTTGGGCGGCAGGGGACCGCCGCCAAAGGCCGAGGTGATGCTGTGTTGAACTTCCCGGTGGACCATGTGCCTCCAGAACGGTTCTTTCGGCTCTGTCAACGGCCAAAAGTTGAATCTGTGTATTTGGAGGATGTCTTCCTCAGGACCAATTGCTTTCAGCCCATCTTTGAAGTCACCCTGCAACGGCCACCAGTATTCATCGACATCGACATGGATTACCCAGTCGGCATGAGCGTGCTCATAAGCAATCCTTGCCATGCGCGCCACCCAATTCGGCTGTGAAAAATCATCGGCGGGCTCGTCAATTAGATGCAGAACACCCAGCTTTTGGTAATGCAGCAGTACATCGCGGGCACCATCTCGAGAACGATTGTCGGTGGCGATGATGTAGTCGACGCCCTGGCTTAAGTGGTAAGCAATGTTGTATTCAACAGCCTGCCGATCATCCCTCACCAGCAATGTCATTACCAACTTCAACGTTGTGTCCCCGGTAAGTCCACTTCAATCATTTTGCTTCCAGCACTGCGGTCTGGTGTCAATAACCATCCGTTTCTTGTACCCGGACATTGATGCGCCGTCAGACCCTGTTCTGCTGCAATCCGCTCGACCAGCGAGTTATTCCCTGAGCTGACAATGATACGTCTATAAGAATTGGGATTCGAAACAAGTTCTCCGTCGCCGACAATCATCAACGGTATATCGGGCCGGACCAGCGGTGCTGCAGTCAACGCTGTCTGGGGCCGTTCGCAGATCCACATAGTCGTGCCTTTGTCAGCATTCAAGAATTGCGCCAAAGTCAACTCCGGGTCAATTTGTTTCTGCCACCATAGCTTGGACTTCGAGAACAGCAGGCAAGACGATAATCCGGAAAATACAAGGCACCCCGCTAGAGTGAACGACAGGATACGCCGTACCTTGGATGCCGAGGCGAATTGCCGGGCCAGCAGGAATGCCACCGCAATCTGAACGCCGAGCGCTAGCGGGATCATATAGCGTGGCACGGTCGATTTGAAGCCTCCGAGCGTAAAGTCCAAAGCCGCTACGGCGAGAAAATAACCTGGAAACAAGATGGGCAGCAGGTATGGCGCCGGGGCTCGGGCCCGCCTGCACGTATACCAGATAGAAAACACGCCTACGGCCGCTGCTATCGATTGTGTTGCGATTGTCCACCACGACTTGCTTTTGTCGTTGTAATCAAAAAATGTGACGGCAATTGCAGATATCCATCCTTTGAGCAGGTCAAGAAAGACAGTTGGAGTGGAGCTCCAAGTGTGGAATGCTCTCATGTTGTCACGTGCAGGATCTGCGCCGAGAACCCAGGGCAGGCAAGCAAGCATGGCTGTCGTTGCTGCCAGGAGGAAGGGGACAAGCCTGTTTCGTCCCCCTACGAGTATGGCGGCTCCATGCGTTGCCGTCAGTATCACGGAGGCAGGATGCGTGTAATAGGCAATCACTTGCGAAATGGCGTAAAGCCACCAGGAGCCGACACTGTTTTTTCTCCAGGCTCGCAGCAGAAGCAGCGCTCCCAGCAAAACAGTGACCGTCCACAAGCTATAGGGTCTGGCCTCCTGAGCGTAGATGAGATGCAGCGGCGATATCGCGCACAGGGCGCTGCAAATACACGCTACGGATAGGCAACCGAACAACTCAATGGCCAGCCAAAAGACGCAGGGAAGCTGGGCCAGGCTAATCAGTGCCGAAAGCCGGCGCGCGGACTGGACGGTATTGCCAAAACACTGAGCCCAAAGGCGGGACACGAAGAAGTAGAGCGGAGTGTTTGGTGACCGCTGAAACTTTAGGCGTTGGAAAAAAACCGGAACATTAAGGGGCTGGCTAATTTTGACCAGGTGGGCAGCCTGACCGGCTGTGGTCATCTGGCTGGGAATGCCGACTCCATCTCCCTCCTTAATGCTGACTAACGTGGACGCTTCGTCACACCAGATCGGCTTTGAGTCGATGCTCCAAAAGCGCAAAACCAGTCCAGCCACGATGATCGCCACGCAGAGGACGGCGAGAAGCGGATTCGACGCACCTGTGCTTGCCAGCAAGCTCTGGTCAGGCGCTGTGAAATCTCTGGCTGCCCCGAAATTCCCGAGGCGAACTTGGTCACTTGCAGGGCTCATTATCGTAGAGTTGATGCGTTGGGCGCGCCCATCATTTTCGATAAATGGCCAGAGTCGGACATTATCACTATCTAATTGGTCCCCAAGCTCACTGAGCGCCAAGCATGCTCACTGGAAGCGGTTCTCTACGCAGCTGACTCCCTTGAATTTGCGAAGTTTCTGGACGAGCGCGCCGTGCCGAAGAATATTTTTCAAAAGGTGGAAATGGGCCACTGAGTTCAGCCTGCTTGCTCGTGGGAGTAGGGGGTGCCGCCGTACCCGGGACGGCTTTTACCTGGGCGATCAAAGGAACTCTTACTTCCATTCGATCGATTTCATCGCGCCGATTGCTTCCTGCAGGTATTTCATGTATGCCTCAACCGGAGCCTGGAAGTAGATTTCCTGAATGACCCTGCCGGTTCCGTCGGCGTCGACGAAGATCTCATAGAGGTCTTCCTGTATTTTGACGTAACGCCCGAACACAGTGAGCACGCGCTTGCCGTTGAAGTCCTCGACCTGAGCCATTACCAGCGAGAAATCTTCGGGATTGTGTTTGTCTCGCAAGACTTCACGAATGGAGTCATATTCTTCCGGTGCAAGCAGATGGGGATCTTTGGCGAGCATGTTATGAAACAGGGCCCCGACTGCCTCACCGGCGGGCAGCCCCCGGTAGTAAAAGCACATCATGGCATCGGGTGTATCGGTTGGGTGAAACTCCCTGAAAGACCTCGTGCCTATCCCTCCCTGAAAGGTGTGCTTCGGTCCCTCTACCCAGCCGGTCGCAAACTGCATGCGAACAATCTGGCCATGGTTCTCCAATGCAATTCCTTGTTCTTTAGCTTGAGTCATATCAGACAACCTTTCGCGCCGCCGCTGTCTACTTCCATTGAATGGACTTGAACGCCGTCGAAACTTCGGCAAAGTGCAACGGGTATTCTTTCTTCGGTGCCTGGAAGTACACCTCCTGGATGATTGAACCGGCTCCGTCGCCATCTATATGCAAGGCATGTACGTCGTCGTTGGATTCGCTGTAGGTTCCCTCCACTAGCAATACCCTCTTCTGGTTGACATCGCGGGTCGCTGCCACCAGGAGCTTAAACGTGTCGGACGGTGTCTTGTCCCTGACGACCTCGGCCACCGCGGCAAATTCTGCCGAGGTAACCACGTGAGCAGGTTTTTCCAGAACGGCCTGGAAGGCCTTGGCGACTTCGTCGGCTACTCGGTGCCCTCTGAAGAAAAAGCAGATTTTGACGTTGGGCTTGTCGGGAGGCGTGAATTCGCGAAAGCGGCGCTTGTCGGTCTCACCAGCGGGCTGCTGGGCTTCCGTCCAGCCGGGCGGCAGGATCATTTGCCCAATCCGACCGTAATTTGTGATTTCCAGACGAGGCCCGTCCTTGCGCTCGCGGGTCTTGGTTTTGGCGGCCTGGATGGTCGCTTCGTCGAAAATCCGGTCCAGCTCATCGCCTACATTCCTCTTGTAGTGATCCAGAGCCTCGTCAAGAGACTGGGCGCGCGAAGTGCTTTCCTGGTCAGGGGACATGGCTTTAACCGCTGGTGGGATACTCGACTTGGCTGCGGACACCCTGGAAGAATACCGCGTAATGCTGTCTATCTCCACTTTACCGGAACTAGCTGCGGGGCAGCAATTCCCTCTCGTGGTAAATGAATTGTAGAGGCTTTCGGCTTGCGAGCCTGTGCAGTCTCGTGCAGACCGGGGGCGAGCCATGTCCCAGCTCATTTTACGCCCGAAGCCACGCCAGAGCCTGCTGCGATGGCTGTTGCTGGTCTCTCCCATCTTCTTTTTCGGTCCTATCCTCAATCTGGTGCGCATCTGCCACGTGGTGGCCATGGACCACTCGCCCGCCTCACTGTTTTTGCGGCAGTTGTCCGTTGCCTGCAGCATTGTCGCCCTGGCGATCATTTATTTGGCGACGCTAATTCATGTCTTCTACAGCCGCTTGCTGATAAGAGATGGCGTCCTCCATCTCGGTTCGTTCGCCAGAGAGCAGGTTCCATTGTCCGAGCTGGTCGAGGTGGCCGGTGATGGGGGTGATGCCGAAAACGACTTTCAAGAAGACCTGATCTTGAGGTTCAAGGACGGGCGCCAGTTGACTCTTGCCGTCCGAGACTACGAGGAGGAAGACCTGCGGTCCTTCCTCAACTGCATGCGACAGAGTAATCCGGCATGTAACTACAGTTACTCTGACGTCATTCCGCTTGAATCGCGGGGGCTGTTTCGATTTCTCATCAATGCCGCCGAGCCTGACAGCCTGATCGTCAAGCTCAGCAAGACTCCCATGCAGGACATGATTCTCCAGCTGATCAGGGCGCATGAGAAGAACTTCTGGACCCTTTATGCGCTCTTGTGGCTGGTGGTGGTCAGCCTGTTGTCGTGCTACAGCATGTTTCTGGATAACCAGTTTCTGCAGCCTTCCACCGGCAGTAGCGCCTGGGGGGGCCCCGCTCAATTGGGAGAACTCGGCGAGTTGCTTCGCCAGGCCGAGGCCTCCGCCTCTGTCAACGTCTGGACTGTCAGCTACCTCCGCCTCTGTATAGTTGCCCGGGTAGCCGTCGATTACTTCTCGCACGCGGGCCTCGATGTCTTGACAGTCCTCTGGTTCCTGAGTGGACTGATTATGGCCGTCATCCCCGTCAGCAGGTTGGTTTCACCGACATTTCTTTTCGTAGACTCCAGAAGCCTGGGTATCGGGGTCGACTTCCTGAGATGGGAAAATGCGAAGTCAGTGACGCTCAAGCGGATCAGCGCTAGCGGAGACCCGCTCGATGGGTTGCTCACGGTTATCGGTGCCGGCGATCAATGGTTGCGAATCGACCTGACTCGGGTTCCGGAAGGAAAAAAGCGCCAACTGATTCTGCGCTTGATTGACAGGTACGCGGGGGGCGCCGAGCGCAACGATCAGTTTCTATCTGCCACTAATGCACTGGTGGATATGCAATTCACGGATCTGTGGCTGGAGAGCAGCGATGCTGCGGGCGGGCGCCCGGAGCAGCTCGAGCCGGAATCTCTCCCCAGTCTGGGCAACGGCCGATACGAATTGGAGTCACTACTGGGATACGGTGGGCAAGGCACGACTTATCTGGCTCGCCTGTGCGCTCCCGCCGATGCAGGCGGTGATCCGGCAGCCGCTGATGACGATTTGCCGGTCGACCATGTGTCGGTGCCAATGGGCGGCCGGCCGGTTGTCGTCAAAGAGTTTGTCTTGCCGAATTTTGCCGACGTGCGCATCTTGCACGACGCCACCAGCCGGTTTCAGGCGGGAGCCGCTCTTCTGAAACGTCTGGATAACGGGCAAGTCGTTCATCTGTGGGACTCATTGATCGAAAATGGCAAGGCATATCTGATACTGGAATACGTGCCGGGGAAAACTTTGCGGGATGTGCTGGCAGAGATCCAGCCATTGTCACCATCGCAAGTGCGTGATTTTTCCATGCAACTCTGCGACATCCTCATCTATCTGCATGGGCAAGATCCGCCTGTCATTCACTGCGACTTTGCTCCGGAGAACCTGATTGTCACGATCGGGGGCATGATCAAGTTAGTAGATTTCGATGTGGCACGAGTGCTTGATGCTAAAGCCTATGCATTCGTAGCGGGCAGGCCGTCTTATACTCCGCCTGAGCAATTCAGAGGAGCCCCGACAATTCAAAGCGATATCTTCGCGCTGGGAGCCAATATTCATTTTCTGCTGACCGGACAAGATCCGCCGCCACTGGGCGCCAATCTGGAAAATCACGACAATGGCGATGGTCTGTCAGACCTCCCGGCATTGATTGTACAGTGTCTGGCATTTGACGCCTCGGCAAGGCCCGCTTCTGCATCTGAAGTGAAGGAACGGCTCCAACGGATGCAATTCGTGGAGGGCTCGCAGCTGAAGATATTCTCGGCTGCTCATGCAGAACCGGAGACAATCCACGTCGGTGCATCAATTCGCCAGCAAGAGGTAGAGACGGAGCCGCAACCGTGATGGATAAAGTCTCGACTCAAGCTGCGGTTGTCAATTACCGAAGCCCGGCTGCCTTGATGTATCGCGGTCTGGCCGTGGCTGCCACTGCGTGCTTCATGGTGTTTTTCCCGCTGCCGATCTTTTATCTCTTTCTGGTGGGCATGAAACATGGAATTGCTGAGGCGCTTTTATTCTCCGCATCAACGCTCTCGTTGTTGCTGTTCTTGCTCGCCTTCCAGGCCTACAGGCTCAATCGGGTGCGGCGCCTGATTTTCACCGACGGCGGAATTTGCCTGCCTGGAGGGAAGACCTACGGCAGGCGGTCAAAGGATCTCATTCCATGGAGTCAGATCGCCAAGATAGAGGTCGTCAAAGACAGCTCCGGTGACAGCAGTGCCAGCCTGGTTCTATCGCCCGAGCGCCGGGGAGCGATTCGACTGCAGCTGTCGGCGCTTTCATTTGAAGACCTGGACAAAGTTGTATCGGCATGCCAGTTGTGGGCCAATCGCTGGGCTCTGGAGAGCACCTTTACTGACCTTGTCAACGAGGTGACCGGCCAGCGCTCCGGCACGGACGACTCCAGCTTTACGGCCTTGTGGCTGCAGGAGGCCCATCGCAGACTGGCGACGACGCCGTTTAAACCGCTGGAGCCGGGCACCACCCTGCAAGACAAGCGGGTGAAGGTGGTGATGCCTCTGACTGCCGGCGGATGGTCTGCGATATACCTCTGCCAGTGGCGGGAGAAAACTCCGGCTGTGCTCAAGGAAGCCGTCGTTCCGGCTGCCGTCAAAGACCATGTCAGACAGAAAGCATACGAGCATTTTGAGCGCGAGGCTGTCTTGCTCTCCGGGCTCAACCACAAGCAGATCGCAAAAGTGCTCGACTACTTCGTGGAGGCCGGCCGCCAATACATGGTTCTCGAGCGAATTGCCGGCGCCAACTTGAGGAGTTACATAAAGGACCGCGGTCCGGTATCGCAACGGCAAGCGCTCAAGTGGGCGGCGGAGCTCGTCGAGATCATCGGCTATCTACACGGGCAGAACCCGCCCATCGTCCATCGTGACTTGACGCCTGAAAATCTTGTGCTCGACATGAAAGGTTCACTGGTTTTGATCGACTTCGGATCTGCAAACGAATTCCTGGGTACGGTCACCGGTACGCTGGTCGGAAAGCCGTCGTATATTTCACCGGAGCAATTCTCAGGGCGTGCGAACCTGCAGAGCGATTTGTACTCGCTCGGCGCTGTCGTCTATTTCATGCTGAGCGGCAAAGATCCCGAGCCTCTGAGCGCCGCCAGTCCGAAGGCTGACAATGCCCAGGTCAGCGATCGCTTGAACGAACTGGTCGCCGACCTGATGCAAATCGACCTCAAGAAGCGCCTGCCGAATATCGAAGCGGTCAAATCGCGTCTTGACACCATGGTAGCCAGCGGTTAGCTTGAGCGATCGACATGGGAGCGATCAGCAGCCAGGCAGGAGACAGC
>Ga0066388_100000482_pt1 | contig 18721 bp, 14 predicted proteins | sample PanSoiMetaGPlot6_FD_64539 | JGI IMG/M metagenome (GOLD analysis project Ga0066388, IMG submission 64539) | Tropical forest soil microbial communities from Panama analyzed to predict greenhouse gas emissions - Panama Soil - Plot 6 (Hybrid Assembly) | ecosystem: Environmental > Terrestrial >... | reverse complement strand
CGGACGGCGGCTCGCGATCGTGCTCGACGGCATGGTCGAATCGGCGCCGACCATCCGCGAGCCGATCACCGGCGGGCGCGGGCAGATCACGGGCCGCTTCGACTTCAAGGAGGCGCAGGACCTCGCCAACGTGCTGCGCAACGGCGCCCTGCCGGCCCCGCTGAAGCTGCTCGAGGAACGGACCGTCGGTCCCTCCCTGGGCAGGGACTCCATCCACAAGGGGATGCTGTCATTCGCGGTCGGGACCGTGCTCGTGATCGCGTTCATGCTCGTCTACTACCGGGGCGGGGGCGCGATCGCAGACGGCGCCCTCGTCCTGAACGTGCTCATCCTGGCGGGGGCCTTCGCCGCCTTCGGCTTCACGCTCTCGCTCCCCGGCATCGCGGGCATCGTGCTCACGGTCGGTATGGCGGTGGACGCCAACGTGCTCATCCTCGAGCGCATTCGCGAGGAGCTGCGCCTGGGCAAGACGCCGCGCGCGGCCATCGAGGCCGGATACGAGCGCGCCTGGTACGCCATCCGCGACTCGAACGTGACCACCTTCTGCTCCGGACTGATCCTCTTCCAGTTCGGAACGGGGCCGGTGCGTGGCTTCGCTGTGACCCTCTGCCTGGGGATTCTCACCAGCCTCATCACGGGCGTCTTCGGCACGCGCGTGGTCTACGACGCCGTCTTGTCACGGCGACGCCTCAGCACGGTCAGCGTATGAAGGGGGAGGGGACCATGGCGATGCGTTCGACTGGCCAGCCGGAGAAGGCCGCCCCCGTCCAGCACCACTTCTTCGAGATCATCCCGCCCGGGACGAACATCGACTTCGTCGGCATGCGCTTCCGGATGCTGATCATGTCCTGGACGCTGATCGCCATCGGCCTGGTGTCGATCTATCTCCACGGTGGCCTCAACTACGGCATCGACTTCGCCGGCGGCACGATGGTGCACGTCAAGTTCGCTCAGCCGACGCCGGTCGCCGACATCCGGGGAGCGCTCTCGAGCGGCGACCTGCGGGAGGTGGTCGTGCAGAACGTCGGACAGGGCGAGACGGAGTTTCAGATCCGTGTCGTTGGGAGCCCGCAGAGCGGTAGCGCCGCGGTGGCGGACAGCATCAAGGCGGGCCTGAAGGCCCGCTTCGGTGAAGGCACGTACGAGGTGCTGCGGGTCGAGACGGTCGGGCCGAAGGTCGGCAAGAACCTCTGGCGCGACGCCACCCTCGCCGTGCTCGCCGCGACGCTCGTCATGGGAGCGTACATCGCGCTCCGTTTCGAGCTGCGCTTCGGCATCGGTGCCGCCGTCGCGCTGGTCCACGACGTGCTCATCACGCTCGGCGCGCTGTCCATCGCCAACATGGAGTTCGACCTCACCACCGTGGCGGCACTGCTCACGGTGGTCGGCTACTCGGTTCACGACACGGTGATCGTGTCCGACCGGATCCGCGAGAACATGCGGAAGATGCGGCGCGACTCGCTCGCGACGATCATGAACCTGTCGATCAACGAGACGCTCTCCCGGACGCTCATCACGAGTGGGACGGCCGTCCTGGTGACGGCGGCGCTCTTCCTCCTGGGAGGGCCCGTGATCCACAGCTTCGCGTTTGCGCTCCTGGTCGGGTTCATCGTCGGTACGTACTCCTCGATCTATGTCGCGAGCCCGATCGTGCTGTATCTGGAGAAGCGTCAGGGGAAGCGGCGCTAGCCCTGCCGGGCGCCGCGATCAATCTTCGGGCATAGCTCGCGAACTCCCGCAACCCTTGGAAAACTCTCGACAAACGAGGCTTGCCTTGACGGGGATAAGGCACCCTGCTAACCGAATCCGCGTCCCGGATCCTGCGCTCGGGGCGAACTGCCTGATGGTCGAGAAAGTCGACATCTTGCTGAACAGCAAAGAGGTTGCGGAGATCCTCGATTGCAGCCCGGACACGGTGAACGAACTCGCCCGCAAGAGCGTCCTGCCCGCATTCAAAAAGGGCCGGCAGTGGCGCTTCCGCAAGCGGGACATCGCCTCCTTCAAGCGGCAGCTACGAGGCACGACGGCCGCATGATGGCATCCGCCATCGGCGGCGGGCTTTCGCGGTAGAGGCCCACTTCCCGGTATTGTTGCCGGGGCCTGGACAGACCACGAGAGAGGACTATGGCCCTAGCCAGCGCACAGCCGCACGAGAGCCGGCTCTACTACGAGTTCTCGTACTTCTACGACCTCCTGTTCCGGCGCGTCTTCTACCCGCGGATCGCGACCGTGATCCGCTCGCTCGAGATCGAGCCGGGCGCGCGGGTCCTCGAGCTCGGGGTGGGGACGGGTCTCTCGCTCGATGCCTATCCCTCCCACTGCCACGTGACCGGCATCGATCTGGCGCCGGACATGCTCGAGCGTGCGCAGGACAAGGTGAACCGGAACGGGTGGCGGCACGTGGCGCTCGAGCAGGGCGATGCGCTCAACCTGAAGTTCCCCGACGATAGCTTCGACTACGTGATGGCGTTTCACGTCGTGAGCGTGGTGCCGGATCCGAAGCGGATGATCGAGGAGGCGTGCCGGGCGTGTCGCCCCGGGGGGCTGCTCACGGTCATCAACCATTTCCGTAGCCCGAAGCCAGTTGTCGCGCGCATGATGCGGACGATCGACCCGATCACACGCTGGCTGGGCTGGACGACGCTCCACCCTTCCGACGTGCTCGACGATGGGACGCTGCACCTCGAACGCAGTTGGAAGACCTCGCCGCGCTCCCTGTTCACGATCATGGTGGCGCGCAATGCGAAGGCCGTTCCGTCGGCCCGGTTGCTGCGCCAGCGTGTCACGTACCAGGCGGCACCCGCGGCGCGCTAGGCCTCGTCCGTCGACCGGGTCCTAGCAGACGTTCCACCCTCGCGTCCGATCCCGCCCCGAGGAGCATCTCGGGGCGGCCTCCTAGTGGCGCTGGTGGCTGGGCGGGGCGAAGGGGATGATCCCTCGTCGCACGAGCAGATCAGCCTCGCGGCGCCCGCGCGTGTGGAGCCAGCGCTTGTACAGGCGAAGGGTATCCTGCTCGCGACGGAAGAGCTCCTGCGCGCTGATCTCGGTCAGCACCCGCACGAACTCCGGGAAGCGGCCTGCCAGCTCGCCGAAGAGGCTCCGGAGCGCTGCGCGCGATGGCTGGTTCGATAGGCGCGCGTAGGCATTGCGGCCGAGCGCGGTGTAGTACTCGGGGCCGACGAGGCTCCGCTCCAGGCTGTCGACGAACACCCCGGTGATGAAGAGCGCCGTGTCCGCGACGCGCTTCAGCTTCTCGTAGCGCTGCGGCGCGGGCAGGTGAGAGGCCTCGAGGTAGTCGAGCGCGAGCGGCGGGTCGAGAAGATCTGGCGTGGCGGGCCGGGCGAAGCCGGCGAGCAGCTGGACGAGGTAGAACTCGGTCGTCTCCGAGGATTGTACCTGCTGGGCCGCCATGGCGGCGCGTACGAGATCGTGGAAAAGCGCGGTCAGGGTACTGGTGGAAAGCATGAAGGCCTTTCTCGTCTGCCCGGGCGAAGCAAGATCCACTCCACAGCGGCATTGTGGAGCCAAATCGAGCGATTATCAAACAAAATCGTCGCAATCTTCGCGTTGAAGGTAGTGAAGGGCTTTGCTACAAGTCACCATTCACCCCCAAAAATGCCGCGGTCCGCCATGATCGCCGCCGTCAAGGGCTTCCGGGACGTTCTCCCCGAAGAGAGCCGCCGCTGGCAGGCGCTCGAGGACGCCGCCCGGGAGCTGTTCCTCGCCTACGGATTCGGCGAGATCCGGCTGCCCATTCTCGAACGCACGGAGCTCTTTGCCCGCTCGGTAGGCGAGACGTCGGACATCGTCGAGAAGGAGATGTACGGCTTCATCGATCGCGACGGGACGTCGCTCACGCTGCGACCCGAGGCGACCGCTTCGGTCGCGCGCGCGTACATCGAGGGCAACCTCGGGCGCGCCGATGCGCAGGCCCGGCTCTTCTACATCGGGCCGATGTTTCGGCGCGAGCGTCCACAGAAGGGGCGATACCGGCAGTTCTACCAGATCGGAGCGGAGCTGCTGGGCCGCGCGGATCCGCTGGCCGACGCCGAGCTGCTGCTGCTCCTCGCTCGCTACCTGGAGCGCGTGGGCGCGCGCGAGACGCGTCTCGAGCTGAACTCGCTCGGCGATGAGACCTGCCGGCCGGTCTACCGCGAGCGCCTGCGAAAGTTCGGCGAGCGCCACCTCGACGTGCTCTGTCCCGACTGTCACCGGCGGCTCGAGCGGAATCCGCTCCGCCTGCTCGATTGCAAGGTCGAGGCGTGCCGCCAGGTGATGGCCGATGCGCCGGTCATGCGGGACAGCCTGTGTGCGGACTGTGCAGCGCACCTCGGGCAGCTGCGCGCGCTCCTCGATCAGGAAAGGGTTCCCTACGTCATGAATTTTCGCATCGTCCGCGGGCTCGACTACTACCGTCGGACGGCCTTCGAGGTCGTCGCGGAGGGACTGGGCGCGCAGAACGCGGTCGGGGCAGGGGGACGCTACGATGGACTGGTGGCGGCGCTCGGGGGACCGGATGTGCCGGGTGTCGGCTTCGCGCTCGGTCTCGACCGCCTGGGTGTCGCGACATCGGCGGGTGCCCTCGCGTCCGGCCCCGCGGCCGTGATCCTGCCGCTCGAGGAGCGCGCCGTCGGACCGGCATTTGCCCTGGCGACACGACTCCGTCAGCAAGGACTGTCGGTGGGCCTGGAACCCGCAGGACGAAGCCTCAAGGCCCTCCTCCGCTCCGCCGATCGGCGCGGAGCGCGGCTGGCGGTCATCCTCGGCGAGGAGGAGCTGCAGGTGGGACGGGCGACCGTGCGCGATCTGGTGCGCGGGCAGGACCGCCGGCAGGTCCTCACCCTGGACGCGTCGGGGCCGGAGCTCGCGAGTGCCGTCCAGGCGCTCGTCGGAGCGGACGGGTGACGGTAGCGATCGAGCCGCTGGGCGAATGGCGCCGGAGCGACCTCGGCGGCGATCTCCGTCCGTCCGACGTGGGGCGGACGGTCACATTGTGTGGCTGGGTGCATGCACTGCGCGACCACGGAGGCCTGCTCTTCATCGACCTGCGCGATCGCTCGGGGGTAGTGCAGGTGGTGTGCAACCCGCGCGAGAATGCGGCCACGCACGCCCGAGCGGGTGAGCTGCGCCACGAGTACGTCGTGGCGGTACAAGGCATCGTCCAGGCGCGTCCACCCGAGACGGTGAACGCCGAGCTACCAACCGGTGCCATCGAGGTGATCGCCAGCGCGCTCCGCGTCCTCAACGTGGCGCGCCCGGTCCCCTTTCCGATCGAGGAGACGGCCGAGCTGAACGAGGCGAGCCGCCTGCGTTATCGCTACCTGGACATCCGCCGGCCCGGCATGCAGCGGCGCCTGCGCCTCCGTCACGAGGTCACTCGCATGGTGCGAGGCCGGCTCGAGGCGGCCGGCTTCATCGAGGTGGAGACGCCGGTGCTGACGCGCTCCACGCCGGAGGGCGCGCGCGACTACCTGGTGCCGAGCCGCGTGCAGCGGGGCGCGTTCTACGCGCTCCCCCAGTCGCCGCAGCTCTTCAAGCAGATCCTCATGGTGGGCGGCATCGACCGGTACTACCAGATCGTACACTGCTTTCGGGACGAGGACCTGCGCGCCGACCGGCAGCCCGAGTTCACGCAGATCGACCTCGAGATGTCCTTCGTGAGGCCGGCCGACGTGATGGGCGTGGTCGAGCCGATCATCGCGGACATCTTCGCGAGCGTGCGCGGGCGACCCACGCCGCGCCCGATGCCGGTGCTGTCGTACCAGGAGGCCATGCTCCGCTACGGGACCGATCGGCCGGATCTCCGCGTCGCGCTCGAGCTCGGGGACTTCTCGGCCTGCTTCGCCGGCACGAGCTTCCGCGTCTTCGCGGAGGCGCTCGCGGCCGGCAGCCGGGTACGCGGACTCGCGGTGCCGGGAGCAGGCGGGGTGCTCTCCCGTCGCGAGCTCGACGAGTTGGTGGGGTTCGCCACGGCCGAAGGCGCCCGGGGCCTCACCTGGATCCGGGTGGGTGCCGACGGCTGGCAGTCACCCGTGGCCAAATTCCTGACCGACGCCGAGCGCGAGCGGCTCACGGCTGCCGCGGGATTGCAGGAAGGTCATCTCCTCATCCTCCTGGCGGAGCCCGAGGCGTTGGCCGCGAGCATCCTCTCGCGGCTCCGGCTACAGCTCGGCGCGCGGCTCGAGCGGGTGGCGCAGGGGGAGGATCGCTTCACCTGGGTCGTGGACTTCCCGCTTCTCGAGCGCGATGTGGAGACCGGCCGCTACAACGCCGTCCATCATCCCTTCACCGCTCCCCGGGACGAGGACCTCGACCGTCTCGAACGCGAGCCGCTCGCCATCCGATCCCAGGCCTACGACCTCGTGGTGAACGGGATCGAGCTGGGCGGCGGGAGCATCCGAATCCATCGTCCCGACCTCCAGATGCGCGTGCTCTCCCTGCTCGGCATGTCGGAGCAGGAGGCGCACGAGCGCTTCGGCTTCCTGCTCGAGGCGCTCAGCTACGGGGCGCCGCCGCACGGGGGTATCGCCTTCGGACTCGACCGGCTGGTGATGCTGCTGGCCGGCGCAGATTCGATCCGCGAGGTGATCGCGTTCCCGAAGACCCAGCGCGCCGTTTGCCCGCTGACCGACGCGCCGACGCCGGTGGATCCGGCGCAGCTCCGCGAGCTCGGCCTTCAGCTGCTGCGCTAGGGCCGCGCACGAACGGATGCGTGGGCTGCGCGGACGGGGGCCGGGGACCCCCGCTCGCCTTCGATTCGCTCGCACGCGACGGCGCGTATCAATGCGAACGGCGCGTGCGCGAGCTCATAGGCGGCGCTCGGGGGTCCCCGGCCCCCGTCCGGGAGGATGCCCCCCCTTCCGCATCCTTTGCTCGCCCCGCGAAGAAGCGTGTGCTGCGGGCGGCTTTACCGCGCGCAGCGGACCCGAGCGCGCATGGCGCGCGGGCCCGGAATCTAAATCACCTCTTCTGGGGGTACGGCCGTCATGCCGAGCGCCTCGGCCACGGCGGGATGAGTGATGTGACCGTCGAGGACGTTGCACGCGCGGCGGAGCGACGGGCTGCGGCGGAGCGCGGCGGCGAGACCATGGTCCGCGATCTCGAGGGCATACGACAGCGTGGCATTGGTGAGCGCCAGGGTGGCGGTATTGGGGACGATCCCCGGCATGTTGGTCACCGCGTAGTGCACCACGCCCTCGTCGACGTACGTCGGGCGGGCGTGGGTGGTGGGGCGTGAGGTGTCGGCGCAGCCGCCCTGATCGATGGAGAGATCCACCAGCGCGGCGCCGGGCCGCATCGCCCCCACGAGATCGCGGGGCAGAAGGCGCGGTGCACGGGCGCCGGGAATGAGGACCGTCCCGACCGTCAGATCTGCTGCGGTCACCTCTTCCTCGATGTTGGCGCGGTTCGACATGACCGTCATGACGTGCCCGCCGAGGATATCGTGGACGTAGCGGAGCTTCGCGGGGTTCACGTCGAGAATCGACACGTGCGCTCCGATGCCGGTGGCCATCTTGCAGGCGTTCGTCCCCGCGATCCCGGCGCCGAGGATCACCACCTTCGCGGGACGCACGCCGGAGGCGCCCGAGAGCAGCACGCCGCGGCCGCCGTTCTGCGCTTGCAGGCACCAGGCACCGACCTGGATGGCGAGCCGGCCAGCGATCTCGCTCATGGGCGCGAGCAGCGGGAGCGAGTGGTCGTCGAGCTGCAAGGTCTCGTAGGCGAGGCCGCGTACGCGCTGCTCGAGCAAGGTCCGCGAGAGCTCGGGGTTGGCGGCCAGATGCAGATAGGTGAAGAGCACCAGTCCCGGCCGGAAGTGCGGGTACTCGCTCGGCAACGGCTCCTTCACCTTGAGCACGATGTCGGCGCGCTCCCAGACCGTCTGCGCGTCGGTGAGCGTGGCGCCGGCGTCCCGGTAGAGCGTATCGGGGAGCCGGGAACCCACGCCCGCCCCCCGCTCGACCAGCACCTCGTGGCCATGTGCGACGAATGCCCCCGTGCCGCTCGGCGTGAGCGCGACGCGATTCTCCTCGTCCTTGATCTCGCGCGGCACGCCGACAGTCACGGATGCGAGTGTAGCATGCGCGCGACCGTGACGCTCTCCGCGCGCGGCTTGCCTCTGCCCCGGCGCTTTCTATAAAAGGTTGAAGGTTCGGCCGGGATCTCCTCCGTGGGACAGACGATCGACGGCAAGGCGGTGGCGGTGGCGGTGCGGAACGAGGTGCGCGAGCGCGTCGGCCGGCTCGCTGCGCGAGGTATCGTCCCGGGGCTCGCCACCATCCTGGTGGGCGACGACCCGGCATCGCGTCTCTACGTCGGTAACAAGGAACGGGCGTGCGAGGAGGTCGGCCTCCGCTCCTTTGGCCATCGTCTCGCCGCGACGACGCCGGAGGCCGAGCTGATCGGCCTGGTGCGCGACCTCGGCCGCCGCACGGACGTTCATGGCATCCTCGTCCAGCTCCCGTTGCCCGGACGCCTCGACGCCCAGCGGGTGATCGAGACCTTGCCTCCCGGCAAGGACGTCGACGGACTGCATCCCGAGAACCAGGGTCGGCTGCTGGCCGGCCAGCCGGGTCTCCGGCCCTGCACGCCGCTCGGGGTGATGCGTCTCCTCGACGAGACCGGCGTCCAGCTGAAGGGGGCGCGTGCCGCGATCGTGGGGCGCAGCGTGCTGGTGGGGAAACCCGTCGCCCTGCTCCTGCTCGAGCGCCATGCCACCGTCACGATGTGCCACTCGCGAACGGCCGATCTGAGCGCCGAGGTCGGGCGCGCGGACGTGGTGGTGGCGGCGACCGGACAGGCGGGTCTCGTGCGCGGCGCGTGGATCCGACCGGGTGCAGTGGTCATCGACGTGGGCATCAACCGCGGTCCGGACGGGAAGCTCTGCGGCGACGTCGAGTTTGTTGTCGCCCGGGAGCGCGCGTCGTGGATAACGCCCGTACCGGGCGGGGTGGGGCCGATGACCGTCGCCATGCTCCTCAGCAACACGGTGACGGCCGCCGAGCGTGCCGTGGAGCACGAGGCTGCCTGAGGCCGCAATGGCAGCCCACACGCCCCTCTACGACGCCCATCGCCTGCTCGGCGCCCGCTGGACCGGGTTCGCCGGCTGGGAGATGCCGCTCTCCTACCGGAGCATCGCCGCGGAGCATCGTGCGGTCCGGGAGCACTGCGGCCTCTTCGACGTGAGCCACATGGGCGAGATCGAGCTCTCCGGCCCCCAGGCCGGGGCGGCCTGCCAGGCGCTGATGGTCAACGACGTACGGCGGCTCGGCGTCGGGGAGGGCCAGTACACGCTCCTCTGCAACGATCAGGGCGGCGTGCTGGACGACCTCATCGTCTTCCGGCTGGACGACCAGCGCTACCTGCTGGTCGTCAACGCCGCCAATGCCACCGACGATCTCGCCTGGATCCGTGAGCGGGCGCCTGGAGATCCAGAGATCCGCGATCGGAGCGCCGAGCTCGCCCTCCTGGCGCTCCAGGGGCCGGACGCCGAGATCGCGCTGCGCGGCCTCACGCCGCTCGATCTGACCATGCTGCGGCCATTCGCGCTGATGGAGGGGCTCGTCGCCGGGCTCCCGGCCGTCGTGTGCCGGACGGGATACACGGGCGAGGACGGGTTCGAGCTCCTGGTGGACGCCGCGGCGGCTCGCCAGCTGTGGGACGCCGTGCTCGAGGCGGCGACGCGGCGGGATGGGCTGCCGTGCGGGCTGGGCGCCCGGGATACGCTTCGACTCGAGGCCGCGCTGCCGCTCCATGGCAGCGATATGGACGCGAGCACCACGCCGCTCGAGGCCGGCCTCGCCTGGGTCGTGAAGCTCGGCAAGGGCGACTTCGTCGGCCGCTCCGCGCTCGTCGCGCAGGCGGAGGCGGGCGTCGAGCGGCGCCTGGTCGGCATCCAGCTCGACGAGCCGGGCATGCCGCGCCATGGCTACACCCTTCGCCGGAACGGCGTCACGGTCGGAAGCATCACCAGCGGGACGCGTTCCCCCACGCTGGGCTCGTTCATCGGACTCGGCTACGTTGCGGCCGGCATGGCGGCACCCGGCACGCCGGTCGAGGTCGATGTCCGGGGCCGTTTCCTTCCGGCCCGGATCGTCGCGCGTCCCTTCTACCGTCGGGTGAAGCGGGAGAATCGATGATGGAGTTCCCTGAGGACCTGCGGTACACGAAGGAGCACGAGTGGCTCCGCACGGACGGCACGGATGCCGTCGTCGGCATCACGGACTTCGCACAGGACGCGCTCGGGGACGTGGTGTTCGTCGAACTGCCCGCGGTCGGGGCCCAGCTGACGTGCGGTCAGACGTTCGGTGTCGTCGAATCGAACAAGACGGTGTCGGATCTCTTCGCGCCGGTCAGCGGACGGGTCCTTGCGGTGAACCAGGTACTGCGCGACGAGCCCGAGCTGGTGAACCAGGATCCGTACGGTGCCGGCTGGATGATCCGCGTCGCGCCCGGTCGGCGTGAGGAGATCGATTCGCTGCTCGACGCGGCCGCCTATCGGGCGTTCGTCGCGAGCGAGCAGAAGACGTGAGCGGCTACAGCCCGCACACCCCGGCCGACGTCGAGGCCATGCTACGCGCGATCGGCGCGACGTCGATCGACGACCTCTTCGCCCAGGTTCCGGCCGGCGTGCGCGCCCGGGCCGCGCTCGGGCTGGCGGACGGCCTGAGCGAGCCGGCGCTGCGCCAGCAGCTCGAAGCGCTGGCGGCCCGCAACACGGGGGCCCTGGTGCCCGCGGTGTTCCTCGGCGCCGGCGCCTACCCACACTGGATTCCGGCGGTGGTCGATCAGGTGCTGCAGCGCTCGGAGTTCGCGACCGCCTACACTCCTTACCAGCCGGAGGTGAGTCAGGGGACGTTGCAGGCGATGTTCGAGTTCCAGACCTTCAGCGCGCTCCTGCTCGGCCTCGACGTCGCGAATGCCAGCATGTACGACGGCGCCTCGGCGACGGCGGAGGCCGTGCTGATGGCGCGGCGCGTGCTCCCTGGACGGCGCACCGTCTGGCTCTCGCGCGCCCTCCATCCGCACTACCGCGCGACGGTGGCGAGCTACGTGGGGGGCCTCGGGGACCTCGCGCTCCGCGAGCTCCCCTTCGCCGCTGATGGGCGGACCGACCTCGGGCCGCTTCGCGCGGCAGGCGACGATACGCTCTGCGTGGTGCTCGGGTATCCCAACGTCTTCGGCGTCTTCGACGACGTCGTCGGAGCCGCCCGCCTTGCGCGCGCCGCGGGCGCCCTCACCATCACCGCGACGGCGGAACCCCTGGCCCTCGCCTATGCCCGCTCACCGGGCGGGAGCGGGGCAGACATCGCCGTCGCCGAAGGGCAGAGCTTCGGATTGCCGGTGTCCTATGGTGGCCCCGGGGTCGGGCTCTTCGCCACTCGCGAGGCCCACATCCGGAGCATGCCGGGCCGGATCGTCGGCGAGACGGTCGACACGCAGGGACGGCGGGGCTACGTGCTCACGCTGGCCACCCGCGAGCAGCACATCCGGCGCGAGCGGGCCACGTCGAACATCTGCACCAATCAGGGGCTCTGCGCGCTGGCGGTGACGGTGTACCTCTCGCTCCTCGGGCGCCACGGCCTGCGGCGCCTGGCGGAGGTGAACGCGGCGGCGGCGCATGACGCCGCTGCGCGCCTGGCGGCGGTGGGCGTCGCGCGGCGCTTCGACGGGCCCTTCTTCAACGAGTTCGTGGTGCGGGCGCCCGACGCCGTGGCGCGCTGGGAGACGCTCGCCGGCGACGGCATCGTCGTCGGATTTCCGCTCCGGCGGTGGTATCCCGAGCTCGAGGACGCGCTGCTCGTCTGCGTCACCGAGCGGCACCGCGCAGAGGACGTCGACCGGCTCGTCGAGACGCTGGCTCCCGCGGCGACACACGCGCGGGCGGTGCGGGGCTAGCGTGCTGCTCGACGAGTCGCTCATCTTCGAGCGGGGATCGGCGGGTCGGGAGGGGTGGATGCTGCCGCCGGCGTCCACCGGCGTCGATCTCCCCCCCGAGCTTCGCCGCGAGGACGATCTGGTCGGCCTGCCCGAGGTGAGCGAGCTCGAGGTCGTGCGCCACTTCGTCCGGCTCTCGCAGTGGAACTACAGCGCGGCGACGACGCTCTATCCCCTCGGGTCGTGCACGATGAAGTACAACCCCGTCGTCAACGAAGCGCTCGTCCGCCTGCCCGGATTCTCTGCGCTGCACCCGCTGGTTCCCGACCGGCTCGCGCAGGGCGCCCTCGAGCTGCTCGCGCAGCTGGAGGCAGCGCTCGAGGCGGTGAGCGGTCTCGACGCGGTCTGTCTGCAGCCGGCGGCCGGGGCACACGGGGAGCTGCTCGGCATGCTCGTGGCGCGCGCCTATCACCGCGATCGCTCCGACGCCCGCCGGCGCCGGGTCCTCATCCCCTCGAGCGCGCACGGGACCAACGCGGCGACCTCGACGCTCGCGGGCTACGAGGTGCGGGAGGTGCCCGGCGACCAGCGCGGGCTGCTCACGGTCCGTGCGGTGGCGGACGTGATGGACGATTCCGTGGCCGCCGTGATGGTGACCAACCCGAACACGCTCGGCCTGTTCGAGGAGGAGATCGAGGCGATCGCGGCGCTCGTGCACGAGCGTGGGGGCCTCGTGTACATGGACGGGGCCAACCTCAACGCCATCCTGGGGGTCGCGCGCCCGGGCGACATGGGCGTCGACATCGCGCACTTCAACCTCCACAAGACGTTCTCGACGCCCCACGGCGGGGGTGGGCCGGGCGCCGGCCCCGTCGCCGTCCGTGCTGCGCTGGCCGGCTACTTGCCAACCCCCCGGCTCGTCCGGCGTGGCGGGCAGCTCGCCTGGAGCGAGGATGCCCCCAAGAGTATCGGGCGGCTGCACGCGTTCAACGGGAACTTCGGCGTACTGGTACGCGCCGTCGCCTACATTCTGCGCCTGGGTGGCCCCGGGCTCACCGAGGCGACGCGGCTCGCCGTGCTGAATGCCAACTACATCCGTGCCCGGCTTCGGGGAAGCTACCATCTGCCCTACGAGACGCCGTCGCTGCACGAATGCGTGTTCTCGGATCGCGACCTCCAGGAGCATGGCGTCCACACGGTCGACGTGGCGAAGCGGCTGCTCGACTACGGGTTCTACGCGCCCACGATCTACTTCCCGCTCGTGGTCAAGGGTGCGCTCATGATCGAGCCGACCGAGACCGAGACGAAGGAGACGCTCGACGCGTTCGTGGACGCGCTCCTACGCATCGCCGAGGAAGCGCGGACGCAGCCGGCCCTCGTGCGCGAGGCCCCGCACCAGACCCGCGTAACGCGGCTCGATGAGACGCGCGCTGCCCGCCGGCCCGTGCTGCGCTGGCGCCCGCCAGCGCGCGAGAGCGCCGAGATTCCCTGAAGTTCGCCATCCAAAGCGCGCGTCCTGTAAGGGTTTTGCGTTGACTTCGGTCGGACCGCTGTGTACCGTGCGCGCTCCGGTGCTATGTCGGTCCTGAACACCAAGGTCCTCGTCCTCAACCGCTCGTACCTGCCGATCCACATCACGTCGGTACGGCGGGCGGTGGCGTTGCTGTACCAGGACATCGCCCGAGCGGTGGACGAGCAGTATCGCATCTTCGACTTTGCGAGCTGGTCCGACCTTGCGGCGGAGGAGGATGCGATCGGTCTGGTCAACCGGGTCATCCGGGTGCCGCGGGTCATCCTCCTGGTCGCCTACGATCGCATCCCGCGCCGCTACGTTCGGTTCAGCCGCTTCAACATCTACGCGCGGGACCAGAATCGCTGTCAGTACTGTGGCCGGCGATTCGCCCGCTCGGAGTTGAATCTCGATCACGTCGTGCCGCGCTCGAAGGGCGGCACCTCGGTGTGGGAGAACGTGGTCTGCTCGTGTCATCGCTGCAATCGCCTGAAGGGCGGTCGCAGCCCTTCGGAAGCCGGCATGCGGCTCATTCGGACGCCGCGGCGCCCGCAGTGGACGCCGTTCATGGCGGAGACGTTCAGCATGCGACGCTACAAGGAGTGGTTGCCCTTCCTGAGCGCGGTGGATGCGGCGTACTGGAACACGGAGCTGGTGGCGGAGTAGCGCTTGGTGGGCGTTGCCCACCCGGGTGTGACGACCGAAGCGCGGTCGTGAGAGGGCCCGGATGCGGATCAAGCAGATCGAGCTGAACGGCTTCAAGTCGTTCATGGCGCGGACGGTGCTCGAGCTCCCGCCCGGGGTGACGGCCATCGTCGGCCCCAACGGGTGCGGGAAGTCGAACGTCGTCGACGCCATTCGCTGGGTGCTCGGCGAGCAGAGCCCGAAGCATCTGCGGGGCTCGCTGATGGAGGACGTCATCTTCAACGGCAATGCCGAGCAGGGGCCGCTCGGCATGGCGGAAGTCTCGCTCTTGATGGAGCGCGACGAGCGGGACCTGGCGGCGGCGACGGACGACGTCGGGGAGAGCGGGGAGGGGCTGCCGCCCGAGCTCGCGCACGCCAGCGAAGTGCTCGTCACACGACGGTACTTCCGGTCCGGGGAATCCGAGTACTTCATCAACCGCGCGCCCTGTCGGTTGAAGGACATCACCGAGCTCTTTCTCGGCACCGGCGTGGGTGCCAAGGCCTATGCCATCGTCGAGCAGGGACGCGTCGATCAGCTCGTCAACGCGAAGCCCGAGGAGCTGCGCCTGTTCCTGGAAGAGGCGGCGGGAACGACCCGGTTCAGGAGCCGCAAGCTCGCCGCCGAGCGGAAGATGGAGCGGACGCGCGAGAACCTGGTGCGCGTGCAGGACGTGCTGCGCGAGCTCGAACGGCAGATGGCGTCGCTCGAGCGACAGGCACGCCGGGCGGAGGAGCATCGTCGCCTGAAGAACGAGCTGCGTGACATCGACCTGCGGGTGATGGCCGGTCGGCAGCGAGCGGGAACCGCCGAGGTGGACCGCCTGGAGCGGCGGCTCGCCGAGCTGCGCGAGGCGGAGGTGGCGCTGCAGGAAGACGTCCGCGTGGCGCGCGGCGCGACCAGCGACGCCCGCTCGGCGCGAGCGGTGAACGAGGAGCGGCTGCGCAGCGTGGACGTCGAGCTCGCCGAGCAGCGGGTCGCGGCGCGGGAGGCGCAGGCCCGGAGCGCGCGCGCAGGCGCGCGCGAGAAGGAGCTGACCGAGCGGGCGGCGGCAGGCGAGCGCGAGCGCGAGCAGTTCCACGCTCGACTCGAGGAGGCGCGTGCGGCGAGCGCCCAGCGCGCGGCCGAGGTCGAACGGCTCGGTACCGAGGAGCCGATCGCCGCGGCGGCCATGGAGGAGGCCGAGGCGCGCTGCCAGAGGCTCGGCTTGGCGGCCGCGCCACTCGAGCAGGCTGCCGAGGAGGCCAAGAACGCCGTGCTCGACGCCTTGGGCGAGGAGTCGCGTCTTCGCAACCTCGGACAGGCGTTGCAGCACCGGCACGAGGAGCTGGCGGGCCGCCGCCGAAAGCTCGAGGACGAGCAGCGGGCCCTCGGGGAACGCCTGCGGGACAACGAGGCGGGCAGCGCGAAGGCGAAGGCGGCGACGGTGGGGCTGGAGACGGAGCGGACGCGCCTCACGGCAGAACGCCAGACGCTCACCGAAGCGGAGCAGAAGCTGGCCTCCGAGGACTCGGAACGCGTGGGGGCGCTGGAGCGGGTGCGGGCCCAGCACACGCAGCTCACCTCGCGCGCCGACTCGCTGCGCGCCCTCCAGGCGCGTTACGAAGGCTGCAGTCGGGGCGTCGCGACCCTCCTCACCCACGGGGGCGAGAAGGGCGAGCTGCTCGCGAACCTCTTCCGCGTCCCGGCCGAGCTGGAGCGGGCGATGGCAGCCGCGCTGGGCGCTCGTCTCACCCAGCTCGTCGTCCCCGACACCAAGTCGGCCGTCCGCGCGATCGGATGGCTCTCGAAGACGGCGGGCGGCAATGCCACCGTCGTGCCGCGCGAAGCGGAACGGCGGGCCGCGACCATCGTGCCACCCGGGCGCCGTCTCGTGGATCGCATCGAGGTGGACCCGGCGCACTGGGCGCTGGCGGAGGCGCTGCTCGGCCACGTGCTGCTCGCCGACGATCTGGAATCGGCGCTCGCGGCCTGGCGAGCGGCGGACCATTCCGTGACCGTGGTGACGCCGAAGGGAGAGGCTGTCGATGCGCTGGGGGCGGTGAGTGGCGGGAGCGAGCCGGCCCTCGAGGAGACCCTGCTCGCGCGGCAGCGGGAGCTGCGGGAACTCGAGCAGGCCATCGCCGGGAGCGCCGGTCAGGTGGTGGAGGCGGAGCAGGCGCTCGCCCGCGGACGAGCGCAAGCGGCGGAGGTGGCTGCCGCCGTCGGCGCCGCCGAGGATCGCCTGCAGGCCATTCGTGTCGAGCTGGTGGCGATCGAGAAAGATCGGGAGCGGTTGGAGGAGGACCGGGCGCGGATCTCGGCCGGGCTCGAGGTTTGTGCCCTGGAAGTGGGGGGCCTGGCCGGGGAGGACGGGGCCGTCACCACTGAACTCGGCGCGCTCGAGGAGCGCATGGCCACTGCGGCGCAGGACGTGAGCACGCGGCGTGCTCAGCTGGCGGCGGGGCAGGGTGCACTGGCCCGCTGGCGCGAGGAGTCTGCCGAGGCCGAGCGGCTGCGGACGGCGGCAGCGGTCCGGGCGGCGGCGGTGGGCGAGCGCGTGCGGGCGGCACGGGCCGATTCCGGCCGCTTCGAGGAACGGACGAAGGAGCTCGAGGAGCAACTGGAGGCCACCGCCGGCCGGGCTGCCGACGACCGCCAGGGCGCCGCGAACGCGCGTGACGAGGCGGCGCAGGCGGACAGCGATCGCGCGGCCGCCGACGAGCGCGCGACGGCGCTGGCCGCGGAGCACGAGGGGTTGCTCGCAGCCATCCAGGCCGCCGACACGGTCCTGTCCGTCGACGACGCGAAGGAGCGCGGCGCGCAGGAACGGCTGGAGGCGGCGCGGGAAGAGCGTGGTCGCCTCGAGGTGACGCTCACCGAGCGACGCCTGGGGCTCGAGCACCTCGCGGCGCAGCTGGCGGAACGCTACGGGTTGCAGATCGACGCGCTCTCGGAGGTCGCCGTCGGCGAAGAGGGGGATGCGGAGGGCGCGGAACGCGCCGAAGCGCTGCGGGAACGCCTCGGCAGGCTGGGCGACGTCAATCCTGCGGCGCTCGAGGAGCTCGAGGAGCTGCGAGACCGGCGGGAGTTCCTCGCGGCGCAGCGGACCGATCTCGAGCAATCGCTCGAGGACCTCCGGCGCACGATCACTAAGCTAACGCGCACGTCGCGCGAGCGTTTCCAGGCCACCTTCGAGGCGGCGAACGAGAAGCTCGCGGAGACCTTCCCGAAGCTGTTCACAGGCGGCAAGGCCCGGCTCGAGCTCACTACCTCCGAGGAATCCGGAGAGCCCGGCGTGGAGATCGTGGTGCAGCCGGCCGGGAAGAAGCTGCAATCGCTGACGCTCCTCTCGGGCGGAGAGAAGGCCCTCACCGCCGTGGCGCTCATCCTCTCCCTCTTCCTGATCCGGCCGACGCCCTTCTGTCTGCTCGACGAGGTTGACGCCCCGCTCGACGAGGCGAACATCGGTCGTTTCAACCAGGTGGTGCGCGAGATGGCCGTGTCGTCACAGTTCATGCTCATCACCCACAATCGACGCACGATGGAGGGAGCGGACACGCTGTACGGCATCACCATGGAGCAGGCGGGGGTGTCGAAGGTCGTGTCGGTGCGGTTGCGCGAAGCAGCCTGAACGGACCATTGCCGGGACGCGGCATGGACGCGTGGTGGATCGCGCTCGTCGTCGTGGCCCTCCTGCTCGCGGCGGGTGCGGCGATCGCGTGGACGCGGCGGCGCCGGCGGCCGCCCCAGGAGGCACTCGCGGAGCCCCCGTCCGGGAAGCTCCGGAAGGGGCTGCTCGCCACGCGGCGGCGGCTCGCGGATCAGCTGCAGGGGGCCCTTGGCCGCGGCACGCGCGATGCGGCGCTGGCCGAGCTGGAGGACGCGCTGGTGACGGCGGACGTCGGCGTGCGCACGGCCGCGGAGCTGGTCGGACGGATCGAACGCCGCGTCGGACGGGACGCGAACGTCAGCGTGGTGGGGTCGGCGCTGCGCGACGAGATCGCGATCCTGCTCGGGACGGAGGTTGCCCCCGAGCCCTCGGCGAAGCCGTGGATCGTCCTGGTCACGGGCGTGAACGGTGTGGGCAAGACGAGCACCATCGGGAAGCTCGCCGCGCTCCATCGTGCCGCGGGCCGTCGCGTGCTGCTCGTCGCCGGCGACACGTTCCGCGCCGCCGCAGGCGAACAGCTGGCGGTGTGGGCGGAGCGGTCGGGCGCGGAGCTGATCCGCCAGGCGGCCGGCGCGGACCCGTCGGCCGTCGTCTTCGATGGGCTGAAGGCGGCGCGTGCCCGCGGGATCGACGTGGTGTTGATCGACACCGCCGGCCGTCTCCACACACGGAGCAACCTTATGGAGGAGCTGCGCAAGGTGCGACGGGTGGTGGCCCGCGAAGATCCCAGCGCGCCGCACGAGACGCTGCTCGTACTCGACGCGACGACCGGCCAGAACGCCGTCAGCCAGGCGCGCACCTTCACCGAGGCGGTCGGTGTCACCGGCCTAGTGCTCACCAAGCTCGATGGGACGGCTCGAGGTGGCGTCGTGATCGCGGTGCGGCACGAGCTGAATCTTCCGGTGCGCTACGTCGGCGTCGGAGAAGGGATCGACGATCTTCGTCCTTTCGATGCCGCCGAGTTCGTGGAGGCGTTGTTCGAGCCGGAGGCCGCGGCC
>Ga0066388_100000481_pt1 | contig 18763 bp, 17 predicted proteins | sample PanSoiMetaGPlot6_FD_64539 | JGI IMG/M metagenome (GOLD analysis project Ga0066388, IMG submission 64539) | Tropical forest soil microbial communities from Panama analyzed to predict greenhouse gas emissions - Panama Soil - Plot 6 (Hybrid Assembly) | ecosystem: Environmental > Terrestrial >... | reverse complement strand
GCCTCGGCGTCGAAGCTCGCGAACGCCTTGCTGTACAGCACCAGCGCATCGGCGTGATCGGTGTTCATGTGCTCGAGGATGCCGCCTTCGTGCTCGGCGAGCGGATCGGGCGACGCGCTGCGGTAGGCATCCGCTTCGACCCAGCCCATCGCCCCGAAACCGGCGACGTAGTACAGGTCCTCGACCGCCATGCGGTAGAAGCCGAAGTCGCCGAAGTCGACCCAGTAGCGCGCGTTGTCATGGCGCGCGAGGTAGTCGGCACGCACCGCCGCAAGGGTGTCGCTCGGCACGGGCGTCACCGGACCGACGAGCGTGAGCCGCGCGCCCGCCAACGGGTCTTCGGTCCAACCCGGCTGCGTGACCAGCAGGCTCGCGTGCGGGTCGGCGAGCAGATTCTGCGTGTGCACCGCCATCGTGCTGATGAGGAAGGTGGGCTGTCCGGCTGCATCGAGGCCATATGGAGCGACCGAACCGAACGGAAAGCCGTGGTGCTTGCGCAATTGGGTCGACAACGTCCCGGTGCGTCCCAGGTGCATGAGCGTGCGGGCGCGCTCGGCAAACGGCGGCTCGGGGACACCCGGAGTCGGCGGCGGACCGCCGCCGGCGTGCTGATTCGAGGTCGGGCTGCTCATGCGCCGACCATACCGGACCGCGGTCGGTCCGGCCATCTGCGCGGCGTTGTCAGGCAATCCGATCGCGACCACGGATTCCACGATTTCACGGATCACCGGGGCCGGGCACGGCATTGAATCGTCTGATCCGTGCCCTCCGCGCAATCCGTGGTGATGTTGGCGTATTCGGAGGGCGCCGCTTCTGCGGCGCCGTCGCAGCGCGACGCGGGCGAGTTCGCGATGTGGTGTCGCTGCGACGGCCGCGCGGAAGCGCGGCCCTCCGCGGCGTGCAGGCGCGCTACCGACGGCCGGCGACTAGGTGCTAGGCAAGAGCGAGAGATGGCTCAACCCGAAGAGGCTCCGATTCACATCGTTCCGTACGACGCTTCGTGGCCGGCGCTGTTCGAACAGGAGCGCGCGCGGCTGGCCGACGCGCTCGCCGAATGGACCGTGGCGCCGATCGAGCATGTGGGAAGCACGGCGGTGCCAGGACTGCCCGCCAAGCCGGTGATCGACATCATGGCGCCGGTGGAGAGTCTGGTCGCGTCGCGCGGCGCGCTGCCCGCCTGTGCCTCACTCGGCTATCTCTACGCGCCGTACCGCAGCGACGTCATGCATTGGTTCTGCAAGCCGTCGCCGGCGTTCCGCACCCACCACCTCCATCTGGTGCCGCTGAGCAGCCAGATGTGGATCGAAAAGCTCGCCTTCCGCGATTACCTGCGCCGCCATCCGGCGACCGCGGCGGAGTATGCGGCGCTGAAGCATCGCCTGGCGCGAGTGCACGAGCGCGATCGCGAAGCGTACACGGACGCCAAGGGTCCCTTCATTCAACGCGTGGTCGAGATGGCCTTGGCGGCGCAGTCGCCCGCGTGAGCCTCGCTGTCGGTAGCGGGACGACACCCGCGCCCTCGCGTCGCGACTGTCACGGAGCCGGTCCGTGTCTACGAACGGCGCCGAGCGAGCGCCTCGAGCGCTTCGAATTCGTGATGGATGCGGTGGCGGAGCAGCGGGGCGAGGACCCGACTGCCGGGCAGTCGCAGCGCCTCGAAGTGTGCGAAGCGCGTACGGCTCCCCTCGGCCACCGCGGCCATGCCGACCGCGAACAAGCTGCCTTGCATCACGCACCAACCCGGCCGCAGGACGGCATCGGCGCGCAACCGAAATCCGAACGGCGAGCGAATCTCGACCTGGAGTCGATCGGCTTCGCGCCAGAGGATGGTGAGTGCGGCGACGTTCTTCTCCCACTGCGCCGTGCCGTGCTCGAGATCGGCAGCGACGCGCCAGACGTCGTCGAACGGCGCATCGAGGACCCGCTCGCGGAATGCCGCGTGCGGCATCGCAGCGACCAGGGCGCGCATTCGACGCACCGGGTCGAGCTCCGCTGCGGGCCAGTCGCCGGCCGTTACACGCATGTCGTCCATTCCTTTCGAAAGCCTGCCCGCGCGCGATGCAGTCTTGATTTCACCGTTCCGCGCGCGACGCCGAGGATGCGGGCCGCTTCGGCCTCATCCAGCCCGTGTAGATCGCGCAGCACGAGGATGGCGCGTTGGTCGGGAGGCAAGCGTTCGAGCACGCGCCGGACGTCGCCGGCGAGCTCCGGATCCGCCGTGCCGACTGCGGACGGCACCGCGTCAAGCGATACCGCAGCGGCACCGGATGGTGGGCGGGCGACGCGCACGGCTTCGCGGATCGCAATCGTGCGCACCCAGCCGTAGAGCGCATTGGGATCCTTGAGCGAGCGCAGTTGGCGAAACACATTGAGCAGCGTCTCCTGCGCCGCGTCTGCGCCGGCGTCCAGGGCAATCGCGCCGCAGAGACGCCCAACGTAGGCAATACATCCAACAGCTGGCTCATGGCCAGCACATCGCCGCGCTGTGCGTCGCGCACCAGTTCGGCTGCGTCCACGTCTGAAAGAGGCGTGGAACCTTTCGAAGGGTTCCCGCCTCTTCCAACTGAAGAGCTATGCGACGAGGGCGGGCGCGACATCGGTTCGCCGACGCTGCGCCAGTGTCTTCCGCTCACCGTGGAACCGCAACGTCTCCGCGTGTCAGCGGCAATTGAGCGCGACGCTGCGCGCCGTGCCGCGCAATTCACCCAGGGAGAACGCGATGAAGACCGATGTCTGGTACTGCGCCGGATGGAGCGATGAGCTGAATCCGGGTCCGATCGGACGCAGACTCGGCGGCCGGCAGCTGGTGCTGTTCCGCGACGGGAACGGCACGGCGCGGGCGCTCGGCGCGCGTTGTCCACACCGGGGTGCCGATTTGTCGCGGGGATGGATTGCCGATGGCTGCGTGCAGTGTCCGTTTCACGGTTGGTGTTTCGATGGCGGCGGCCACTGCGTCGCGGTGCCGTCGCAGCCGAACGACGTGAAGATTCCGAGCCCGGCGCGTGTGCCGGCCGTTCCGCTGTATGAGCGCGACGGCGTTGTCTGGATCTCGATGGGCAGCGAGGCCCCGTGCGCCGCGCCTGTCGGTGCGACCGTGCCCGCCCGGGGTCGTCCGGCTCGACGGGTGTGGTTCGCCCCACACCTGGTCGCGGCGACGTTGCTCGACACGCTGGAGAACTTCTTCGACGCGGCGCACGTTCCCTTCATCCATCGCTCCTTCGGCGCCCGCCAGGACCCGCTCGTCGCTCGCCGGCGCCTTGTGATGGATCCGGACGGACAGGGATTCCGCGCCGAGGACGATCCCGCTTCGCCCTGGCAGGTCGAGGCGCGGTTGCCGAGCGGTGTCCTCGGTCTGCTCGCGCGGCTATTTCTCGGGCTGCGCAAGCCGGTCGCGCAACACATGACCTTCCGCGTCGAGACCGGCGCCGAGGTGTACCTCGAGTATCCCAACCGAACGTTCGACCTCTTCCGCACGCACCTGACCCCGGCCGACGCGGACCACACCTGGCTGTTCGTCGAATCGCTGCGCACGCGCGCGCCGCATGCCCTGGGCGATCGCGTTCAGCAACGCGCCATCGGCAAGCTGTTCGAAGAAGGCCGGCGTGAGCGGACGCTGATCCTCGACGCCGGTCCCGACGATCGCGCGCATCCGGTCAGCGTCGAGTCCGACCGTGTGGGCCTCGCCGCCCGAAACCTCTACGAGCGTTGGGCCGGCGGCGCCGCACCGGTGCGAGATCTCGATGTTGCCGTCGGTGGATGAGCGGGCAATCCTCGTCGAGAAGGCTACGAAGCGCGGCGCGCTAGCCGACCAAGCCGAGCGCGCCGAGCACACCGGCTCCCGCCATGACCAGCAGCGGTGAGATCTTCGAGCGCACCAGCAGGACCATCACGACGATCGTGATCGCGTAGGCCACGGCTGTGTGGTCCGACGACCGCACGACCGTGACACCGCTCGAGAACAGCAGACCGAGGCTGACAGGAGCGAGCCCGCGCTCGAAGGCGATGCGCCACTTGGCGGTGCGAAAGCGCTCCCAGGTCAGGCAGGCGACGTACATGAGCAGCGACGACGGGCCGAGGATCGACACGATCGCAACCAACGCGCCCGCCAGCCCGGCCGCCTTGTACCCCACCAGGCTCGAGATCATCGAGCTCGGGCCCGGAGCGGCTTCCGAGATGGCGTAGATGTCGGCGAACTGCTGATCGGTCATCCACTGCTCGCGCTGGACGGCGGCGCGGTGAATTTCCGGCAGCACGGTGTTGCCACCGCCGATCGAGACCAGCGACAGCGAAGCAAACACCGCCGCAACGGTCAGCAGCGAACCCGCTCCATCGCTCATCAATGCACCTCGCGGGCTGGTGGCAGTTCGCCGCGCGGCCAGTACCAGGCCATGGCGAGCGGAGCGAGGACGAGCACGACCAGCGGGAGGGAGAAGTGGAACACACTGACGCCGGCGAAGGCGGCGACGGCGAACAGCAGCGCGACCGGTTGGGTGAGATAGTTGCCGATCAGCTTGAAACCCATCGACAGAGCCATGCCGGCGGCGGCGGCCACCACGCCGCTCAACGTCGCGCGCAGCTCCGGCACCGTGTGGTAGTGGAAATACGCCCAGCCCAGGGTCAGCAGGATGGCGAGCGGGACGCCGAGCAGGCCGACGAGCGCCGCGACCGCGCCCGGCAGCCCGCGAAAGTGCTGCCCGACGAAGATCGCCATGTTCACCTGGTTGGGGCCGGGAAATAGGCGGCTGATCGTCACCGCGGTCAGGAACTGCTGGTTGTCGAGCCAGCGCCGCCGTTCGACGACGATGCGCTGCGTCCAGGCGGAGAGGCCGCCGCCGAAGCTCGACAGCGCGATCTGCAGAAAGCAGAGCGCCAGACCCGGCAGCGTGACGACCGGCGCGCTCTCTTGCGTCGATCGTGCCGCCCCTGGTGCGCTCCCGGTCACGGTCACACTGATCTCGATCCGCCGGGTCGGGCGCCGGCCGATCCCGACTGTACCGCGCGCGCCGGCTCACTCATGCAGGAAGTGCGGATCGTGCGGCAGCTCACCCTCGTGGTGCTTGTCCGGCTGCAACGGATCGGGCGCTTCGTACGACTTGGACTCGTGCCAGTCGTGCTCGAAGACCTTGGTGAGTCCCTTGATGATTGGCCCGTCGGTCACCACGATGCCGAGCTCGCGGCGCAGATCGAACGCGCTGCGGTCGATGTTCATCGAGCCCACCTGGGCGCGCTCGCCGTCGACGATCAGCAACTTGGCGTGCAGCTTGAGGTGTTTCTGGCGCCGCACCTTGACGCCGAACTGATCGAGCAGGCGCAGCGAGGCGAAGGTGTCGAGGATGTCCCATTCGCTGATGCCGTGCTTGCCGCCGCACAGCAGCCGCACCTTCACGCCGCGTTTGCGCGCCGCCGCGATGCGCTCGACGATCGTCGCGTCGACGAACTTCGGATGCTGGATGATGAGGTCCTCTTCCGCGGTGTCGATGAACCACGCCATGAGCTGGCGCGAATTGTTCGAGCTCCACAGCAGGCCCGACTCGCTGTCGGGTTCGAACGGCTTGCGATGCCAATCGGCCTCGAAGCCGGCGTTGACCTCGGCGACCTGCTGCGGGTTCTCGGTGATGATGCCGTAGTCGCGCGTCTCGGTGAAGTACTTGGTTGCGTAGTTGAAGGTCGAGATCAGCGTGACGTGGTCATCGATCACCATCGACTTCTCGTGCGTCACCGCAAAGGCCGGATTGGACCATTCGACCTTCAGGCCGGCGTGGCGCAGCGCCTTGAACGATTCGTCGTTGGCGCGGTCGCCCGACGAGCGGTGCGGATTGAGCATGATGCGCACGTCGACCTTCCGGCGGTGGGCGTGGATCAACGCCGACATGAGAGCCGAGTCGGTGAGCGTGAACTGCTTGATCCGCAGTGAGCGCTGCGCGCCGTTGATGAGCTCGACAACCGGCGCCGTGCCCTCGTCCGGCTCGACGATCAGGCGGTGACACGTGGCGGGTTTCTTTTCAGCCATAGGGGTGCTCTCGCGAAAGGGAGTGAGCGTGTTTGTAGATTAGCGCTGCGGCTGATTGCAACTTCCTGCGCGGCATTGACAACCGTCGCGACGCCGCGCCATGGAGCCCGCATGGCCGAACCGTGTGCGCCGGCAGCCGGGCGCGTCGTCCCCGAGATCGATCGCACCCGTTGCGAGGCAAAGGAAGACTGCGTGCGCGTCTGCCCGTACCACGTCTTCGAGGTGCGGCGGCTGACCGATGCGGAGCGCCAGCCGCTCGGCTGGTTCGCACGCGGCAAGCTGTTTTTTCACGGCGGCCAGCAGGCGTTCGCCGTGCGCGAGCAGGATTGTCACGCCTGCGGCATGTGCGTGAAGGCCTGTCCCGAACACGCCATCCAGCTGGTCGCTGTCGCAACAAGCTGAGAGCCCCGGCGAGTGTATTTGGCATTTCATCCCAGCCCCAGCCCCAGTCCGAAGACTCACGGGCTGAGAGTCGGGCTGGGGATTAAGAACAGATTGAGAAGGAGAATTCGGATGATCGATCTCTACACCTGGACCACGCCGAACGGGCGCAAGGCGTCCATCATGCTCGAGGAGACCGGCCTGCCCTACCGGGTGCATCCGATCAATTTGGGTCAGGGCGATCAGCTGACCGATATGTTCCGTGCCATCAATCCCAATCAGCGCATACCGGCCATCGTCGATCACGATCTGGCCGATGGGCCGCTGACCGTCTTCGAGTCGGGCGCCATCCTGATCTACCTGGCCGAAAAGACGAAGCGCTTTCTTCCCACCGAGGTGCGCGCGCGCAGCCGCGCCATGCAATGGCTGATGTTTCAGATGAGCGGCATCGGCCCGATGCTTGGTCAGGCGAACCACTTCGCCAGTCAGGCGCCGGAGAAGATTCCGTACGCCATCCAGCGTTACTTCGACGAGTCGCTGCGCCTGGTTGGCGTCCTCGACCGCCGTCTGGCCGAGCACGACTACCTCGCCGGCGACTACTCGATCGCCGACATGGCGACCTACCCGTGGGTGATCGCCGCGTGGCCCGTGTTCAAGTCGCTCCCGCCGGAGCGCGCCGGCGCGATGGCGCACGTCGCGGGCTGGCTCGAGCGGGTGGGTGAACGACCGGCCGTGCAGCGCGGCATGAAGGTGCCCCCGGGGTGATCTCCAATTGAGCTCACGGGCTCGGGCTGGGGAAGACTGTCTCGAGATTGAGCGATCTCAACCAGCCCCAGCGCGAGCCCCAGCCCCTGCCCGTGAGTTGGAGCAGACGCTCACGACCACGGAAACGCGTCGAACGGATACGCGGCGCATTCGCTGCGCGCTGCGTATTGCGCCTTCGTGTAGCCACGCGACCACTGCGCGACCATGCAGCAGCGCGCACCTGTCGCGCGGATCCTTGAGCTGCGCATCAGTGTCGAGGGCGGCCAGCACGCTGTCGGTCGTGACCGCATCGCGTGACATGCGCGTGCCGCCGCCGACATCCGTATCGAGGATCAGGTACTTGGCGCCGCCGGCGTCCGGATCCCAGGCGATCCACTCGGGATGAGCGCCATCACCGCCGCGTCCGGGCGAACCGCTCCGCGCGAACTGCGCCCAGTACGCCATCATGCGTTTGGCTAACGCGATACGGCCGGGTTGGTTGTCCTCAGTGAAGATGACGTTGGCCTCCCGACCGAGGTCGAAATGACCGAAGACGAACGGAATCTCGAAGCCGTGTGCGGCGCCCAGCATCTCGCCGAGGTCGGCGCCGAGCAGCGTAGGCTCTTCGTCCCAGTCGAACCGGTAGACGTATACCTCGGGTTGGTTGCGCCGCAGTGCGGCGGCCGGCATGTCGGCCCCCGTCGCCTTCCACATCGCGCTCAGGTACTGCGCGGTGAGGTTGTACATCCGCTCGTCGCGTAGGCGCGGGACGATCCAGAAGTAGCGCCGGACCTGCCGCGGATCGGTGAACATGAAGAGCTTGTTCTCGTCCTTGTTTGTGCCGAGCATCACCGCGACGTGATTGTGGCCGTCGGGACTGGCGAGCGCGTGCAACGGCTCGTCGGCAGGCAGCACGCTGCCGTCGGCGAACGCCATCGGCATCTCCAGCATGCCGTTGCCCGGCCACGGCGTGTAGGCGGCCATGACGGCGGCGGTCGATTTGGCGCGGAGGTAGCGCGCGATCTCGGCGCTGCTCATCTTCGCGAGGTGTGCCTGTGCGCTGGCGCGATCGCGCGCAGTGCCGTCGGCGATCAACAGGTGGACCAGCACCTCTGCGCTGCTGTGCTTGTCGCCCGGCTGCGACGCATCGGCGAAGTTCTCGGCTTCGGCCGGCGTGCTCGGCCAGAAACCGCCGCTCTGCGCGATGGCGCGATGGAAGAGGCCGTGTGCGGCCGGCGTCAGGAGGAGCGTGAAGACGTTCTGCCCGCCCGCCGATTCGCCGAAGATCGTCACATTGTCGGGATCGCCGCCGAAGGCCCCGATGTTGTCGCGCACCCATTCGAGGGCGCGGATCAGATCGAGGGTGGCGAAGTTACCCGACTGCTCGGCGGCGCCATCGGCACCGGCGCGTAAGGCGGCATGGCGAAACCACCCGAACGGTCCGAGGCGGTAATTGACGGTGACGACCACGACCTGCTCCGCCGCCGCAAGATGTCCTCCGTCATAGAAGGAGGCAGTGCCGATCGAGTTGCCGCCGCCGTGGATCCAAACCATCACCGGCCAGCGCGCTCCGCGTTGCGGCACGGCATCGCGCCGTACCACTGGGGCGTACACGTTGAGGTAGAGGCAGTCCTCGCTCCCCGCGACCGTCCCCTCCTTCCCGGGCACGCCGCCGAAGGGGCTGGTGTATTGCGTGCACGGCGAGCCGTAGGCGAGCGCCACGCGCGTCTCCTTCCAGGACGGCGGCGGCTGCGGCGCACGCCAGCGCCGATCTCCGACCGGCGCCGCGGCGTACGGAATTCCCCGCCACACGTGGCTGCCGTACTCGCCGGCGAAGCCTACGACCGGCCCCGACGGGGTCATCCGCTGCGATCTCGGATCGATGGTCGGGGCCGGCCGGTCGGTGCGCGCGCAGCCGACGGCGGCGAGTGCACACAACGTGGTGAGCGCCATCACAGGGCGGTGGCTCATGGCTGCTCCGGTGCATCGACAGGCACCGGGACCAGCTCGACCCAATCGAGCTCGGCGACGGCGGTCGTGCCGGTGTACTGGCTGTTGGAGGCCACGGCAATGCTCACGTCGTCGGGGACGAAGCCGAAGGCGCGCTGAAAGTCGTGCGCGACGTTGCGCTCCTCGACGAAGAACGAACCGACGTCGCTGGCGTTGCGCACAGCGATCCATTTGGCCTTCACGATCCCCGCAGCATACGACGTCTCACCCTCGGTGCCCACCGGCGTGTCGGTCTCCCAGCGGTAGGCGATGGACTTCTGTGTGAGCGGGCCGCCGGTGCTGACGTAGATTCCGATCGCCTGGTCGTCGCGCTCGCGCACGCGCCCGTCGCCGCCGGTCGGCAGCGTGATGGCGCGCCAGCGCCAGCGCAGGATCGGCGTACGGTGCAGATCGACCTTGCCGAGGTGGACGGCGAACATCCCGCTGGCGTTCACCGCCGTCATCAGCAACGCGCCGTCGTGATCGTTGGTCGCCGGCTCGACGCGAAAGTCGGCCACCTTGACGCCCGGCTTGCGCCGGATCTCCCAGCCCGGCGGCTGGGCGTGAAAGTCCTCACGCCAACTCGCCGATGCGAGCTCGTCGGCAGCGGCCCTCACCGCGTTGCCGCTCAGGCCGAGCAGCGCGGCGCACCCGACGATGCGCGTCACCCGGTGAAACCGCATGCGTGCTGGCACGACTAGCGGTCCGCCGTCGGTTTCGCCAGTCAGCCTGCCGCGATCGTGCGCGTCGCGAACGACGCCGGCGTGTCAGTGCGAATCGCGTAGCGGCGACCTTCAGGTCGCCATGGCGCGGCAGAGCCGCGCCCGATTGCGCAACGGTGATGCTCCTTACCACCATGGCGACCTGAAGGTCGCCGCTACGAAGAAGCGACCGGGCGGCAGAAGAGCTGGCCGGTGCCGGTGGCGAGCAGTCGCCCCTCCGCGGTCCACATCTGCGACCGGCAGCCGAGCAGGCCGCCGCTGCCGATCGCCGATTGCGCATCGACGAACAGCCACTCGGCCTCCGGTGCAGCGCGGTGAAATTGCACCGCCAGGTCGAGGTTCGGGGCCTGATATGGCGCTTGCGGCTCATGGCCGCGCGATGCCGCGGGCCACATCATCGTGTCGAGCCCGACCACCAGGCGGGCCGCATCGATGAACGGATCGTCGAACGTCGCGGTCGGCCGATAGCGCAGCCAGATGCGATACACCGGCTCGCCCGCTTGCGTGCGCTCGCCGGGATCGATCGGGCGCGATTCGATGTTGTTCCAGAACGGAAACCACGGGTAGCCGGGAATGGCGAGCTCGTCGAATGAGGGCAGCGCCGAGAACGAGGGCACCGCCGGCATGACGGCGATGTCGTGCTCCAAGCCGGGAACGTTGTCGTCGACCACCCATACCAGCGCCTCGAGGATCGGCCGCTCGCGCTGCGTCATCGAGACGCGCAGCGCAGCGGCGCGGCGTGAGGCGCGCAGCGTCTGCACCGCGAGGTCGACCGCGTCGAACTGCGCGACGTTCAGATACTGGCACGCGAAGCTGGCCGGTCGGCGCAACGAGGTCGCGGCACCCGCGGCGCGCAGCGCCACCGCCGCCACGTAACCGCCGTTCGGCCCCCAGACTTCCCAGTCGCGCGACAGGTGCGCGCGGAAACGCCCGTCCGCCCCTTCGACCCGTGTATCGAGCGCCAGATTGCCCACGCGCGCGATTGCGCCATACCCGAGCCCGGTCGAGCAAGCGCCCTCTCGCGACGATCGTGGTTCCGAGGCCGGCTTTGCCCGCCGATTCGAGCACCATCCTCGCCGTGTTGGAGGGCGCCGCTCCGCGGCGCCGTAGCCGCGCGGACGCGCGGCTCAAAGCATGCAACACCCCAGCTGAACCGTTTTGAGCGCCGCTCCGCGGCGCTGCGGCCGCGCGGAGCGCGGCCCTCCGGGATCCTGCTTGCGACGTCGGCTTACCAATTGGCGGGCAACGTTGGGAAGCTCAGGATCGCGGTACGGCTGCACGGCTGCAAGTGGTGCGGAGCAGCTATGCGGTTTGGCGTGCTCTCAGTCGACGAAGCGATTCGACTCCAACCAGCCGATCGCTGGCGTTCCGCCGTCCGGCGTGACGCGGATCAGCGCCCGGCGGTACACGGAGCGGCGCGGCGGCACGAAGGTGTGCGTGATATCGATCTCGGCGCCGCTGATCGATTCGATCGTGCCGGCGAGCGCGGTGCCATCCTCACCGGTGACCGCAAAGCGGCCGCCGAGCGGTCGGGTCGGCGTGTCGTCGTCGAAGGCGAGGTCGAAGCGCACGTCGGTGATGCTCTGCGTCGCCGTCGTGTGCAGGTAGCCGGTATTGATCGCAGAGGCCTCCGGAACGCGTACGGTGGCGCACTGCAAGCGGTAGCGGTCACCGTTCACCGCCATGAAGTTCCACTCGATGTTCCACCAGCGCGGCCCCCACGAGTGATCGCGCTCGCCGCGCACGTCGAGCGTGCGCGTCTCGCCTGCGATGCTATAGCGGCCGCGCGCCCGAATCGGCTGCTCGAAGCGGCTGGTGGAATAGCCGGTGGCGCTGTGGCCGGCGAGCGTGTGCTGCCCGAGCGAATGAGCGGCGCCGACGGTCTCGACGTCGAGCTCCACGTCGACCGGGAGAATCATGCCGGTGCGCCGGCCGCTCAGCACGCGCCCGAAGCCGGCGGCGGCAAACCGCCCGCGGCGCAGCGGTTCGGTGACCGTGTACGAGAAGCGCAGGCCCCAGCCGTCGTCGTAGGCGATCTGCGGCAGTTTGAGCGACGTGAAGGGCAAGCGCGGCTCCTCGATGGCCACCCACTCGTCGCCGTTGTAGAGGAACAGCCAGACCCACAGCCGCTGCTGGTTCGGATGCCAGCCGATCCGGCAATGCCCGGCGTTGGCGCCCGTGCGGTCATACCAGTCGTAGAAGACCGACTCGTTCCACCACTCGAAATCGGGACTGTACGGATGCGGATCCTCATCCGCCGGCGTGATGCCGAAGCGGATCAGCTCGTCCAACGACAGATCGCTCATAGGGGCGGATTGAACCATAGATGAAGACATATGCACACAGAGCACAGTGCGCGGCTTCCGAAGGCGATGGATCGTCGGACATCGAGCACGGGCACAGGCACGGATCGAGTCGGATCAATGAGTTCGCGAGGCCCGAAGATTTCGCTGGTCCCTGGGGGCGCGGGCGGCCCGCCCGCTGCTCGCGCTCGGCAGCGCAGCGTTGGGCAACCGGGACGGTGTGGAGAGCAGCGCCCCAGCGTGCAGCGGGCGAGCCGCCCGCGCCCCCAGAACACGCTGCACGTACGAACTCGCATGCTGGCGAAACATGCGCTGTGCATCTGAGTCGACGCTCTTCCGAATGCACGTCTGTCGTCATCCGTGTTCATCCGCATTGATCTATGGTTTGAGTCCCTCATGCTCGCCGACGGAGTCATCGAGGCGTTTCGCCTGCAAGGAGAATTCTGCGGCAAGTTCGGGTCACCGCTCTACGCCGAGCTTTTGGCGCGTGGAGCAGAAGACGTCGAGCGCGGGGGGCCGCTGGCACGACTGCTCGACGGGTGGACGGGCAATCCGATTCCCGATGCGTTGGTGCTGCGTCTGCTCGGCGCCGTGCACCGGCTCGTGCTCGATGGCGCCGCGCCGGCGCTGGCGCGCTACTACCCATCGGCCGGCGGCCGACCGGAATGGCCGGCGACGTGGACGGCGTTCCTCCAGCTCATCGACAGCCGCGCCGACGCGCTGCGCCCGGCGCTCAACCGCCATGTGCAGACCAACGAGGTGCGCCGCTGCATGGGCCTGCTCGCCGGCTTTCTCACCGTCGCCGCGGCGCATCCGTTGCCGCTGCGCATTCTCGAGATCGGCAGCAGCGCCGGGCTGAACTTGTGCTGGGATCGCTACCGCTATGCGATTGTGTCGCAGAGCGAGGCCAACGCCGCGCCGCAGAGCGTGTGGGGCAATCCCGCCTCGCCGGTCCTCATCCAGACCGGCTGGGAAGGGTCGCGGGAGGTGTTTGCGACGTCGGCGACCGTCGCCGAACGCGGCGGCTGCGACGTCGCGCCGCTCGACGTCACCGACCCGGCGCATGCGCGCGGTCTCGAGTCGTTCATCTGGCCCGACCAGCCCGAACGCCTGGCCCAGCTCCGCGCCGCCATCGCGCTCGCCCGCCAAGCCCCGCCGCAGTTGCACCGTCGCGCCGCCGCCGACTGGCTCGCCGAGGTGTTGGCCGCGCCGCGCCGCGGGGTGGCCAGCGTCGTCTTCCACTCCATCATGTGGTGGTACCTGTCCGAGAACGAGCGCGAACGGGTGACGGCCATCATCGCCGCCGCCGGCGCGCGCGCCGACGGTACCGCGCCGCTGGCATGGTTGCGCATGGAGCTGATGGCCTCCACCGAGGCCGATCTGCGCCTCACCATGTGGCCGGGCGGCAACGAAGTGCTACTCGGGCGCGCCGATTCGCACGGACGCTACGTGCGTTGGGACGGAGGCGCGGCTGCGCCGCGCCGTTGAGCGTTCGCCGTTCCACCCTCGCGACCCGCACTAACCCCGCCCGCGAACGCGAAACGCCAAACGCCAAACGGCGCCGGCGTAGCCGGCGCCCTTGTTGCTGTGCGTCGGCTGGGACTACAAGCTAACCCATGTCCTGCGCCGCCTGCGGGCACGAGAACCGGGCGCATGCGAAGTTCTGCGATCAGTGTGGTGCGGCGTTGGCCACGCGCCCGCCCGCAGCGGCCGCTGCGACGGTGCCGCGCGACTACACGCCGCGGCATCTCGCCGACCGCATCCTGACCGAGCGCGCGGCGCTGCAGGGCGAACGCAAGGCGGTCACCGTGCTGTTTGCCGACGTGCAGGGCTCGCTCGCGCTCGCCGAGCAGGTCGACCCGGAAGAGTGGCACGCGATCATGAACCAGTTCTTCGCCATCCTGTCGGCCGGCGTGCACCGCTTCGAGGGGACGATCAATCAGTACACCGGCGACGGCATCATGGCGCTGTTCGGCGCGCCGTTGGCGCACGAGGACCACGCGCAGCGCGCCTGTCATACGGCGCTTCATCTCATGGGTACGCTGCGCGAGTACGCACAGGCCCTGCGCCGCGATCGGGGCCTGCACTTTTCGGTGCGCATGGGGCTCAACTCGGGCGACGTGGTCGTCGGCGCCATCGGCGATGATCTGCGCATGGACTACACCGCACAGGGGCACACCGTCGGCCTGGCGGCGCGCATGGAACAGCTCTGCGAGCCGGGACGCGCGTACCTCACGGAGCACACCGCGGCCCTGGCGGCGGGATATTTCGAGCTCGAAGACCTCGGCTTGTTTACGATCAAGGGCGTCAGCGCACCGCTGCGCGCCTGGGCGCTGCTCGGTCCGGGGCGGCTGCGCACACGGTTCGACGTGTCGCGCGCGCGCGGGCTCTCGCAGTTCATCGGCCGCGGCACGGAGCTCGCGCTGCTCGAGTCGGCGGCCGCAGAGGCGGCCGCCGGCCGGCCCGCGGTGGTCGGCATCGTGGCCGAGCCCGGTGTCGGCAAGACCAGGCTGAGCCTCGAATTCGCCGAGCGTTGCCGTGCGCGCGGCGCGGTGGTGTTGGAGACGCAAGCGCTGGCGCACGGCGCGGCAGTGCCGTACCTGCCTGTTCTCAGCCTGTTTCGCAGCCTGCTCGGCGTCGAGGAGCGGGACAGCGCGGACGTGGCGCGCCAGAAAATCGCCGGCAGCCTGCTGCTGCTCGACGACGGGTTCAAGGCGAGCCTGCCGCTGTTGTTCGACTTTCTCGGCGTGCCCGACGCGGCGCGCGGTGCGGCGCCGGCCGATGCGAGCTCGCGGCTCGCACTTCTGCTCGAGGCGTGCGTGGCGCTGCTGCGCGCACGCGCGCAGCGCCAGCCGGCGGTGCTCCTGGTCGAGGACCTGCACTGGCTCGACGGCAGCAGCGATGCCTTCCTGCGCCGGCTGATTCCGGCGCTCGCCGACGCACCGATTCTGCCGGTGGTCAACTTCCGCCCCGAGTACGACCATGACTGGCTGCGCGCCGCACGCTATCGCCAGATCGCGTTGCAGCCGCTCGCCGAAGCCGACGCCGGCGCCCTGCTCGACGAGCTCTTGGGTCGCGATCCGTCGGTCGGCGATCTGGCCGCGCAGCTGCGCGCGCGGGCCGCCGGCAACCCGTTCTTCGTCGAGGAGCTGGTGCAGTCGTTGGCGCAGAGCGGCACACTGGCCGGCGCGAAAGGCGCCTACCATCTGGTGCGCACGGTCGACGCGGCGGCGATTCCGACGTCGGTCCAGGCGGTACTCGCGGCGCGCATCGATCGCCTGCCGGCACGCGACAAGGAGGTCCTGCAGACGGCGGCGGTGCTGGGCAAGCAGTTCGATCCACTGCTGTTGCGCGCGGTCAGCGATCTCCCCACCACCGAGCTCGACGGGGCGTTGCAAGCGCTGGCAACAGCCGAGCTGGTGCTCGAGCAGACGGCGCATCCCTCACCCGCCTACACCTTCAAACACCCACTGACGCAGGAGGTTGCCTACGCCACCCAACTGGCGGCGCGCCGTGCGCAGCTGCACGCCGCCGCGGCCCGGGCACTGGTCGCCACGGGCGGCGAATCGAGCGAACGGGCGGCGCTGATCGCCTATCACTGGGAGAAGGCGGGTGCGGCGTGGGAAGCGGCGCAGTGGCAGCACCGTACCGCGCGCGTGCTGATCGGCACCGATACGCGCGAAGGGCTGGCGCGTTTGCGGCACGTGCTGGCGCTACTCCAGACGCTGCCCGAATCGCCGCAAGTGACGACGCTGCTCCTCGAGACGCACGACGACTTGATACGCATCGGTACGCTGTCGGGGATGACGGTCGAGGAGGGCGAGCACCTCTTCGCGACGGGGCGTGCGCTGGCGGAGCGAGTCGGCAATCGTGCCCTGGTGCTGCACCTGTTGTCGACCTTCGGTGAGTTCCTGATGATGCGCGGCCGCAGCCCCGAGGCGCAGGCTTATCTGAACGAGGCCACCACCCTGGCGGCCGACATCGACGACGATATGGCTCGACTCGGGGTCGCCATCGACCGTGCGCAGACGGTTTTCTGGGCCGGCCATCTGCGCGAAGCGTTGACGCACATCGAGGCGGCGCGGCGCCGCATTGCTCGCGGTATTCCTGAGACGAATGCCATTGCCGTCGGTTTGACGGGTGAAGCGTTCGTGATCGCGCTGCACGGCCTGTGTTTCGCGATGATGGGTCGCCCGCGCGAGGCTGCCGCCGAGCTCGATCGGATCGTGCAGGTTGCCGATGCGGACGGCTCGCTGGAGGGCCGCTGCATCGCGCGGCAATTCCGCTCCATCGCGGCGCTGACCGCCGGCGAGCTGACGCTTGCTGCCGCGCAGGCGCAGACCGCATTGGAGCTGGCGACGCGCGCCGGTAACCCGTACCTGCAGCGGATGGCGAGCTGCCAGATGGGCTACGCGTACGTCTACGTGGGTCGGCAAGCCGACGCCATTCCTCTGCTCGAGTCGGTCGACGAGGATGAGGCAGCATCCTCAGCGCTCGGCATGCTGCGCTGGTATATGCTGTCGGCTCTTGCCGAGGCATACCGCCGGCTGGGCGAGCTCGAAACGGCGCGAACCCTAGCGACGCGCGCCGTGGAGCTGAGCCACGCCAACGGCGCGCTGACGGCCGAGTACAACGCGCAGCTCGTGTTGGCGACCACGCTCGCGGCGCTGGAGGGTACGGCGGCCGCGGGTGCGATCGACTCGGCGCTCGCGCGCGCGGACAGCCTGCTCGACGAGTCGGGCGCCGAGAGCTTTCGCCCACGCTGGCATATGACGCGCGCCGAATGTGCGCGGTTGGTCGGTGACCATGAAACGGTCAGCCGTGAGCTTCAGGCGGCGCGTCGGTTGTGTGAGCGGATGGGGATGGACGAGTTCGCGGGCGAAATCGCCCGCGAACTCGCGTCAGCGGGGTTGGGGAGGGGGGGCTGACTTAGATGGTCGGCTCTCCGGCGTTTGTGTCCTCATCGGCGAGCGGATCGCTCGGCAGCTCTAAACGCTGCGCCGGTCGTTGCACGATGGACGGCTCCTCGAGGATCACGGCTGCAGGCGGTAGGCAACCGCAGCACGGAACGTCGAACTGCGCGACCACTTCGGAACCTTACGGCGCGCCCTAGCGGGCCAGCGCCGGACGATGCAGCACGAGACGGGGGCGTTCGACGTTGCGAAGCGAGCGAAGCCAGGTGTTCACCGCCGGGCTTCCGAAGATCGCCAGCGCGGAGACGACCAACGCCACATTCAGTCCCAGAAGAATCGGGGCCAGGTCGCGGGTCATGTCGATGAACATCATATTTCGCTCCTCCCTATGGCTGACTGGGAACAGCAAGCCCCGTGCCGGCTGCGTGCCATATCGGTTCACGGCGGATTGAGGTCGTGAGAGCTGTCGAATGCATGCTCCAGCATGCAGTTGCCCGCTCGACACTGCTGACCGTAGTGTGCGCTGCGAACGGTCGTTTGCAGTCTGGGCATGGAACCGTCGTCCCGTTGGCGCGGCCAAGTCTTTGGAAATGGAGGTATCCACATGAGCGAACTGCGGAAACTCACCGACGTCGAGATCGAATCCCGCTTGGCCGGACTGACGGGCTGGGCCATCGTCGACGGCAAGCTGCACCGCGACTTCCAATTCAAGGACTTCGTGTCCGCGTTCGCCTTCATGACCGGTGTGGCACTGATCGCCGAGTCGAAGAATCACCATCCCGAGTGGTTCAACGTCTACAACAAGGTCGTCATCGATCTCACCACGCACGACGCGCAGGGAATCACCTCGCTCGATTTCGAGCTCGCCGCCGCCGCCAACGCGCTGGCACGGTAGGCGGCGGAACGTTGTCCGTTATCCGTTGTCTGTAAGGGGCTGAACGGACAACGGACAACGGATAACGGACAACGTCATCACTCATTGCGGCCTTCGCTCCGACCGGACTAAGGCACTGGCATGCGTATCCACGACTACCTCGACCTCTTCGCGCGCGACCAACCCGAGAGCGAGTTTCTCGTCTTCCGCGGCCGCAGTCTCAGCTATGCGGCGGCTTGTGCGGAGGCGAACCGCATCGCCAACGGTTTGATCGAGGCGGGGATCGCGCCTGGAGAGCGGGTCGCGATCCTGAGCAAGAACTGCGCGGAGCTGATCCTCTTCTACTACGGCGCCTTCAAGGCGGGCGCCGTGCCGGTGCCGCTCAACTACCGTCTGGCGCCGCGCGAGTGGGCCTACATCGTCAACGACGCCGGTGCCAAGCTGCTGGTGGCGCAGGGCGACTTGGCCGCCGCGGTCGCTGCGGTGCGCGATCAGCTCGGCAGCGTCCGGCAGGCGATCGCCATCGAGGCAGCGCCGCCCAGCGGCTGGCGGGCCTGGGCGGACTGGCTCTCGGGACAATCGGAGGCGAGCCCGCAGAACTGGATCGACGACGCAGCGGACGCCTACCAGATGTACACGAGCGGCACGACCGGGCTCCCGAAAGGAGCGGTGCTGAAGCACCGCGCGGTCGCATCGAACGTCGAGCAGTTGCGCATGTTCGTGCGGCTGGCGCCCCGCGAGCGCTACTTGATCGTCGCGCCGCTCTACCATGCGGCGGCGGCGATCTCGAGCTTCTGCGCGATCTCGTGGGGCGCCGCGCTCTACAT
>Ga0066388_100000480_pt1 | contig 18772 bp, 8 predicted proteins | sample PanSoiMetaGPlot6_FD_64539 | JGI IMG/M metagenome (GOLD analysis project Ga0066388, IMG submission 64539) | Tropical forest soil microbial communities from Panama analyzed to predict greenhouse gas emissions - Panama Soil - Plot 6 (Hybrid Assembly) | ecosystem: Environmental > Terrestrial > Soil... | reverse complement strand
GGCACGTACCGCAGGTCGATGCCCTGCAGTGGCACCGGCTCGGCGGCCTGCCATGCCGGCGCCGTGAGCAGCGGGGTGCCCTCGACCGTGGCTGAGCCGAGGTAGCCGCGTGCGGCTGCTACGGCCAGCTCGTACCGGTGCTCGCGCAGGTACCGCCGCACCCGCAGCCATTGCTGCTCGCTGTCGGTCAGCGGCACGGGTCAGGTGCCGAGGATCTGGCCGCGCTGCCGCCAGGCCAACGCCAGGCAGGCCGCGCCCGGCGAGGCCATCGGCTCGCGGTCGAGCAGCCGCTGGACCGCGGTACGGGTGAATGGCACACCTTCGGTCACCCGGCCGCCGCCGACGGCCACGATCTCGCCTTCGTCGTTGAACCGGGCCGCCGCGCCGAACACTCGGGAGAAGACGTCGTCGTCGACGACAACGACAGTGAGGATGGTCGCGGCTAGTGTCAGAGCGTCCAAGCCGATGCCCAGGAAGAACGGCCGTAGCGCGCCAGAGCGCCGGGCGCGTTCGAGGTCCTGGTAAAGCGGCCAGGAGTCGTAGTCGATCGGCTGGCTGCCGGTGCCGTCGTGTTCCGGGGCGGCCAGCAGCTCCTCGGAGTACTCCCGCACGATGTTCCGCCACAGGTCGAAGTCGCTGCGCCGGTCCCACAGCGCAACACTCGACGGCTGGAACTCCCCCGCGGGAATGACGTCATACACGCCGGCCGCTGTGGCGACCTTCTCCGGGTCGCGCCAGTGCAGCAGGAACGACGGTTCGGCGGGATAGCGGCGCAGCCGAATTGTCAGCCGGGTGCCACACCGCTGGCAGCGGCGAACGCCCGCGGACGCACCCGCAGCTACCACGCCCACCCCCTCCTGACCGCTGCAGCCTACCGGCGCCGAGACCACCAACCAGGACCGCCTATGACTCGAGCCATGCACCCCGCACGCACCAGCCCTGACCGTAGACCCGGACGCTGCCCACACCCAGGCTGAGGCCGACGAACTCGTCGCGAACCTGCCTGAAGACCTTCGGGCCTGTTTCAAACGAAACTCACGATCGACTCTCGCACAGCTCCGCGTAGCGCGCCTCGGCGAGCGGGATCGCCGCGTCGTACCAGCGCTGCCAGTTGCTGGACCTCTCGCCAGCCACCAACAGAACCATCTCTCGAACTGGCCGGCCCTGCTGCAACTCTTTCAGGTGTGCAGCCGGCTGCCCTGACCCGGTCGACAAGCGGGCGACCCACGTCCGGACCACGACCGTCGATTACGTGCCGGATGGCCTGCCCGAGGAGCGCAGCGATCTCCCGGTCACCTTACGGATCTCGTGCAGATGGTGCCTGGTCGGTCACGATGTACTCGTGCGTCGTGCTGACTCGCGGTGGTGGTACGGGTCGTGGCGGGCTCGGGTCGGGTGGGGCCTGCTCGGCTGGGCGTTGGTGACGGTCTGCGTGGCGCTGCCGGTCTGGGCGCTGGCGGCAGGGGACCTGAATGAGGTAGCCGGTTGGGCGAACATCCTGGCGTTGCCGTTCACCGCGGTGGGTGTAGTGCTGGTGTTCGCCGACCGGCAGCAAGTCCGGGCTGCGGCCGGGGTGAGCCGGCCCGCTGCGGGTGGGGCTGGTGGTCGTCGGCGGCCGTGGATGGCTCCGCCGATGGACCGGATGGTCGACCGGGCGGAGTTGGCTGGCTGGCTGCTCGCGGCGCTGACCGCGCCGGCCCCGGCCGAAGTCGTGTTGACCACGGGGCTGGCCGGTGCGGGTGGGTTCGGCAAGACCTGGCTGGCCAGTTGGGCCTGCCACCGGCCGGAGGTCGCCCGGCGCTATCCCGGCGGGCTGCTGTGGGTGACGGTCGGGCAGCAGGTACGCGGCGCGGAGTTGGCCGAACGGGTCAACGACCTGGCCGTCGCGCTGTCCGGGCAGCGGCCGGCCATCTCCGACCCGGACACGGCCGGAGCCGAGCTGGGGCGGCTGCTCGACGAGCACGGCGCGCCGGTGCTGCTGGTCGTCGACGACGTATGGGAACAGGCGCAGCTGCGCCCGTTCCGGTTCGGCGGGCGGGCCTGCACCCGGCTGGTCACCACCCGGATCCCGGACCTGCTGCCGGCCGGGAGCGAGCAGGTGCGGGTCGACGCAATGTCGCCCGAGCAGGCCCGGCTGCTGGTCGGCGACGGCGTGGCCGGGCTTCCGTCCACGGCAGCCGACCGGCTGGCCCGCCTGGCCGGGCGGTGGCCGGTGCTGCTGAACCTGCTCAACGGCGTGCTCCGCCGCCGGGTCGCGGGCGGGCAGCCACCCGCCGAGGCGGCCGAGGAGGTCATGGCGCTGCTGGCGGCCGGCGGCCCGGCGGTCTTCGACCCGGCCCGGCCCGGCGACCGCAGCCAAGCGGTCGCGGCGACCATGGACGCCAGCCTCAGCCTGCTCACTCCGGCCGACCGGGAGCAGTACTTCGACCTCGCGGTCTTCGCCGAGGACGTCGACATCCCGCTGGACGTGCTGAGCCTGCTGTGGCCCGGGCGCCCGGTCGACGCGCTGTGCGCCGAACTGGCCGGGCTCGGCCTGGTCACCGACTACCGGCTCGACCACCCCGGCCCACGGCTGGTGATGCACGACGTGGTCCGCGCCTACCTGCGCGCCGCCCGCACCGATACCGACCGGGCCAAGGTGCACCAGCGGCTGGTCGAGGCCGCCGCCGGGCTGCTGCCCGCCCCCACGGGCCAGCCAAGGCCGTGGTGGCTGCTCCCGCCCGGCACCGCGTACCTGCACCGGTACCTGGCCTACCACCTCCACGAGGCTGGCAGGTCAGACGAGCTGGCCGAGCTGGCCTGCGACCTGCGGTGGATAGAAGCCAAGACCCGCCAGTCCGAGTCGGTGGTGAGCGCCCTGGCCGACCTGGACCTGGTGCCGACGCCGACCGCCGCAGCGCTGCGTGAGACGCTCGCGCGAGTAGCGCGCCGGCTAGCGCCGATCGACCCGCCTGAGTCGCTGGGACCGACGCTGGCCGCCCAGCTCCACGACATACCCGGCCTGCAAGCCCTCCTCGACCGCTACCGGCCCGGCCTGCCACGACCCCGACTGGAGATGGCTCAACCGCCGACGACCTGGCCGCGCCTGACCGGTGACCGGTCTCGGGCCGGCCATGACGGAGTAGTGACCTGCTGCGCGTTCTCCCCCGACGGCACGCTGCTCGCCAGCGGGAGCGACGACGGCACGGCCCGACTGTGGCGAGTCGCCGACGGCAGCGAGGGCCGCGTGCTCACCGGGCACACCGGCGGCGTCTGGGGCTGCGCCTTCTCTCCCGACGGCACCCTGCTGGCCACCGCCAGCGACGACCACACCGTACGGCTGTGGCAGGTCTCGACCGGACACCAGCAGGCAGTGCTCGCCGGACACACCGGCTGGGTCCGCAGCTGTGTGTTCTCGCCGGATGGAAGATTTCTGGCCACCGCCGGCTATGACCACACGGCACGGGTCTGGCGGACTTCCGACTGGACCGAGCAGGCGGTGCTGACGGGTCATCGGAGCACACTGCGTGGCTGCGCGTTCTCCCCGGACGGCACCCTGCTGGCGACGGTCAGCGACGACCAGACCGCCCGGCTGTGGACCGTACCCGACGGCACACCGCGGCAAGTCCTGGTCGGCCACACCGGCGCGTTGTGCGGCTGCGCATTTTCCCCGGACGGCCGCCTGATCGCCACCGTGGCGGCCGACCAGACCGGCCGGCTCTGGCAGGTGCCCACCGGCCGCACCCACGCCGTCCTGCCGCACGCCGGTCTGGTAAGAAGCTGCACCTTCTCTCCGGACGGCGCATTGCTGGCCACCACGACGAGCGACGACCGGATCGTTCGGCTGTGGACGGCCGCCGACGGCACCATGCGCACGGCGCTGACCGAGCATCCCTGCACCGTGCTGGCGTGCGCGTTCTCCCCGGACGGCGCGCTGCTGGCCACGGCCGGCAGCGACCACACCATCCGGCTTTGGTCACTGACCGGCGGGGTGGATCAGCTCGTTCTCGGCCAGATCAGCCAGGCACCTCGCTGCGCGTTCTCCCCGGATGGCGAGCTCCTCGCCCTCGCCGGCACCGATGGGAAAACGGCGTTGCTGCCGATGCACGGCGACCGTACGCAGGTAGTCCTCGCCGACCGCACCGGCTGTGCGTTCTCTCCCGATGGAAAGCTGCTGGCGGCCCGTGCCCGCGATGGACCGACGCGACTGTGCACCGTTTACGACGGCGTGGACCAGGTGACGCTGCCCAGCCACGCTCTCGGTGTAGGACGGTTCACGTTCTCCCCGGACGGCCGGCTGCTCGCCACCACCGAATCCGACTGGACCGTCCGGCTGTGGCGCCTGCCCGACGGCGCCGAGCAGGCAGTGCTAACCGGCCACACCGGAGCAGTACGCAGCTGCGCGTTCTCCCCGGACGGGACGCTGCTGGCCAGCACCAGCTGGGACCATACCGTCCGGTTGTGGCGGGTCGCCACCGGCCAGGCCGCAGCAGTGCTGGCTGGCCACAGCGATGTCGTGATCGACTCCGCGTTCTCCCCTGACGGGACCCTGCTCGCGACTGCGAGCGACGACGCCACCGTGCGGCTGTGGCGGATTCCAGATGGCACGCCGGCGGCGACACTGACCGGCCACTGCAGCTGGGTGAACGCCTGCGCCTTCTCTCCCGACGGCCGTCTGCTTGCGACAGTTTCGGTCGACTGGACCGTGCGGCTATGGCGCATACCCGACGCCAACTGCCACTGCGCCCTCCGGCTCACCGGCCCGCTGTGGGACATCGCCTGGCACCCCGACGGCACCATCCTGTGCGCCATCGGCACCGGGGGCGCCCACCTGCTCACCTACCTGCCACTGTCCGAATCGGACGGTTCGTAACCCACCGGCAAGGAAAGCTCGGCCCGGCCCTCACGCCTGAGCCAACCCACTGCCGTTCCCGAGGTTGCGCTTCTGCGGCGTCGCGGCCGGAGGGCACCCAGACGGCCAGCCGCCTACCGCATCGACCAGCAGCCGCCCGCTGCGGCCCCCGGCGCGGCCGTCGTGCTCGTCCAGGCGACGCCGCGCGTCGGACCGCTGCCGCGGGCTGCTCAGCGGTGCCGGCAGGGTGGACGCCTGCCCGACGCACTCGGCTGGCAGGGGCGGGCTGGGTGGGTCTGCTGCCAGCGGCGGACCGCTTCGGCGAGGGTCGGTTCAGGTGCGGCGTGCCGGCCCGGCATCCCGGTTCCCCTTCCGCTTCGGGGTGCTGGTGGCCGGCCCCGGGCAGGAGTGCGGCGGCTGCCATGCCAGCCGCCGGAGGGTCCCGCTCGGGGACCGGCAGCCACCGAGCGTGCCGGGCACACTCCTCGCCGGGAAGGCCCGCGGCGTGCCATGTGGACGCCAGAGGCAAGCCAGCCGCGGGACGTCCGGTACGAGCCGCGGCCTGGTGGGGTACGCGGCGTACTAGTCGAGCGGCATGCGCATCCACTCGGCCAGCTCGCGCAGCGTGCGCGACCGGGCTCGTTTCTCCCGCTCCCACAGCTCCGCCACGACCCTGCGCGGGTAGGACTGGTACAGCATCCAGTTCGGCGCAAGCCGCCGTATGAACGTGAGGGTGCTCTCGGCCTCACGGAACTTTCCCAGCTCCGTGTAGGCGAATGCCTTATCGGCAAGGTTCCATGCCCGGTTCGACAGCGTCATGTCAGCGTCCGGCGGCATCCTGCGGGCGACTGTCAACGCCCGGCCCGGCCGTCCGGTGACGACTGCGACATCCGTCATTTGGAGGATGACGCGCGGAATCCCGAATGGGGCTTGGCCATAGAGGCTTTGCGACCAGCCCATGCCGTCCAGGCGGGTCGCCGCTACTTCGGACAGACTGATGAGGTCGTCTGCCTCGGTGACGTTGTCATCGCGTGCGGCGGCGATAGCCGCGAAGCCGAGCAGCGTCCCCCACACCGACACCCGCTCCGGCGAAGCGCCTTTCATCTTCGGCTCTACGGCGTCGGCCTCCCGGATGGCCAGCCGAAGCGCTTCCGCAGTGCTGCCGGCGTGAAATGTGAGCAGCCACGACATCCACCCTTGAACGACGGCCCGGCGCAGCGCATCGCCGGACTGCTCGGCCGCGGCGACCGCCCGCTCCATCGCCAAATACCCCAGGTCCACCTTGCCCAGGGGTTCGGCCAGCATAGCCCCAGCGATGCGGTAGACGTCGGACATCACCGAGTGCGCCGCCGGTGTGCCGGCCTGCCGGACGGTGGCACGGGCCGCGCCGATGAGCTCCGGCAGCATCCCGGCGAGCATGTCGAACCGGTTGCTCCAGTAGTGACCCCACGCCAGGGTCACCGCCTTCTGCAGATCCTCCACGGGCGTCGGTTCGGCGCCGGCGTCGGACAGGCTGACGATCGCGCGGCGGACCGCGAGCACGCCGCCGTCTCCCCCACCGCCGCTCACGTCGACCCGGACCGGCCGGCTGACGAGGTCGGCGACGTCCACGTCCAGCGCCCGCGCGATCTTCGTGAGGGTCACCAGCCGCGCCGACTGCCGCACCCCCTGCTCCAGCTTCGCAACCAGCTCGACACTGACGCCAGCCCTCTCGGCCAGCTCCCGCTGGGTCAGCCTCGGCAACCGTTCGGTGCGCAGCCTCCGGACCCGGTCGCCGATCCCGGCACCCTCGTCCATGTCGGAGCCTCGCTCTCCGGCCGGGCCCCAGACAGTGACACGCTGCGGGGCCGTTTCCTGCCGACCGTACCCCGGACGGGTGACCTCAGGAGCGCGGGACGGCGCCGAAGATGGCGACCGGGACGACGGACTCCTCGAGGGACGGGCCGCCGTGGGTGTAGCGGCCCTCGGGGCCGTGGCCCCAGGCCGGGTTCTCCCGGAAGCCGTGGTCGGCGAGGACGACCAGGGGCACCGTGTCGGGGAGCGCGGCCAGGGACGGCAGCACGCGGCGTTCCAGGCCGGCCACCGCGTCGTCCAGTAGCGCGGCCAGCTCGACCGAGGTGCGGTGCAGGCGTTCGTCGACTCCGGTCGCCACCGCGACGGAGATCGGCGGCCCGTCGGCCCACAGCGCACGCAGCTGTCCGGACTGGTGGTCCCGGTCGGCGCCCAGCACTGCCGCGGACTGGTAGCCGAGGTGGGAGAACGGCACGTCGGTGGCGCCCGCCGGGGCGGAGCCGGCGGGGATAGGGCGTCCGAGGTACAGCGCGGCCACCGACTCGGCGGTGCGGGTCGGCGCGGGCACGACCGCCCACGACTGGCGTACCGGCCGTGCCGGGTGCGCCCTCGCCAGCCGGTCGCACACGAGCCGCCACAGGTCCAGCCGCATCGCGTCGACGAGCAGCACGCCGACCCGGCCGTGGGCGTCGAGCAGCGGCGCGAGGACCGCCCGGCCGACGTCGGCGATCGTCGTGCACCCGGGGAAACCCTCCTCGGCTCCCCGGGCGAACGCGGCGTCCATAGCCGCCAGGGTGCGGCCCGCACCGGCGCGGAACGCCTGGACGAGGTCCGGGTCGAGCAGCGAGCCGGAGGCGGCGGCCAGGTCGGCCCGGCTTACCAGCGCGGCGACCGGCGCGCCGTGCTCGGGCCACAACTGCTCGACCAGCGTCCGGCACGACTGTGACCCGAGCTGCCGCTCGACCGCGCCCAGATGCCCGGCCGCCTCGAGCAGGTGCCGGAACGGCGCCAGCTCGTCTGCGCTCAGCAGGGCGTGGCCCGCGGCCAGCCCGTTGAGGTCCAGCCCGGCGAGCCGGTCGGCCAGCGTGACGTCGGCGGCGACCCGGCGGACGATCTCGGCGACGGCCAGCCGGACCGGGTGGCGCAGCAGCCGTTCGCCGGCCAGCGTCGCGGCGACCTCGGTGACCGGCTGCCCGCCGAGGTCCAGCGCGGCCGCGACCTGGTCGCCGAGCATGCTGTCGGCCCCGACCTTTGCGTCGAGCTGGGCGAGTTCGGCGAGCGCGCCGAGGTCACCGAGCGCGGCCGGCGTGGCGGCGGCGAGCAGCTCGCGCTCGGCCAGCAGGCGGGGCGGCAGCCAGGCAGGCGGCGACGGCCGGTCGCCCCACCACGCGGCCAGCCAGAACGCATCGGCCGGGCGCTGCGCCGGCAGCATCTCGGCCAGCCCCGGAAAACGCTGGGCCAGGCACGCCGCGGTCATGCTCTGCGGTACGGCCCGCGCCCGCGCGACCGGCCGACGCTCGCCACCGGCAACCCGGCCAGCAGCCACGCCCCCGCTTCCGGCGGTGTCCCCGCTGTCGACGACCTCGACGAAACCGGCTGGCGGCAGCTCGCCCGACGGATCCACCCAGGCGGTGAGCAGTTCCAGGAGCCGGCGCTTGGGATAGCGCCGGCCGATTAGGTCCTCCCGCAGCGCCGCGAGGTCGCGCTGCACGATCAGCACGCTGCCGGACAGCACGTCCTGCAGCACCGACCGGAGGTCGTCGCCGAGCAGGTGAACGACCGCAGCCGGGTCGACACCGTCCACTCCGGACGGTGCGGCGAGCAGGCCGAGCAGGCTGCGCAGCTCGCCGGCCAGCTCGGTCCGGCCGAGGGAGGCCAGGTCGGCGGCGGCGCCCTCGAGCCGGGTCCGGTGCTCGGGGCGGGCGAGCTCGGCGAGGTGCTGCTCGACGCCCCGCCGGGCCATCGCCAGGATGGTCTCGCCGTCGAGCGCGGGTGGCTCCTGGCCCAGGGTGAAGCCGCAGCCGCAGCGGGGCTTCCACCCCAGCTCGAGGTCGAGCGGGCGCCGGCATGGCACCGGCACCGCGGCGGCCAGCGCCCGGTCCACCTTGACCCGGTCGTCCGGGACCGCGACCGCCTCTACGGTGGCCAGCCGCTCGAGCGCCCGGTAGGCGCTGCTCTCGCGCAGCTTCTCGACGTCCGCGGCCGACACCGCCGTGTAGAACCGCTCGTGCGCCTCCTGGTACGTGGCGAGGTACGCGCCGCGGAACTCGCGGTAGGCAGCCGAGACGACCTCCACCCGGTCCGCCGCGGCCAGCGTCAGGGCCTCCCGCGCCCGGTCGAGAGCCTCGGCGTGCAGTGCGGCCAGTCCCGTGTGCTCGGCGGGAATGACGAGCTCGGGGTGGGTGAGATAGTCGACGGCCTGGACCACCCGGTCGAGGCCCTCGCGCAGGAAACGGGCGACCGCACCGAGCCGCTGCGCCGCCGCCAGCGGCCCGGCCGGGTCATCGACGCTCAGCGAGAGCTGACGCAGCCCGGCCGACGGCGGCGCCCCAGCGTCACAGCCTGCCACGACCGAGCCGAGGAAGTCGAGGTCGTCGGCGACCGGACCGGTGGCGGCGTCGGCGAAGTGCGGCAGCTCGGCGAGCCGGTCCAGGCCGGTGCGCACCTGCCCGAGGTCCTCGCGCCGTGCGTCGAGCCAGCCGCGGGCGTGGTCCCACGCGGCGCGCTGGACTGCCATGGTCCACGGCTCGAACGGACCCGGGCCGGTCAGTGGAGCCAGACCGGCCACTGTGGACCGCAGCGCTGGGTCGACCAGCTCCCCGGCGCTGAACCGGTCGGCCGGCGTGACCGCGACGAACGTCTCCGCGAGCCGGCGCCGGCCGCGCCACGCCTCCGCCAAACCCGCCTGCACGCAGGCGTTCAGCACCAGCAGGGCCTCGGGCTCGGTGAGCCCGAGCGGCCCGTCGGCGAGCTGTCCGAGCAGCTCCGGCGCCGGCACCTGGCCCGCGTCGCCGACCAGCCGGAGCACCTCGGCCACGGCCACGCTGCGGGCCGGGTCCGGCGCTACCACCACGATGTCGCGCTGGCGGCGCACCAGCCCGAGCGGGACGAGGTAGCCCTCGACGAGCGGGCGCAGCCGGGCGGCGACCGCCCCGCCGACCCGCCCGTGGCTGAGGACGTCGTCGACGAGCTGCCGCAGCAGCCGGTCGCCGACCAGCTGCCCGCGCGGGGCGACCTCCCGGTGCCGGGGATGCAGGCCGGCGAGCAGCGGCTCGGCCAGGCCGGGAAGCTGCCGCTCGAACGGCAGCCCGGCAAGCGAGGGCAGATCGACGGTCGCGGATGGATCCGGGTAGCAGGCCGCACCGCTGAAGTAGCTGTGCCGCAGCGCCTCCCGGGCCCGCGCCGTGTCGGCCTCGCCGGCGCGTTCGAGGTGTTCGACGAGCTGGCCGGTGCCCTCGGCGCGGGCCCGTTCGAGGACGACCCGGCGGGCATGGATGTCGAGCAGCACGTCCAATGTGGCAGGGTCGAGGTCGGAGGGCACCCAGACGGCCAGCCGTCCCGCCGCCGCCACCAGCCGGCGGGCATGCCCGGCGAGGTCCGTTCGCTCGCTCGCGGTCTCCGGCTCGGCGACGAGCAGGCAGCCCTCCGCACCGGCGGCCCGCGCACTGGCGACCAGCCCGGCCGCGTCCTCGACGGTCAGCTCGGGAAGCCGGACCCGGCCCACCAGCAGCGACCGCAGGGTGTTCTGCCACAGCAGCTCCCGGCGGCTCGTCCCCAGCTCGCCGAGCAGCTGCAGCGGCAGCACCGGGGTGGAGCCCAGCTCGACCAGCGTGTCGACGATCCGGCGGTCGCCCGGGGCGAGCTCCGCCCGCGCCTGTGTCACCCGGGCCTGCGCGACCGCGGCCGCGTCGGCCTGCAGCTCCACTGTGTACCGGGGCGGCGCCTCGCCGGTGGCCACGACATAGGCGCCCCGGTCGGCCAGCGGGCGCAGCACGGCCTGCTCGAGATAGTCCACATTGGCCTGCGGGTCGAGCTCGCTGACCACGGCGAGCAGCATTCCGGCCAGCTCTGCGGCGGTGCGCGGCCGCTCCAGCGGGGAGGCGGAAAGCAGGCACAGCAGCTTGACCACCCGCAGGGCCAGCTCCCGGTCGGCGGCGCTGTCGAACATCTCCCCGACGGCCCGCTCGTAGTACGGCACCACCTCGTCGGCGAGCCGGCCGGTCTCCGCCCGCTCGTGCAGGCGGTCGAGGAAGTGGTCGTAGACCCGGTCCGGGGTGACCAGGTCACGGTGGCCTCGCTGAGTCCACGATGGACTGCCGCCGTCCGCGCCACCGCGCCCACCGGCCAGCTGCCGGCAGATGAAGTCGACCACCCCCCGCTGCTGGGAGAAGAGAAACCGCAGCCCCTCCAGAACGTCCAGCGTCTGCGGGTGCACGGGGTAGCAGCGACGGAACCGGTCGAGCGAGACGGCCCAGCCCGGAAACGCGGCCTGGGTCTGCGCATGCGCCCGGTCGACCCATTCCTCGGCACCGGGCCGCAGCCGTACCAGGCGGCCCCGGACCACGTCCTCGACGTGCCGCACGGTGAGCGTCAGGCTCGGCTCGTACCGGTCCCGGATACGCGCCAGCTCCCGCTGGCTGACGTTGGCGACCTCCTCGATGCTCTCCTGCAGCGCGCACAGCACGGTCACCGGCCGCCCCCGCGCCCACTCACCGAGAAACTGAAGAAACCGCAGATCCTCGGTCAGCGCAGGTCCCCGCTTGGCCCGCAGGAACTCCGACAGCTCGTCGAGCAGCAGGAGCAGCCCGGTCTGCCCGTGGTCGCGCGCGGCATCCAGCACCCGGTCCCAGCTCGCCACCCGGTTCACGCCGCCGGTCGGCGCCGGCATGCCGAGCGCGTCCCACGCCCGGGCGGCCACCACGTCCTCCAGCACCGCGTCGGACCGGTACTCCACGAGCGGCACCGGCACGACCAGGTGGCGCCGGCAGCCGGCGGCCGACTCCCGCAGCCCGCGGTCCCAGCCGACCAGCCGGCCGGCCGCGGCGGGGTCGGCGAGCAACTCACCCACCGCGGCCAGGAAGTGCGACTTGCCCGAGCCGAACGCGCCGACGACGAAGAACCCGGCCCCGGACGAGCCGGCGGCCTTCTGCAGGACCGCATCCAGGCTGTGCGCGACGTCCCCGGTCAGGACCAGCTCGCTGAGCCGCCCACCCCGCCCGTCCAGTCGAACGACGGTGTCGACGATGGCGACCTCGATCAGGTCCCCGATGACCCGTTCCCGCGTCATGTCCGGTGGTTTCGGCGTCATGATTCTTGCTTCGCATCACTTTCTTGCTTCGGCGGACCGAGCTTGCGCAGCTCGCCGTAAATGGCGCCGCGGCGGCTGCCGGCGAGCGGCAGCAGCTCCTCGAGGGCCTGGCGCAGATCGTCCAGCGCGTCCCGGCGCCGCTGCAGGTGCACGTACGTGCGGAACAGGATCAGGTCCTCCGGCTCGGCGAACAGGCACCGGCGCAGCACCGGCGCGGCCTCGTCGAGCCGGCCAGCCCGGCGCAGCGCGTAACCCTCCATCTTGCGCGCGAAGTGGTCGTTGCCGTGCTGCTCGGCGCGCCGATGCCAGACGTCAGCCGCGGATCCCTCGTCGTCGGCCGCGCTGTGCAGGCGGGCCAGCACCCCGAGCAGGTGCCGGTTGCCCCGGCCGCTGCTCTTCAGCAGCACGTCGACCTCCCGGGCGCGGCGCTCGGGGGGCAGCCGCAGCAGCCGGGCCTCGACCAGCTTGGCGTAGGCGAACTCGTCCGCCGGAGCCTGCTCGTGCGCCCGCTCGAACATGGTCTCGGCCTCGTCGAGCTTGCCTTCCTTGACAGCCAGGTCGCCGAGCATGACCCAGGCCGACGCGACCGTCGGGTCACGCTCCAGCGCCGCCGCGACCGCGCCCTTGGCGCCGTCGAGGTCCTTCAGCCGCCACCGGCAGCGGGCCAGCTGCAGCAGCGGCCACGTGCCGGAGTCCCCGAGCGTGACCGCGTCCTGGTAGGCCCGGGCCGCCTCCTGCCACCGCTGCGTCTTGAAGAACACCTCACCCCGCAACCCGGCGGTGACCCGGGTGGTGCCAGCGACCGCCTCGGCCCGGTCCAGCGCGCCGGCGGCCTCCTCGACCCGCCCCCGGCGCAGCTGCAGCCCGGCGAGCTGGGTGAGCGCGATGGCATGCTCAGGCGCCTGCGCGAGCAGCCCCTCCAGCTCGATGACCGCCTCGTCGAGCCGCCCCGCCCGCTTCAGCTGCTGCACTCGCTCGAGCGCCGTCAATACCGACACCTGCCACCCTACCGGCCGCCGAGATCTGCTCGGGAAGAGATCCGGCCGGGCCGAGGTGCCGAGCAACCAGCGTGGCCCGTTCCTGGGCATCTTCGAATGCGCGTTCGAGCACGAGCTGGCGCCCAGTGCCGGGCCCGATGTCCTGGCCGGTCGATTGTGTCCTGGCCGGCGCCTTGGACCCAGGCCCGGAGCCTTTACCACAGGGCACAGGATTTGTGCTGGCATCTTGCCGACTCTTCACCCGTCTGGATGTACCAGCGACGATCCGCACCTCAAGGGCCTCTTCTGTCACTAGAGTTTCGCCGCGGTCATTTACGGCGGGCAGCGTCCGCTGGGGCACGTGACTTCGGGGGGGCCAAAACATGTCTCGGTCAAATCAGTCATGCCTGCACAGCCTCGGCGCGTTCCGGTTCGATCTCGACATTTGAGGGCATCAATGACAAGCGTTGTATTTGTGCACGGCATTGGGGTCCGCGACCACGAATATCCACAGGCCCTTCCCGGGCTGCGGGAGCGGCTTGAGGAGGTCGTCCCTCAGGCAGAGCTGCGGTTCAGCTTCTGGGGTGGCGACCTGGGCGCCCGGCTGCCCGACGACGCCGACCCGGCAGAGGCGGACCGGCCGGCGGGCAGCTCGCCCTGGGAGCCGGCCGCGCCTGACGGCGACCGCGCCGGCGCCGACACCGACGCGTTGTGGGCGCTGCTGGACGAGGATCCGCTGTTCGAGCTGCGCCTGGCCGCCGGTCGCGAAGCGCAGCCCAACCGAGCGCCGCACCTGCTGCCGCTGGGCAGGACGCTCAAGGCCCGGGCGCGCGAACTGCCCGGCGACGGGCGGCTCGCCGAGCTGCTGACGGACGCCGGGCTGGCCGCGGTGTTCCCGGGGGCGGTGAGCGCGGTCCTCGGCACGTGGGTCACACGAGAAGCCCTATCCCGAGCCACGCCAGGCACCGACATGCCCGGCGCGCTGGCCCGAGCCCTCGTCGCGGCCGCGCTAGCCAGCGTCGGGCCGGCGGACGGCGTGCCGGCGCTCACCCGCGACACGGTCGACCAGCTCGTCGCCGAGGTGACCCAGCAGCTCGGCGGGAGCGACCTCGGTCCGGGAGCCCGGCTCGGCCGGTTCGTGGTGGCCGGCCTCAGCCCGCTGGCCACCCGGCGGCGCGACGCCCTGACCCGCGGCGCCACCCGCTACGCCGGCGACGTGGCAAGGTACCTGAACCCGCGGTGCGGCCCGCAGATACGCGCCAGGATCCGGGCAGAGATCGAGGCCGCTCCGCCCCCGGTGGTCCTCTTGGGACACAGCCTGGGCGGTGTCGCCAGCGTCGACCTGCTCGCTGCGCCGGACGCGCCGGCAGTGCACGCGCTGGTCACCGTCGGGTCGCAGGCACCGTACCTCTACCGGATCGACGCCCTGCCCAGCCTGGAGCGGGGGAAGCCGCTGCCGTGGGCGTTTCCACGCTGGATCAACGTGCACGACGAGCGGGACCTGCTCTCCTTCCCGGCCGCGGATGTCTTCGGCGACCGGGTCGAAGACCGCGTCGTCGATAACGGGATGCGGTCGGTCGATCTGGCGCACCGCGGCTACTTCGCCAACCCGCAGCTCACCTCGGTGCTGCAGGAGGCGTTCCGGTGACGAACCCGACCCCCGCGACCACCTACGCCGTCGTCGTCGGCATCGAGACCTACGACCGGCTCGGCGAGATCCCCGGCCCAGCGCTGGACGCCGCCAGGTTCGCCAAATGGTTGGTCCAGCACGGTGTCCCAGGCACCCATGTGACATGCCTACTCAGCCCGGCGGACGTGACCAGGGCCGATGTCGAGGGGTTGGTCCGCGAATACGTCGGCGAGTACCAGGCGGCGAGCAAGACGGAGATCGTGAAGGTCTTCGAGGCGACACTGAGGCAGCTCTCCGGGAGCGCCCTCATCGTGTACTGGGCCGGGCACGGGATCGAGTTGAACGGCCAGCAGGCGCTGTACTTCCGCGAACCACTGCAGGTTCTGGGCGTCACCGACCTGATGGACCGGCTCCGCGACGCCTCGGTCAAGTTCGACCGGCAGGTGTTCTTCGTCGACGCCTGCCGGCAGGTCGGCTTGTCAGCCGACCTCTACCACCTCCCGGAGAACGAGCATCCGGTCATACGTCCCCAGGACGCATTGCTCGCGGTATCGCGGGGAGAGATCTCCACACTACTCAACGCCGAACGGACCACGGCGTTCGGCAAGGCACTCCGGGCGGAACTCGGCACGTGGCAGGGACCACGGCCGCCGGAATGGCCACCGGACCCGAATAGGCTAGGAAAGGCAGTCGTGAGGCGCGGAGGGGTGCCCGCTCCGGTCCCGCTCATCTACTACGGACCGGGCGGTAGTCGGCAGGAGTGGCTCGCTGTTCCGCGGGAGCGGCGTGGACTGGCCCGGAAGTACCGGGGCGAGCTGATTCGGCGGCTGAGTGCGGCAGCACCAGCCTCGGCGCTGCAGGATCTCCACCGCACGCTGGCCAGCCATTTCAAGCACGTTGGCCCACCGACGACAACGGCCAGAGACCTGGTTTTGACATTCTGGTCGCAGCGGGGGGCACCGACAGCATTTCATGATGCAGTATCCAGCTCCGAGTACTTTCCCAAAGAAGATGACAAGAAGGGCGAGTTGCTCGACCTGCTGCACCAAGCAGTCAAGGATGACGAGTTGACCGACAACCTTCTCAGCGAGCTGTGGCAGTTCTGGAACCCGCAAGGCCCTCCGACACCCCCGCAGTGGGCGCTCTACAATGCCTACCGACGCACGGCGCAGACCGCTGTCCCGGACCCGAAGTCTTCTGACATCTACGACTATGCCGAGCACATCCTGCACGGAGCGTTCAACGACGGTTGGTGGCCGCTCTTCGAGTTCCTGGAGCGGGTCGCCCGGCTCATCGATCACGAGGGACAGGCCAAGGCTAATCGAGAACTCTGGACGGAGGGCGCGCAGCGCCTCCGCTCCTGGTGCGACGAGCGGATGTTGGATGCGCCTTGTTCGGGCGCCACGAGAGTTCCAGGCCTCACCCGGCAAGAACTCAACCGGCTCCGAGCCGGCATCGGGCGGGAAAGCCTGCTGACCCGCCGGCACATCCTGGTCCAGGCCAGCCAAGACGATGGCACAGAAATCAAGGCATGGGAATACATGGACTGGCTGCCTACCGATGATGCATCTCCTGACCCAGACGACTTGTTCGGCCGCAGGCTGCCTGACGCCTCAGCAGCAGAAGGCTCCGACCTCCCGGTGCGGGTCGCCGCGATACTCTCGCGCGGGAACCTGAGGGTGGTGCCAGGCGACGACCGGGATAGCGTGATCTTCGAAGTCATGCTGCAGCGCAAGGACCTAACAAAGAAAATGGTGGAGGACTGGATTCTGGACGACGAGCAGCCAACGCTCGGACGGCTCGTGCCGGTCGTCGTTCGGCCTGCCCCGGATCTCGCCCGGCCCGTCAGCCCGGCCGCGTTCGACCGGTGGAAAGCGATGTACCGCGACCCTCCTGCCCGCGCCGCCATTACATCGAGCGCGACCGACACCGGCTACCAGAAGGACGGTGTGCCGTGTCTAGCGGTAACTTTCAAGGCCAATGACGACGAGGTGGACAATCTGGTCGACGGCGCGCTCGACCACGGGCTGCCCGCGGTGGTCTGGAGCCGCAATGGCTATCCTGTCGAGTCCCTCGTCCACCCGGTCCGGGATCTGCCGGACCGGGTGCTCGCTGCGCGCTGTGCCGACGGACATCCGGCACAGCTGGTTCTCGTCTGGAACAACCCGCACTGGGTGCCGGACGAGGAGGGCAATCTCGTGTGGCGGGACAAAGAGGAACACGAGTCGGAGGAGACCGGCAATGACTGAGCCGGAGCCAGCGCAGTGGGGGGTCTTCCGTGGAACGGGGAAGGTCACCGTCCCTCCCCCGGGCATCCCCGGCCCACCCTCTTGGCGCACCTTTCGAGCTTCCGGCACGCCCGGCGACATCCCTACACCACCTAGCGAGCCAACCGGCGGGGACTCAGCCGGCCAACCCAGGGCGAGTCGGGACATGGCTCCGCTGATCGGGGAGAACGGCAAGAACGCCGTCCGCATGGTGAACGCCGCGCTCGTCCTGCGCCGCCCACTGCTGGTCACCGGGCAACCGGGTTCGGGGAAGTCCACCCTGGCCCGGCTTGTCGCACGGGAACTGGGGCTGGGCCCGGTGCTGCACTGGCCGATCACCAGCAGCACGCAACTGCGGGCCGGGCTATACAGCTACGACGCGATCGGGCGGGTGCACGACGAGAACCGACTGCCCGAGGCAGAGCGGAAAGTGCGCCGCGACGAACGGGAGATCGGCCGCTACATCCGGCTCGGTCCGCTCGGCACCGCCCTGCTCCCTTGGAAGCGTCCGCGCGTGCTGCTGATCGACGAGATCGACAAGAGTGACATCGACCTGCCGAACGACCTGCTGCACGTGTTTGAAGAGGGCAGTTTCACGATCCCGGAACTGGAGCGGCTGCCCGACGACCACCCGGCCGTCCCGGTCATGACGGCCGACCGCGGCGCCAAAGTCGAGATCGACAACGGCCGGGTGGAGTGCAAGGAGTTCCCCTTCGTGGTGCTCACCAGCAACGAGGAGCGGACTTTCCCGCCCGCGTTCCTGCGCCGCTGCCTCCGGCTCGAACTGCTCCCACATGACACCTCCCAGCTCGCGGCGATCGTCAAAAACCGCATCGTTGGCGCCCGGGAGGTCGACCATCTGATCGGCGAGTTCGAGGAGGCACGCCGGACGAGCAACTCGCTGGCCACAGACCAGCTGCTCAACGCCGTGTTCCTGGTCAGCGGCCAAGGCCTGCTCCCCGCCAAGAACGCGGGAGAGAGGGAGCTAGTGGTCAAAGCTCTGCTCGGTGACCTGGCGGAGTGACCGCTGTGACCACTGCGGTAGGACGGACTGCGGTCGAACGGGTCGCGGCTGCACTCGGTGCTGCCGGCCAGGCGCCCACGCCGGCAGCCATCGCCGACGTCCTCTGGCTGGCCACCCGCATCACCGAGCCCGACCTGGTCCGACCCTCGTCCGCTGTGGACACTCGGCCGACGCGCGCAGAGCAGGGCAGTGCGGGGCGGCAGCCTGAGACGGCAGGAGAGGCAGCCCAGGCCCACCAGGCGGCGGTCGTCGTGGAGCCCGGCCGGACGGTCCAGATCGACGCTCCGCAGGGTCTGCCGGTGGAAAGCGGCGACGGCCCGCCCGGTATCGACACCGAACTCAGCCGCGGCGCCGGACAGCGCGCCCCGGCCGGCGGCGGAGCGCCCGACGGCGGGCGACCCGACCTGGCGTCGTGGCGGGCGACCCTGGTCGAGCTGCTCTCCGCGATGTCGGCTCAGTCGCCGCTGCACAACCAGCTCGGCGCGGCTCGCTCGCTGCGGTCGCTACGCGTCCGCCGGTCGGAGCCGGAGCCGTCCGAACTGGACGAGGAGGCCACCGCCGAACGCAGCGCCGGCGGGCGCTGGGAGCCGGTGCTCCGACCGCGGTCACGGCGCTGGCCCGACCTGGCCGTCGTCGTCGACGAGTCGCCGGCGACGATGGCGTTCCATCCAGTTGTGCGGGCGCTGCTGCGGGTCATGGCGCACCTCGGTGCGTTCCGCGAGCTGCGCAGCTGGTACCTGCGACCGGAGCGGTCCGGCGGCGGGGACCCGGTGGTGGTCGGCAGCACCGGACCGCGCGCCGTGGAGGTGAACGCGCGCCGCCTCGCCGACCCGACCGGCCGGCGGGTGATCCTCGTGCTGACCGACGGCTCGGCGGAGGCATGGACCGACGGCTGGAACAAAGGGCGGCACAGCGGGGTCTATCGCCGGCTGCTGGAGTACTGG
>Ga0066388_100000479_pt1 | contig 18772 bp, 13 predicted proteins | sample PanSoiMetaGPlot6_FD_64539 | JGI IMG/M metagenome (GOLD analysis project Ga0066388, IMG submission 64539) | Tropical forest soil microbial communities from Panama analyzed to predict greenhouse gas emissions - Panama Soil - Plot 6 (Hybrid Assembly) | ecosystem: Environmental > Terrestrial >... | reverse complement strand
AGCTTGACTACCGCGTCTTTATATTTGCCTTGATTGTAATCAGCAATGGCCAGTTTGAGCGCAGCTGCTGTTTGCGGGTTGACCTTGGCCCCAGGCTTAACCGCCAATGGCTTGGCCTCGCCGGCCGAACAGGCCAGAAGTGTGCAGGCAACCGCAAATATTGCCAGAAGGGCCCGGCGTGTCCCGGAAACGAGTGTCATTCTTGCCCCCTCAACCATACTGCTTTTCCAATTATAGGCGAGGAAGACAAGCGATTGGGCGCCTTGCTGAAGGTAAAATTTCAGAGGACGGAAGATGCCGGAGTGTCGAGGGCCATGCGCAGCTATGTCCGACTGAGGCGAGGGAACAAGGCAGAATTGCCGCCTGAGTTGCAATCTGATGACGTTCGCTTTGCCGATGAGCTGGTCCGACATTTTCTCGAGGTCTTTACCGAGCCTGGGCAAGTTGTTTTCGATCCATTCGCCGGATTCGGAACCACCCTGGCGATTGCAGAAGGCATGGGCCGCCAGGCTTATGGCATGGAGCTGGATGAGGCCAGGTGCAATTTTGCCAGATCCCAGATTGCCAATCCGAAAAACTTGATCTGCGGAGATGCACGCGAACTGTCGAGGTTCGAATGGCCGCCATTTGATTTTTCAATTACCTCTCCTCCGTTTATGAATCAGTTTGAGCACCCGCAAAATCCCCTGACTGCTTATTCGACCACTGATGGCCACTATGGCACTTACCTGCGCGAGCTGAAGGAAACTTATCGACAGTTGGATCTGTTGATGAAACCAGGCGGACTAGTCGTGATTGAGGCTGCCAATCTCAAGACCGATGGCGGTGTGACACCGCTGGCCTGGGACATTGCCCGGACGCTCGGTGAAGTCCTTAGGTTTGAAGGCGAGATTATCGCTTGCTGGGACAGCTATGGTTACGGCTACGAGCACAGCTACTGCCTGGTGTTCTCTTGCGAGGGTTGAGGTGCTTCGTTGTCCGCGCCGGCAAGCGTCGGGTGAATTGCGTCCGCCAGCGTGACTACGCCAAGGATTCTTGCGCCATCCGTGACAGGAATCAAAGTCGCATTCTCAAGGCTGAGAAGCAACAACACTTCTGCCAGCGGCATCGACAACGACGCCGTCGTCGCGCACGCTGTCACAATCTCGCTCAGTGGCGTGGAATCGGGCAACGGCTGCCTCGTGCAGGCAAGTAATGTGCAATCGGTTACAACGCCTACCAACTTTCCATCATCGACAACCAGACATTCTCTGGACTCCAGTCGGCAGAGGGCTGCGATCGCCTCGCCTAGGGTAGTCGTCGAAGTTAGTGCTTCGTAGTCCTCAGTCAGCACATCGGCTGCCGTCAATGCCGATGCGCTCGGTTGCGGTCGCTCAACCTGCTCCGCTTGCTTCGGTACGAGCCCTGCCCAGTCGACCAGGCGATCGTATAGTGGGCCCGGTGCGAGTCTCTCGCCCACAAACCATGCAATTGCACAGGCGACCATCAGCGGGAGCACGAGGGCAAACTGCCCCGACATTTCAAACACGATGACGACGGCAGTAATCGGCACTCTGATAGCGCCGCTGAAAAATGCGCCCATCCCGACAAGGGCAAAGGCTGCCGGGTCTCCAGTTCCCAGCACGTGGTGAGCAGCGATACCGGTCAGATAGCCGAGCGCTGCTCCGAGCATGAGGGTCGGCGCAAATAGCCCACCCGGTGCGCCGGAGCCATAGCCAATCACCGTCAAGACAAATTGCAGGGCAAAGGCGCAGGCTGCCGTCTGCCAGGGAGAGTGCCCGGAGATGAGCAGATGTCTGAGTCCGGCGTTGTCGTGGAAAACTGTGGGCAGCGCCGAGACGATCGCGCCGCTGGCCAGACCGGCGAGTCCCACCCTTACAGACAGCGGCAGCCTGGATTTGTGGTAATTCAAGGTGAGGCTGACGAGGATCGACTTATTGAATAGAGAGCCCAGCACTCCTGCCGCCACGCCAAGCAATACGTAGAAAGGAATCTCCATCGCCGTGAAAGACGAAGGCGGCAAATCGGTTGCCAGGTTGAGGTCGAACGCCCGGCCACCGAAAGCCTCCGAAATCACCGCAGCCATGAAGCTGGCCAGAATGGCGGTGCCCAATGTGAATCCTGAGACGTCCTTGAGCAACTCCTCGACCACGAACAAGACGCCGGCCACCGGAGCGTTGAAGGCAGCAGCCAGACCGGCGCCGGCCCCAGCCGAGATCAGTTGCCGCCTCTGCGCCGGCGAGGTGGGAAACCAGCGCTCGAATTGCGCCGCTAGAGCGGCTCCAACTTGAACGGTTGGTCCCTCTCTACCGAGCAAGAAGCCCGAACCGAGAGCGTATACGCCACCCAACAGCTTCACCCATACTATGCGCAGGTCAAACCGTACTTGTGCCCCTTGAAGCAGTGCTTTTACCTGAGGGATGCCACTGCCTGATGTCTCGGGGGCGACCCGCTCGACCAGAAAACCGGCCAGCAAACCACCAATCAATCCGAAAAGCGGCAGGACGATCGGTGCGGAATAAAGGGCTGCCAGGTCCAAGCGCAAGGCGCCCAGCATTCCGACGCCCTGTTTGACCGCCACGGCTGCCAGTCCCGCGCCCAGACCGATCCAGCAGGCTTCCAGGACGGCAATGTGCTTCGGTCGTGTCGCGGTTTTGAGACTATTCGCCAGTTCCAGTTTGGGCATCGAGTCCGCTGTCAGGCAATCCGCTTCTACCACTCCAGGTATTTTAGAGGTTGTCTGTGTGGCTCGGACCCTGTTGACTACCGCTGCCAAGAGGGCATAATCTTGGTGTGGCTCCAGTTCAAGTCACTCTTTACCCATGCCCCCCCCGGAAACTACAGATACCGATGCTCGCGATGGGCACGTAGAGCCCGTATGTCGAGAAGGCGACAACAGCGCGTTTTCGGACGTGTTTACCGATCCGTTGGCTTTTTCCGAGACCCTCAAGGCAATTTCGACGGCAACCGGAGATAGCGCAGCCGCGTGTCTGCAGGAGTTCGACGGCGAATTCGGCGGGCCTGTGATTGATTATGCGAGCGCCGCCTGCTTCGAGCCTACCGTCGTCGCCACACAGCAAAAGGACGGACGCACCGTACGAGAGGACATGTCCTCGGGACCGGACGTCGTCGTGGCTTATGACGATCAGGGCAACGCCCACCGATTTCGCGATGAGCCGATTACGAAGCTGCCCGTCGATTTCAGCAGCATCCCCGACTGGCGGACAAGGCAGTTGGATCATGGTGCCCAGCAATTGATCGACAAGTATTATGCGAATCCTGATGATCAGGAAATGACCTTTCGGGATATCGCCAACATCATGAAAGACATTTCGCAGCGCAACGACCTCACTGAGGTCGAAAAGGCCAGGATGTGGACCGGCGTTCATTACCTCATGCGCAGGCAGGATCTCTCCATCAACGACGGCGACGAGAAGCCGGAGATGATCGATTCCTGGAAAGGCAGCTGGGATCCGTGGCACGCGCTGATCGGCATGAACGACGGCTACCATGCCGACAAATTGATCAACATGTCGCCGGAGGATGCGTCAAAAGCCATCTTCGAGCATGAGGACTCCAAAGAAGGAGAAGGCGCAGGGCTCACCTGGCAAGCAGCTCGTTTCGTGCTGGGCATCAACGAGGGTGACATCAATGCATCCGAGGGCCAACTGAAAGCATTGCGCCAACTGAGGGATCAAGGCACATTCTCTGCCTACGCCGCCGAATGGGAACGTCAATTCGTGCGTTCCGACCGTTAGCTCCAATCTTGGACTTCCCGACGCGTGGTAGGGCGCATCGCATGGGCCCGCCGCCGCAATACACGTATTTTCGATCAAACCGGAGTAACGTATCAGGCGTACTTGGTGCGCAGGACGAGGGCGCGGTCTTCGAGTTCTTTTAGTTCGTCTTTCAATTTCAGTTTCTTAAGGCACGACTCGAAATTCTCCAGGCAACCGACCACGTAGGGGTACTCAGCCAGGAGCGACTTTTCTTCTGTCTCCAGTGCCCGCATGTAGAGGGCGGCGGCGTCGACGTATTTGTCTTGATTGAAGTAGCAGTCAGCGAGATCGATCATGGTGGCGACGACTTCCGGATGCTCCGTACCCAGGGTTCGCTGCCCTATGGCCAGAGATTCCTCGTAGAGGGGTTCAGCGTCGGCATAGCGCCCCTTGCTGTTGTAGCAGTACGCGAGATTCAAAAGCCCGAGCGCCAGGTCCGGATCATCGGGCGGCGATGTCTTGCGCCTGATCGATAGGACTCGCTCGTACAGTGGTTCGGCAACCGAGTACTTGCCCTGACGCAGGTAGCAGTTGGCCAGGTAGGTGATTGCCGCGGCCAGCTCGGGCTCGTCTTTGGCCCCGCTTGCTTCCTGAATTTCAACAATCTCCTGGTATAGAGGAATGGCGTTCTTGTAGTCTTGCTCTTCGTAATAGCATTGCGCCAGGTTCATGAGAATGGTGATGGTGTCCGGGTGCTGAAGGTCAAGCGTCTCCTTGCTGATCCGCAACGCCCGTTCATATAATGGCTTGGCGTCAGCGTAATTGCCTTGCAGAAAGTGGCAGTTGCCCAGGTTGTTCAAGGCCTCAGCTACATCGGGATGGTTTTCTCCGAACTTGTTCTCCGTGATTTCGAGCACAGTTTCATAAAGCGGTGTTGCTTCGACGTGCTTACCCTGGCTCGAGTAGCAATGGGCTAGATTGGTCGCGGTTTCGATCACCCACGGATGATCCGGCTCGAGGAACTGCTGCCTTATGCTGAGCGCCTCTTCCAAAAGCGGCTCTGCTTCAGCGTGTCGCTCTTGAATGGTGTACAGGTTTGCCAGATCGACCAGGACACTAGCCACTTCGGGGTGCTCGGCACCGAGCCCGGCTCGCCGCATATCGAGGCCCTGCAAATAAAGTGTCTCGGCTGCCGATAAATCGGATTTGCCGTAATAGCAGTGGGCGAGATTGAGAATGCTGGTTGCTAGATCCTGGTCGTCGGGCTCGAGGCGCTTGCGCCTGATATCCAGCGCTTTTCGGTAGAGCGGCAGCGCCGCGTCGAACCGGCCGAGATTGAAGTAGCAGGTTCCCAGGTAGCTCATGACGGCCGCCACGTCCAGATGATCCTTTCCCAGTGCCTTCTCAGCTATTTGGAGAGCTTGCTTGTACAGGGGTGCTGCGTCTTGAAACTCTCCATTGTCGTAGCAACACTGGGCGTAAGCCATCACCACCTCAAACTGCTGCGGATGCACGGGCGCACGGGCGGCCTTCAGCGCTTCGAGCGCTCGCACATAGAGTGGCTCCGCTTCGGCAAACTTGCCAAGGCTGTGCCGGCAGTCGGCAAGTCCGGAGAGAGCGACCGCGACTTCTTCCTGACCGGCCGGCTTGTTCTTGTCCAAGATCTCGAGGGCTTTCTCGTAAAAGGGTTCGGCCTTCGTCAGCCTGCCTTGATCGTGAAAGACCTGCGCCAAATGGAGCAGTCGCGTCGCTTGCTCGCCGTCTTTTACAGTTGATGTAAGTTGGCCGCGGGTGGACGACAGCAGGTGAACGGAGATCTTGTCTTCGATGAGATCGGTTACGCCAAAGCGGAAGAGCTTATCGATCCACTCGCTGACATTGCTTGAGATCTCAGGCGTGCGCACGACAATGCCACGGTCGGTCGTCTCTATGGTTCCTCCGCCCAAACGCACCAACCACGAGGCAACGAAAGCGGACGTCAACTCCGGCCATCTGCTCTTTCCATCGCCCGGCTCGCTTTTGAGCCTGTCGACAAGCCTTTCCAACTGCCGGAGCACAAGAGAATCATCAGCGAAATCGATCTCGTATTTTTCGCGGCTGCGGGTGAGGAATTCCCGACAGGAGTTGTTGAGCTTTTTCATTGCGCCGTCGCACCAATTTATTCTCTTTTACCATTGCTGCAGGCCGGATAAACGATCTGCAAACTTTTGTGCCGATTCACGAGGCGAGCGCGGTCAGGGCTGGAAGCTCAGTCGTTGACCGGTCGCTCTGGCTTGCCGAATCCGCCGCCGCCCGGGGTCTCGATTACAAAGACATCGCCGGCAGACATTTCCACTACGGCTGTGGGGCCGAGATGCTCGACCGTGCCGTTCTTTCGCTCTACCCGATTAGCTCCGGCCGATCCATCCCGGCCGCCGGCCAGTCCGAACGGCTGGACTTTGCGCCGGTTGGCGAGGATGGCTGCCGTCATCGGCTCGAGAAAGCGTATTTTGCGAATGGCGCCGTCGCCGCCTCGATGCAGCCCGTCTCCTCCGCTGTCGGGCCTGATCGCGAAGCTCTCGACCATCACCGGAAACCTCCATTCCAGGACTTCCGGGTCCGTAAGCCGAGAATTGGTCATGTGCGTATGTACGGCGCTCGTGCCGTTGAATTGGGGACCGGCGCCCGAGCCACCGCATATGGTTTCATAGTACTGGTGGCGATCGTTTCCGAACGTGAAATTGTTCATCGTCCCTTGAGCTGCGGACATGACTCCGAGCGCGCCGAATAATGCGTCGGTAATGGCCTGGGACGTCTCGACATTGCCGGCCACCACCGCCGCTGGATGTCTCGGATTGAGCATCGAGCCTTCGGGAATAACGATGGTCAGAGGTTTCATGCATCCAGCGTTGAGTGGAATCTCATCGGCGACCAGTGTGCGAAAGACGTAGAGCACAGCTGCTTTGCAGACTGCAGATGGCGCGTTGAAGTTGGTCGGACGCTCCCCGGAGGTGCCTGTGAAATCGATATGCGCACTGCGGGCGGTGCGGTCGATGGATATCCTTACGACTATCTTGCTGCCGTCGTCCATTTCGCAGGTAAAGGCACCATCATCGAGCGAATCGATGACTTTTCGCACGCAAGACTCGGCATTCGCTTGCACATGTTTCATGTAGGCATGCACCGTTTCCAGCCCGAACTGGGCGACCATTCTTGTCAGCTCGATTACTCCCTTGTTGTTCGCCGCCACCTGGGCGCGCAGGTCCGCCACATTCTGCGAGGGATTGCGAGCTGGATGCGGACCGGAAGATAGGAGTTGCAGCAATTCGTCCTCGAGAAAGCGCCCCCGGTCTACGAGTTGGAAATTGTCGATCAGTATGCCTTCGTCATCTATCCGCGTGCTGAACGGCGGCATGGAGCCTGGAGTGATGCCACCGATGTCGGCGTGATGTCCTCTGGATGCCACATAGAAGACGAGCTGCGAGCCTGCCGCTTCAAACACCGGCGTCACTACCGTCACATCCGGCAAGTGCGTGCCGCCGTTATACGGGTTATTGAGCATGAAAACGTCGCCGGGCTTCATGGTCGCCTGCCGCTCCCTGATGATGCACTGAACGCTCTCACCCATGGAACCAAGATGGACGGGGATGTGGGGCGCATTGGCAACAAGCAGACCCTCACGATCGAAGATGGCGCAGGAGAAATCCAGTCGCTCTTTGATGTTCACTGAGTGACTGGTGTTTTGGAGCGTGAGCCCCATCTGCTCAGCGACCGACATGTACAGGTTGTGAAAGATTTCGAGCAACACAGGATCGGCAGACGAGTGAGTTATGCTCGCTGGAGGTCGTCTATCGGCAGAAGCAGCCGGGACGCCTGCGCCCCCAGCGAACTCCCGGCTTAGCAGCAAATAACCCAGATCGTTGACGCTTGCTCGCCAATCCGGCTCGACGACGTTGGTGCCTGTGTCCTCTACGATCAGGGCAGGTCCGTAGATCTGATCGCCGGGCTGAAGGTGGGCGCGCTGGTAAACGCGCGTGCCGTGCCAGCTTCCCATTGCAAACAGCTCGATGGCGCCGAGCTCCGGCGGGGGACCGCTGCGGGTTCTCTTCGCTGGTTGTTGGCTCGGAACAACAGCGGCTCCCGTTGCCTCAACCATCAGCGCTTCGACTATCAGCGGCTTGTTCGGGGCGTGAAACCCATAGCGCAGTTGGTGCATTTCTTCAAAGCGCAAGATGATTTCGGCCGGAGATCCGTACGGAACCACATGGGCAACATCGCTGCCTTCATAGCGGATGTGCGCCTTTCTGGTTGTGCTGATGTTTTCCCTGGGGAGGCGCTGCGCCATCAATTCGTTGACGCTTCGTTCCTCCAGCTGCCCGAACATAAGCTCCAAAGAGGCGGTCAGGGCTTCATCCAACTTTGCTTCCACAGTCTGCTGGTTCAGCACGGTCAGGTCTGCAAGCCCGATTCCGTAAGCAGAAAGCACACCGGCAAGCGGGTGGATCACAATCTGCGTCATACCGAGAGCATCAGCTATTGCACAGGCGTGCTGGCCGCCGGCTCCGCCAAATGAACACAGCGTGTATTCGGCGACGTTGTAACCTCGCTGCACGGACACCTTCTTTATGGCCTGAGCCATTCGCTCGACCGCTATTTTCAAGAAGCCTTCGGCAACAAGCTCCGCTGTGCAGGTCCCACCGGAGGCTGTGCCGATTTCCTTTGCGAGTTCGGTGAATCGCCTGCGCACAATTTCCGAGTCGATCGGCATATCGCCTTCGGGTCCGAACACTTTCGGAAAATAGGTTGCCTGAATCCTGCCGAGCATCACGTTGGCGTCTGTTACTGTGAGCGGACCTCCTCGCCGGTAGCACATCGGCCCAGGATTGGCTCCTGCAGATTGAGGGCCCACCCGATAGCGCTCGCCGTCGAAGTAGAGGATCGATCCACCGCCGGCTGCCACCGTGTGGATGGCCATCATCGGTGCCCTCAGCCTGACGCCGGCGATCTCGGTCTCATAGGCTCGCTCATAATCGCCGTCACAATGGGCCACGTCTGTTGAGGTTCCACCCATATCAAAGCTGATGATTTTGGATATCCCGGTCGCCGAGCTGGTCTTGACGGCGCCGACGATGCCGCCGGCTGGCCCGGAGAGAATACTGTCTTTACCATGGAAGTGGTGGGCGTCAGCCAGGCCGCCGTTAGACTGCATAAACATCAATCGTGTATCTCCGAGCTCGCCTGCTACCTCGTCTACATATCGGCGCAAGATTGGAGATAGATAAGCATCGGCCACAGTGGTATCACCGCGACTGACCAGCTTCATGAGCGCACTGACTTTATGCGACACTGATATCTGCGTGAAGCCTATCCGGGCAGCTAATTCCGCGACTTGCTGCTCGTGGTCCGGGTATCTATAGCCGTGCATGAAGACAATCGCACAAGCGCGAATGCCGGCTTTGTAGGCCTCCTCAAGTGCGGCTGCCGCGCCTGTTGCATCCAGGGCTGCGTGCTCGATGCCGGTTGCGCCGTAGCGCTCGTCTATTTCAATCACTCGCTCGTACAGCATCTCCGGCAGCACGATTTCGAGGGCAAAGATGTCCGGGCGATTCTGGTAGGCAATGCGCAGGGCGTCGCGAAATCCTCTGGTGGTAACCAGTACCGTCCGGTCGCCCTTGCGCTCCAGCAACGCGTTGGTGGCGACAGTTGTGCCCATTTTTACAGCGGATATGACACTGGCGGGGATAGGCTGTGCGCATGCAATATTGAGAATTTCTCTAATCCCCTGTACTGATGCATCCGAGTAACGTGAGGGATTCTCGGAGAGCAGTTTGTGGACTTTTAACGATCCGTCCGGGTGCCGGGCAACAATGTCTGTAAACGTTCCGCCGCGATCGACCCAGAATTGCCAGCCGTCTTGCTTGGCCATGTGCACGCCCCCTGCAACGATTGTCCCGTTAATTTGGAAATATGTACGAGTCTGAAAGAAAATTACCAGACAGTGCTGGATTCCAATTGGATATAATCTGGCGGTTCATGGCAGCCTGTGCATCCAAGATTCTGAAGCCGGGGGGACTCAAATTGAGAAGAGCATCGGCGCTGGCGGCATCACTGGTAGTCATGATGATGGTTCTGCCTGCGCAAGCCCAGAAGTCCGATCCGCCCCCGATTTTCATGAGTTCGGCGCCGGAGGAGCACACTGCCGACCGGTCTGGATTTTCGGCAGCTGCACTGGGAAGTGCGGGCGTTTTTACCGGACTGACAGTCGGTGTCCCGATCAAGATTTCAAGAACCATAACGTCCGAGAGCCGCAGGATGACCGCCACTCTAATCGACGATTTCGGCGGCAACGGCACGATCATGGAGAAGTTGCTGGCCGCTTCGTTCGGCATTCCATATGGTATTGCCAGTGGTACCGTGCTCGGCTCCATTCGCGGTGTGCAACGGGCCATAAAGTTTGGTTACGAAAGGCCCTTCAGCCGAGAGTCTTTTAGCTTGATCGAGCCGGAAGAGTAACAATTGTGTCGATGGTTGTTTGGTGGGCGCGTTTCACAGCGCTGGCCGGGTATGCTTCTTATATAAGTATAAGGACTCCGAGAGGGCTAATGTCCTTAGCGCGATCTGAGCAGACGATGATTCTACGGATTTGGCACGCAGCCGCGTGCCTGGCAATTTTAATGCTGCTCGGAGCGCCGGCCAGGGCGGATGTGGTCCGTTCCGAGCAGGAAGAGCTGAGCAACAGCTCGAATCTGCCCATAACTGAGTGGCGCGACGAAAATACCAAGCTTCTAGGAATCATTGTGATGATTCACGGCGTAACTTTGCATGCAGGCGTTTTCGATGTCGCTGCTCGCAATCTTGCCTCGAGCGGGTTCCTGGTTGTGGCGCCGGACTTGCGAGGGTTCGGACGCTGGGTGGCTAATGAAAGTGTGCCGGAAGAAGACCGCAAAGTGAATTACACCCGCAGTCTCGGAGATACGATCACCTTAATCGAGCACCTGCGAGAACAGCATCCCCAAATGCCGATATTCTGTGCGGGCGAAAGTCTTGGTGCGAACATGGCTATCAACTTGGCAGCCATTCGACCAGAGGCCGTTGACGGCTTGATACTTTCCAGCCCCTGCATTTACAGGCGTATCTTTATCGGCCCTTACATGGTGCCGGACGCTGTAAAGTCTTTCAAGCCGAGCACTCAGTTGAGCATGAAGTGGTACATCGGCAAACGGCTTTCAGACGATCCTAAAGTCGAAAAAGGGTACAGGCTCGATCCGAGCATACGCAAAACGCTCAGCTTCAGAGAGCTCATACAGAGCAAATATGCCCTGCAACGAGGAGTCCTGGCGGCCAGGAAGGTTCCGGCAAAAATTCCCGTCTTGATTCTCCAGGGCACTGCAGACAACCTGTTTAAGCCCGAGGGAGTCAATGCTCTTATGGCCATGCTGCCTTGCGCCGATGAGAAGGTCCAGTGGTTCAAGGGCCGCGGACACTTGCTGCTGGAGACGGCATATATCAGACCAGAGGTGGTCTCGACGATCAATGGCTGGCTGAACGACCGTCTCGGTCAACCGGAGCTTTCAGCAGCGCGCGTCCCAGACAGCAAGCAGCCTGCCGGTGAAGACAGTAAGCAGGTCCAGTAGCCCTCGGCACTTACAGGGTCTGGCGGGTTGCTGGCCGCCGCGGTACGAGCAGGCCTGACTGTGCCGCCGCATTCCTGCCGATTGCGAAAAAGCAGGCGGGTTTCAGCGCGACCAATAGACGCGGATAAACTTCTCGCGATGCGATGGTTTTATTTCGAGATTGCCTTTGAACGATTTGTAGAACTGTTTGCCCAGCCGCGTTGCCAGCCACCGTGTGGTGGTGAGGATCTCTATGCGCCCGCCAACCTCGTTCATGGTGGCAATGCGCGACATGGGATTGTCATGCCAGGCCTTGCCTTCCGTGTGTTTAATCAGCGCCAGGCAAGCATCCCGGTTGGAGACAAGCAGGTCACTTTCAAGGGTGACCTCACCGTCATAGATCTTTCTTTCAACCCGGTCGCAACCGGGGCACATGACGTTACGGACTTCGGACTTCCTGGACAGCTCTTTCAGCCTCTCCGGGTCGATGTACCAGTGTTTGTCGTGGCAGATGGCTCCACAACGTGTGCATATGCATGTTCCGGGCTCTGGCGCTTTCTTTTGCGTAAACCTGCGGTCGGTCGGTAGGCGATCCTGAGCGTGCCCGATCTCCGGCGCTCGTTGCTTCTTGGACGACCTGAGCGCCGTAGGATTCACCGATTTGCTCATATGTGCGGTCTCCTTCAAGTTGCATCTGATAAAGGAACCTACTTCTTATTTTCCCGTATTGATGCCGCCTGATCGGGTATGTGTAAATTTTTTGACGTCTTGCAATCTAAAGCCGCTGGTTGGACGGAAGTCTACTGGGGAGGCGGCTCTATGGCGCCATGTGGAGCTGCGTCCACCTCCGGGGCGCTGCCTTTGTTCTCCTGCTGCAGTCTTTCATAAACTGCTCTGCATTGGCTTGTTTTCTTGTGGTCGGGCCCGAACACCTTTTCGCAGATGGAGAGAGCGTCCTTGCACAGCGGTTCGGCTTCGACGGAGCGTCCCTGCTTGTCCAGAAGCGAGACGAGACTTTCCAGTGTGCCCAACATCCGGCCGTATTGGGGAGGGAAGTGTTCGGAATACCGCAAAGCTGCCCGAAAAGCTCGTTCGGCGCCGCCGAGATCCTGGTTGTCCTCAGCAACGACTCCCTCGTAAGTAGAACTTGCCCAGAGCCGCTCCCAGATTGTCCGGGCTGCCGCCTCCAGCTTCACCGCTTCTTCCCTGCGCTCAGTCTGTCGCAACACTTGGGCAAAGCCCTCCAGACACCGGGCCCGGTCCGGACGGTTTGTTCCCAGCGCTCGTGACTCGTAAATCACCATCGCCTGCCGGTAGAGCCGTTCTGATTCTCCGTACTGGCGGGCATCTTTGTACACGGCGGCCAGGCTGGAAAGGCTGTTAGCGAGTCGTACGTCTGCCGGGCGAGCCTTTCTAGCTTGCGCGATGGCCTGCTCGAAAAACTGCTCGGCTTCGGCAGCTCGCCCCTCACTGTACGCCCGCGTGCCCTGATCCTGATAAAGCTGCCAGAGGTCGGCGGCGGCTCCAGCCTGCTGTGGGGGCACAGACAGCAACAACGTCCAAACCAGGCTATGATGCGCCAGCTGCCCCCGCGACCAGCTCTTAAGCGCGGAGGTGAAGCTCTTGTAACTGGCCGGGTCCGGCGATTTCATGCGGGCCGCTCCGTATGTAACGTAAATGCCCAGATCGGACTGTTAGGAAACGCCGGCTCGAATTGCCTTGGGGAGCGCGATCAACGGCGCTGTAGTTCGAGGGTGCCCGCCGATCCTTAACTCTAAGCGAGCAATCAGCCGCTACTCTATGCGATCTGCTGTTTAATATCCATCAGAAGGAAATTTAGCCATGGATTGGCACCGCATTCCGAGGTGTCTGTATGAAACTTGAAGGTAGACCGATTCGCGTGCTTGTCGTTGAAGACAGCCCGACTCAGGCTCAGCAGCTCAACTTCATTTTGAAATCTGCCGGCCATGAGGTAGTGATTGCCCATGACGGGCAATCGGGATACGACGAGTTTTGCGAGCGTGAATATGACATCGTCTTGTCCGATGTTGTCATGCCTGGCATGGACGGCTATCAACTGTGCCGGAAGATCAAATCGCACCCGAAAGGCAGCCAGTGTCCGATTGTTTTGCTCACTGCGCTCAACGAGCTGAAGGATCTCGTTGAGGGCATGCGCGCGGGCGCCGACAATTTCTTGACCAAGCCATACGACCCAGAGTTTTTGCTGGCCAGGATCAGCAACGTGGTCGCAAACGGGGCGAAGGAGCGTGACCAGCCTGCGCAATCCGTGTGTGACCCAGCCTCTGGTGCCTGCTTCATGGACAAGTTGTTTTTGAAGTCTCTGGATCAAAAGCGCATTCTCGACTTTCTAGTATCGACGTTCGATGATTTTCTGCGGGCCAGACAACGTGAGGCCGAGAGCAAGTTCCTGGAAGCCAGGCAGCGCATCGAGCTTACCGAGCAGCGCGAGGAGCTTCTGCGCACTCTGGCTGATGATTTGAGAACGCCGCTTGTGGAGGCGGAACACACGCTTGGAGCCTTGCTTGGCGGCACCTATGGCGCTCTTGGCGAGCGGCAGGCTTTGGCTGTTTTCGAGCTGCGAGAGACCATGCGTCAGAAAGTGAAAGTGCTCCACAATCTTTTGGAGTCTCAGCACGCGCAACAGGAAGCGCAGACGTCGCGTTGAACCCTGGTTGCACCCCGGTTACGTACCCGCCACAGGGTGCGCGCAGGCGGTTCATCTCGGCGTCGGCAAGTTCGCAAGAGAGGTCGGCAACTTGAAGGTGTGGCGCTGGTATCATTTTTTCCATACCAGTGGCGGGAGTGCATCTCCTTTATCCAATGAATGTTTTGAACGCTCTTCGTGTTCGAGGAATTGGCAATGCAAGACTTTGAGAAGTTGGGAGTTTTCTACCTGGGCCGTCCCTACGATCTAGCAGCCGGCTGCCCGAAAGCGGGGCTGACGCTCTATGACTCCAGAGACATGCTCACGCACGCTGTCTGTGTTGGCATGACAGGTAGTGGGAAGACGGGGCTATGCATCAGCATTTTGGAAGAAGCAGCAATCGACGGTATTCCTGTGATCGCCATCGACCCTAAGGGTGATCTGAGCAGCCTTCTGCTTACCTTTCCGTCCCTAAAAGGCGAAGACTTCCTGCCCTGGGTCGACGAGGACGAGGCCAGAAGGCACGGCATGTCGGCTCAGGCTTTTGCAGAGCAGCAGGCGCAGACTTGGCGCGACGGTCTGTGCCAATGGGGTGAGGATGGGGAACGAATCGCCAGGCTGCGCGCTGCGGCGGACTTTGCTGTGTACACTCCCGGTAGCAGCGCCGGCATTCCGGTTTCGATTTTGAAGTCATTCGATGTGCCACCGTCGTTGGTGCTCGAAAGCGGGGATTTGCTCCGAGACAAAGTGACAAATACTGTGACCAGCCTTCTGGCGCTCCTGGGTGTCGATGCCGATCCACTCAGAAGCCGGGAGCATATCTTGTTGTCGACGATATTGAGCCAGTCCTGGCAGAGCGGCAAAGGACTCGACCTGGCGTCACTCATTCAGCAGATCCAGAATCCGCCGGTCAGCCACATTGGCGCCTTCGATCTCGAGTCGTTCTATCCTGCCAAAGAGCGCTTCGGTCTGGCGATGGCGTTGAACAATCTCGTGGCTGCTCCTGGATTTGATGCCTGGTTGAATGGAGAGCCGCTGGATGTCGACCGCATACTCTACACCGCCGCCGGCAAGCCGAGAGTCTCGATTTTTTCCATAGCTCATCTCAATGACAGCGAGCGCATGTTCTTCGTCTCGCTCTTATTCAACGAAACCCTGTCGTGGATGCGCGCGCAATCAGGAACCAGCAGCCTGCGAGCCGTTGTCTATATGGACGAGATTGCCGGCTATTGTCCTCCCGTGGCAAACCCGCCTTCCAAGCAGCCATTGCTTACATTGTTCAAGCAGGCGAGAGCCTTCGGGCTCGGCGTTGTGCTGGCCACGCAGAACCCTGTTGATCTAGATTACAAAGGGCTGGCCAACGCCGGTACCTGGCTGATCGGACGCCTGCAGACCGAACGCGACAAGGCACGCGTCCTCGATGGACTGGAAGGTGCTGCTGCCGCTACAGGCGCGCAGCTCGATCGGCAGTCGATTGAGCAAACCCTGTCCGCGCTCGGCAATCGAATTTTCCTTCTGCACAATGTGCATGAAGATGCCCCGGAGATTTTCGAGACTCGTTGGGCCCTCTCGTATCTGCGCGGACCTCTGACTCGAAACCAAATCAAGACCCTGATGGATGCTCGCAAGGCCGGACAAGCAGGGACGACGCCGCCAGCGATGGCGGCAGCTCAGGCGACGCCGGCCGCGCCAGCTGCCGGTACTGCTGCTGCTACCACCGCAAGTGTGCCGGCAGCCGCCCCCAGCGGTGATGGCAGCGGGCAGATCAAAACCGGCTTGCCCTCGGGCGCGCGTCCATCATTGCCGCCGGCAGTGCCGCAGCATTTCCTGGCCGCCAGCGTGCCCAAACAAGAGGGCTGCTCGCTTACATACGAACCGCGCGTTTTTGCGTCGGGCGCTGTCCACTTCACCGACACGAAGCTGCGAGTTGATTGCACGAATGAAGTGAAGTTTTTGGCGCCAATCACCAACTCGGCAGTGCCCGTCGATTGGAGTTCGTCAACCGGCGCGGAGTTTAATGCCGACGAGCTTGAACAGACGCCGCAAGATGGCGCGCAGTTTCGCGTGCTGCCGCCGGCGGCAGCACAGCCGAAGAATTATGACGGCTGGAAGAAAGACTTCAGCACCTGGCTCTATGCCAACAGCAAGCTGGATCTTTTGCAAAGCGCCCTGGCAGGGCTAACTTCAGTACCCGGTGAGACTGAACGCCAGTTTCGCATTCGCCTGGGGCAGAAGTCCCACGAGGATCGCGATCGTACCGCGGAGGAGCTGCGGAAAAAATATGCGCCGAAGATTGCTGCTCTGGAAGAGCGTATTCGGCGCGCGGAACAAGCGACCCAGCGTGAGCAGCAACAGGTGCAGGATCAGCAGATCAATTCCGTGATTCATGTCGGCGCCACCCTGCTCGGTGCCTTCATGGGACGCAAGGCGATGAGCTCAGCCAACCTCGGACGCGCCACGTCCGCGGTCAGGAGCGCCTCGCGCGCGATGAAGGAGCAACAGGACGTCGCCCGTGCTCAGGAAAATGTCCAGGCACTCCAGAGTCAGCTCGACGACTTAAACGGCGAATTTCAATCTGAGATGACGTCGCTGGCGCAGAAGTTCGATCCTGCCACCGAGAGCTTTCAGACCATCTCACTGAGACCCAAGAAGACCAACATCAATGTTCAGCTCGTGGCTCTCGTCTGGCTGCCCTTCTGGAGCAAGCCAACCGGAGAGACCATCCCCGCCTGGCGCTAGCGAAGGGCAGGTGCCGTCAGGCCGGTGGCTCCCCGGGCGGCGTTGGCGAAAAAGTCCTGCGGATGTCCGGCAGGTCGAAAAGGCGTCGCACCTGCTGTCTTGTGCAGCCCGTATCTGTTAACTTGGTAGTAGTCCCCAGTGCCGGAGTTGTCTGATGCGCCCTTCCCTGGTTGCAGCGCTAGGCCTGCTGTTTTTTATTTCGACGAGCATGGCGATGCCCTCGCTGGCTCAGGTGCCGAGCACGCCGCAGTCGCGAATTGCCCAGCTCGAGCGAATCTTGTTTGGGGAGGCCCGCACGGGCAAGCCTTTTGCTCAGCGCCTCAACGCCATAGAAGAGTTTGTTTTCGGCAAGACGGGAAAAGGTGCCGTTGCGTCACGTCTGGACGCGGTTGAAAAGGTGATTGCGCCGGACTCGGCGCAGAGGCTCATGCCACCGATCGCGCCAGTTCGAGACCAGTTTTCGACGCAAACGGATGCAGCCCCAGCGGCGGATCCGATGCCGGCTTTCCGGCGCCAGTCTTTCGGACAGGGTCGAACGCCTGGACCGTCCGAGCGCATGGAGGGGCGTGTTGATGTAACGGTTAGCGGTCCGCAGGAGGTCGGTGAACTCCTGACACGGGGCATGGAGAGGTACAAGCAGGGCAAATTTGACCAAGCCGAAAATGCCTTTCAGCAGGTGGTTGCAATTGATGCCGACAACGCCGATGCTCTTTATAACCTTGGTGCTCTCACGGAAAAGCGGGGAAATCTCGAAGGCGCTCTCCGATACTATCGGCTCGCACTGAGCGCCAGCCCGCAAGACAAGCAGTTGCAGGGACTGGTCGACGAGATTAGCCAGGACATTTCGCAGCGCCAGGCAGCCGAGGCTCGCGCTGCCGCAGAGCGCGACTTTGCACTGGCAGCCGAAGGAGCCCGGCACGAAAAGGTGCCGCGGCGTAACAACATCGCACGTTACGCAGTGACGATGCCGCAGGCCCAATCAGAGCGCCCAGTTGTGGCGAGAACTGAGAGCAGGAGAAGCGGCGGCAGGTCTTTTGCCCGAGTGTTTGCTGGTATGGCGCTGACGGTAGGGGCCAGCGCTGCCCCCGGGTTGCACTGCCCGCTTTGCCGCATGATGATGGGATTTTGAAGGAACGGAGAGGAGCTAGCTGGCATGCTGTTCGAAAGAGATCATTGGAACCACAGCTGGACTGCGGCCCTGCTGCTAGCGATGGTGGTGGTGGGCTGCCAACCCACTATCGCGAAAGACGACGGCAACGCAACGATTGCAGCCACTGCTGTGCCTCACAGTAGTTCTCCAATGCGAGAATCACTCCAATGTGATTCGGCGAATAGTATGAGGATTTACAGACCGCCCGGCGGATTCAAGCAACCCCTGAACAGGGATCGCGGTGACCAGGACTCTGAAAGCGTTGCGCCTTCGCCACAAGCGGAGAGTCAGGCGCCGGTGTTTTTTGCTGATCGAGTCTGGGCAGACCCAGTTGATACGGCCAGGCTGCCTGCCGACCTGGCATCACCCGCTTTTGCGCAGGTATTGGACGGGTTCAGCGATCGCTGGCAGCACAGGCTCGGCACTCCTGTGACTTGCGCGATGGTTCTCTGTCAGGGTTCCTGCGCTGCCTCTGAGGCTGCCTGTGAGCTCGCCGGCTCCTGGCGAGGTGAATCGTCCGGCTGCGCAGCCATGCCGGAAGGGGCACCGGAGAGCTGCGGCGCTGACGATCGCTGCTCGGCCGCACAGAACACGTGCTCCGATACCCATGACTGCTGCGCTCAGGGACATCGGGCCTGTGCCGAGCACAGCGCCGGCTGCGCGAAGGGAAATCAGCCATGCGCCGAGCACGGCACCAGCTGTTTTTCAAGGCATTAGCCGGTTCCCGGCAAGTATCAGTCGTCTCATGACAAGGGCGGCGCCTGGCGGTAACATTAGCTGGCATTGCTCGGTGAGCCCGCTCACTTAAGAAGGCACTAGCCGTTACCCCTGTGATCTGCGGTGTACTGCTCCTCAAGTCTTGATGAACCGACGTAGCACGCTGACGGTACGAGATGTCGTTAGACCG